>Ga0070698_100002565_pt1 | contig 19995 bp, 17 predicted proteins | sample KBSK1502metaG_FD_65477 | JGI IMG/M metagenome (GOLD analysis project Ga0070698, IMG submission 65477) | Corn, switchgrass and miscanthus rhizosphere microbial communities from Kellogg Biological Station, Michigan, USA - KBS K1-50-2 metaG | ecosystem: Host-associated > Plants > Roots >...
GAAAGGCCGTCGCGGAGCGGGCAAAGGGCCTACAGCGAGAGCTGGGCCTCTCCCGGGTGCGCGTCCCCGCGAAGTCCTAGTCGCGCGGCTTTCGCGCGTCGAGCTCAGCTTGAGCCTTCTCGCCCAGTCGTCGAGTGTGCTCGGCGTTCTCACGCATCCGCCGGCGTGCCTCGAGGTCAGCTTTGGTCGGTCTCTTCTTCTTCGCCATTGTCACCTCCAAATTGCAAGCTTTGCCGCGCCCGATCGGCAGCGCAAGATGTCCCTGTTGGACGGGAACTCAGCCACAGCCCTCGGACATACACGGGAGATGGAACCCGAGGACTGGATCCTCTGGAGACGAGTGCGCGCAGACGATGGCGATGCGCTCGGACTCCTGTTCGACCGGCACGCGAACGCGATCTACAACTACTGCTTCCGCCGGATCGGGAACTGGGATGCCGCCGAGGACCTGCTGTCGATCGTCTTTCTCGAAGCCTGGCGGCGGCGCGATCAGGAGCTCCCCCGCGACACGGTGCTGCCCTGGCTTTACGGCATCGCCACGAACGTCGTTCGTAACCGGCGCCGCTCGGAGCGTCGCTTCGAGGCGCTGCTCAGACGTCTACCGCTTCCTGGGCCTGATCCGGGCTTTGAGGATCTCGTCGCCGCGCGGATCGACGACGAGAGCCAGATGCAGCGCCTCCTGGCTCTGACCAGGCGCCTCCCGAAGCGCGACCAGGACGTACTCGCCCTGTGTGCGTGGGCGGAGCTGAGCTACGAGGACGCTGCGCTCGCTCTCGGCGTTCCAGTTGGAACCGTTCGGTCTCGCCTCTCTCGGGCGCGGTCCCGCTTGCGGGAACTCGATCCCGCCTTCGGACATGAAGAGGCGAAGGCAACAGCACTGAGACCATGAATGCCGATCACTCGATCCCGACCTACCGCGAGCTCCCGGAGCGCCGACTCGTCGACCGCAGGCGGCATTTGCTCACCGCGATCGACCTCGAGCGCAAGTCCGGCTTCCCGGTTCGGCGGGTAGCACTGCTCGCTGCTACAGCGCTCTGCGCGGTCGCCGGGACCGCTCTCGCCCTCTCGCTGTCTGCGGGTTCGCACGAGCCCAACCCGCCCTTCCTGGTCAGGGCGACGCACAGTCCCGTGTGGGGCGGACACGCCGTCGGTTCTGCGCGCTGCTCGGCGCTTGTCCAGCTCGCGTTTGGTTGCCGGGGCATATTGGCGGTCCCAGGACGGACCGAACGGCCGGCATCCGTGGCGGTTCCGGCAGCCGACGCCACAGAGATCAGAGGGGGAACCAGGGAGCAGCGCAAACTGCTCCATTCGATCCTCGCCGCTATGCGCGGCAACGGGATCACGCAGATCGCCATCGAGCCTTCGGAACGAGCAAAGCTAACGCTGAGGATGAACGCGACCGCCGCTTCGGGCGAGGCCTACTGGCAGGAAGCACTCGTGGCCGCTGCGTTTCGCGATCTGTCGAAGACGACGGTGGCGCTGAAGGCCGGGAGCTCGAACGGAGCCCCGCTGGCACCCGCGCTAGTCAGCCCGCCGCGTGCGAGACCCGGAGACGTCAAAGCGGCCCGCTCGCGTTTCGATGCTGCGGCCGAGAAGCTCGGCGTGCATCTCGAGGCGCTGGCTGCGTACCGGCCCGACGGCGTCGCCGTCTCTGCCGTTCTCAAGGCCGAGGACCCTGCTGGGTTCTTACTGCACGCGATGCCGCGGTTCCTCACGGCCATCGGCGACCCTTGGCGGGACTACGACGGCGTCTACATCCGCCTCGTGGACGGATCGGGCGCGACCGTCTGGGAAACCTCAACCGTCGTTCGGATGTCAGAGGGCTCGGTCGGGTCGCGCGAGGATCTCGCCGGATGCAGCCCGGTCGCCGGCTTCGGTTCGACGCCTCCCCCGTGCCCGGCGAAATGAGCTAACCCTGTAGCGGCAGCTCGAGCGTGAAGACCGCCCCGCGCTCTGGGGCCGACGCGACCTCCAGCGTGCCGCCGTGGGCTTCGGCGATCGAACGAGCGATGAACAGGCCGAGCCCCGTGCCGGGACGGGTGTTGCCCGCCGTGACCCGGCCGAACTTTTCGAAGATCAGGCGCTGGTCCTCGCGCGCGATGCCGGGGCCGTGGTCGCGGACGTCGATCCGGACGCGCCCGTCGTCGGCGTGCGCGCGCACCTGAACCTCGTCGCCCGCAGGCGAGTACTTGATCGCGTTGTCGAGCAGGTTCATCAGCACCTGACGCAGCCGCTGCGGGTCGCCGCGCACCACGGGCAGTGGCTCCTGCACGTCGGCACGGAGCGCGACCTCGTCCGAGCTCACCCCGGCGGCTGCGACCGAATCGCGTACGAGCTCACCGAGGTCGACGTCGCTGAAGCGGAAGGTGAAGGTCCCCACGTCGATCCTCGACGTGTCGAGGACGTCGCTGATCAGCGTCGCGAGGCGGCCGGTCTCGCCGGCGATCAGCTCGAGGAACGACTCGCGCTGCTCGGCCGTGAGCTCGCGCCAGCGCTGCTGAAGCGTCCGGGCCGAGCCGATCACCGCGGCCATCGGCGTCCGCAGCTCGTGCGACACGAGCGAGACGAAGTCGGCCCGCAGCGCGGAGAGCCGCCGCAGCTCCTCGACGGTCTTCCGCTCCGCCTCGTAGGCGCGGATGTTCTGCACGGCGCTCGTCACCAGCCGCCCGAGCAGGCCTGTGAGCTCCATCTCCTCCTCGCTGAAGGCGTCGGGCTCGCGCCGGACGAGCGAAAGCATTCCGATCGTGCGCGCGCCGAGGAACAGCGGGGTGACGAACCGCGAGCGGAGGCCGAGCTCGCGGAACCGCTCCTCCTCCGGGTAGCCGGGGTTCTCCATGTCCCGGCGGTAGGTGGGCTGGCCCGTGCGGAGGATCTCCTCGAGCAAGGTGCCCTTGATCGGCCTCGCCGAGCCGGGCGGGAGCACGCGCTCGGCTCCGACCCCGGCCACGGCCATCACCTGGGCGCTGCCCTCCTCGCTGAGCACGATCGCAATGCGGTCGAAAGGGACGAGCCCACGGACCTCGCGGATAAAGGCCTCGAACGCCTCGTCGAGCTCGAGCGAGGAGCTGAGCGCGCGGGCGCAGCGGTTGGCGGCCTCCAGGGCGTCGGCCCTGCGGCCGAGCTCGTCGCGGAGGCGCTCGGCCTCGCGGGCCCTCGCCTCGGTCGCCGAGCTCTGGCGCCGGAGGCGGACGACCAGCCAGGCGGCAACTGCCGCCGTCAGGAGCACGAGCACGACGAGCACCGCCACCGCGGTCACGCCGCCCCCATTCGCACCAGTGCCCAGTTCCCATGCTCGCGGAGGAGCTCGTCGTCGCTCTCCGCATAGCCGCGGGCGAGGCCCGGGTCGCCGCCGGTGTTGCCAAGGGCGACGAGCGCGTTGCGCCGCAGGTACCGCGGGTCGTTGCGCGGCACGAAGAGCCGGTCGTAGCGGGCGGCCAGCTCCTCGTCCGACGCCTCGAGCCAGTCGACCAGCGAGACGTACGGCTCGGCTCCCTCGGGCGGCTCGAGCCCGGCGCGGCGCTTCTCGATGCCCCGGTTCCAGGGACAGACGTCCTGGCAGATGTCGCAGCCGTAGACCTGGTCGCGTAACTCAAAGCGATAGCTGTCGGGGATCGACGAGCCACTCTGCGTCCAGTACGAGAGGCAGCGGTTCGCGTCCAGCACTCCCGGCTCGTCGAGCGCGCCGGTCGGGCACGCCTCGATGCAGAGCGTGCACGAGCCGCAGTCGAGGTCGAGTGGCGGCGTCGGCTCGAGCTCGGCCTCCGTGACCAGCGTGCCGAGCACGACCCAGGAGCCGAAGCGGCGCGTGATCAGCATCGTGTTCTTGCCGTAGAAGCCGACGCCCGAGCGTGCCGCCGCCTCCCGGTCGACGTGCTGGTTCGCGTCGACGAGCACTCGGTAGGAGCCGCCGAGCCGCCGCCCGAGCTCGTCCAGCTTCTCCCGCAGCTCGGCGTACGCGTCGTACCAGGTGTAACGCGGGAGCCGTCCGTGGCCCGCCGGGACCTCTCCCCCGTCGTGCCAGTAGCAGAGCGCCGCCGAGACGACCGTCCGCGCGCCGGCTACAAGCGCTTCCGGATGACACGAGACTTCCGGCCGCGCCATCGTGAAGCGCATGTCCGCGAAGAGCCCTTGCGCGCGGCGCTCTCGGATGTGCCGCTCGGTGCCCTCGTACGCCGAGACCGGAGCCGCCCCCACGACGTCCAGGCCAAGCTCTTCGGCGAGCCTGGTCAGCTCGGATGCGTGCATATGGGAGATTGTGCCCTCGTGAAGGCAATTCGCATCCACGAGGACGGCGGGCCCGAGGTGCTCCGCTACGAGGACGCCCCCGACCCCGAGCCCGGGCCCGGCGAGGTTCTCGTCTCGCTCAGGGCCGCATCGCTGAACCATCTCGACATCTGGATCCGCAAAGGCCTGCCTTCGGTGCCGAAGCCCAGGGTCCTCGGCGCCGACGGCGCGGGCGTCCGTGCGGACACCGGCGAGCGGGTCGTCATCAACCCGGGCCTCGAGCACGGCGACCGGATTCTCGTGATCGGCGAGCACATGGACGGGACGCACGCGGAGCTCGTCGCCGTCCCCGAGACCAACGTGTACCCGCTCCCGGAAAGGATCTCGTTCGAGGAGGCGGCGGCCTTCCCGCTCGTGTTCGAGACGGCGTACCGGATGCTCGTCACCAAGGCAGGGCTGAAGGAGGGCGAGTGGGTGCTGCTCTGGGGAATCGGAGGCGGCGTCGCCGGCGCAGGCCTCGCGATTGCCAAGGCGCTGGGGGCCCGGGCTCTCGTCACCTCCTCGAGCGACGAGAAGCTCGAGCGGGCGAGCGAGCTCGGCGCGGACGCCGCGGTGAACCACGAGGACGCCGACGTGGTCGAGGCCGTCAAGGAGGCCACGGGCGGCACAGGCGTCGACGTCGTGCTCGAGCACGTCGGCGAAGCGACGTGGCAGCGCTCGCTTCAGGCCGTGCGGGCGGCCGGGCGAATCGCGGTCTGCGGCGCGACGAGCGGACCGAACCCTCCCGCCGCGCTCCACCGCATCTGGTGGAAGCAGCTGACGATCTACGGCTCGACGATGGGGACGAAGGAGGACTTCGAGGGCGCCTACGAGCTCGTGAAGAGCGGCCGCGCCCGGCCGGTCGTCGACACCGTGCTGCCCCTCGCCGAGGCCCACGCAGCGCACGAGCGGCTCGAGGCCGGGGATCAGTTCGGCAAGATCGTGCTGAGCATTCCTACGTGAGCTGGAACGGCACGCTGGTGAGGATCACCCGCGGCTCGAAGAGCAGCAGCCGCTTCAGGTAGAGCGCCCGCTGGTTGTGCAGGAGCCGGTCGGTCCCGCGCGCGACAAGCTCCGGCATGACGACCACCGCGACCGCCTCCGGATCGGCCGTGATCCGGCGGAGATACCTGAGCAGCGGCGTCCCCACGTCGCGGTACGGCGCCGCCTCGACCTCGAGCGGGATACCGACCGGGAAGCGCTGCCAGTCGCGCTGGACCCGCTGGGCGTCGGAGTCGTCGAACGCGAACGACACGGCCCTCGTGTCACGGAAGCCCAGCGAGCGCGCGTAGACCGCCGCCCGCAGCGAGGCGGCGTGGACGTCGGCCACCGGCACGATGCAAGTCGCTCGTTTCGGCTCGACCAGCTCCGCCTGCTCGTCTGCGAGCCGCGGCACGTCGGTGACGGCGATGTCCGGCTCGCGCAGGAGGCGAAGCTTCAGCCTGAAGGTCGAGCGGCGCATGACTGCCGCGAGCAGCGACGGTGTGCGGAACAGCTCCGGGATCACCACGGTCACGAAGCTGTTGTCGCCGTGCGGGAAGCCCCAGACGTACTCGAGCATCGCCTCGAGCGGTTCCTCGTTCTCGGAGAGGATCTCGAGCCGCGGGTCGCCGTCCGTCCAACGGAAGAAGCGCGGGCCGATTCCGGGGTCGCTGCCGGGGAAGGGAACATGGACGGCGCGGAACGAGCCGCGCGAGACGGTTCTCGCATACCAGAGGGCCTCCCGTGTGGCCGCATCGAGGCGCTCGACGTAGAGGATCACCGTGTTGTCGACTTCACGGCTCGCCAGCACCGCGTGCGCCTTTGCCCGCAGCCGTCTCGCCACGGCTCTGTAGTGCCGGCGGATCCCGTAGAACAGCGCGATCAGGACCGGGATCGCGATGATCACCATCCAGGCGCCGGCGAGAAACTTGGTGCTGATCACGATCACCGTGACGACGAACGTCGTCGCAGCACCGACCCCGTTCAGCACCGCGCTCCAGCGCCAGCCGGGCCGGCGCGTCCGCAGCCAGTAGCGCACCATCCCCGCCTGCGCCAGTGTGAACGCGGTGAAGACGCCGATCACGTAGAGATGGATCAGCGAGTTCACGTTCGCTTTGAACGCCACCACGAGCCCCGTGGCGGCGCCCGCGAGCACGAGGATCCCGTTCGAGTAGGCCAGCCGGTCGCCGAGGTTGACGAATTGCCTAGGCAGGAAGCCGTCGCGGGCCAGCAGCGCCGCGAGCCGCGGGAAGCCCTGGTACGAGGTGTTCGCGGCCAGCACCAGGATCGCGAGCGTGAACGCCTGGATGAGGTAGTACAGCGCCGAGCCGGCCGAGCCGGCAGGAAAGGTCGCCCGGGCGATCTGGGAGAGAACCGACGCGGTTCCGCTTGGAAGGGCGTCCATCTTGACCGTCAGGTACGAGACGCCGAGAAACAGCGTCACGGCGCTGCCTGCCATCAGCAAGAGCGTCCGCGACGCGTTCTGCGACTGCGGGTGACGAAACGCTGTGACGCCGTTCGAGATCGACTCGACGCCGGTCAGCGCCGCCGAGCCGGAGGCGAACGCCTTCAGCAGGACAAACAGCCCAATTGCGCCCGCTCCGGTCGGAAGCGGATGCGGGACGGTCGCGGTCGGGCAGGTGCCCAGCGTGCACTTCCCGATCCCCACCGCGAGCATCGCGTACATGACCGCCAGGAACGCGTAGGTCGGAAACGCGAACAGCAACCCCGACTCGCGGACGCCGCGCAGGTTTCCGAGCGTCAGGATCAGAATGCAGACGAGCGAGAGCAGCAGCCGGTGCGAGGCGAGCGAGGACACGGCCGAGGTCAGCGCAAACACTCCGGCGGCCACCGAGACTGCGACCGTGAGGATGTAGTCCACCAGCAGCGCCGCGCCCGCGACAAGCGCCGGCAGCACACCGAGGTTTTCCCGTGCGAAGACGTACGATCCCCCGCTCGTTCCCTCGTAGGCCTTGATCCCCTGGCTGTAGGAGAGCGCCACGATCACTAGCAGCGCCGAGATCGCTACCGAGATCGGCAGGACGTCGTGCCGCGCGCTCAGGGAGGCGGCGACCAGCACCGCGAGAGCGGCCTCCGTCGCGTAGGCCACGGAAGAGATCGGGTCGGACGAGAAGATCGGCAGCGCGAGCGTCTTCGGGAGGAGTGTCTCCTCCAGCTCGTAGGTCGCACGCGGGCGCCCGATCAGGAAGCGCCTTGCGTCTCCGGCCAGCTCGAGGCACGAGCCGATCAGCCCTCCGGGAGGCGGTGGCGGCTCGTCGACGTCTAGGTCAGGAGTGTGGGCTTCGCGCATTCGGAAGGAGGTGGCGCCGCGACCATAACCCTGCACGGCGCGTGCTTGAGCACGTAGTCCACCGTCCTCCCGAAGACCTTTCCACGACGGCCTTGCTTGCGCGGCGCGCGTATCACGACGACGTCGGCCCGCGAGCTCTTCGCCTCCTCGACGATCGCCTCTCCGGCAAGCCGCGCCCGCAGCGTCTTCGTCCGCACGTTCACGCCGCGGGAGTTGCCGATCGCGCGGGCGGCCTCGAGCGTCCGTTTCGCCACGCCCTCCTCTTCGAGCATGTGCGCTTCGAGGGGCAGCTCGGCCGGAACCTCGACCACGACCATCGCGGTGATCGTCGAGCCGCGGTCGCCGGCGAGCTCGGCGGCGAGGGCCATCGCGGCCTCCGACTCGAGGTCGGCGACGAGCGGGACGATGATCCGCTGGTACGCGAGTGTCGGCCGGGCTCGAGGCGCGCTAGCACGAAGGGCCATGGAATCACGCTAGCCAGCAGGCCCTCAAGGCCGCCTTAAGCCGGGAGGCTCGAGCCTCAAGGACGGCTCAAGAAGCCGGCGCGATCGGATTGACCAGGCGGTATCCGGCCCCGGGCGCCGTCAGCAGGTAGCGCGGCCGTGCCGGGTCCGCCTCGATCTTTCTCCGGAGCTGGGAGACGTAGACGTGCAAGTAGTGAGACTCCTCGCCGTAGGCGGGGCCCCAGACCTCGCGGAGGATCGTCGGATGAGTCAGGAGCTTGCCCTCGTTCTGGGCGAGCACGCGCAAGAGCTCGAACTCGTGCGGGGTCAGCTGGACTTCCCGCCCCGCCATCGTCGCCGTTCGGTTCTCGACGTCGACGACCAGGTCGCCGATCTCGAGCACGGGATCGCCGGAAGGCCCTGCCCGGCGCAACGCGGCACGCAGGCGCGCAAGGAGCTCCTCGATCCCGAACGGCTTCTCGACGTAGTCGTCGGCGCCCGCATCGAGCGCCGCCACCTTCTCGCGCTCGTCGCCGACCACGGAGAGGAGCAGCACGGGCGCCGAGCTCCACCGGCGCAGCTCCCGGCAAACGTCGGTGCCGCGCCCATCCGGGAGCACGAGGTCGAGAATCACTGCGTCCGGCGGGTGCGCTGCGGCCGCTGCGAGGGCCGCCTCCGCAGTGGCCGCAGTCTCGACCTCGTAGCCGGCACCCCTGAGATTCGTCTGCAGCGCACGCAGGATCTGCGGCTCGTCGTCGACGACCAGTACCCGTGTGGGCTTCAGTGCCCAACCTCCACGGCAGCCTCCGCCGCGGGAAGCGACAGAACGAAAGTCGCGCCCGATCCCGGCCTGGCCTCCGCCCAGATCCGGCACCCGTTGGCCTCGGCGAAGCCCCGCGCGATCGCAAGGCCGAGCCCGGTGCCGCGCGGGCCGCTGCCTCCGTGCTCGAAGGGCTCGAAGATTCGGTCGAGATCGTCCGCACCCAGGCCCGGCCCCCGGTCGCTGATGCGGATGGTGATTTGATCGCCGACGGCCTGAGCCGAGAGCTCGACCGGGTCCGCCGGCGAGGACAAGCGCAGCGCGTTCTCGAGCACGTTCACGAGGGCCCGTTCGAGCTGCGCTGCATCTACGCGCACAGGCGGCGCGTCACCCGTGTCGGTCACGACGATCCGTGCGGCGTCGGGGCCGAGCGCCTCGAGCGCGCGCGAGACGAGCTCGTCGATCGGCCAGAGCTCCGGCTGGGGCCGCGCCGCTCCAGCCTCGAGCCGCGAGAGATCGAGCAGGTTCGAGACGAGGCGCTCGAGGCGGGCCGTCTCGATGCGAATCGTCTCGAGTAGGTCGGTCCGATCGCGCTCGTCGAGGTGCAGGGAGCCGCTCTCGAGCCCTTCACCCGCCGCGCGAATCGCGGTCAGCGGGGACCGCAGGTCGTGGCTGACCGCATGCAGGACGGCGGTCTTGACGGCGTCGCTTCGACGTAGCGCCTCGGCCTCGACCGCTGCCATGGACCGTCGCCGCGCCACCGCCGCAAGCTCGCTCACGACAACCGCCGTGACGAGGTAGACGGCGAGCGCGACCCAGTTCTCCGAGTCCGTCAGCGCCAGCGTGTGGACCGGCGGCAGGAAGAAGAAGTTGAACGCGAGCATGCTCGCGACGGAGACGGCAATCGCGTAGACGAGACCGTACGACACGGCGACCGGGAGCACCGCGAAGACGTAGAGGACGCCGAGGCTCAGCACCGGCGCGACTTCCCTGAGCCCGAACACGGCACCGGTCACGAGGGCGACGGCCGCCACGCTGACCGATGCCCTGCCGAGGAGCTGTGGCGCTTTCACACCCCTGGTGTACACGATTATGTAGCCGTGAGCGCCTATCGCCACTGGTGGAGCGGCCTCCTGGCCGGGGCGGCGCTGGTCGCGGCCGTCACCGCCGTCATCTCGGGGCTGGAGCCGCGCCCCGACCCGGCACTGGGGCAACGGCCGCTAGAGGCCGTCGCCTAGCTCGAAGAGCAGCTCCTCGACGTCGGTGGTGCGCGAGCCGACCTGAACGAAGCCGCATTTCTCGAGAACCCGGATCGAACCGACGTTGCTCGTCGCGACCCACGCGTGTAGCGGACGCGTCGTCAATTCCGTGACGAGCTCTTGGAGCGCGCGGGTCGCAAGCCCCCTGCCCCAAAACGCCCGGCCGACCCAGTAGCCGACGAGCTGTTGTCCGTCCTGCTGCCAGGAGAGGACGTTGCCCGCGACCTGGTCCCCGTGGACGATCGTCTTCTTGATCAAGGTGTCGTCCGCGAGGATCCTGCGCCAGTGCGCGTCGAAGGCCTCTCGGTCGCGGGCCGGGAAGATCGCCATCGCGGTCGCCTCGGGCTCGCGCTGGTGCTCGAAGAACGCGTCGAGGTCGTTCGCACGGACGTCGCGGAGAACCTTTGCCCCTTCTTGATTCACGGCTAGACGCTAGCCCAAAGGCCTATACCTATCTGTGCGTTCGGGGGTGTCGACCGCGGCTCTGCCGGCCTGAACTCCGGTTGGGGCGGTCGGTGCTGCGGTGCTGACCGTCCCATGAGAGAGTCGGGGCCGGGCGCCTAGGCCCTGCGGCAAGCCGACGCCCGCGGCGTGGGGAGAGCCGTTGCCCCGACTCACTCTTAGTATCGACCAGGCACCGGCCGGCTTGAGCTAGCCGAAGACCAGCGGGCGCGAGGCCTTTGCCCCCGGATGCCCCCACCGGGGACTAGGCGGAGGCGGCCGCCGACACCAGCTCGGCAGCCTGCTCCACCGAGAGCTGGTCGGTGTTGAGGACGAGGTCGTACTGCGTCGGCCGTTCCTGGTCGACCTCGTAGAACCGCCGCAGGTAGTCGGCGCGGGCGGCGTCCTCCTGCTTGACCGCGCGTGAGGCTGCGGGCTCGTCCAGCTCCTCGGACCGGCGGATTCGCGCGGTGCGTGTTTCCGTGGAGGCGGTGACGAGGACGCGCAGCACCTCCTCGCGGCCGCCGATCGCGTGGGAGGCGGCGTGAGCGACGATCACTGCGTTTCCTTCGGCCGCGGTCTCCTCGATCGCGTCGCGGATGAGCCCTCGGAGCTCGTCGTTCGAGGCAAGCGTTCCGGCCGGCGGCATCGGCCCCAGCACCACCCACGCCTCCGCGGTTGCGCCGCGGCTGAGCTCGTCGAGCACGCGGGCGAGGAACGACTTTCGGCGCTCCTCGTCCGCCAGGGTGTCCAGGTCGACGCCGCCCTTCACGGCTGCCTGAACGACGATGTCCTCGTCGACGTACCGGTAGCCGAGCCGCTCGGCGACGAGCCGCCCGACCTCGCTGCCGCCCGAGCCCGTGGCGTGCGAGATGCAGACGACGTTGCGCACGGTTCAGGTCTCGACGAGGGCCTCGGGCTGGGGCCCTTGCGACAGGACGCGTTGCGCGCGCTCGATCCAGGGGGTCGCTTCCAGGCGCACGAACAGCTCGGCCGCCTCGTCCACGAGCCGCTGGGCCTCGGCTGCGCGTTCCTGCTTCATCAGCCACTCCGCCTGTTCGAGCTGCGTGACTGCGAGCCAGAAGATCATCTCGAGCTTGCGGAACAGCTCCTTCGCCTGAGCGAAGCGCGCCTCGGCCTCAGAAGGATCGGCGGCAAGACGGGCGCGGAACCGTGCCGCGTGGGCGCTCAGGAGCGGGGGCCGCTCGCCGGGGCGAAGCGCTTCGATGCCGCCGAGAAGCTCCTCGAGCTTCGCCGAATGGCCCACCTCGAATGCTGCCTCGAGCGCCTCGACGACGTTCAGCTTGACGGTGAGGAAGGTGACGGCGAGCTCCTCCCTGATGCGTTCCACCTCCCGCACGAGCAATTCGAGCGCCTCGGCCGCCTTGCCTTCGGCCCGAAGCACCATCGCCTCGTAGAGGACGTACGCGCTCCGCGTCTGAAACTCAATCGACCCTCGATGCGCGGAGTGGGCGTCGAGTCGCGCGCGTGCCTCAACCGGCCTCCCACGCCAGCAATCGATCGCCACGAGGTGGAGGAACAGCTCCGGGTAGTGCTCGACTCCCGGCAACGTCTCGGCCTCTGCGGCGCGAGCGAGCGCCTCATCCCAGCGCCCGAGCAGGACAAGCGAGCTGATCGGTCCCGCGAACAGCTGCAGTTCCCATGGCCGATCGCCGAGACGGCGGGCGAGCTCGACCCCTCGCTCCGTCATCTGGAACGACTCGGCGTAGCGGTCGCTCGACTCGAGGAGCACGCCGAGGTTGTTGAAAGCCCGCGCCGCGACTGTTGTGAGATCGTCGGCCAGAGCGCGGGCGAGGGAGCCCTCGAGCAGGATACGCGCCTCGTCCAGCCGATTTTGCCTGGAAAAGAGCAGGCTCTTGCTCGTGAGTGCGTCTGCGAACACCTCGCGGAGCTCCAGCGCCTCCGCCAGCGCGAGCGCCTGCTCGAGACGAGGCGCGGCTTCGTCGTACAGGCCATTGAGGACCAGAAAGCGTCCGAGCTGACCCGCGACCATGGCGACGTCCTCGTCCGGCTCCTCGGACGAGAGCGTCTCGAGCGCCTGTTCGAGGCGCGCAACGGACTCCTCCAGGTGCCCGTCGCGGAAATCGATCTCCGCGAGCCTAGCGGCGATGCGGGCGGCGGGGTGATGGACACCAGCCTCCTCGAAAGCCGAACGGGCCGTCTCGTAGAGCGCCCGCGCCTCGTCGCCCCGGCCCCGACGCCAGGCCATGCGGCCGGCGCGGTCCTCCAGGTTCGCTCGTGTCAGCGCGTCGTCGGCGAGCTCGGCCGCCTGTTCGAAGTAGCGCTGTCCCTCCCGCGCCGCCGCCAGCGACGCCGCGCGCTCGCCGGCCCGTCCGAGCATCTCTCGCGCTTTGACCTTGATCTCGCCGGCCCCCTCGGCGTCCGGGCCTGCGCGGTACGCGTCTAGGTAGTGCGACGCCAGCACCTCGACGATCTCCTCCTCCTCACCGAAGGCGGACTCGAGGTACGCGGCAGCGGCCAGGTGCCGCACGCGGCGCTCCTGCTTCGAGAGCGTCTCGTACGCGACGTAGCGGACGAGGTCCTGCAAGAAGCTGTACTGGCCATGCTCGGGCGACCGCGGGTCGGTTTGCAGTCCGAGCACCTCCTTGCGAACGAGGGACTCGAGCAGCGGCTCGAGCTCGCTCTCCGAGAGCTCCAGCAGGGCAGCCAGCGCGCGCTTCGTGAAGGTCTTGCCGAGGACAGACGCGTCTTGCAGCAAGCGCCGCTCCTCCGGAGCGAGGCCGTCGAGCCGCGCGGCGATGAGCGCGTGCAGGGTCTCCGGCACCTCCAGCGACGCAACCGGACCCACGGGCCGGTAGACCGGGCCGTCCTGCACGAGCACGCCGCGGTCGAGCATCATCCGGACCGTCTCGACGGCGTACAGCGGGATTCCCTCCGACCGCTCGAGGATCTGGTTGCGCACCTCTTCCGGGAGACCAGGCACGAGGCCCGAGAGGATCTGCTCCATCGTCCCGGATTGCACCGAGTCGAGATGGAGCGAGGTGAAGTTGCGGCGCCCGGCTCCCCAGGTCGGGCGGCGGTCGTGCAACTCCGGCCGCGCCAGCGTGCAGATCAGAATCGGGAAGCTCCGCGACCACTCGAGCAGGTGGTCGATGAAGTCGAGCAGCGAGTCGTCCGCCCACTGCATGTCCTCGAAGACCATCACCACCGGGTTGACCTCGGCCAGTCGCTCGAAGAACACGCGCCAGGCCGAGAACAGATCCTCCCGCTCGAACCGTGGACCCTCCTCGAGGCCCAGCAGGTGCGCCACCCGCGGCTCGACGAAGCGCCGCTCCTCCTCGTCGACGACGTGCTCGACGAGCACCGCCTGGAGCTTCTCGAGCGCGGAGCCGGACTGCTCGTCCTCCGCGATCCGGCAGCGCATCCGCACCATGTCGGCGAGCGCCCAGTAGGTGACACCCTCACCGTACGAGAGGCAGCGGCCGCGATGCCAGTACGTCGTCTGCGGCAGGCCGTCGAAGTACTTGTAGAACTCCCACGCCAGGCGGCTCTTGCCGATCCCGGCGATGCCCGTGATCGAGACGAGGTGTGCGGTGCCGTCGTCGGCAGATCCGTGGAAGAGCTCCTTGATCAGGCGAAGCTCCCGGTCACGGCCTACGAACGGCGACTCGAGCCCCTGCGATTTGAGCGCGCCGCGCGCACCTGAGACCACCCGCAACGCGTGCCAGAGCGGGAACAGGCCCGACTTGCCCTGCAGCTCATGGGAACCCGCATCCTCGTAGGCGATGGTCTGCTCGGTCGCGCGCCTAGTGGAGTTGCCCACGTACACGTTGCCGGGAGGGGCGATCGACTGGATCCGCGACGCCGTGTTCACGAGGTCGCCCGCGACCATTCCCTCGCCCTCGGCGCCGATCGTCACGGCCGCCTCGCCGGTTAGCACTCCGGCGCGGGCCCGGAGGTCAGGAGCTCCGACCTCGTCGCCGAGCGCCGAGACGGCCGCCACGAGGTCGAGCGCGGCCCGCACCGCGCGCTCAGCGTCGTCCTCGGTCGCGATCGGCGTTCCCCAGACGGCCATGACCGCGTCCCCGATGAACTTCTCCACCGTTCCGCCGTAGAGCGAGATCAGGCGACGGCACGTGTCGAAGTAGCGGGAGAGAATCTGCCGGACCTCCTCGGCGTCCCGGGACTCCGACAGGGTCGTGAAGCCTACGAGATCCGCGAAAAGCACGGAGACGAGCCGCCGTTCCGCCACGGGCGCCTCCGCCGGAGCGGGGGCCGCAATGGCTTCGACGCCGGCCGGGCTTGCCTCGCCGAGAGGCGCGCCGCAATCGCCACAGAACTTCTTGCCCTCCGGGTTCTCGGCTCCACAGGCGGAGCAAACGAGGGCAAGCGCAGCCCCGCAGTCGCCGCAAAACCGCTTGCCGGCAGGGTTCTCGGCCCCACAACTCGGGCACGCAGTCACGCGCGAAGCGTAGAACGAAAAGGCCGCTACTTCTAGCCGAACCCCAGGACGTGCGTGCCCGCCTCTCCTCCTCCCCGTGGCCGAGACGGCACCGACCAGGAGGGGGCCGCCTTGTAGGCGGCCCCCTCACGAGGCGTGCACCTCCTGGCCGACTAGTGGCAGACGAGCACGGGCCTGTCGAAGCTAATGCTGGCCCCGCTCGCGCTCAGGCTCATGTGGATCGTCTCGTGCATGGTGACGTCGTCGATGTGGACGTTGAAGGTGCCGGTCGCCGTCTCGTTCTGGAGGTTGCCGTTCTCGCCGTCCCAGATGGCGAAATGGCCGCTGATCGGCGTGCCGTTGTCCGGCGCGAAGGTCAGCGTCCCCTCGGCGGTGAAGGTCGCCCAGAAGCCGTTGTCGTTGGTCGTGATGTGCTCGACGGCATTGTCCGCCGTGAAGGTCAAGAGACCGGACTCACCCGTGCACGGGTTCACCGACTGCTCCTGGTCGATCACTCCCTGGAAATGGTTGGTCACCGAGACCGTGTGCGCACCGCCTGCTGAAGCAAGAGCGGCTCCCGTGGCCAACATGCCGACAGCCAGGGCGAGTGCAACGGTCAGTAAAAGCCGCCTCCCCATCGTCTTCTCCCCTTTCCTCCCAAAAAGGCCCGCCCGCCGAGATCCTGTCACGAGAGCTGGAGGCGTTCAAGAGTTGCAGCAGCCGGCCCAGCGACACGAGTCACGCTGAGAGGTCGGACCCGCCCGGACTGACGACGCCGAGCGGGTCCGCTCCCCGTCTCAGTGGCAGAGGCCCGGAGGCGACGATGTATCGCAGTGGTTGTTCCGGAACGTGTTCGAGCCCGTGCCGTCCCACTGCAGGTCAAGCGTGTTGCCGAAAGCGTGGTTCCGGGCGACTCTCACGCCGGTCGACCCTTGGATCGAGATTCCCGTCGGGTTTCCGAACGCTCGATTCGCCACGATCCGCGTACCGTCCCCGCCCGAGAAGTCGAGGATCCCGAACGCCCTGTTGCTCGTGGTCCGGTTGTGGAAGACGCGGTTGTCAGTGGCCGCCAAACCGACCCGGATCCCCCAGTTGTTGTTCCTGGAGACGTTGTTCCGGACCACATTGCCGGTCGATCCGGCATCCCGGATCTGGATGCCGCAGGCGTTGGACGCCAAGTTGTCGATTGACAGATTGTGCTCGATCCGGTTGCCCGCGGAGCCTCGCCGAAGCTCGATTCCGTCGTGATGGGCGCCGGTCATAACGTTCGTGCGAATCCTGTTTCCGTCGCCGTTGTCGAGGAGGATTCCCGCCTCGTGGAAGTTCTGGATCCTGAAGCCCTTGATCAGGTTCCCGCTGCCGTTCTGGATGTAGAACCCCGCGAGGAGTGTCTCTCCCATTCCGTCCAGGACGACGGCTCCGGGCGTCCCCTTGGCACGAATTCGCAGGTCGTCCTTCGTGATCGTCACCGACTCCTGATACGTGCCGGCGCAGACGAGGATCGTGGACCCCGCCGAGGCAGCGTCGACGGCGGCCTGGATCGTGGTGAAGTCCGCCTTCTTGCACTGCGCCTTGTCGTCGTCGACGAGAAGGACGTGCTTCCCGCCTTTCGCGGGCGGCGAAGGCTTCTTCCCGGCAGCCGCCGGCGCAACGACCATGCCGATGGTCAGCGCGAGCAGCAGCGCCGAGTGCCAAAGCATCAGACGTCCCCTCATAGAAACCACCTCCCTTTCCTCCAGCAGGGCGCATTGGTCCGCCCCTTGACCAGATCCCGGTCATCGGAGCTACTTGCGGCGTGGCTCGGCAGCGTCCCGGCTATTCACCCGGTCCCGAGGTCGCTGTTCCGGCGGGCCCCTCGGCGCTGACCGGATTCTGAATCGTCACTGCTCGGCTGCGTCGTGCAGCGCTCGCGCCGCGGCGCGGGATGGGCCCTCTGTTGCACCTAGCCCCCGCCAGCGATCGATCCTAAACCAGTGCGGGGTGAGAGCCCAGATTGCCGAAATCGCTCAGCCGAAGCCGAGGATGAACTTCGCGTCCTCGGACATCTTGTCCGGGGTCCACGGCGGGTCCCAAGTCAGCTCGGTCTCGACCTGCTCGACGTCCGGAAGCGACTGGGCGACTTCTTCGATCGACTGCTGGATCAGCGGCCCGGCCGGGCAGCCCATCGAGGTCAGGCTGTAGCTGATGTGCACCCGAGGGCCCGAGACTTCGACGTCGTAGAGCAGGCCGAGCTCGACGATGTCCATCCCGAGCTCGGGATCCTCGACGGCGCGCAGCGCCTCGATCACGTCATCGCGTGTCGGCATCAGGCGGTCCAGGGTATCGAGGCAGGCCGTCCTCCGGGAGCTCGTCCCACGGCGCGCGGGAATCCACGAACGAGTGGTACTGCGGCCGGATCTCCGGATCGCCGTCCAGCGAGCCGAGCCGGATCGAGATCTCGTCCCCCTCGGGCCAGTAGGCGCCGAACAGCGACGAGCCACAGACGGAGCAGAACGCCTTCACCGCCGTCCCACCCTCGGGCTTGAACACGCCGATCAGCTCCTCCCCGGCGAGCAGCCGGAACTGCTCACGCGGCACCCGGCCCTGGGTCTCACCGAAGGTCCCCGAGTGCTTCCGACAGAACGAGCAATGGCAGTGGTTCGCGCGACTGAACGGCAGGTCGACCTCGAAGCGCACGGCCCCGCAGAGGCAGCTGCCTTGCAGAGCCATCAGTAACGCGGCAGGCGGACTTCCTCGCGGCGCTCGCGGGCGAAGAAGTGAATGCCGTCCACGAAGCGCACCCAGTTGCAGCGCGTGCACATGACGAGCGAGTGCGTCCACGCGCTGTCGGCCTGGAAGCGGACGCCGCGGAGCAGGTCGCCGTTCGAGACGCCGGTCGCGACGACGATCACCTCGCCCGGGGCGAGATCCTCCGTCGTGAAGACCCGTTCGAGGTCCTCCACCCCGGCGTCCTGAGCGGCCGCGACCTCCCGCCGCGAGGTCGGCCAGAGCTGGGCCTGGAGCTCGCCCCCGAGGCAGCGCAGCGCGGCCGCAGACAAGACAGCCTGCCGCGTGCCGCCGATCCCGATCGCGAGGTGGTCGTTCGTCCCGCGCACTGCCGCGGAGATCGAAGCGGTCACGTCGCCGTCCTGGATCAGCTTGATGCGAGCGCCCGCCGCGCGGATCTCCTCGATCAGGTCGTGGTGGCGCGGCCGGTCGAGGACGATCGTCGTGATGTCGTTCACCATCCGGCCGAAGGCGTCCGCGATCGCGCGGATGTTGTCGGCGACGGGCTTCCGCAGGTCGATCGCGCCCCGTGCCTTCGGGCCGATCGCCATCTTCCGCATGTACATGTCCGGCAACTCCTGGAACGAGCCGGGCTCTCCAACCGCGACCATCGACATCGCCCCGTAGCCGCCGCGCGCCACGACGCCGCGCCCCTCGAGCGGGTCGAGCGCGAGGTCGGCCTCGCCGCCGCCGGACCCGATCGCCTCCCCCACCCCGAGCTGGTCGCTCTCGCCGCCCGCGCCGATCACGACCCGCCCGTTGATGGGAAGCTGCTCGAGCGCGAGCCGCATCGCGGTGGCCGCGTCGTCCTCGGCGGCCTGCTGGTCGTCGCGGCCGAGCCACCGAGCGCCGGCGAGCGCCGCCCGTTCGGTCACACGCGCGTAGCTCTCGCAGAGGCAGAAGCGGCCCTCGTGCCCGGCCGCCTCGATCGTCCGTTCCGGCTCGGTCTGCGTCACGAGCGCACCGTCGACGGAGCCGTCGCGCTCAGGACCAGCTCCATCACCTCCCCGATCGCCGCTTCGATGTTGCCGTTCTCGACCACGGGAACACCGTGCTTCCGTGCGCGGCCGAGGATGTAGTTCTGGATCAGGCGGATGTCGTCGAAGCAGTCGAGGTATTTCTCGTACGGCCGCACGCCCTCCGAGTCGGTGTCGCGGATCCAGAAGTGACTCGCATGCGCCCCCGCGTCGTCGATCGAGAGCACGCATTCGACGACGAGCGCGCCCTCGATCTCCTTCGGGAGCATCCCGGGGACGAGGTGGACGCCCTCGAGCACCATCGACCACCCCTCCTCGAGCGCGCGGTCGATCGCAGCGCGGACACCCACCAGCACCTCGCGCGTCTGCTCGAGGAAGCCGTCGAGGACGGCCTCCTTGCCCTCGCCCTCGTCCTCGTCGCCTGCCGTCGCGCGGCCGGCCTCGAAGCTCGAGTGGTGGATCGCCGGCATGAACTCTCGCGAGAAGAACGCGCGCATGGTCTGGCGGACGAAGTCGGTCGACGTGACTCGGGTAATGCCGAGCCGGTAGGCCACATCGGTGGCCACGGTGGACTTGCCCGTGCCGGTCGCTCCGCCGACGAGCAGGATCAGCGGCAGTTCCAGCTCGTAGAGATCGCGGTAGCGGCGCAGGCGCTGCATCGCGGTGGCGCCCTCCTTGTGGCCGAGCTTCTCGAGCGCGACCTCTTCGATCCGGTCCAGCGTGGTGGACTGGCGCTCGCTGGCGGCGAGGTCTTGCTCGATTGCGATCGCCAGCTCGTAGGCACGGTCGGCCGAGAGCCCGGCGGCGATCAGGGAGCGCGCCATCAGGCCCTTCGAGAAGGGCAGGCCGTCCTCGCCGCCGAGCGGCAGCGGTTGGCGGTAGCGGCGGTCGCTCATTGCCTCACTGGCTCCTTTACGAGTGCGAGCAGGCGGGAGTCCACCTCGTCGCCGACGAGCTCGTTGTCCGCGAAGACCAGCTCGCGCCCGCGGGCGAGCGCTGCCTCGGCGACGACGTCGATCGCGGCGGCCTTGATCTCGACGAGGAAGGTGTCCGCGTCGACCCGGTCCAGCTCGACACGCAGAGCCTCGCGGCGGGCAAGGTTCCCCGAGACATGCACCACCTCGGCACCGTGGTGCTCGGCCAGGTGCGCCGCGAGCGTCTCGTGCACCGCGACCGGTGCGGTCGAGAAGTACGCGACCCGGCGCCCCGAGACCGACTCGACGGGCCGCGGCCGAAGCTCAACCGGCACGACCGGCACCTCCTTCACCTGCGCGATCGCCTCGAGGAGCGGCTCGCTCGCTCCGCCCGTGACGACGACGAGATCGGAGAGCAGGATCCGGTAGGCGTTCAGGTACCCGGTGACGACCTCAA
>Ga0070698_100002567_pt1 | contig 19986 bp, 10 predicted proteins | sample KBSK1502metaG_FD_65477 | JGI IMG/M metagenome (GOLD analysis project Ga0070698, IMG submission 65477) | Corn, switchgrass and miscanthus rhizosphere microbial communities from Kellogg Biological Station, Michigan, USA - KBS K1-50-2 metaG | ecosystem: Host-associated > Plants > Roots >...
GTTTATGTCCCGGATCGCGCTTGTGGAACTCTACCAATCTTAAACGGGGGCAACTCGGCCGTCGTTGTGTCAACCAACAATGGCGTGACCTGGACGGTTCTTCCGGTTCAAAATACCACAGACCCGGTCACCGGTGCCACCGATGATCCTGCGGTTGGCATTGATGCCGGCGGGAAAATCTATTGCCTGTTCGCGCAAAACGGCACGAACGCCGCAGTCGGAATCTCGAGTGATCAGGGCCAAACATGGGCGAACATTTTTGATGTAGGCGCGGGTCTTGGACTGACAAACGTGGCGTTCCCTGCAGCGGTGGGAGGCGATGCTGGTCGTGCCGCTGTTGCGTTTTACGCATCCAAGGCTGGGACCGGAGGATCGAGTGCCGATGGATATACCGGTGTGTGGCACCTTTACGTATCCGAAACCTTCGACGGCGGAGGTCATTGGACGACAACGGACGTCACTCCTACTCTGCCGATGCAACGCATGGGACTCCTCCGCGGCGGTGGCGGGGCGATGGATCGAAACCTTCTCGACTTCTTTGATATCACGATCGACAAGGATGGGCGTGTTGTAGTCGGCTACGTGAATGGCTGTTCTGGCGGCGATTGTTCCCAGGCGCCGGTTAACGCGGATGGTTCGACTACGGTAACGGGCAATACTTATAGCGCGACGGCGACGATCGCGCGCCAATCGAGCGGACGACGAATGTTCGCGGCGAACGATCCCGCTCCTCAGACGGTGCCTGGAATGCCATTTGTCACACAGCGGCGGGTTGGATCTGTTGTCCACCTCGGGTGGAGCGAAGCTGACCCGGGTGACAACAACAACAGCCCCACAAATCCCAGTCAGACGATCAGCAATTATCAGATACTAAGAGGAACAACTTCAGGTGGTGAGAGCGCAACTCCTATTGCAACGGTGGGAGGGACCGTGACCAGGCTCGACGACACAACTGCTGTCGATCCCACCGTTACCTATTACTATAAGGTGATCGCGAACAATTCGGTTGGGTCGTCTTGTGCGAACAACGAGATAGCTGCTCCCTTCGTTGGCGATACTTGTTCTGGAATGATCATTCACCGGAATCTCCCAAACCACCCCGAAGCCGTGGGCGGCAGCACGGGCGTTCCAGTGGGACCAACCCCCACGCCCACGCCTACTCCACCACCGTTAACGCCACAACTGCTTATTGACTACATCGCAGTTAGTGAGCCGCCGACGACGAATCAGCTCAAGTTCCAGATGAAAGTCAGTAATCTGAGTTCGGTACCGGCAAACTCGAGATGGAGGATGGTCTGGAACTCAGTTGCCTCGCCGGTCGAACAATATTTTGTGGGAATGACGACCGATCAAAACAGCGCTGTCACGTTCGAGTATGGCACCCTTCAAACCGTTGTCGAACCGCCTGTAGTAGGCGTCATCGGCATCCCAACCGAGCACCCAGCCGGGGCTCCCGACTCGGGAAGTTTCAATGCGGATGGCACGATCACAATCTTAATCGACAAATCGAAAGTCGGAAATCCGCAGCCCGGGGACATTCTTGGCGCGGTAAACGGGCGCACGCTCAATACCGGCGATACGCCGCCCGAAACAACCGAGCGCTCAGCCCAGTTAATCGATCACACTTTCATCAAAGGAAACACCGATAATAGTTTCCCACCCGCTACCTACACCGTGGTAGGAAATGTTACTTGCCCGGCAGGCGCAATCGTCCCGGTAAGTGCGGTCTCGCGTAAGACACACGGATCGGCCGGTACTTTCGATATCGATCTTCCACTAATCGGCAATCCAGGAATCGAGTGCCGGACCGGCTCAATCGGAGGCAACCATCAGGTAATTATTACCTTTTCGGTGCCGGTGACAGTTAGCAATGTAACCGTAACTCCCGGTGCCGGGGCAATGGCGAACATCGATCCGACAAATGGTTTCTCCGTCAATAACACACAAGTAACAGTAAACTTAACCAACGTAACTAACGCTCAAACCCTTACCATTAACCTGATCGGAGTGGCCGGTGGAGGTCGCAGCGGAAATGTCGCTATTCCGATGGGTGTGCTGGTAGGCGACACGACCGGAGATGGCACGGTCAACTCAAGCGACATTGCACAGACCCAATCCCAATCAGGTCAACCTGTAACAATCAACAACTTCCGCGAAGATGTAACCGTCAACGGGGCGATCAACAGCTCCGATGTTGCGCTGGTGCAATCGAAATCAGGAACGGCATTGCCCTGATAGGAAACTGAGCCGCCAGGAATATTCGGGCTTGAGTGTAGTGCCGCTGCGGCTGCGGCATGCCGGTCAGCTGAAATCCTACAGGTGACCCACTTTCTCAAGATTTCTCAGTCGCGGAGGCAATCATTCCACGAAAATGAAGGGCGGCATCAACATTTTCTCCGAAGCCAATCGAGCTTGCGTTCAATCGGTCAGCAGATTCGAATCGGAATGATCGTAAAAAGTTTGCCGGCCTGAAAAAGGACGCTGCCGAGAGCCGGGTCCTTAAATTTACCGGCAACGAGACGTTTAGCGGCCTCGTCCCAGTTCCCCAGTCGCTCAGCGCGCTTTTGATCGGCTTTTTTTCCGCGGTCGATTGCTGCTGGTAAGAATAGGTGCCGCCAAGAATACGCCGGTGTTCCCATGTCACCCGAAATCCTCGCTGCCGTTTTTTGTTCTCGGAACCAGAATAAGTCTCGCCGGACTCCAAAGTAAGTTCTTGCCCTACACCGCCGCGGCCCACCGGAAAAAAATAATCGCTGGATGCGTCCGCGGCGCCGGCGAAATCCGAAGCAAAAACTGACTTCTCTCAAATCCCTCAACCCAAGGAAAGTCGAAATGAATAATAAATCGCGCTGGTTTACTTCGATCGTCGCAGCCCTACTGTTCATCACAGCCTGTGTTTTTCTATCGAGCGCGCTCGCCCGGCAGCGGCGAGTGAGTTCCACGCCAGATACAGGCATTCGTACGGCCACCATTAATGCCGTGACCGGATTCACGTTCTCGGCACCTCTTGAGCTAACAGGACATCCGCCAAGTCCAGTCTTTTTTCAACAGGATGCCGAGCCAGAGATTAAAATCGATATCTTCGGAAATATTTACGTGACCGCGATTCAAGGTGTTCCTGGCGGTGTCGATTTTTGGAAGTCGACCGATAAAGGGACGACGTTTGTTTACCTCGGCCAACCCGATGGGGCACAGGATCATTGCTCTTCACCGACCCCACAGTGTTTGGCGGCGGGCGGCGGCGACGATCAGATCGACGTCTCGCCCGGTGGGTACCTCTACATCTCGAGCCTCTGGGCTGGCAACGTCACGATGTCGACCTCAATGGATGGCGGCACGGGCGGCACTATTCCCGGACAGGCATGGCAGGTCCAGCCGGCTGCGTCCAACGTTCCGGTCGATGATCGGCAGTGGGTGGCCGCGTATGGACCGCAAACGCTTTATATGACGATGAGGCAAGCGCCAGGCACCGGCCGCCTCTTCTTGTTTAAGTCAACTGACGCCGGAAACACATTTGCCCCGACCACCGCGGATCCACTTACTCCACTTTCAGCCTCCGTCTCTCGAGAGGGGAATCTTGTGGTGGACCAGTACAACGGAAATATCTACACGACATTCACATCGATCGCGAGCCCGTCCTTGACCCCGAACCGGATTAGCCTGCTCAGTTCGACGGACGGTGGCAACACCTTCACCACGACCGTGATTTACACCGGTCCGAACGGCACAAGTGTTAATAATGCCTTCCCGAATTTGGCTTTGGACCGAGGCGGCAATCTTCATCTGGCGTTCGCTCAGTCGAATGGCGTCTCTACGACCCGGACGAGTTGCCACGTGTTTCTTATGAGCACGGCGAACCCTGCCGCAGCCGCTCCGACCTGGACCCTACCGGTTCAGGTTGACAGTGGTCCGCTAAACAACACTGCGCTCATGCCGTGGATCGTGGCCGGTAGCCCCGGTGTGGTCGATGTTACTTGGTTAGGATCGACGGTTAGCTCACCGGATGTCACTCCCAACCCGGACGTAACCAAAGGCGAATGGTGGCAGGTTTCCTTCGGCCAAGTAACGAACGCTCTGAGCGCGACCCCCACCATCGCCCAAACCATCGTCGCGGCCAACGTCCATAACCTTTCGATTTGCAGCTCGGGTGGCGCGTGCCCGGCGCCGACGAACGCGACGGACACACGAAAACTGCTTGAGTACTATACCATGACGATCGATCCGGACGGGAATGCAAACATCGCCTTCCCCGACAGCGTAGACAACTGCCCTTCCACTACGTGTTTCACTAATACCTGGTACGTAACACAGACAGGTGGCCCGATCGCCTTTTCGCCGCCCACGCCGCCCTCTCCGGCGACCTTCGCGACGAACCTCAACCCAATCAATACTCCGGGCAGCGCGCCGGGAGCCGAGCCGAACATGAAGGCCGATTCTCATAACTGCCTCTTCTCCGCTTCCCCTGGCACTCCGAGCGCTTGGAAATCGTCGAATGCCGGCGCCAGCTTCGACGCCCTCCCCAATCCGGTCGCGGATGAAACAGGTATCATCGGTGGCGATGAGGATATCTTCCCGCTTCGCCTGCAATCCGGCGCTCGGCCTGACCAGCTCTACTTCGCCGATCTTGGCGTCTCGACCGTCCACATCCGCAAGTCGAATGACGGCGGGGCGACCTGGAGAACGCCCGGCGCGGCAAACACTGGTGAGGTCTCAGCCTCAGTGGACCGGCAGTGGCTCTCGGGCGACCGCGACGACAGCGGCGCCAATCAGACCGTGTATCTTTGGGAACACGAGTTCACCACTCAGGCGTTGCGTATGAGCGCGCTGACCAACGACACGGCTTGGTCGCCATTCGCAAGCGGAATCACGGCCCCGGAACTGATCGCCCCGCCCGGGTCGACGCTGTCAAACACAAACCCGGGACCGATGTTTGTCGATCGTGCAACACACAATGTGTTCGGTTTCTTTAACGCTTCCACGGTCACGTCGAACACAATCGGGGCGCCAGCCGGCAAGCTGCCGAACGTCTGGGAGGCCGATGGAGCAGGTACTTTCACATCGCCAATTCCGCCGGGCCCGTTCACGAATCATCCGGTCTTCAAAGGTGTGTTCGACTCAGCCACAACTCCAGCGCCGCCAGCTGGCACTACTACCTTCGGCTCGAACACCGGAAATCTTTTCTGCGGCGCGGCGATCGACTCGGCTGGAAACATCTACGTGACGTGGGCGACGCCCAACGCACGGAACAATAAATACCAGCTCTGGTTCGCGTCGTCTCATGATCACGGCCAGACCTACTACGGACCATTCCTGATTAGTTCGAGCGGGTTCACCCAGGCCACCTCGCCGTGGATCGCTGCCGGCGATAACGGCCGCGTGGATATCGTCTTCTACGGAACGACCGGCACAGAGCCTCCGAACACGTCAACCACTGACATTTGGAATGTCTTTTTCGCCCAATCGCTCAACGCGAACGATCGCGAACCCGTCTTCACGGTGAGTCAGGCTAGCGATCACGTCATGCACGTGGGCCCGATCTGCAACGTCGGTATTCTTTGCGGAAGCGGCACGCGCCAACTGCTCGATTTCTTCCAGGTCGCGATCGGGCCGGACGGCTTGGCCAACGTCGCCTATGCCGACGACGGCGCTTCCAATGGGTCCGCGCATGTATCCTACGCGCGACAGAACAGCGGGCCGCTAGCTCTTACAAGTCCGACCTTCCCAGTTTGTCTCGGCAACGTTGTGCCGCTGACCAGCGTTGTTTCCCGAATGACTCACGGAAGCGCGGGTACATTCGACGTCAATTTACCGCTAATCGGAACCCGTGGCGTCGAATGCCGTAGCAGCAGTTCGTTAGGCGCAGGTAATTATACGTTGGTCTTCACCTTCCCGAACAACCTGAGAAGCGTCGGAGGCGTTACCGTAACCGGACACGACCCAGCAGGGGGAACCGGTAGCGTGAGCAGCACGGCGATGGGACCGAGTGCAAACCAATACACCGTGAACCTAACGAACGTCAGCGATGCGCAATACATCACGGTGACATTAAACAGTGTCGTCGATTCGACCGGCAACGCAGCTAATGTTGTCGGTCCGCAGATGGGTGTGCTCATTGGCGACACGACTGCTAACGGGCTCGTTAACTCGAGCGACGTCGCACAAACGCAATCGCAATCCGGCCAAGTTGTGACTGCGAGCAATTTCCGCGAAGACGTTACGGTCAATGGCGCGATCAATAGCTCCGACATCGCGCTGGTTCAATCGAAGTCAGGGACCGGACTGCCGTCTTCACCGTGATCTGAGATTCGGATTCAATTGCAGTACGACCAATCGATAACGCTCAAGAGGTCGCTCGCAACGGCGAGCCGTTGCCGGGGTGTCATGGTTTTTCGTAGCCAGTAAAAAAAAGGGTACGATACGTCCAGGCGATGGCGACCCTCCGATTCATCAGTCAGCGTGATTTCGAAGCCAATAACGAGAACAGGAAAAGGATCGTTTCGGTTCCCCGCCCTCGTGGCGTTGGCACCGAAACGTCGTTCTCGCGCACACTCGGCGCCCACTCTCGAACATGACGAGGACGGCGAATTGCTCGAGCCGATTATTTTGTCAGTTCACCGGCGACATAAGTTGAAACGCACCGGCCGATTCGTTTTGCGATGGGTTGATCCGAAGTTGGCTGCGGCTAAGGCGGTATCCGACATACCATAAATTCAATATATGATTATGATTGACACTGTGGCCGCCTTTTTCCTAAAAGTGCGGACGAAAAGCTCAGTCAGAGGTGGTCGTCGAGGATCGTATGAACACTTTCGAAACACAGCTGCGCGATCTTGAAATTTTGTTGGCCGCGAGGCATCCGCGCACTGACCCATCGCCGATTACACTTCTAATCCAAACCTTGCCATGAAAACAAAAGTGCCTGCCGTCTCGGGATTCATCACTTTTCGCAATATTGCCGCGTGCCTACTTTGCACAATCGCCCTGGGCGTAGCGACCTTCAGCGTCGCCGCGAAATCATCGAGCAAAAACCTCGCTATAAAAAAGCAGCCGACGCAGAGCTCGACTTTGCTTGCGACTAAGCCCCTGACATCGCCATCGCCAGACGCACCAGCACCAACAAGCGGAACTCTCACTTCGGCCAACATCGGGTCGAGCAAGGCGATTAATTACGCTGACAGCACAGGCAGCCTCGTGCCCAACCTCACGTTCTTCGCCGGCAGTGGAACCTGCTCAGTGCCGAACTCGTGCAGCACATTCACGCTCACCATTGATCCTTCAGTGGCGACGCCTTCGAGCGGGTACGACCCTACGAAGTACAACATCTTCATAGAGGTGTCATGGGCGCAGGCCACCGAGGATTACGATACGTGGATGTGCTCGGGCAGCGGCAATTGCGTCCAAGCCAATGTCGTCGCGTCGAATACTTCCACCGCTGATCCCGAGACGATCATACTTCCAGCAGCTACTTTCCCGGCAGGGACCTATACAATCAATTTGGTCAATACAACCGCCGCGGCCGAGCCTTACAACGGAACGATATATTTAGCGCCCATCGCGCAGCAAACAGCTTGCACCGGAAATTGCACGCCACCGCGCTACCAAAATTATCCCGCTGGCGTCGGTCAGGCGGACGATGCGGGCGAACCATCGGTCGGCGTCGATTGGAATCCGAACGTGGCAGGCCTGAAAGACATTAGCTCGTCCGATTTCACCACTGGTACGATGCGCAAGAACACCGGCGGCGTCGCGTTCTTTAAGTCGGGCGGAAGTAACTGGCGCGTCAATTTTGACGATTGCCCTTCACCGGCTGTTAACGTCTGGGAGAACGTATCGTCGACTTTCGACCAGCAATTTGTTCTGACTGATCCGATCGGCTTTGTAGATCACTATAGTTCCACTCCACTTGGCCTGGCTTATCCAGAACCGCACACGCCAGGTCGAGTTTTTACACTGGACCTGATTGGTGGTCAAGGTAACAGCATTGGCGCTTTTTCAGACAACGACGGCAATAGTTACACGGAGGGAGGAAATGGTGGTCCCGGACAAGGTCCCGACCACGAAACACTCGGTGGCGGACCCTACAATCTGAATTCAACGCCGCCGCCTCCGCCGCAGGCTGTGGCATACGGATCGCCGAACGCGATCTACTATTGCTCTCAGAATATCGTCGCCGAAGCGCAATGCTCACGCAGCGATGATGGTGGCCAGACTTTTGGTCCAGGGGTGTTGATTTACAATCCGACGGTCTGCAGCGGAGGTATTCATGGTCACGTAAAAGTAGCCCCCGATGGCACGGTGTATGTGGCCAACTCTTCCTGCGGCGAAAACGGCGGAACCACGGGCGTCGCCGTTTCTATCGACAACGGGCTCACTTGGACGGAAAACAACGTGACTTTGAGCTCGAGCACCCAAGATCCTTCAGTTGGCGTTGGTCAGAATGGAGTGGGCAAACCGGCTGGTAACCTGAACAGCACTAACACCATTTACCTGGGTTACATAGATGGTGATGGACATCCGAAAATAGCTCATTCCGGCGACCGCGGCGCGCATTGGTCAACACCAGTCGATGTTGGAGTGCCCTTTGCAGTCACACATGGCGTATTCCCGGTAGTAGTAGCTGGTGATGACAACCGCGCCGCTTTCGGGTTCCTTGGAACCGGCCCTGGCATTGCAACCAATCCGCCTGCCACCTGCGACCCCTACGGCGCCACGCTCAACTGCGCGAACATCTGGCACCTTTACATTGCTACGACTTACGACGGCGGCACTAACTGGATCACAATCGATGCGACACCTAACGACCCAGTGCAGACCGGCACCATCTGCTTGCAAGGAACTTTCTGCGCGGGCGGTCGCAATTTGCTAGATTTTAACGACTTCAGTGTTGATGCCCTAGGCCGCGGAGTACTTGGATATGCCGATGGTTGCGTGAACTGCGGTAACACTTTTCAAGGTCAATCCAGCGCATCTCATGGGACTGTCGCCCGACAATCTGGTGGTCGGCGTTTGTTTGCGGCGTTTGATCCGGTTGAACCGACCGTGCCAGCCGCGCCGCAGCTAGTTTCAGCGACAACACAACCCGGAGGAACATTGGTTAGCTGGCTGGAGCCGGATAACGGTGGCTCTCCCATCACTGGTTATAACGTCTATCGCGGCACGACAAGCGGCGGAGAAACTTTCCTGGCCCACGTTAACGGAGAAACGACTACGCAGTTCTTGGACACTGCGCCACCTTCCGGCAACGCGTTCTACTACGCTACAGCAATCAATGCCATAGCGCCAAACGAGGGAACGCATTGCGGCGAGATTCCGCTTTGTGTCACTAACTGTACCGGCACCGTGGGCGATCACTGCACCTTCCCGTACGTCCGCGTGGATGGCCCAGGCTCCGCCGGAACCGTATCGACCGATCCTACGATGGGAGAACTAACCATTGGGAAGGTAGACATCGGTGAGCCATTCACATCGTGCACCGATAACTCGATCACATTTGTGATGAAAGTTACCACGCTGGATCCGAGCGGCACCGGCAACGTAGTCCTGCCCGCGAACAGTGCGTGGCAGATCCTTTTCGGTATCACGGATACACTCGGCACTGCTCACACTATCTTTGTTGAGCTTGATACGTTTAGCCCGGACACCCCGGCTACCCCAGCTATCAGCATAGGCAGGAGAGATCCGTGCTCTGCCGGATGCGGCACGCTCGACAGCGGAATCTGCACCGCAAGTGCCACGAGCAGTTGTCCGATTATTTCGGCCACCACCACCAAGGACGGATTTATTACGATCAAGTTGGATGTCTCCAATCCAATCACCTTTGCAGCTCCTGGAGCACCCGGCGTAGGATCGGCATTTACTTGGGACGCCAGACAGCGTGGAACTATCCTCGGCACCAACGCGCAAAAGGTTACTGGAAACACTTACTTCTTCCTCGGAGTAGGGGCAGGGTTCCTCGAAGTCGTCCAGACTACCACTGGTGGAAGTTACACGCGCTTCGGGAATCTCTCCTGTAACTCGGCTATACCCGTTGCGGTTCTGTCAGGTAGCCCGCTTTCTGGGAATGCTCCGCTGACCGTCAACTTTGACGGTACAGCCTCGCATGAACCTTTTGGCGCTTGCGGCACGATCAACTCCTACACGCTTGACTTTGGTGACGGGAGCACGCCTGCTACTAACAGTACCGGGATCTTCTCGCACCAGTACACTACGGCAGGCGATTTCCCAGCCAGATTGACTGTTTCAGATACAGTAGGTCACACCAGCACGAACGTCGCAGAGGTAACGGTCTCGGTAACCAGTTTAAACCTGGTTAGCGTCGTATCCAGAATGCAGCATGGCACTATCACGCCGCCATTTGAGGTTAACATGCCGCTGACCGGTACGCGCGGAGTGGAATGCAGGAGCAGCGCTTCACTGGGCGCCGGTAATTACCAGATTGTATTCCAATTCAGCAGCGCTCTCACCAGTGTCGCTGGCGTTAGCGCCACGGCCACCGACGGCAGCCATCCAACGGCGAGCGGGGCAATCGGGCTCAATAATCACGAATATGTGGTTAACCTCAGCGGTGTGCCCAATCAGCAATATGTCACAGTCACTCTGACCGGCGTGGCAGGTGCACCCAACGGCGGCACTGTCGTGGGGCCTCAAATGGGCGTGCTTGTCGGCGACACGACTGCTAACGGGCTCGTTAACTCGAGCGACGTCGCACAAACGCAATCGCAATCCGGCCAAGTTGTGACATCAAGCAACTTCCGCGAAGATGTTACGGTCAATGGCGCGATCAATAGCTCCGACATCGCGCTGGTTCAATCCAAGTCCGGGACCGGACTGCCCAGCAGCCCGTGACCGGGAAAAAGCTCAAAATTCATGAAAAGCAGGCATCCAGAGAGCGGATACGAACCGATTCAGACTCAACACCTTAACAATGACTGAAATTACCATAAAATTTTGCTGGCTTTTCGGGCGGAAAAATGCCTAGCATGGCACAGCCCATCAAAGCCTGCATAAACGTCAGCAACTAAACCGCGATTCACACAAAAATAAAAATTAAATACGGAGAACAACAAATGAAAAAGCAACTCAGTATCATTGCCGGCTGCCTTCTTTTGATGGCAGGTTTAGCATTTGGTCAAACAACCGCGTCGTTTCAATTGGTCAAGCAAGGCACCAGCAGCAGTTCCGGCACCTTCAACTCAACCTCCACATTCACGTTGAGTCTCAATGGGACCATCAGCGGGTTGCCGACCGGATTTTCCTGGGATGGTTACTCGCTCTGGCTGGAAGCGCCAACGCTGAACAGTTTCAATACCCACATTAGCATCACAAGCGAGACCTTTTTCCAGTTTACGACTGGGATCCAAACTGTCTTTCCAAAGGTCTTTACCGATACGGGGGGAGCGAATACCGGTTTTCTAAGCGATATGGAGGATGGTCGAAGCGGCGACTTGGGAGCAAATTCCAACGGCACTCAAAGCATAGGCAACAGCACCGGCGTCCATCTCGCGGATTATACCTTCTCGCTCACCGGCGCCCCGGCTGGCACGTACACACTCTTCACGACAAACACCAGCCCGAAGCAGTCCGAACTCAGCTTCGATAATGGTACCACCTTTAATCAAGCCAACGCGCCAATGGCTGCTTTCACAATTACGGTTGTGCCGGAGCCGACGACTTTGTCGCTCCTCGGTTTAGGTGGACTCGGCTCACTTGGCTTGACCATCTTGAGAGCGCGACGCCGCAGTTAACGTCATTGTCACCTCTTCACGAAAACTGCGCTGACCCGCAAGGTCAGCGCAGTTTTTTTATTTCGGCCGTGCAACCACTCTGCTCATCAAATCCGAATCAGCAATCAAACTTGCAGGAGACCGCTGTTATAAACTCGAAAATGCGCGGGTATACAATTTCAGCGTCACAGGCGCCGTCGTCACGATGAACCTCACCGGCGTCACCAATGCGCAAAGGATTGTTCTCGATCTCACCAACGTCAACGACGGGATCAACGTCGGGGACGCTAGTTCCGATGTTGCGTTCGTGCAGTCGATGTCGGGAACTGCCTTGCCGTAACAATTAAGCGACGGGCTTCAATGTGATTTTGACAACGTCGGATGATGCCTGACTGGTTCCCTTTGTGAACGCAAACACCGTTCCTCATCGTGTATCTCGTCTCGTCATTCCATCGATCTGCTGCGCCTATCTTAGTTTTCTGGCGATTAATCATTCGAGCCACGCCCAAACTGCCGCGTCCGAACACATCGTGATCACCGGTGAAGCGCTTCCAAGCGCTTACGGTGCGCCGACAAGTTTCTCGCAATCGCGTTTCTCACCGCTCACAAACGCCTACGTGCTGCCGCCCGGCGCGATTTACGCCAGTCTGATTTACGAAGACGCGGTTGTGCATTTTCGCAAACCTGATCACGATTTCACCGAAGAGGTCGAGCTTGGTCTGCCCTACCGGATCAACATCGCCACTGAAACCGACATCGAACATTACGGCGACGAAACCCAGGTGCGAAGCTTCAGCATCGAAGCCCGCTACGCCTTCGCGAACTGGGGCAAGATTCCATTAAACCCGACGCTCTTTGCCGAATACAAAGTTGGTGGCGGCAGAATTCTGCACGACGAAGGTCCGCCGACTCCGGCGCACAAATTTGGTCCGGGCGGTTTCGACACCTCGATGGATATTCCCGACGCTTACGAGCTGCGTCTATTGCTCTCGGAAGACTTCTTCGAGCGCGTGGAATGGGCCTTCAATCTTTTCTTCGAACAGGAAATAAGCGGTGATCGCGGACGCGAGTGGGGATTCGCGCAAAGCTTGGTAGCACCGTTCTGGCTTAGCCATGAGGAGTTGAAGGGCGGAATGGAATTTCTGTTTCGCAGCTTTACCGACAAGGGAATTCGCGGCAAACCCTACAACAGTTTTGTCATCGGTCCGACTGCGGCCTGGCACCCAAGTCGAAATACACGTTTCGATATTTCCCCGTTGTTCGGCGTGAATCATAAATCGCCGGTGATGCAATTGTTCGTTGTTTTCTCCTACTACTTCGGCGGTGGCGGGCCCGCCGCGGAAGAAAGCGGCGAAGCGCCCGCTTCCACTCGCAATCGGTAGCCGAAATTGTAGGGCAAGCGGGTCGCTTGCCATCTGCTTTGGTGGCAGGCGCCCGCCATCGTCTGTTTCTGCTAAATGCCCCGTGCGGCTCGCACCTTGACCGGCTCTCTCGGCTTCCGTACCATTTTCACCAGGAAAGGAGCTCGCCGGGTGAAGACCGAAGTCTCGATCGAATATTGCGTCGTTTGAAACTACACGCCGAAGGCCGTCAGTTTGGCGACCAAAATTCTTGAACTCGGTGAACGCATCAAATCGCTCGCGCTCATTCCTTCGAGCGGCGGCGCTTTTGAAATTCGCGCCAATGGCAAACTGCTCCATTCCAAACTCGACTCTGGCGACTGGCCGGATTTCGATGCCATCTTCAGCGCGATCAAAAAAGCTAAATAGACTTTTTCTACTTCTGTCATTCGGCGTTGGGTGTTCGACGTTGAGCTTTGGACGTCTTCTTTTTCTCTGGAGAGTGAAGGGTGCCTGGTGGCCCTCGCGGTCTTCAAAACCGTCGTCGGTTCGCATGAGCCGGGGCAGGTTCGATTCCTGTCCTCTCCGCCTCGATCTACGCAATTCCTGTAGCCGTTTCGCTCTCCGAAACGGGCACCTCGACCAGAGGGCGACTGCTTCAGCTCGCATTTCGAAAGGAGGTGAGCATTCATGTCGCGCGAACAAATCCGTAAACTAACATCGTTGTCGTCCTGCGCCGGGTGAGCAGCCAAATTGAGCCAAAAGGCCCTGGCGCAAGTTTTGCATCAGCTACCAACTTTCCGGAATCGGAACGTTCTGGTTAATTCGAGCACGTTCGACGACGCCGGCATCTATCGTTTGGACCTATCGCGCTGTAGATCGCCGCGGCGACCGAAGGCGGATCGACATCGCCTGCCCGCCGGAGGCTCAGCGAAGGCGTGTGGCCTCGTACAGACCGTGGACTTTTTTACACCAATCGTGGATGACCCATTCGCCTACGGACAAATCGCCGCCGCCAACGCGCTCTCGGATGTGTTTGCGATGGGCGGGCGGCCAATCACCGCACTGAATCTTATGGGCTTCCCAATCAATCTCGTTTCACCAAAAACGATTGCCGCCATTTTGCGCGGTGGCTTGGAAAAAGCCGCCGAAGTCGGTTGCGCCATTATCGGTGGACATTCCATTCGCAATCCCGAGCCGATCTATGGCCTCGCCGTTACCGGAGTTGTCGATCTTCGAAATATTCTGGCAAACGAGAACGCGCGGCCTGGCGATTTGCTTCTGCTCACAAAACCAATCGGCACCGGCATCGCGACCACGGCAATCAAACGCGGCCTCGCTTCACCCGCCCTCGAGAAAAAAGTAATCACGCTTATGTCGCTCACAAACTTAGTCGGCGCAGAGTTGGCCGAAAAGCGGCTCGTTCGCGCCGCGACCGATATCACCGGCTTCGGATTACTTGGGCATCTCGCGAACATGTGTCGCGCGAGCAAAGTCAGCGCGGAAATTTTCCCGGACCGCGTGCCGGCAATCAGCGATGAGATCTTTGACTTGATCAAACGCGACTGCATTCCCGACGGCAGTCGTGACAATTTGAAAGCCGCGAGAGCAACGGTGGATTTGAAATTAACATCGCCACTTCAGCGAACTTTGCTCGCGGATTCGCAGACCAGCGGAGGGTTGCTGCTTTGCGTCCGTGAATCGCGCCTGTCTCAAGTTTCACGCGTTCTCAAGAAAGCCCGCACCCCTTGCGCCGCCGTCATCGGCCGCATCATTCGCAAGCGAAAACATTTGATATGCGTCGCAAAATAAAATCGCGATCGCGTCGAGCGATTCCGGCGGTGAGCAAAATTCTCGATTCGTTAGGCGAACAAGCCAGTCCGGCTCGGACCGACCTCCCGCGGCCGCTCATTGTCGACGTTGTCCGACAGGAGCTGGCGAGAATCCGCCGGCAACGAGAAGTCCCGGAATTCTCCGCCGTTGTCGATCTTATCCGTGCTTCGCTTGAGGATCTTCGCGCGAGCCGGATTCAGCCGGTGATCAACGGGACTGGCATCGTTGTTCACACCAATCTCGGTCGCTCGCCCCTTCCGCAGGGAGCAGGCGAAGTGCTTCGAAATGTTGCTTCCTCATATAATAATCTGGAGCTCGATCTGGCGACCGGCGATCGCAGTGATCGGGCTGGTTACCTCGAGCGCGCTCTGGCCGTCCTTTGCCAGGCGGAAGCAGCCACGATCGTGAACAATTGCGCAGCCGCGCTCGTTTTGATCGTTCGCCACTTCATTGGAGGGCGCCGCGCTGTCGGCGCCAAACTTAGGGACACGACGGCGCGCGTCCCTCCAAAAGAAATCATCATTTCGCGTGGCGAACTCGTCCAGATCGGCGGGGGCTTTCGCATTGGCGAAATTCTGGAGGCGAGCGGCGCGAAACTGCGCGAAGTCGGCGCCACCAACAAAACGACAATCGCCGATTACGCGCGCGCCGTCGGCAAACAGACCGCGCTCATTTTGAAAGTTCATCGCAGCAATTTCTTTATGAGCGGATTCGTCGAGTCGGTTTCAACGGTGGAACTTTCAGCGCTTGCGCATAAAAAACGCGTCCCGTTTGTCGAAGATCTGGGAAGCGGAGCAGTGATCGCGACCGAACAGATCGGGTTACATCATCACGAGCCAACGCCAGCCGAAGCGCTCAGAGACGACGCCGACCTCGTTTGTTTCAGCGCCGACAAGCTTTTTGGCGGACCGCAAGCCGGGATCATCGTCGGGAAGAAACGGTCAATTGCGGCGCTCAAAAGCGAACCGCTCTTTCGCGCGCTCCGTTGTGATAAATTAGTTTTCGCTGCGCTCCAAACGACGGTCGACCTCCACCTCAACCAGGTTTTGAGCGAGATTCCGGCGCTCGCGCTCTTGCAAATTCCGAAAGACGAATTGCGCGCCCGTGCTGCGGCGATGGTGACTCGTCTCCAGGGATTGCCGGTGAAGATCACCATCGGCAGCGGGACATCGAAAGTTGGCGGAGGTACCTTGCCTAAATCCATCGTACCCTCGATCACGATCGACTTTCTCCCCGAGGAGTTGTCGCTCCAGGATTTTGCGCGCGCACTCCGCCGGTCCACTCCGCCCGTTATTGGTTACATTAGCGATGGTCGTTTTAAACTCGACCTGCGCACGATCTTTTCCCATCAGGATGATCTTGTGGTCGACGCCATTCGCACCGCGTGCACGACTCAATGACAAATTTTATTCTCGCGACCGCGGGTCACGTCGACCATGGCAAGAGTGCGCTGGTCAAAGCCCTGACCGGAACGGATCCGGACCGTTTGCCAGAAGAAAAAGCTCGTGGCATCACGATTGATCTGGGTTTTGCCGAACTAAATTTGAGCGGGCCCGGTGGCGAACAATTTCACATCGGGATTGTCGATGTTCCGGGCCACGAAGACTTCGTTCGCAACATGATTGCCGGCGTCGGCTCGATCGATCTCGGGCTGCTCGTAGTGGCGGCGGACGACGGCTGGATGCCGCAAACCGAAGAGCACCTTCAAATTCTGGTATACCTTGGCTTGCAAAACATCGTTGTCGCGCTCACCAAAAGCGATCTCGGAAACATCGATAGCGTGACCGCGCAGATTCGTGAAAAGCTCGCCGGCACACCGTTCGCGAACTGCCAAATCGTTCCGACATCGGTTCGCAATGGCGAAGGTCTCGAAGATTTGAAACGGGCGCTTACTTCTGAATTTGCTGTGTTGTCACCGCCGCGCGATATCGATAAACCACGATTATTTGTCGACCGTGCATTTACGCTCCGCGGAATTGGCACGGTTGTGACCGGGACCCTGACTGGCGGGCAAATTGAGCGCGGCCAGAACGTCGTCATTCAACCACAAAATCTTTCTGCCCGCGTTCGTTCCATCCAAAGCCACGGGCGAGATTTGGAAACCGCTCAACCCGGAACGCGTACCGCGATCAATCTTCCAGATGTCTCAGTCGGGCCGGATGGAATAAAGCGCGGCGATGTCATCACCACTCAGCAGTTTGAGCCGAGTTCCACATTGGACGTTGTCCTCACTTGCTCGAGGCGTTTGCAACGCGCTGTGCTGATCAAATCGGGCGCCTCGGCTTACATCCACCACGGCACGACCCGTGTGCCCGCGAAAATAATTTTTGCGGAAGCTCATTCGCTCGCCACCGGCGAGAGCGCGGTCGCACAGCTCCGGTTGACCGTCCCGCTGCTCGCATTCTTGGGTGATCGAGTCGTAGTGCGGGACGCGTCCGAACAACACACCATCGCGGGCGGCCTTGTTTTTAACGTAGATTCAAACCCGAAAGATTTCCGGCAGAGTCAGGAAAGCACGCGTCTGGTATCCCGCGCGATCGCTCCGGGTGATGTCGATCTTGCCGTTTGGACGGAGATCGCGCGCACCGGTGTGATAGAACCTTCTCGCTTACTTGAGCGGTCCCACTTTCGCGCAGCTGAGATCGCGACAGCTTTGCAGCGATTGTGTGATCACGGCGAAATTTTCCTGTCCGACAATGTTGGCACAAAAATGCTCGTGTGGCGTGATTTACGCGAACGTGTCGCGCGACTCATCGACGCAGCTCATCGAACGCATCCGGAACGACGTGGCCTTGAACTGAGCGCACTACGCGCCGAGCTCAACTCAATTTCGCCCGCCGTTTTCGACGCACTGCTTGTCGATCTTTGCCGCAACGGTTTTGTTCGCACAGGGTCGATGATGGCGCGACAGGCGCACCGCGCCAGCTTGCCACCGGACTTGAAAGCTGCGGCAGACAAAGTTCGCGCCGCCTTGGCAACCAAACCGTTCGATCCTCCAGCGCGAGGAACTATTGCGACCAAAAACGACGACGCATTGCGGTTTCTCATCGACGACGGCGAGATCGTTGAAGTCGCGTCAGAAGTCGTGCTTCTCCGGGAAAACTTCGAACAAATGAAAGCCCAGGTCGTCGAGTTCATTTCCAAAAATGGCCCGGCCACGGCGAGTCAGCTCCGTGAAAAGCTCGGCACGTCGCGTCGCGTTATCATTCCCTTCCTGGAACACCTGGATCGCGTCGGCGTTACGCAACGCATCGGGGACACGCGCACACTTATAAGGCCTATGCCACCTGTCGCGCTTATCTCGCCATCTCGCCGTGCAACGGATAAGTTTTGACCTGCCGATGAGAAAAATAACCCCAAAAGCGAAAGCTTCATTCCTCCCCGCGGCGGATACACCGGCCTCCTTGCCTACCAAAAAGCAATCATTGTCTTCCAAGCGAGGGTGCGTTTTTGCCAGCGCTTTCTAAAACGAACAGACCGCACCATAGGCCAAATGGTCCAAGCCGCGCGTTCTGGGAAACAAAACATCATTGAGGGCAGTAAAATTTCTGGCACGTCCAAAGAAGCCGAAATCAAACTAATTAATGTCGCCCGCTCGAGTCTTGAAGAATTGCTCGAAGACTATAAAGACTTTCTGCGCGTGCACGGACGCAAGCTCTGGTCAAAGGACAGTCGCGAGGCGCTCTTCGTTTGCAAGCTTGGCGCAAAGAGAGATACGTCATATACGGCCTATGAGACATATCGACACGCGGCCGCCCGAAGTTGTGGCCAATATTATTATCTGTCTCATTCATCAAACCAACTACCTGCTCGACCAATTGCTCCGCAAACTCGAGAAGGATTTTCTCAAAGAAGGCGGTCTCCGTGAGCGCATGACCCGCGCCCGATTGGCAACGCGAGCAACACAAAATCGTTAGTGCTGATTTGATTCAGCCGTCGAATCTGTCCCATTAATCTGATGCAAGTTTCGTTGCACATCGGGGCTTCACCCGAAGCCGCCTGGCAGAATGTTGTCCGGCCGTGGTTTGAGCGAGTCGCTGCCGACAGTTTGCGCACTGAACAACCGGCTGTGGTCGTAACCGCGTCCAGGAGCCAGGCCTATTTTTTTCGCAACCAACTGCTCCGCGCCGGCAAATCCCTGGTCGGAGTAAAGTTTCTTTCGCCGCCGCAATTGCGCGAAACCTTGCTCCGCGAAGTCCGGCTTCCATTGCGCGAACATCTCCGTTTGCTCCTCGCCGTCAGCGCCGAAGAATTCGCCGCCGAAAAGATCGACAGCGAAAAGTCCGCGCTGGTTGCAAAATCGATCGCGCGCGATCCCGATCATTTTCTGCGCGCGCTCGACCAACTCGGCGCCGCCGGCTGGTCTTTCGAGGAAATCGATTCGCCAGCTCTGCGTGAAATAGGAGCTCGTTTTGAAAAACAAGCGCGCAACTGCGGCTTTACGTTCGTTTACGAGGCCGATCGCGCCGCCGTGCGCGACGCCGAAAAATCCGGCGCGCTCTTCAGTGATCTGCTCCTCTTCGGCTTTGATGCTTCACATTGGCCGCTTTGGCCGTTGCTGCGCGCTGCGGCCCTCGGCTCCAAAGAGGCAACAGTCGTTTTGAATGATCCCCGCGACGACGCCCGCGATGTCGATGAAACGTGGGTCGGAACGTTGGAAGAAACATTCGGAGAAGCCAAAGTAATTCCGGCACTCGACGAAAGATCGACATCGTCCGTCGTCGAGTCTTTAGTTATCTCAAAATCTGACATTCATTTCGTCGTCGGTCGGGACACAACTCAACAAGCGCGCGCAATCGTCGCTTTGACGGCGAAATTTCTGGCCGATTCGAAATGCGAGCGCCTCGGAATCTTATTTGCCGGCCCAGGCGCATTGCCTCGCCTGGTCGCCACGTTTCTTGAGTCAGCCCAAATCCCGCACAACGACAGCGTCGCCCATCTCGCGCCGAGCGCGTTTGATAACGATGCATGGCGCGCGTGGCTCGAATTGCAACAAGCGCCGCGCTTGAAGTCGTTGTTTCAGTTCTTGCGCGCGTGCGACCCGGAAATGTTCGACGCATTGTCGATCTTGCAGGTCGAAGAAACGCTGC
>Ga0070698_100002568_pt1 | contig 19985 bp, 21 predicted proteins | sample KBSK1502metaG_FD_65477 | JGI IMG/M metagenome (GOLD analysis project Ga0070698, IMG submission 65477) | Corn, switchgrass and miscanthus rhizosphere microbial communities from Kellogg Biological Station, Michigan, USA - KBS K1-50-2 metaG | ecosystem: Host-associated > Plants > Roots >...
GAAAAAATTACTCATTTGAAATACATATAGATATGAAATTTTAGATAACCATATTATCATTGACGTATTGAAAAGCATGGAGGATGTAGTATTGGAATTAACAAACAAAGAAAAATATTGTCAGTCTAATCCAGAGAAATTTGCGAGTAGTAACATAAGCACCTTTATGAAAAAACATGGATTTAAGAAATACCAGGATCTAATAAAAAAATCTATAGAAAATATTGGATGGTATTGGGATTCCGTTAACGAGGATCTTTCCCTAAAATGGTTTGAAAAATATAGTGCTGTATTTGATTCAGAAGAAGGAATAGAAAGGACAAAATGGTTTATCGACGGAAAATGTAACATAATAAGTAATGCGATTGATAGACACCTAAATGAGGACCCCGAAAAAATAGCATTTATCTTTGAAAACGAAAAAGGACAAACCAAATGCTTTTCCTATGCAGAGGTTGATTATCATATTTCAGCTTTAGCTTTAGCTTTGAAATCAGAGGGAATAAAAAAAGGAGATGTAGTCGGAATATATCTTCCAATGATTCCTGAAGCAATTTTTGCTATTTTAGCATGTTCTAAAATTGGCGCTGTACATAACACTATCTTTTCTGGTTTTAGCAGTGGAGCCATTGCCACTCGTTTATATGATTTAGAGACGAAGATACTATTAACTTGCGACGAAATTGAAAGAAGAGGAAATAAGATAAATCTTCAAGACAATTGGTCGTTTGCCTTGGAACAAAACAAATTATCCAAAATAATAGTAGTCAATCAAAAGGAACAAAATAATAATAAATCAGGAAAGTTGATTGATTATCAAAATTTCGTTTCAAAATTTTTAGGACATAAGTGTGATACCGAGATAATGAATTCAGAGGATCCTTTATTTATTTTATACACATCTGGAACTACCGGCAAACCAAAAGCAGTACTTCATACCCATGGAGGATTCATGTTGGTTTCTGGTCAGCAAACACACTATGTCATAGACATGAAAAAAGACGATGTTTTGTTTTGGTATGCAGATATTGGTTGGATAACGGGTCAGACTTGGGCAGTTTATGGAAGTTTAATTACCGGTGGAACCTCACTCTTCTATGATGGTATACTTACTCATCCTACAACTGATAGATGGTGTAAAGTTATCAGGAAGCATAATGTATCTATATTTGGTATCGCACCGACATCAATCAGATTGTTCATGAGAGATAACAATAAATTCAATTATATAGATAGTTATGATTTTCGGACATTAAGAATTTTAACCACAACTGGCGAACCGATAAATAGAGAGGCATGGATTTGGTATTTTAACAAAGTTGGCAAGGGTAGATGTCCACTAATCAACCTTTCTGGGGGGACCGAAATCGGTGGTGCAATACTGAGTACTACGTTTTTGGGATACATGAAACCGTGTTCTGTTGGATTCCCCATTCCAGGTTTTGATGCATCAGTATTTGATGATCTAGGTAATGAGACAACAAATGGTTTTTTGGTTATAAAGAAACCCTGGCCCTCCATGACTCGTGGATTACCAAATGGTTCGGACAAATTTATTGAAAATTACTGGTCAAGATACAAAAATATATGGTTCCATGGGGACATAATAAAAATTGATTCTGATGGGTATTGGTATATTACTGGAAGAATTGACGATGTAATTAAAGTTTCAGGACATAGGCTTGGAAGCAATGAGATAGAAAATATTCTAATGTCAAATGAATTTGTATCTGAAGCCATTGTGGTGGGAATCCCCGATGAAATTCGTGGCGAGTCAATAGTATGCTACATCGTTCCAACAGACGATAGTATAGACACAAAAGTATTAAGTGACCAACTAATCAAATTGATAGAAAAAAATATTGGAAAATTTGCAAAACCTAAACAAATCAGATTTGTAAAGGATTTGCCCCGGACAAAGACAGGGAAACTGTTAAGAAGGTTAATTAAATTAACAGCATTAAATATTGAAATCTCGGATAAGGATTTGTCACTAGTTGAAAATCCAGAATCAATAAAGAATATGTTAGTTTAGCTTTTTGTTCTAACTATCGGTAAGAAGAAGAGGACCAAAATGGCAAGGAAAGTGAATCCCATATTACATCAAGCTATTGGATTAACTAGTACGCTGAAACGATTCTCCAAAAAAATCAAAGAATAGCTGAATAGCAAATATAACAGAAATAAGTATGGCACAAATTATCTGCCTAAGACTGGTTTTTCAATATGCAGATATTTATAGAGATAATAATAAAATAGTGAATATCCCAAGGCCGCCGCCTATTCTATGTACCTACTCCTAGATAATGATAAAAATAATTTTACAGTCTAACACTCCACTTATCCCAAATTCCAGGATAGAATTCCAAAGAAATGTTATAATTAAATCTCATTTTTAGGTATAGGCTCCAACCTCATCATAAATTTGATTATAATTGGATTTGGATATTCAAATTCAGTTTAATAGCATTTCTGAGGTATATAATAATAAGACAATAGCATTAGGAAATAATGTTAAGGATCCTGTAGTCCTAACTCTAAATGAAAGTTATGAATCTCACAGTTTCCTAACAGAACATAGACTAATCAATCAACTCTATTTTTCATAAAATAGTGTAGCATGTCCCGGAACTATTATTCAAATGGCCCTCTGGAGATGTAGAATACAGTACGGGATGAGAAATTCACATAGATTCTAGTAAAAACACTAGTAATACTAGATTCGATTATGTACAGTTTCTACCAAAGTCATTAATAGACAATATTTCAGCGTTTGATCACATTGAATTTGTGATATCCTTGTTCTTGTATTTTACTTTCCTACCTGCTAATTTGGCCCCGGGCTCCTAGTGGCTGGTTCGTTTGGTTTGTTGTTAGAGCTTGTGGTGCGGGAAGCTGGAAGAAAGGCACTGCGCCACTTCCAGACGCGTAAGGTAGCTGACCATTCCACCTGTTAATAGCCTGCCATTGTAAGTATTCCGGACTTGATCGTAATTGACCAGTGATTATTTTAATGGCTTCAGATTCTCCACTGGCCTTTGCTATGTTTGCTCTGGCCGCAGCTTCAGCCTGCACTACATTTTGATTTGCTATTACTCGTACTGCCCTCAAATTGTTTTGTTCTGTAAGAAACTTTTGGAAAGCCACTACCTTTTGTTCAATCTGAGAAGCAAATGCCTCCGAAAACTTGAAGTCGGTGATGAACACATTTTCAACCAGTATATTGTTTGAAGTGAGAGTATTTCTAATGGCTTGAGCGATAACGCCTTTTGCGGTCTCTCTCTTTGTAACTAATTCTTCTGCGTTAAATTTAGCCACACTGGCTTTGACTGATTCTTGGATAGTGGGTGAAATAACACGGTCAGCATAGTTCACACCTAATAGCTGATAAACTCTATTGACTTCTTTTGGATCGATCCTGTAGTTTAATGCTATAACCGTTCGAACCTCCTGTAGATCGTTAGAGGCAGCCGAAGCCTCAGCCTGGAATTTTTGCGTCCGGACTTCCATTTGTATTACTTGCTCAGCAAACGGAATGATGAAATGTACTCCTTCTGGGAGAACTCGATTTTCGACTGCCCCAAGGTAAAGAACAACACCTCTGTGACCTGCTTCAACAATTACAACTGATTCAATTGCGACAACTATAATAACGATGAATGTGATTACGGCCGCAGCAATTTTTGCGATGTTATAACTTGGGAATCTTGACATTCTGCCATAAGACATATTACTTAAAAGAAGGTTGGTGTGAAATGGCTATATATCTTTACGTCTAACTAGCGATCTGAAATACACGTCAATTGATAATCTGTTAACCTGTTATCCTGAATTATTAGCCAATCTTCTTTTTCATTGCTGTAATGATCCAACGATATAGGTAATATGAATTGATTCTGAACACTTCGAAATATGATTAGTTAAAAATAGGGCTTCATTACAAGTACGGCAATTATCCACATGTTGTACACAACTAAACATAAAAAGTGATTGCTAGTATGTAAAATGCACCTTTTCTGTTCCAATAAATGGTATCACACTGTCCGTTATTATCAAATCAAAATCAAGCTCCTCTATGTCTATTGTAAGCATAAGGTAATAATAATCATTTATTGGGATTATAACACGAGTAAGTTTTTCATATTTTCCCAATGCGTAAAGCAGTTTACCTATTTTTTCCTGAAACTTCAATCTAGATTTATGTCTACCTATAGCATTGAGAGTATATTCCTGGTTTTCCTCCAATGTCATGAGAGGTATCAAATCCTTCCGGCGTTTTACTAAAAGTAGTTCGCCTAATGAAGAGGCAATTCCTATCCATCTTATGGATTTATTTAGATCCAACAAAGTGATAGCGAATTTTTCCATATAAGCCTGTGTTATGGACATTCTTACTTCTAAGGAGTTATGGCAGCATATATAATATTGCTTCTTGCCATGAGTTGTCTATCTTCCGAGTGGAGTACACAGTTCAAAGGTATAGATAGTGAAATGGTAGATGATCTGCCAAGCAATATTACTTTTAATTTGAAATTTTGTACTTTGTCTTCCGTTAGAAAGGTCGCATTCAATAACATGGTCCTAGACATAGTAATTTCTAATGTTCGGGTTACGCATGAATTGTATCTCTTGTGCATCGTTTCAATACTTACGACATGCTCTTGCCCTAAGTTAACACGTGAGCCAGTTGAAAAAGAGTTGAACACTGCTCCAATCATAGGTTATATCAAATGCAGGGCATGATAACCCAAGTCATTATTACTTTGACCATTTTTATATCTCACCTAAATGTCCTTCAGGACGGGAAATTGTCTTACCAATAGCTTGCACTTGCCTTTGTGTTCTCAAATGTGTTTTCACCTTGTCCTTCATTGTTTAAGTGCTTATTGTAATCCTCCACTTATATTGACCCGTTATTTTCATTTTTTGTTTTTCACTTACTATGCTCATATATTTGACGAACGATTAGTGACCATATCACGCGAATTAAGAATGCCTCAATGGGTTAGTCCATAGAATTCAGAAACAATGGGGAACAGGACTTCTAATATATATGGCATTTGGACTTCCATTTATTAACTTGAATTTTTATTAAGGGATCATTGGTATGATGCAGGAGTGTGTATAGGAAGTGTTTTTATATTCTCATTACAACATATCCCCGATGGCGCATAAAATAACGGCACTATTTTCGTTTTCACTCATGATTTTCAGTTTATCTATTCTTCTTGCCACAACCACAAAGATATCTTCAGCAGAAGTCGCGCATGTACGTGAAATTACAGCCAGTAATAGCACAGTTTGGTACGGTGGGGAAAAAATAGGAAATCTCGCTGTCGGATTTACATCCCAAGGTTACGAGCCAACATCTGGAGGATTGGTGAATCTCACAGCGCATGTAGCACTATTTCCTGCCTCAGGGAGTGTTCTTGAAGGCTGGCTTATTGATCCTGACATACCTTCTTACTTTAATTTGACGTTGGGTCAATTCGTGAATGGTACCTTAAAATTTGATCAATATATGGTTAATCCAGCGGTGTACAAATTCTTTGTTGTATCGCAAGAACCAGTAGGTGATACTGACCCGCGAATGTCAAATATCATTCTTGGTGGATCGGAATTTGCCCTGGAACCCGAAGATATAGTAGCCGGAAGTAAGCTGAACCTTCCTTAAAACAATATACTATATTACTTCGTTGTGTAAATAACAATCTGATTAATGGAATAGCTAGTCGTACTAGCCTATCCTTCTTTAACTTCTAGGAGTTGTCAAGTCCTTTGGGAATTACTACTACAAATATTGATCGATCTTAATAATGGAGCAAATTTGTTATGGACAATAGTATCCCTCTATATCTCATATTGAACTATAATATAACTCGTCTTCATATGAAATTAATCATGTCTATACAGCTAATTCTATTAATGGCTGTATTGGTAACGGCTGTCTTTTCAGTGGGAATTACAACTATCCTGATGAATCCAAGCTATGCTCAAGAGCAGAGGTTCATTACATCGCTCACGGGAGATCAAGAAGTTCCACCTAGCGGTTCTGCCGCAAAAGGTAGTGCGTGGTTCAAACCAAATAATGATTCTATGTGGTATAAAATAGACGTGACAGGAATGGATACGATAATGGAAGCCCACATGCATATCGGCAAAAGTGGACAAAATGGTGACCCCGTCGTAATGCTTTTCCATTCTGGACCCACTAGTCCTTTAAATGGAACGTTGATTCAAGGTAGCTTTAGTGCTGCTGAGTTATATGGTCCTATGTCGGGCAAGACGATATCCCATCTACTGGATAAAATGAATAAAGGAGAGGCTTATGTCAATATCCATACCGGCTCGTTTCCCAATGGAGAGATCAGAGGACAAATATCAGGAGTGAACACTACAATTAACAATAATACAACGATGATAGAACATACTACGTCTCCGTGAGCTGGACCTCTGATTAAATTGGTGATGAAATCGTAAACAAATGGGATCTAGCCGCACGACGAACATCAAGAGCTGGAAGGAAAATGGGTATATTGACTCCATTTGTTCATTTTTGATTGAGGCACCTATACGGATAGAAGTTATTGGAGCTCTTCATGCCCGTAAGATGAGTCTCATTACGTGTTATTCTTAAAAAAAAGTTATAAGTAGACTGACACTATTATTGATATCAAGCTAAATTTCGCTACCATAAGGGAACTATCTTGCAAAATAGAAACAGGCGAACTTTCTCCTATTTCTTTAGTTGAGGATTATATTAACAAAATTAAAAAATATAATCCAACATTCAATGCGTTCATCACAATATTAGAGAAGACAGCGCTAAAGGAAGCAGAAACTACAGAAAAACGGGTAAAGAAGGGTTATTACAAAGGACCTCTCGATGGAATACCATATTCACTCAAGGATATTATTTACATAAAGGGTGTAAGATGTACCGCTGGTTCCACAATATTAAAACATTTTTTTCCGAAAAGGAACGCAAAATGTGTATCGCAGTTGAGAAGAGCGGGGTCCATTATCCTTGGTACTACTAACTTGAACGAATTCGCCTCTGGAATAACTGGGATAAATCCACATTACGGATCATCTATAAATCCTTGGAACAAAAATCACATATCAGGCGGATCGAGTGGAGGTTCGTGTGTATCGGTATCCTGTGGCATGGTCCCCTTTTCACTAGGTACTGATACCGGCGGCTCAATTCGAGTTCCGTCTGCATATTGTGGAGTAGTCGGCATAAAGCCCACATACGATTTGATTAGCAGAGATGGTATTGTTAACCTCGCACCATCCTTAGATAATATTGGATGTATAACTAGAAGTGCTTGGGATGCAGCATTAGTTCTAAAAAATTTGATACAAAAGGATCGTCTTTTCCATTATCCAAAGATCTCAAATTCAGGCGATGATATATTTGAAGAAATTGGACATAAACATAGAAAATTGGTGGTTGGCATTCCCCCTGATTATTTTTTTGATGACGCCGATCTCGAAATCGTGAGAAGTTTTTACAAATTTGTGAATGTTATCGAATCTTCTGGAAACCAGACAAAAATAGTTCCAATCAAGGGTGTTAATAAAATTGAGTCCTCGTGGATGCCCATACGGCTTGCAGAGGCTTCGGAACAACATTTGAGGTGGATAAGAACCAAATCTTCAGAATATTCCGAAGAAGTTAGGACAATGATCAAAAACGGATTAAAGATATTTGCTGTAGACTATATTCATTCATGTAGGTTCAAAAATGAGATAAGAAATAATTTTCTCAAAAGTCTCAAGATAGCTGATATTTTAGTTTTGCCGACAACAACAGTTACTGCTCCGAAATATAGTAGCTTTGTAAGAGATAATAAAGAATCATCCAAGATTCGTAGTGCTCTCCTGAGAAACAATATTCCATTTAATATTACAGGTTTGCCTGCCGTAAGTATTCCTGTCGGTTTTGACAGATTTAGAATCCCAATAGGCGTACAAATAGTTGGCAAACCATATCAGGAGGGAACGATTCTATCTATCGCATTTGCATTCGAACAGAAATACAATTCTTTAGCTAAATTTATTCCTCCAATATAGAAATGGAAAGGTCACCGCACCGCGTCACGTGTCCTAGCCTAAATTAAATCTGCTTTTAACTCTGGTTTCTGGTTACCGATCATTCTCGATAAACCGTTCATATAGTTACGTGCAAAGGTAGTTATTGGTTGAGACGAGTACCATATGCATCCAAGAACCTTGCAGTCATGACAAGTTTTAGCTATGTCCCATTCAGGAGCGTTCCAAATTTCTTCTACACTTTGTTCCAATAAGTTATATATATTTTCCGGACTATCGAATTTCCAACATGGAACCATTACTGTTCCGTTACCATTAACAAATATGCTTTTCCAAACTCCACACTCATCATACATTCCTCGTCCATGTTCAATGATTTGGTGAAAATATTGTGGAGGTATCATTATCTGAGGCGAAGAATGCTTCCTCCCATAATCCAAAACACTTTCACAGACCTTTACCATCGTATCTTTGTCAGGCAGCAAAGAATATGGAACATCTGATCTGTCTTCCACAAAAGTAAGTGAGACCGCATTTGATCCCATTTCTTTAGCTTTGTCAAAATAACTCTGATCAATGAATTCCTCTGTGTTATATTTAGTTATCACACTATTGAAATAATGTGGAATATTCACTTCTGTAAGTAGTCTTAGATTTTCTATCACCTTCTGGAAAATCTTGACCGAAACCCCACGTACCTTGCAATATGATTCTTCATAAACGGAGTCTATACTACAGGTTACAAACTGGATGTATTTTTTTAGCTGGAAAAGATCGATTGTATGTAGAAGCGAACAATTTGTAATGAGAGTAATTGGCATGTTAATGCTGTACAGGTAACTAACAAGATCCATAAAGTCGGGACGACTCGTAGGCTCTCCACCTTCTATAATTGACCAAAGGCAATATTTGGAAACTTTGTCGAAGATGTACTTCCATTGGTTAGTCGTCAGATCCTTATCTCTTACAAGTTTTAATTGGCTACCCTTATCTGCATCTCCAAACGGGCACATCGGGCAGTAAAAGTTACAATAATGCGTGAGGCTGAAGACAGCGATTAAAGGACGTCTTCTTCCTATAACTCGATTGGCTGACCATTTACCTAGACGCTTTATTGTACGTATAGTGTCAATTACCACGAGCAATTGTAGGATGCCCAAATGTATTAAGCTATTCGGCAGGGGTTTAACGGAAAGGCAGGAAATATGCAAATGGGTATAATAAATTCAAAGTCACCCTGTTGCCCAAGAGTTGCCCTCGAGGTTCGCTTGCTTTAGATAAACTGTGTCCAAGAGGACTTTGTCTAATTTTGCATTTTGCATTTTGGCCTCTACAAATATTGTTTTTTTCATTCTGGAACCACTAAAGTCGCATTCTCGTAGCTCAGCCCACATGAAATTGGTTCGAGTCAAATTTGTGTCAACGAAAATAGACTTCTTCAAATTTCCATACATCAACAAGGCTTCAGTCAAGTCGGCCCCTTGAAAATTTGAATTGGTCATTTCTGCCTGAACGAGATTGGTCTTTGAGAGGTTGCACGCTTTGAATTTCGTCTCCACACATCGGATCCCATTTAGTAGTGCTCCTGATAGATCTTTATTTGAAAAATCCATTCCACTTATGTCAGGGCGCACAAGCAGATTTGTTAATCTCCATTCATTGAAATCTCTAATCTTTGATTCTGTCAATAATTCAAGCCATCCCTGTTTATCAGGCGCGGACATCTTTCTTTCGGATTTATTAATTACTTATATCAATTTTCGCCTTAGCAAGAAGCCAGAAGCCAACTCTTTGGCCCACAGCCTTAATTTGGTGGTCAATCTTACCAGTTATCATCAATGACGAGAGTAGCAGGAGACAAATTTTTCTAGTTGGTTTTGCTATCTCCGATATGTCGAATCAATTGAGCTGGTTGACGACGGATGACTATCCGTTTTAGATACTTTGAATCTTTCTACACGAACTATGTCTTCATTAAGAGTAATAAATATACTATTTTTGATTGTGTATTCACTTAATATATATAGATATTGTATGAATACTATTCAATGGCTGAACGAAAGAACCGAAATCCCACGCCGCGAATAATGATTGTAGATGATGAGGCAGATATTCTATCGGTCATAAAGCGTGGATTGGAATCAGGCAAAGAATTTGAAGTGGAGGCTTTCTCAGCACCAGATGAGGCAATAAGTAATTTTGAAACTCATCCACCAAATTATTACGATTTAGTAATCACAGATATTCGTATGCCCAATATGAATGGATTCGAATTGTATCGCCACATAAAGGAAACTGATCCCTCAGTGAGGATTGCTTTTATTACTGCATTTGAAATAAACAAAGCAGAGTTCATCAAAGTTATCCCGTCAGTAGAAGTCATTGATTTTATTAGTAAGCCGGTAAGCATTGCAAACCTTAAGGAAAAAATAAGATCGATGCTACCAGATTATTTTGTCAACGCGCCAACAATGTAAAGTCAATTAACTGAAAAGGAATATTGTTTTGTTATAATTAATCTTTAAAAAAAGGCAAATTACGACTATTAGTTTCGCGAGTTTCATTAACTTAAACGAGATAAATCAAGGTAATTGCCGAAAACTAGTACTCGTATAAATTGCCTAAGCAATAAATTAATTGGACAATTAATCAGTTAATTAATCCGGACCTACTATTGGTAATGCCTTATTGGCTGGAAGGTTGAACAAGTTTTTTTCTTGTTCTTCCGCTGTTACTTTTTCAAATTCTATCGTCAGCTCTACTGGTCCATTAAATTTCACACTAATATCATTTGCTAGCTGACCTATTGTTTTTGGATCTGAAAACTCACTTGAACCTTGTAGAAAAACCCGGCTTTGTCTGTGCAATACAGTACCGCCGTATTTGGATTGCAAGAATTCGATCAGATTCTGAATAGTTATTTGTGGTACGTCATTAAAGTAAAAACTAATTCCATGTGCTGGTTCCTTATCTACCGGAGTGCCGTATCTGAACCAAAATATGCCAAAATGCTGGTACTCGCCTTGCATACATTTGATATCCCAGTGATTTGCTTTATATTGTGGATATGTAGAATCAAGGACGTCTTTTATAGTCAATCGCCAGTACCTAATACGCAACATGGAAGATTAAAATACAAGGATTATAATAATGTGGCGAACAGTCACGAAAGAAAGATAAAATACCCTACTTACCTCATGAAATATCTATGGAATATAATACAGACGCAAATTCATCTTCTCGATTGATATTATTGGGTGAAATGGAAAAACAATTCGATGAGAGAAATGTTCCTTTTTTTGAGTCCTTGTTAGAACATGAAGATTATGTAATTAGAACTCGATCAGTATGTATTCTGGCAAATATTGCAGGTGAAAAAGCTGTTGAATCTATTGCCAGAGTTCTGAAAAATGATGCAGATGCCCTTGTCCGGCATGAGGCTGCATTTTCTCTTGGTCAACTTGGGTTCACAAGTGGGACTAAACCGCTTGCTGAGGCTGTAGAATCCGACTCAAGTTTCTTTGTTCGTCACGAAGCAGCCGTAGCTTTGGGAGTTATAGGGTCTGAAGATTCAAGAAAAACCTTAGTCGATGCTTTAGCCGACTCTAGTGAAGAGGTGAGGGAATCCGCAATAATAGCTCTTGCAAACTTGGACTATCTAACGACGACCAACAGGAATAATTCGTTTACGAAAATGACTGGTGGATAGGTTAATTTACTTTTTATGATTTGATGTAATTTTAAAAATATCATGTAATTTTAATATTGTTTTTAGAATTGATTTGTTTTATTAAAAGAGCAAATCTATTTTATACACCTTCTTGTGATACCTATTGTGTCCCCGAGAAAGAGTAAACAGAAAAAGAGTCCTAATAAGAAGATCCTAGTCAGAGGTGTAAAAGATTACGAAATCAAGTCAGATTCGGTTACTTCAATTGTAAATGATATGGCGAATTCTGGCGGTTTTGAATCAACTAATTTATCTGTAGGCACGCAGATATTGCGCAAAATGGGGAAAGATCCCTCCTGCACTAGATTTCTTTCTTTTGTGGGTGCCATTTTATCCACAGGAGTAAGAGGGATTATTCGAGACATGTTAAAGCACAAAATGTTCGACTGTGTAATCACAACTTGTGGTGCCCTTGACCACGATATTGCACGTGCCAGTGCAAAATACTATTCTGGAGACTTGAGAATGGATGATCGGATGCTGCATAAACATAATGTACATAGATTGGGTAACATACTGGTGCCCCAAGATAGTTACGGACCTCGGATAGAAGAGGCGGTTCAATCATGTCTCAAGACCGTTTATTATGACAAGAGTATTCGTAATATCTCCCCACATGAACTCATCAAACATATTGGCAGCACACTTGATGAATCGTCATTTCTCTATTGGGCATTTAAAAATGATATTCCCGTAATAGTTCCAGGTATAGTCGATGGTGCAGTTGGCAGCCAGATCTGGTTTTTCCATCAACAACACAAAGATTTCAATATCGATATTCTTTCTGATGAAACAAAACTATCAGATTTTGTTTATGAGGCAAAAAAAACTGGCGCATTCATGATAGGTGGAGGAATTTCAAAACACCATACTCTGTGGTGGAACCAATTTAGGGGAGGACTTGACTATGCCGTATACATAACAACATCATCAGAGTGGGACGGTAGTTCGAGTGGAGCTTTGGTGGCCGAGGCCATATCGTGGGGCAAGGTCAAAGATATGGCAATGCAGACTACTATTCATGGGGAGGCGACCATTCTACTGCCTTTTATTTATTCTACTCTGACAACTAATCCGAAATAGGTAACACCTTATACTTGACTCGACATGTATTACTTTAGTCTCTTTTTGATGTACTTATCTACTCATATTTTGTAAACTGTTTCTATTGAGAATAGTGATAGATTGTATTCTTGCAGCGTCAGGATCTTTTGGTTGATCATTTTGAATTGTTGTGAGATTAGCAATTTTATCGACTACATCCATTCCTTCGATCACATGCCCAAATACCGTGTATTGACCATCTAAGAATCTTGAATCATTTGATACAATAAAGAACTGGGAGCCAGCACTATTCGGGTCACTGGATCTAGCCATTGATAGAATTCCTCGCACGTGAGGTATATCATTAAATTCAGATAGGATTGAATATCCTGGACCCCCTGTACCCCAGAACTCTCTAGGTTTGCCATCTGGTTTCGTGTTGTTATCTCCACCCTGTATTACAAATCCTTTGACTATCCTATGGAATATCGTGTCGTTATAAAAGCCACTTTTTGCAAGTTTCTCGAAGTTGGCAACATGATTAGGAGCAGCATAGGGATAGAATGCTACTGTTATCGGGCCCTGTGTTGTGTTTATCCTAGCTACTTCCCTTGATTCGGTGGTATTTGCACGGCTGCCCACATTACCGGCCTGGGAGAATGAGGTTCCAGTGGCATCCGTATCCTTTTCGTTGTAAGGATCTGACGTAGGTTTTGGCACATAATTATGGTTGACTTGATAAATCAAAACGCCAAAAAATAGTCCTGTTTGATGACTATTAAAGCTGTCAGATGCGTAAACTAATTTCAAAGGCTGATCACTTCTTCCATCGGCAGGATATTTGATATCTTTTGTATACAGCGCAACTGTGCCAGGTTGATACTGCTCTGCTAAATTAGTAAGCATGCCTTTGTCGAAAGATGCGTAGGACTGGGGAGTAAATGGTATTATGCTGCCAAGTAGCGTTCTATTCCAGAAGTAGGGTGTAGGGGTAAATCCATCTTGCTGTAAGTATTTATCTTCTTTAAATCCACCTATCCTAATAAACCACTGTTTCTTACTTTCATCACCGCCACTCCCCAAAACATAGAAATCTGTTCCGTTATTTCCACTGAATCTCTGACCAACAACATATACCAAAATATAGTCGGCCTTAAGATCTTTGGCGACCTTCAATCCATTTTCAGTCTGATCCATAAACATTTTTGCAATAGTAGCAATTCGAGTTTGATTAATTGTTCCGTTATCTGCAAGACTTGTCCTGTTTCCAACTGTCGTTATCCAATATCCATAATCCCACCATGCTGCAACTACTGAATTCTCAGGCGTATTGTTCGAAATCCAGTTTAACGCATTTGTCCAATCGTTTGTAGTTAGTCTGTACCCAGTTCCACCGTTGGCGATAGATGGAGGGATGTCAGCAGAACTTATCCAATTTGAGTTCGGAGGGATTATCATACCACTATTATCCAAAATTGGCAGTGAGATGAGGAGAATGATTAATGCGATGAATACTATTCTTATTGGCGTACTTATTTGGGATGCTCCTTCTCGCTCTAGTTTCTTCTTTGTTTTCTGTGCTGCGGTAGGAGAGCGTGTTGCTCTGTAAACTAATATGCTCCTGGTTATTTCGTAAAGGCCAATGCCTGCCAAAACTATTATCCCGATTGAAGCAAATACAAGTAGTCTCGCAAAAGTGGCACTTACGTAGACTCCTGTTATACCGATGAGCAACGCGAATATAGAAGTATCGTTTCTACGCTTAAAGGCCATCCAAGCCCCGAACCCAGCAAACATCAAAAGAACTGAATAATCTGTGAAGTAATCAACGAGTGTGGGAGTAAAGTGTTCCGCAACTGATTCAACTAGCGGATTTTGTGAGGAGAGGAATGGATTTATGGCATTTAAATATCTGAATGAAGCAGTATGAAAGACTCCTGTAGAAATTATTCCCACACCGACGACGAAGAATGCACCTAGCCAGATCAGATTGTTTCTAACAAATTTTCTTTCATCCGTAAGTCTCTTCACTATGAAGGAGACAGCCAAAAATATTGTGGCTCCGATCAGGGATATTCCTGGCAATCCTGTCACGAATGAAAGCCCAGGTCGTGGAAATGCGCCTGCGCATAACAAAGTAGCAGCAGTAAATGCAATTGCCACCACGAGGGGCGTATTAAGATCTTTTCTAAAAAATGTTACTGCAATTAAGAATATAGATATTGGAATGCTGAAGTATTGTATGCCACCCCACGAGGCATTTGCTAAGCCGAGGAAAAGCCCACCTGCTACTGCCTTCAAAACAGCAATTCCTGGTCGATGTTTTAGGGCTGAGATGAAAAGATAAGTTCCAAGAAGTGCAAAAAATAAACCTAGAGGTTCGGATTTGAACCAACCTAGATTTCCGCGCTGTATTATAGCAGGGGAGAATGCAAAGAGTAGAGCCGAAAACAAGCCGGCAGTGGTGCTGCTGAGTGTTCTCACTAGCGCGAAAATTATGATAGTAGTTAAGGAACCAAGAATAACAGGCAGAAGGATTGTGAAATCTAAAAGGGAGGTTCCTCTTCCAAATGCTTCATAGAGAAATGCAGCGGCGATATGCAGTCCGGACTGAGAAGTTTTGGGAATGTCTCGTCCTTCCGGATACCACGACATGGTGTCATGCCATTTCCAATACGCATCAAGCCCGTTATCAACGATATACTTTGTAGCACGATAATCAAAATATGGATCGAATTCGTTAAGATAGAAGCCATATTTTATTGGAAAAGAGCGCATTATGAATGCCGTGGTAAAGGCTATTCCCAATACACCAATAACTATGAGGTGACGAAGTTGGAATCGACGATCACCAATTTTAAACAGGGTTAAAGTACCGCTTAGCATGATGGTCATTCTTTTTACCTATTTTTTAACTTAATGCCAAACATTTACCAACCTCCAACCATTGATGACTAAAAATTACTAGCCTCTTTCATGTTTGAATTCCTCTGATAAGCGTACTAAACTGATAACATGATTAAAGGTTTATTTCAAAAAATTCCGGTAGAAGCTCTCAAAAAATGGAACAAAAGAAGGGGAGAATAATAGATCGTAATTAATGCCCTATTACAAGGCACATTACTTTTTAGATTTGGATCCCTTCTTTGCAGACTTTGACGCTTTCTTCTTTGCCGCCATTTTCATTTATATAAAAAAGAAATCGTATATAAGTTTTAATTTTTAAAAAAATTTTTGAAAAGTCAATTTATTCTTTTTCTAATATTTTTGTTGAACATACTGTAACCAGTTCCGAGAATCGTATTGCATCATCTTTTGTCCCCACTATTGAATCATAATGCATTGGAATTGCCATCTTAGTTGGCCTAATGAGATCGTTTACTGCTACTGCTGCTTCTTCGGCTGTCATCACGTATGTTCCTGACACAGGTGTCAGTGCTATATCGGGATTTATCATTTTCATCTCTGGAATTACATCTGTATCTCCCGTGTGGTAAATAACAATATTGTTAATAGTGATTATGAATCCTACCTTATCATCCTTTTTGGGATGAAATTCTTTGTTTGTATTATATGCTGGAATGGTCTTTATTAGAATATTTCCAAAAGTTATTGTTTCGTCGGGTCCGACACCGCGAATATCCTTGACATTCAGATCCTTCAGCTGAGCCAAACATTCATTAGCTGCAATCACGAGAGTATTCACGTTAATAATTTTATGCAAATCATCTATTGAAAGATGATCAAAGTGGTTATGGCTGATTAGAACTAGGTGAGCGTTATTCAGATCATTAAACTGTTTTCCTAACTTGTAGGGATCAATATACAAAATTTTGTCATCATCGGTTATTTGAAAACCTGCATGCCCTGTCCACTTTAGAGTAATTCCTTTGAATTCGACCATGAAGTAAGATAACATGATGATGAAGATTTAAATTTACGCTCGGTATTGATTTGCCACTATCATTCTGTTGTTAGTTAGAGTGATTACTAAAATATTATTATCTATTAGCCTTCTCAACAATTCATTGTCTATAGTTGCAACAGCGCATTTGCTTTTTATTGCATATTCGATTAGCATAGTGTCTACATCATAAGCAAATTCACCTATGTCTGTAATTTCAAACCTTGAATTAGCCATTTGAATTGCAGCCCCTGCCATCTTTGACCTCTTGGGCCCTGCTCTTTTCTTAATTAACTCCAGTTCTTTGAGGACACTAGATGGGACAATAAATTTCAATTTGCCTAGTTCGTCTTCTACCCTATCCCGGCAAGTTATGGGATTGGAAACCAAAGCCATGAGAAAACTACTGTCGCAAAATATGTCCATTCTTTCATCCTTGATATTTATTATGATAATAGGTTCGAGAAATATAAATGAGGTATTATGCTTCGGTTCAGAAATCTGCCAAATGATCCTCGTATGAAAGGATTATCACGCGTGGCTAAGCTCAAAAACTTCATTATTAAGGATAAAGTTACAAAAATAATTGAAAACAGTAAGTACGGAAATTAAGATTAGGGCGAAACCAGAAAAGGTTTGGGATGTCCTTACAAAATTTAGCGATTATGAAGAGTGGAATCCAGTTATGACTAGAATAATTGGCGAGGCAAATCTAGGTAAGAAAATTGAGGTGCACATACGCACAATTAAAGGAAAAAATAGAATATACCACCCCACCATAACTAAATTTGATATTAACAAGGAACTAAGATGGCAAGGGAGATCCTTTTTGCCAGGCATCTTTAAAGGGGAACGAATTTTTGAGATCAAAGAGATCTCTTCGGAAGAAATTTCTCTTATTCATTTGGAAGTTTTCAGAGGTATTGGGGTGAAACTATTGGGCAATAGACTCGACGAGGATCTTCAACAGAGTTTTGAGGCTATGAATATTGCTCTAAAGGCAAGAGCTGAATCTAAAGTCTAAAGGTTTCTATATCATTTGCGTTTTCTGAATCTAGACTGCTTGCGCAAATAACGCGATAAAAGGAAGTACAATAACCCATTATTCTAAGATATTCTAATTGCATTTGCTAATTTCTCAATGCGAAAAGGATTAACATAGAGAAAAGAAGCGAAGTATGGACTTATCGTAAGTTGCGCATGATATATGTGAAACATGGATGAAAACGGTGACCATCGATACTCATTATACTGAGCAAAAAACCTTTGTTATATTAAAGATCCAAACAAGTGAAACGTAATCTAGGAAAGACACTTTTGTTCTCTCCCTTAGAGGTAAGTCTTGTTTAAAATTTAAGTATCCAGCCGCTTCTTGTTTTTGATTTTATTTTATTTAACAATAGCCCGGTTTTTTCGCAATTCTCATATCGATTTAAAGCAATTGAATTTGAGTCGAGTTTTGCACGATCTATTCGAGAATTCAATAATTGGCATTCCTGCCGTCCCCAGGTTTATGCATTAGCAGATTGAGATTCAGTTGGTTCTTCCGATAGTGCTGCAAGTATCCTCGCATTTACATCGTTTAAGTCTAATTGTCCATTCAAATAATTGATAAAGTTGCTTGAGGTAATTATTCCTATCGTCTTCGATCCATTCACGACTACTAGATGTCTTACCTTGTTCTGTAGCATAACACTGGCTGCTGTCTCTATGGATGAATTTGGATCTATAGTTACTATAGGAGAAGACATTATATGTTGAATGATGAATTCACTACTACTTGCATCTTGTACACATACCTCTCTTACAAGGTCCCTCTCTGTAACAATACCGATCGCTTGATCATTTCTGTCTATGACAACTAATGAACTTACGTTCTTATCTTTCATTCTTTTCGCAGCCATTTGTGCAGTCTCTTCTAATCCGATAGTTTCTATCTTTACAGTCATTATTTCACTTACGCTCTTCACCATCACTAAGAATAACTACTTGTCTGGTTTTATAGGTTATCATCTATCATTGGCATATATCTCTCCTGCCCTGATTCTATACCGAGGCGTCACAGAATTTGAGTTGACCTCTAACCATATTTTAAGTGATTATTTGTAAGTTTCAAAACACAAAAAGAAAATGATTTGTTGAATGTTCATCCATCTTTTTGTTCGTCTCGCATGTTAATCTGCATCATTTTCCAATGTGACTCAGGAATAAACTGTTTCTTCAATGTTGATGAAAACTTAGTTCTTTGGGTATTCCAAAGTCTGTTGACCAATGTATTAATTTTGATTACATATATGATTCCAAGTAGGTATATCTGCAAAGAATCTTTGGCATCGTTACCATAACATAACATTGTCCTGAGATGTTCTGATTAACCTAAGTTTATTTAGTTTAGAATAATGAGTAAGGCGATTTCCTATCTAATCACGTTACTATGTTTGAATATTGTGTATGTAGTTAGGTTACCTGATAAAATATGATCTTTTACGACATAAAGTCAGTAAGTAAAGATAAATTTTGAGAGCATATCTTTTTATATTCTTGACTTAGAAACTTAATATCATCTTCTAGCACAGAACGGAGTTTTGAATTGTAGATTGTAGCTGCAGGATGTATTGTAAGGAAATATTTTCTTTCTCCTCGTACAATAAATTTACCTCTACTGGACATGATTGATTTTCCACCCAATATGGATTCAAAAGCGGTCCGGCCTAGTATGCAAATTATTTCGGGGCAAATAACTGAAATCTCTCTATCAAGATAATCTCTACAGGCAGACCGTTCTTCATCATCAGGTATTCTATTTCCTAGTGGTCTACACTTCACCACATTTGTTATAAAAACTTCAGCCCTACTGAAGCCAAATTTTTGCAAGACATCTTCCAAGATCTTGCCAGCTGAACCCACGAATGGTCTTCCTTCCATATCTTCGTTTCTTCCTGGAGCTTCGCCAACAAACATTATTCTTGCTGATGTCAACCCTTCACCGGGTACTGCCTTTGTTCTCGTTTGACAAAGCTTACATAATGTGCAAACTGTAACCTCCGATCTAATCTGTTCTACCGAATCGGTATGGTAATGTGAAGAATCTTTCACAGAATTTACTACTAATACCAACTTACTTATAGCTTCTCACTTTACTATTAGGATAGCAGATTGTCAACCTAGCTTGGATTACGCCTAAATTTTGTTTATGTATTTAGTTGTTCAGATTGTCATATGTAATTGTAATCTACAATAATTGTGAAA
>Ga0070698_100002569_pt1 | contig 19985 bp, 20 predicted proteins | sample KBSK1502metaG_FD_65477 | JGI IMG/M metagenome (GOLD analysis project Ga0070698, IMG submission 65477) | Corn, switchgrass and miscanthus rhizosphere microbial communities from Kellogg Biological Station, Michigan, USA - KBS K1-50-2 metaG | ecosystem: Host-associated > Plants > Roots >...
CGCGGAACAGCGATCGTCGCTGAAGGAGCTCAAGCGCCTGTGCGAGACGCCTGCTCGAGGCACTCCACCAGCCAAGCCGACGGAGTCGGACTCGGTTCCGATCGATTCCACGCGGATACAAAGGTGAGGTATCGCTTCTGGCACATTTCGGACGAGAATCCGCAGGTGCACGCTAGGTCTCACGCGGCTGGGGGCTTGAGCGTAGGAGGTTCCCCGGGAACATGTCTGTCGGATGCCACAGAGAGCGGGGCCCGGAGTTCCCCTTGGTCCCTCCGCAAGTTCGCGGACAAGGACACGCCGGCCGGTGGTTGCCGAGTGTCGCCGTTTGATCAGCGCGATCGCCGGTGAATTTCCGCGCCAACAAGGTTGACGCGTTCTGTGCTTTACAAACCGAGCGACTTGTATGTGTCCTGCGTGTAGTACCGCCCACCCTGCGCCTTCTCCTCGGGCGAGAACGCGGCCCAAGAACGCGGCCAGTTGTCCAGAGCATACATGATGATTCTCATTTTGAACTCGACGTGGATTGCACAGTGCGTTCGCAACACAACAGGGCAGCCCTCGGCATCCATTCGACGATTTCCGTTCAGGTTAACGACGACAATCGGCACATTCCTTCCAATAGCTAGATCAATTTCCCAGGGCACAAATTTCCTGAGATCCTTGGTACTCTCCCCAACAATGACGACCACCTGTCTTGTCTTGCTCATGCGTTCGCGAAGCTGAGACTTGACATAGGCCTCATCCTGAGCACGCGCTGTCATTGCGGTGAGATCGTGAGCATCACGGAAGTCGAAGTCGATACGGTCGTTCGTCTTCCAGCCCAACATATATGCGTATGCCCACTTGTCTTTGTCGCCATCAAAAATTACGTAGGTAGCGTCCCTATAGGCCATGATTGCCTCCTATGCTCCCGAGCGTAGGTCGCGCGCTCAACGGACGTCAACTGTTTCTGTGCCTACACGGTAGACCGACCGCAGCCGCGGGGAGGGATCGGCGCCACGCGCGCTGGGCGCATTTCTCTCTCCTGAAGAGGATCGCGGAGACGGACCTCACTGTCAGCGTCGCCCTGCTGGGCAGCGTCCTCTGCTCGAGCTGATGACCCGGCCTCAGCCTCATCCACAGCGTCCGTGAAGTCGCCGATAGGTGTCCCTACTGGGTGCCCCGGACCGACGGGGATGCACATGTAGCTTGATCTAGATCTATCGGAGCCCATTCTCCCTGCGTCGCTGGCCCTTCCACCGTCCGATCCTCAGGGAGGTGCCCCATGGCCCCGATCGGGTATTCAGTCCGGCGGTCCCACACGAGGCTCCCTAGCCCTAAACCCCGAAACACCTCGTCGAAAGATCCTGACCTCCAACAGCGAATTGGAGGCTGAGCCCAGCAGGTGACCGTCCTGATCGCCGACCTCAAAAGTCCGATGGACCTACTCGCTGACCGGGATCTGACGGACCGGAGCATCACCCAGATCTGGAGCCCGTTCGGGCGGATCTGGGCTGCCGAAAGCCAGTCTCACTCTGCCGACTACGAAAGGACGGTGAGACACGCCCAGCTCACCTCATACTGTCGCCGACGGCACGCTGGGCGCTCACCGGCCCATCTGCGTGCTCTGCGCGGACTGGAGGATTGCAATGAGATCACTCCGCCGTCACCGCACCCTGCTCAGCCTCATGTCTGTCGCCGCGGTCATCTCGGTCCGCTGCAATGCGACCCTCGGGGGCTCGCACGTGACGTCGACGAAGCAAGGTGACGCACTAAGCTATGCGGGCTAGAGATGGCTGTCTACGATTGGCGAGAGTTCGAGGACCTGGACCTGCCCGGGGCGTCTTCCTCGTCGCGAGGACATCATCGGCGTCGATGCGTGGGTGAGCCTCGTCGCAGTGGTCCGCGACCTACCCGGCCGGGCCAGCACGCCGGACGGCGCCGATACACTCGCCCCGGAGTTCGATCGTTCGTCCCCGCGTGCACACGCGCGCGTCTTCGTCTCGAATCAGCGCAACGATTTGGACAAGGCCGAGCGGGTGGCGTACCGAGGTGGGCCTCGAAGTACTGGCTGGACATTCATGACCCAGCACTCAGCTTCGCAACCCGAGCTCACCTCCCGCTGCAGATCAAGGCCCTCCTGATCGCAGCGATCATCGAGATGGGGTACTCAACAGCACGCACATCGTCGCAGTTCAGACGCCGGGAAGCCTGCACTCGCGCTGGGTACCGTACGAGTTCGGCCGCTTCAAGCAGCGCGTACCCGTATCCTGGAAGTCGGCGAGCTGGTTCGAAGAGGGCGTCACGCCCGACCCAGAGTATCCGGATGCAGAGCGCAGGATCCTTGTTCCATATCTGAGCCTGGACAGGTGAATCACGGCAAGCCTCCCGATCTCCTAGCCGGACAGCCGACGTGACCTGGGCTCCCAAGGCAGTTGGTCGGTGTTGGCCTAAACTAGAGTGTAGCCAAGTCAATGTTGTTCGAGCGATGGCCACGTTGTCGCCACATGCTAACAGCATGTGCGGTGCCGCCACTCGCATCGCCCGGATTGCCATTCCAGACCGTGAGCAGCACGGGGTCGGTGTCATCATAGAGCGCCGCCAGTCGCTCGGCCTCGTCGACTACCGCAACGTTGCACCGCTCGAAGGCACTCGCCTGCTCCGACTCGGGCGGAACTTTCTCCAGTAGAGGCGGCCGAACTTCGACTCGATCATTGCCGAGGGCAGTGTCGAAGCGTTCGTCCCAGCCCTGGCCGACCGACACCTTCTTGAAGTCTGCGGCGGGGAAGGGCAAGAGAACAGTGGCAGAACCCCTACGGCCAAGGACTTCCTCGAGAAATAGGAGATCCGCCCCTCGCGCGGCGGAGCAGACAGCGTGGATCCGTCCACCGTGACCACTCACCCACGTCCGGATCTCCCGACGGACGGACTCTACCTTGTCCTCGGGGAAACGCGGTACCGCGCGGCCTGGTGCGTCGGTCATGTGCCCGGAAAAGGCAACCACCGGCGGCACCGGCAGGGAGCCGTCGACTGCCTTTGAGTCTTTGCCCAGCTTCGGGAGCAGAAGACGCGCCTGACGCCGCATCACCGCGATGTCCTGTGGCCGGTTGAGGGCTCGCCCGACGGCCTTCTCGTACCATCGGGCCGCGTTCTCCACCTCACCTAGTACTAGAAAGGCCTCGGCAACCGTGGCGCACTCCCAATGATCGAGCTTGTTTTCCGGTCGAGCGCCGAGCTCATCACGGATCGCGGTCGCAACGCGACGGCCCTCTTCCCGTCTATCGAGCAACAGGGCCACCGAGGCGACATTGATCCCGACGTATGCATGGCCGGTAGCTGCATAGGCGATCCGGTATGTCTCGAGTGACTTGATGAGATAGGCTTGGTCCGTCATTCCTGTGCGGTACCAGATTCTCTTATAGATTCCACCGAGGATGCCGCCGGTCTCGGCCCCGATTTCGTTGTGCTCAAACTGTGGCTCCAGGAGAACCAAGGCCTCATCGTCTCGTCCCAGCCTGGACAACGCGAGAGCTCTGAGCTGCCGTGCCCGAAGCGATTGTTCCGCGGGCGGCAGGATCTCGAGAGCGGCCTCGTTACGACCAGCGCCGATAAGAGCCTCGGCTGCACGTAGCGTGGGCGCCGCCTCCGGCAAACCAGCGCGGCGGAGAAATGCGATGAAGGACTGAAAGCGCGTCGGGTCACGGACCACGTCCTCTACACGGCGCAGAGCCTCGTCGGTTGCGTCGGTCAGCGTGATCTGGACCTTCGCATCCACGGTGCCCTCGGCCGGCGCGGGCCGGCCGAGAACGCCGTAGATTATTTCCTCAAGCTTCCGGCCACTCGGCATGCTCTCGCCTGCGAAGTCTAGCCAGAAGCGACCGGCGAAGATCGGCGGCATGTCGACCGTGTCGATCCGAATCGGGATCACTCGAAACCCATCCTTCTCGTTGACGGCTCGAGCGACGATCGCGTTTCCCTCCTCCAGGCACCATGAGGATTCGAGCCAGCCACGACTAATCAGGACGATGCCGCAGCGGCTGTTGGCGAGGGCCTCGTGCAGACGTCCGGCAAGCTGATCGCCGGGCACCAGTTCACGTTGATCAAGAAAGACGCGGAATCCCACCGCATCCAAGCGCTCGTAGAGACGCTTCGCGAAGATCCGGTCGGACGAACGATAGCTGATAAACGCGTGAAACTGGCCAGGACCGACTGGCGGGATGAGGTCGCCAATCCTGGCCACTGGTGGTGTCTGAACCGTGGGCACATTGGCGGACGTACCAAGGAGCGTCAGTACGTTTGAGGCCCTAGCGGCGTAGACGACGCCGAGGGCCGGTTGTCCCTGCGCCCCTGGGGTGCCCAGAACGCGGCTGAAATGTCCAATCACTGAGCCGTCCACGACAACGGGCCCTCCCGACAACCCGTGGACGGGCGCCGCCATGCCGGCCGCCAGCATGTCCGAGTAGAGCGTCACCACCTGGCGGTTAACATCGTCGAGACCAGCCGGATCGAGAACGATCCCGAAAAAGGGAAGGCCCCCGCCTTTCGTAACGCTGGGAAACCCGTAGCCATCCCACTGCGCATGCCCTGCGGACCGGCCCGCGAGTGGTAGCGGTTCCCGGCCCGGAAGGCGCTCTCCAAGTTCTAGGATCGCGCAGTCCGTCGCCACGTCAGCCCTGACGACGCGGGCGCTCCGATTGCCCTCGGGAAGCAATACGTCGACCGTCCCGCCTTCCCCAGCGCTCTCGACAACGTGATGGCACGTCGCCAGCATCGTCGGTGCGACAAAATACGCCGTGCCCTGGCTGGCTGGAGCACGGACGCTCACGCACGCAGACTTCAACCGCTCCGGCGTCATACGCTTCCTCCTGCCAGGCGTTCTCGCAGCACCTTCGTGGTGACGCTCACCAGTTCGTCACGGTCTCCCAACATCTCCAGCACCGCCTCGGTCACCCGCCCCGCATCGTCCAGATCGACTCTCACGAACGTCGGTAGCTGTCGCCGCCAAGCCTCGACCCGATTGGCAGCTAGGTCGTCGGCGAAGGTGGCCAAACGTGAACGCGCGTCCGGGGCGGCGGGCGATCCCTCCGGTGCAGCAATACCGCTCGGTACCGCCATCAGGTCGGCCCATGTACCGCTATTCAGGTACACCGCGGGCCCGCCGATTTCTGAACCGTCACTGCTCGTCCGGCCGGCCAGTCGTACCCGCTTTGCCAAATGGGTATGACCGTAGACAATCACTTGATACCCGCGCCGCGCCATCTCGGTGGCAGGGCGCAGATACGTCTCAATCTCCGTCTCGACGTCGAAAGCCCGTTCCTCGGTCTGGTGAAGCGCGCGGAGGACCTTGAGCAGAAGATCGAGCTGCTGTTGTCTGTAGCCTTCGGCAAGCTTGCTCACCCACCGATCGAGGAATGAACCGACCGAGGAGATCATCCCAGGATCTCCGCCCGCGGCGGCAACGTCGGCGAGGGCTAGCAGGGCGTCATCAGTGGCCTCACCAGTACCGAGGTCTCCCGCCACCAAGGAAGGCGTGGCGGACACCGGCGCGCCGATGAAGTTACGGTCTTTCGGCTGCTGGTCGGCGCCATACCGAACCCGGAGCGCCCGAATCCGATTCTTCAGCGTGGTCACTACCTGTTTATAGCGGTCGGGCGCCAGCAAGGCCAGGAAGGGGAGCAGCGTGGCATCCTCGGGCTTCAAGAGGTCGACGAACGACAGCTTCCTCTTCGTCGGATTCACGAGATCGACGACCATGCGGCTACCAGGCAATGCGTCGAATTCTGCCGGTTCACCACGGGACAGCCGCGAGCGCACCTCGCGTAGATCGTCGTGTGGGACAGCATTCCAATCATCATAGCGATTGCCGTGCTCGACTAGCACCGGCCCCAGCGTGAAGGCCTGGTTGTCATAGATAAACTCGATTCGTCCGGGGCCGAGGAGATCGAGCAATCGATGCCGGGGGCCCGGCAGCGACAACTCAAGGTCATGGTTGCCCAGCATGACGATCAGGGCATGGCCCCGCGTGACGAACTGACGCAGCGCCTCCCAGACCTCTTCCGTGCTCTTAAAAATCGACATCAGCTTGTCCGTGGCCAGCCGATCGTCGACGCTGAACGGGACGAAGCCGCCGCCGGTCTCCTCAGCAAGGAAATCTACGACGTCCCCGGCAATTACCAAACGGACGTCCAGCTCAGTTCGATCTGGCCGCGCTGCCCACTCGACGAATCGGACCAAATGCGCCCGCCCTACGGCCGTGCACATCTGGAACGCTGGCTTGTCACCGGTTGCCGCTGAGCCCCCGAGATGAAGGTCGGAGATGATGAGCAGCCGGGTCTTCATGAATCGATTGGGCGCATCATAGCTGCTTCCGATGCCAGCCTGCTATGCCAAGGGTAGCCACCCCTAGACCCTCCAGCCGCGCACGCTCCGTCCGCGGGTCCCAGCCGGTGACGTCATCTGCCATCCCATGACGCCGGCCGGCCCTGGAGCCTATGGCACGGCCCAAAGGGGCGCACCCTGTCGGGGATCGGTTTGCAATGGTATTCGCGCTGTATACTTCTGGTGCGTTTTCCCCGGAAGTTTACTGATGCTGATACGCTGCACTGACAAGTAGTCCGTTCATGGCTCCTGAGTCACCGCCCATCAGACCGTCGCGACCCCCGGCTTCCTAACTTCGCTGCGGAGGGCGCTTAGTATCGTCACAATCGAGCTTTCCGTACTACTGCCCCAGTAGCTCATCTAACGGACCCCGTCCGGGAAGCTATCGTGAGGCCAAAGTCTAGGCGGGGTCAGGCCACACGGCAATGCCGTCGTGTCCTTACTGGGCCAAGCGAACGATTGCTCGAAGGCGGCCCGGAACTTCCTGGCCGGCCTATCCGCTTTCGCGGCAGCGAGCCTAAAGTGCTTCACTAGACTGAAGTCCTCCGCGCCGTCCTGCTCCGTGATCGGCAGCTGAAAGCGAAGGCGCTGCGAAGAACGGGATGAGAACTCCTGTAGGGAACCGCTTGCCGGCAGAACGTTTCTATGCCCGGCGAACCCACCGGACGGTTGGTGACAAACTCACCCCCGGCCTCAACGCCAGCCCCGCACCCTCAGCAAGCGGCAGTGCTCCGACTGAATCAACCTAGATCTTCTCCGCCATTTCGTCCAGAGAGGGGCCTCCGCCGCGTCTGCGTATACGGGCGGCAAGACCCAACAGCACTCGACGAACACGGCATCTCGAGTCGTCGTCGCCGCGTGCGACAGAATCCCGAGGCCGACCGTGCAGTCCAACGAAGCACCGCCCCCTCAATCTCGATCCACCAACTCCGCGCACACGCATGCGAGGCAGATGATCCCATACGCCGCTAAGCCCATGCCGGCGCGCATGCCCCCGCTCCCGAACCGCGCCAGGATCCCTGACGCGATCGCGATCACAATCGTCCCGACAACGAGCGGTCCAACGACCGCAAGCACACACCTCGTTCTCGGCTGCGGCTGCTTGGGGGTCCGCTGGAAGGCGAGTGGTATCTTCACCCAGCCGCGCAGCCATGCGAGACCAACCGTAGGCATCATTCCAAAGATCGCGAGCCCGGCACCGATACCGTCGATCCACGGGCGCCCAAGGTACGCCCGGTAGACGATCCCCTCCCGCACCACCAGATAGGCTACGATCACCAATACCGCAGAGCCTAATGGGCCGATCGGTACCGGCGCCTCCTCGACACATAGACTGACCACACCAAGCACGATCGCCAGGGGCACAGACGCCATCAGAAGGCCGTCCCGCATCCACGGCGCCCATCCCTGGAGATAGTGCAGCTTCTGCGCGGCCGTCAGCGAACTAGCCCTCGGCGCGAACAGTCGCCAATGGCGCCTCACTGTCTGGACGCCGCCGGTGACCCACCGGCGGCGCTGACGCAGATATGCACGGTACGAAAACGGAACCAACCCACGGCCTAATGTCAGGCTGCAGTACTCACCACGATACCCTGCGGCGAGAAGACGAAGACCCAGTTCCGAATCCTCCGTCAGGCACCACTCCGCCCACCCGCCAACGCGAAGCAACGCCGCTCTGCTGATGAGCACCATGGTGCCGTGCATGAGGACGGCATTGCGCTGTCTCCGAAGCCGCATACTCACGGCAAAAAACTGCCAATACTCCCAGTAGCACATACGCGATGCGTATCGCTGCTCCCACTCACGGTAGTCCTGCGGAGCTTGCACGAAGCCGACACGCCGATCGTCGAAATGAACGACGAGACTCGCGAGGAATGCGGGAACCACTTGGTAGTCCGCGTCGATGACACCCACCACCGACGCCTCCTGCGACGTTCGTCTGAGGGCGTAGTTCAGTGCGCCCGCCTTGTACCCAGGCCAGGACGGCAGATGAAAGAAGCGGAACTGCGGGCCGAGCTCGCCACACACACGCTCGATCGGCCGCCACAGCGCCTCGTCGTGCGTGTTGTTGTCGATGACGAGCACCTCGAACCGCTCGTAGGACAGTGCCTTCAGAGCTAACAGCGTCTGCGTCACCACCTCCGGGGGCTCCGAGCAGATAGGCACGTGCAGGCTGACGAACGGCAAGGGACAGTCGAGGACCGGTCGGTCGCTAACGTCAATCGGGGTTTGCATCACAAGATCCACCAGTTCAAACGCTTCCGCCGCGGCGAGCAGAAGTAGCAACACGCCGAACAGCCAGCCGACCCAGGTGAGTACACCGATCGCAAATCCGCCCGTCGCGGGCGGCACGAGGCCGGCCCCCAGCACTACGACGCCGACAAACAGCAGACAGAGCACGCTAAGCTCACCCTGCCCGTGCGTGCGTCGATCTCCGGATACGGCCGCCACTCGTCAGCCGTGAATATCGGTGCTCGTGCGCGGCACCTCGAGCGCCGCGAGCATCCTGTCAAAGGCAATTCGGACCACCTTGCCCTCCTTACGGTCTGCAACGAACAATTGGCCGTCAACATCGAAGCTCAGACCGAATGGCGACCCAAGCAAGCCCCGGCAGAGGTCGCTCACGAGGCAAGTCGCGCCGAAGGGCACTCCCGGCGCATCCCGCCGCCACAACTGCAGACGCTTGTTGTGTTCGTCGCCTACCAAGATCCACTCGTGCCAGGCCGCCACTGACACGGGATACGCGAACTGGCTGACGCCGTGACCGAGCCCACCGAAAGAGGACAACGCCCGGAGATCGCGCGTGAGAACCTGGATGCGATGGTTGTAGGTATCGGCCACGTAGACGCAGTCTAGCGCCGCCGCCACGCCGCACGGCACAGAGAACTCGCCGATCTCGAAGCCCGCCCGGTTCCCAGGCTTGCCGGCCGCGGCGGTTACCTCGCCGTCCTGCACGCGAAGCACACGATGGTTGTCGGCGTCGGTCACGTAGAACTCGCCGGGATAGTTCGACGCAAGCCCGTGCGGTCGACGCAGATGATACTCTCCTAGAACGGTTGTCTTCTGGCGCACGACGAGATCAAGGTCGTAGGTCACCAGTTGGTTGTGGTGCGTGTCCGCAACCACGACTGTGTCGCCCATGACGATGAGGTGATGCGGCTTGAGCAATCCTGTAGCTCTCTTGATGCTCGTGCTGCGCTCGACGCGAGTCACGGTGCCCGCCTCGTGGTCAGCGAGGAACATCGCTTCACCGTCCACGGCAATACCAGTTGGTCGTCTGACCTCGCCAACGATGCTCGTCGTGAGCCATGACGGCACGACGCTCGGCTTCCCTGGCGCGACACCACGAATTCCGGCGACGAGCGAGGCAAACGCCGTATCGTCTTCAATACCCTGTGGAGACCGGAAATCGACCCACGTACGGAGACCAATGAAGCTGGGGATCTCGTCGTCGGTCAAATCGATGGCGCCCGGCAGCAACACCGGGATCACCGGGAACGGCGACAGCAGACCGGACTGCTCTGAACGGCGGACGGCCCGGTTCAGGACGGCCTGCACTTCCTGGTGCTGCCACGGTCGGACATTACCCTTGCCCAGGAACACCGCGCAGCTCTTCGACGCGCGGATGGCGTCTTCGAGCTCAGAAATGAAGTTCTGGCCCGGGATCAGCCGCCATTTGTCGAGAAAGACTCTCAGATTCGCCTCGGCCTCTAGGCGAAGCGCCAGCTTCTCGACATCGACGCGGTCCGGGCTCGCATAGGACAGGAAGACATCCCAGTGGCTGTCGGACATAACCCGCTCCTCCTCCGCTAAGAACATCGGCTGGCTCAGTGCCGACTTCCAAACCCACGCCAGAACTCCACTACACATCGAAGCTGGCGGGGAAGTGCTTCGTTTTCATCTGGATCTTGGCCGCTGCGGCGCCTATACGTGCGAGGGCTTCCACGTTGCCGGGCTCGTCCATGGCGGGCAGCGCCTCGACTTCAGCTTCCGGGATTTCTAGGTTAAGCCGCTCCTTGAGCCAGCCGCGATCGAGTCTGACATTCTAGCGCGGGTGCGTGAGCAGCTTGCGCCCGTCGAGATGGTCGTCGCGCAGGTCGCCCACCTCGCGGCCGATCTCCCATCCGGTAGGCGAGACCCAGCCATTGCAGTACCGTCTGTCCGAGCCAGGTGCAATCGTCTATCAGTGCCGCCAGCGAGCGCATAGCCAGGATGGTGGCAGGCATACCATGACCTCATCGGTCTTGAGCGCAAGCTCCTCGTAGCCGGTCCCCAGTGAGACGAGAGAACGGTTCCGTGGACTGGAGGCCCATTCATTCATCATGTCTAGAGGGGTCCAAGAAAATGCCCTAAAACTCCGTCGGGGTGTCGACCGCTCGCGGAGACCGAAAGGCCCCCATAGCCCTCATGCTTCAGCTGATTCATCTTCGTGAGATAGCCGAGCACCTCGCCTGATAGATTGTGCATTCCGTACTGCCACATTGCGGTGTTCACTTGCTCTATCACGTTGGCTAAATTTGCGACTTCATCGGCCCCGCCAATCAACCCGGTCAGCGCCCCCGAGACAGCTTCGACACTGCCAGTGAGGGCCGTCTATATCGTTAACGGCAACTGAGCAAGCTTCCCCTGCTCGACTGCGTCGGTGATAATATCCCGAGCGGGCCGCAGGTTCGCGAACGACTCCTGCAGCGAAACGACACCCCGATTGGGGTCAAGTCCGAGTTCCTCGCACTTCGTAGCGGCTGCGCGCAGGGCTTCATCAGATAGGGTCGAGAGAATCTCGCGCATTCGCTCACTCATTCGCCTTGCCCTCCTCCGAGGCTTGGCACAAACTTTTTTCAACGGTAGCCGACTCCGACTCTTCAGGTTTCGGCCGCGAAAGATAGTAACTCGGGTCACGAGTTAGAGTAGTTCCTCGTCACTCAGTAAGGACAGGCGGCTGACCCAATTGCTTCGCAGTACTCTGATGCCTTCCGGGTGCTACACAATCGGCATTCGCCTCAAGGGAAAGGCCGTCCCCTGGCTAGAGGCCACCCTTTAGGGACTCTGCCATGTTGGGATGATGACCGTCATGCTTCGGAAGGCTTGGTCGCGATCATCGGGTAGGCCACTCCGGTTAGAGGGTTGGCGGTCAGGCGATCGTACCCCGTCTGTAGCTCTCGACGTACGACTGAAGGTGGGACCGAGGGTACCGCCGATGTCACTCGAGGAAGCCGACGGAACCGGCGCGTGGAACCAGCCCGTAATGTACGGTAAGCAAGAGGGAATTTCGCCGGGTACTGATAGCTAGACAGTTGAGAGCACCGGATCAGTGGGACCACGGTGCCACTTCACCTGATACATGCGACCCAGGTGTGACTCCGCTTAGGGCTCCAGGGTGTCGGCATCCGCTGCTTTTCATGGAATTGCTTATTCATTCCCATCGTGCGGTGGTCCTAGTGGCAAGCGAAGCCGGGAACCAAGCCTTAGCTTGAACAGTTGCCTGCCCAAGAAATGCTCACCGTATGGGATCACGCGAAGTCCTCTGCCTGCGTCTACCCCTCCCACCGCTGACATTTTCTCGTTTATGAACCTCTCAACCGAAGCGCGCTTTGATTGTGGACAGATAACAAAGATATTCGTCGTCGGCACGTGCCGAACGCTTTCCTCCAGTTCCCAAAGCACGTTCAATGACGGTTCGGTAAATACGACCAAGACCACATCGGCCTGCGAAAGAAGCTGTATGACGCCCGGTTTCCATGTCTCGGATCCAAACTCCAATTCCCCCATTTCGACATTCATTCGTGGGCTCAACCAAGGGAACGCAAAGGCTTGCATCCACGAACTATCCGCCAATCTCTCAAGCAGAGACTTCTTGGCAAAGTACGGCGAACTGACGATGGACACCATTCCCATCAGTGAAAGGAGTGGAGTTAATGTTGTGCGCGCTAGTTGCCCTGCTCTCTGTTCGAACCTCCAGAAAACAACAATGTTGCAGGAATTGTCGCGGCTGTATTGCATCACCCGCCAAGACAAGCTGACCACTAGGCCGAACAAGTTGGTCGCGAGCACGGTACAAACAAACCAGATCAGTGAGGATAGCCATGCCGACGAAGAGATGCCCTGTAGTGACTGGAGTGTCCAATACAGCCAAATGGCCATAGCTGGGATAAGTGACTTAACGAACAGCAGAAAGCAAACGGTGTTCACATTTGGAGAGAAGAGCCATCTACCTGTCGTCGTTTTTCCAAGAATGGGATTCTTTCTGCCTGTTATTGCGGACGCAACATCCTGGAGTGATTCGTCTGTGAAGGCAACGGGCTGGACATTGGCTGTAGCTGCTTGCCAAAGCAGCGAATGGCGCCGAAGTCGGTTAGCATAAACGAGCTTCATTTCGACATAGACTAACCCAAGAGCGATGGCCGCGCGGCCCAGCGAGAACGAATCGGCAAGCAAGCACACAACGAACGCAACGTGCGAAGAAATCAGCGCGGCGCCTGAATAAACACCGAGTTCATATGCTCGGCCAATTGCTCGCTCTAGAGGCCGTAACAGAGGCGCAGCCGATGCTTGATTTGTTCGTGCGAAGTTCCAAATGAGCGAGTGTGTGCGCACGTTCCGATGAAGTGCTACTGACGTGGGATATGAAGCGGCAATTCCGGACATTCCAAGGAAGAGTAGTAAGTGATAGTCCGTTGCAAACGTCCTCCAAGACACAAAGGCAATCAAATGCAGGAACATTCGGACAAGCGTCGCGGAAGACACCACCATCGCTGACCGAGTACCGATGAGCAACAGGGCCGCGTTCAAGAATGGAGTTGACGCAGATAGATCAACTGTCTCTCTTCCGAGAAATATTGTGGCAGACCGGCGCAGATTCGCAATGGCGTTTTCGCTGATGAAGTCGCCGTGGCCCATTGGAGCTTTAATGTTGGGACTAGGGGTAAGAAGACTCGGAGTTGGATCTTCCCACGCCAGCCTACTTCCGACCAGGCCAGGTGCGAGGTGCGCGGCGACGATCCGGAGTCGTTCGAGCACTTCCTCGCCCGCGCAGCCCCTGCAACCGGACGACCTGATCGTTCGCTAGCCCGCTCTCCTCGTAGACGCCGTCGAGCCCTACGAGAAGCCAGTGCGCGTTCTGGAGCGCGAAGTAGCTCGCCGGCTGCACGAACCGGTTCAAGGTCAGCCTGAAATAGGCGTGGCCGCCTGTGTACATCTCGTGGTTCGAATGCACCCCCGGTTGATGGCGGCCGTCTTTGGCCAGAGGTCGAGGGAGCGGTCTCTCACCTCGCTCTCAGTGCCAGAGTACTACACGTCACCGAGATGCATCAGAAGTCCCTAGCCCTTCCGATCGTTCTGGATGCCCTCCGCACACACCGCCGCTCCGTACAAGCCCGATCCCCGGTCACCCCAGAATGCCTACGCGGAGCGTATCCGGCAGAGTATCGGCGACTGCGGGCGCGGTCTGCCACGCGTGTGGCTTCAGCTTTCTGACCCAGGTGGCGAGACTCCCGGCCCATCCCAGGATGTCGTCTTCGTCGAACTTGGCCTCCAACCCTCCGCTCGTCGCCGGATCACCTTTTCGGCCTGAAGGCGGCGGTGGTGGTTGTATCCCTGTCGCAAAGGCAGCCAGAGGCGTCGGCGCAACGGTCGGAGAACCGCCGCACGCCGCCGTCGAAAGCAGGAACACGAGCACCGGAAGTCGGTTCAATGCATTCCCCCTGGGCGCCCACGCTGGCGCTTTCATCGTTTCAACGCTCGGAAGGTGCTACCCGAACATGTCCCCGGACGTACGAGCGGGCGCGTCCGGGCTGTTACGTGAAGAAGACGCCGGTGTGGGCCGAGGTCGCTACGGGGGCCGGCTCCATCAAGACGAAGCAGGGAGCATCCAGATATAGCAAGGGTGACTACCTGGTCTACAACGATCGTAATGGCCGGGATGGGTACGCCATGTCAGCCGCCAAGTTCAAGGCAATGTACGCGCGGGATACCGCTAGCAAAAGGTAGTGCAAGGCGCGTTTCGGCGGCGACGAACAGTTGGATCCAGAATCCGGGAGCCGAGATGACGCCGCGCGCGCATCAGTGGACACCGACTTGGTGGAGTAAGTCTGCCTGGAAAGCGAGCAGGATCGTCCACACCTGGTGGGAAGGTAGTCGCGCCGGCGCGATCGTTGCGCTCATGAAAAACATCGGAAGGCACTTCGCGCTGCTCACCATAACGGCGGCTCTCGTCGCCGCGTTGTATTGGCTGCAACCTGCGTCGATGCTCGAAGGCGGGGGATAGCGCACGGTACGCATCTGCGCGACATCGAAGAGCTGCTTCGACCAGTCCGCGGCCAGCAGAACGCATCCGATGTCCCGGCACGCATGACGCACCCCAACACACTAGATCGGAGAAGTACAAACGCTCTAGCATCTCGTTGATGATCAGCGAACCGACGTCCTGATCGGCCCGCACCGAATCGTACCCGAGTTTCTCGATCGCGGGCTTGAGCGCCTTGTCCCACAGCGCATCGAAGTCAATTTCGGCCAGACCCTGCCCCTCCGGCGCATCCGTTTTCTTTTTCCCGAACGGCATGATCATGAAGCAGATTCGGCGTGGTGTTGGGCTCATGTCCTTCCTCCTTGGCCCTTGCTGGTCAGCTCGGAATTCTCAACGTGTCAAAGCCGCCGACGACCGGGGGTGCTCCGTTGTTGAGACGCTCTGGCCAGCCTGAACCACCTTCGGAAACATTAAACATAGGAACTGGTCGAGTCCTTCAACATCCAGCTGCAGCCTCCTCACCTTCGGCTCCAGCGTGTTCGCAGCGGAGAAAACCGCTTCATCAGCAGCCCACGGCATCGTGCGTGCGTCTCAAGCGCTCGCCATTCGGCCGCGGCTAAGATATGGGAAGCTCTTCAGCAGGTACGCGACTTGCCAAACCCAGACGAGGCCTCGCTCATGGCGCCTCCGGACTGGTCGAACGACGTCGCATCAAACCCTACCATAGCCAGTTGTGGGACTCGATCGGGTCGGAGCGTTGCCCGGATTCCCCCCAATCGCTAACAACAAATCCGGGTCCTCCATCCCCGCTTTGGTTCCAGCATGGTTCCAACGTAGCCCCTCGCAGGCTAACGCACTACGGAGGCGGTCATGCGGGCTGAGTTGAATTTCCGGGGTTTGCGCCGTGCTGCGTCGGGTCGTGGGCCGCCTGGGGATGCTTACGAATCAGTTGCTCTGCCACTGAGCTACCCCGGCGTTCGTCCGTAAACTCCACCACTTCCGGCGCAAAGAGTCAAAGTTAAGGCACCGCGCGGGCGTGCGTCCTCGGATTACAGCTGACTGCCCGCGATGCGCGTCGCCAGTTCCGCGCGATCGACCACGCCCTCTATTTCTCCGTTCCGCATGAGTACAACGTACTGTTTACGCCGTCGCATGATATCGGCATACGAGAACGGCCGGTTCTCGGGAGCGAACTGTTCCAAAACTTCACCTTCCGGTTTGATACCCAGTTCGCGCAGGCCTGCCGGCGTGATCACTTCTTTCGCCTGGGTCTCTACCTGACCTCCGAATACGCTCATGACCGCGCCCGGGTAAAGGGAAATTATGAAGTCGATCTCATTGGTTGGCAACGGCAGGCGGGCTTGATCGCGGCACTGCAGGTAGGCCATTTCCAGTTTGGGCTGAGACTTGCTAAGCGCCCGTCGAATCTCCAGCGGCGACGCGACGGCCAGAACACTTCTCGCGGAGTCCAGGACTACAAACTGCCGGATCTCCGTAAAATCCGACGCCAGCGCCGACGCGAGATGCAGCCTTGTATTCCACCAAGGAGTTGGGCCCAGCCGGATGGCAATGAATGGCGTGGAACTCAGTTCTGCAAATCGCGCCTGGAGATTCGTAAGGAAGGAAGGGCCGAACTCCGCCGCGGTTTGAAGCTCCTTAAGGGCATCCAGGCCTGCGACCTGATGGGTCGATTCGGTTTGAAGGATAGAGATCAGAACTTGTTTAGCCAGATCGTCCGGCGATTTGAAGAAAGCCGTCCAACGCTCCTTCTTCAGGCGGTTGCGCAAATCGCGAATCCGCTTGCCTCCGTCCTCCTCTTGTTCGGCATCCCGCCGAGAACTTGGCCACGGAGCTTCGTCGTCGAGGAGGAAGACCAAACGTGGCCTTTGCGCGCGCTCGGCCGCGAGATACTCTAACTCGGTAATGGACTTGCGTTCAGGATTGTCCTCATCTGGAACATACCCGTAGCGCCAAGCAAAGATGCCCACGTAGATATCGGATTTTGCTACGTCCGCCTCACTGGCGGCCTTAGGCCGATTGTCTCGCGACGGATACTTCTCCATGGACTCCACGTCGTATCCGCACTGGCGCAGCGTCTCCGCCACCGGCTGCAGGTGGTCTTGGAGGTCAGCACGGGTGGACGAAATGTAAATCGACTTCATGGCGGGGGGCAAGGTATCAAAGTTCCAACACCCCGTCCAGGCTCGCCTGAACCACTCAGTCTGGCACGCTACCTGCGTTGTGCGCGCCCGTCGTTGATTTCTGGCGGAGAGAGTGGGATTCGAGAACACAGTACAACGTACATTCACAGAGCCTAGGCAACACTAGCACCCTCCGGCGGCGACCGCCGCGCCCATGGGCTCCGTCCCCGTGACATAAGGTGCCAGACGCGGACGCCGGCCGGCCCAGGAGCCGCTGTCACAGCGCGCCCGCTCCTCGCGGAGCCGTCGATACTCTCCCCACGCGCGCCGTAGGGCCAGGTACGGACGGGCCTCCAGCTGGGTCCGCGTGACCAGGCCGGTCCGGCTGAGCTCTGCGATCTGCCCGGCGTCGGTCAGATCCGTTTTCTCGACGCTGTGCTGCCGGGCCTCGGGCACGCGAAAGGTCGTCAGGGGATTGACGACCACATACCGCTCGCCTCGAGCCCGGAGGAGATGCGCTACGGCCTCCCACACGTGCCCGGTCGCCTCGAAGGCAAACACGCCCCCCTGCTCGGCCCAGGGCGGCGGGCGTCGTGCGCCGGAGCAGTTCGTCGAGCCCCATCCGCGAGTGCGGGGTCCTGAACCGCGTCAGCCGCCGACCGTCGGCGGCCAGCCCGACGACCTGGTGCTCGGCGCTTGCCAGGTCCAGGCCGGCTTCGCTACTGGGCGGGGCCGATCTGATGCGGCGCGCGTTCGACATCGATGTGCTGACGTGTCCGCGCTGCGGTGGGCGCCTGCAGTTGATCGCCACGGTCGAACCCTGACGCGATTCGCTGCCATCCTCGTGGCCCTGGCCGAGTCGCGCGAGCTGTCGGGTCGGGCGCTGCCGTTGTCAACGGGCGGGGTCGTCCAGCAACTCGTGAATGCCCGCAATACACACGACGCATGCTCTGGGGTTCGTCCCGAACACCACCCGACGTACTCTCCATGTGAGGCAACGGACTCGCCGAGGCGTTCGTCCACAACTTCAGGCGCGACAACGTCCTCTGCGAGCTGCGCGATGCCAAAACGTGTTGCCCACGTGGAGGCGGCACCGCGTCACGCAGTAAGGGCAGCAATATTCTTGACAACTGGTCTGTCGACTCCTAGCGTGCGGTTGGGTCCTTGGGAGCTAACTGGGCGCACCCTGGCGGAGCTCGATGCCCCTGCTGGTGATACGCGCCAAGCTGCGTGCACCACCGGAACTACACAGATGGTCATACCTAGGCGTCTGCAGGGGTCAGTCACACCAGCCTTTGGGTTCTGAGGTTGCCTCGACCCCGGCCGAGTCCAGTCTTGAGCACAAGACCAAGAGGAGCCCCCATGGGGAGACGAAGGTTCTTCCTCAAGATGAGACTATGGAGCATTTGTCTCGGAATTATCCACGTGGCCCTGTTCGCCTCGGGCGCCAGCGCCCTCAGTTGGCAGACCGAAACGGTGGACGACTATCATGTGGGCAAGTTCGATTCCATTGCGTTGGATGCTTCCGGTCGACCGCACATAAGCTACTACGATGAGGCGAATGGAGATGTGAAGTATGCGACGAAGTCAGGTGGAACATGGACCAACGAAATCGTCGCACACGCTGGAGCAACCAATGGAGGCTCCATAGCAGTCTATACGTCGATCGCTGTCGAACCCTCCGGAACACCCCACGTCATTTACTTCGACGATAATCAGATGCAACTGAGGTACGCGGTCAAGTCTGGCAACTCTTGGACGATCGGGATTGTAGACCAGGGCAGCGCCCTTAATGGTTCCTACCCCTCTCTTGCCCTCGACTCTTCCGGCAATCCGCACGTCAGCTATCACGGCGCACCCTCGGGAATCGGCAATGGTTACCTGAAATATGCGGTCAAATCAGGTGGAGTGTGGACTTATGAGATTGTCGACACCGATGGAGATGCCGGTTACGAAACTCGGATCACTCTAGACTCTTCCGGAAGCGCCCACATAGCCTACTCGAGAAGTCCCGCTCTGCTTACTCACACGACCTCTACATTGAAGTACGCAGCAAGGACCTCTGGCAAATGGATAGTCGAGACCCTTACCTCCTCCGGAGCCTCGCACTATTGTTCTCTCGCCCTCGACTCTTCCGGCAACGCCCACATCAGCTACTACGATTGGGACAAGGGCTACCTCATGTACGCCACTAAATTTCGAGGAGTATGGAGTATCGTGCCGGTAGACCAATCTGCCGACGTGGGCCGATTCAGTTCTATCGTCCTGGATTCCTCCAACCGCCCTCACATAAGCTACTTCGACCTGACTAACCAACACCTGAAGCACGCAATGAAAGGTCGGAACGGGTGGGCGCTGGAAGTCGCAGACTCCAAGGTGGATGTTGGTGAGTATTCCGAAATCGCGTCAGGCTCTTCAGGAATTCTTCACGTAAGCTACTACGATTCGGCTCTCTACTCCTTGAAACACGCTTGGGCGACTGTGTACGCTGGACCGTTTGCCTTTATAGCCAACGAACTCGACAACAATGTCAGCGTGATCGATACCGCGACCGACGTGGAAGTGACGACGACGGCGACGCGTATAGCGGTCGGCAGTCATCCTGTCGGCGTTGCCACCGCGCGGGACGGCACCCGCATCTACGTGACAAACCAAGGAGACAATACGGTATCCGTGATAGACGGTATCGCGCTGAAAGTGATAGGGGCACCGCTCGTAGTCGGGCAGTCCCCGAACGGTGTGGCTGTGAGTCCGGACGGAAGATGGGTGTATGTGGTCAATCAGGGAATCGATGCCGTGTGGGTGATTGACACGAAATCGGTGCCGCCAAACCAAGTGAGAGCGAGGCTTCATGTCGGGAGAGCTCCCGGCGGCGTGGCGATAAGTCCGGACGGGAATTGGGCTTACGTCGGGAACGAGCACAGCAAGTACATGTCGGTCATCGACGCGAGGAACAAAGCGAACATTACGGTGGCCGGCGAGATCCTTGTCGGGCTTGGCGGTATTGGTGTGGTTGTAGGAAAGGCTGTCAACTCGCGCGGATGGAGAGTTTACGTTTCGAATGCCAAGAGTGGACGATTGTTGGTCATCGATCCGACGAAGCCCCTGAACCGCGCTGTGATCGGATGGGTCAAAGTCGGGTCTGTACCCTTAGGCGTCGCCGTCAATCGGGACGGGACGCGAGTCTATGTCGCCAACGAGCACAGCGATAGCATCTCGGTCATCGACGCGTCGACGAATCCGTC
>Ga0070698_100002571_pt1 | contig 19981 bp, 16 predicted proteins | sample KBSK1502metaG_FD_65477 | JGI IMG/M metagenome (GOLD analysis project Ga0070698, IMG submission 65477) | Corn, switchgrass and miscanthus rhizosphere microbial communities from Kellogg Biological Station, Michigan, USA - KBS K1-50-2 metaG | ecosystem: Host-associated > Plants > Roots >...
CCGCCGTTGTAAGTCTTGCCCGCCGCCGCGAGCTTTGCGGTGCCGCCGGTGTGTTCTGGATCGACCGTCGTCTGGAGGATCCACCGAATCGGCTTCGGCGGCTTCGGCGATGCAATGACGGCGTTATACGACGGCCCCGCCCACCCGAATGCGGTGAACGGCCCGAGACTGCCCGGCTGATAACAGGTTGGCCCGACGCACGTCGTCAGGCGATCGGGCACGGATGTCGCGCGATCGATCTCGGTGATGACTGCGAGCATCTTGTCGGCGGTCGCAGCGGTGCCTGCGTCGACGACGAGGACACCATCGACACCAGCGGAGACCGTGACGTTGCTGCCGCCGCCGACGATCATGAAGACGTTGCCGCGGATCGGCATCACGTGCAACTCGGCATTCTGCGCGGCGAGCGCGACGGGGAGCAGCACGAGCGCGGCCAACCACGAAGCACGCGAAGAACACGAAGAAAAAAAAGACTTCGTGATCGTCGTGGCCTTCGTGGTTTCCACGGCTCTCACTTCATCAACTCCTTCAAACGCTGCCGGTACTCGGGGTAGATCATCGCCTTGCCGCCCTTGATCGCCTCGAGCGGAAGCCCGAACTTCTTCGCCGCATCGGCGACGTAGGGGTTCTTGCCGGGGAGGAAATGCGGGAACCCCTCGGCGACGTTCTCGACGCCGATCGTGCACGGGAAGAACGGCAGCTCCTGGTGCAGGTTGCGGCGGAAGCTGATCGACTGCAGGTGCGGCTCCTCCATGTACACCGGATCGTCGAGATAGGTCGTCACCGTCATGATGTCGCCGTCGAGCGTGAGCCACTCGGTGACCGTGGACTTCTCGCTGAAGACCGCCGTGTTCGCGCGGATGTAGCTCTCCTTCAGGTGCGTCGTCGTGATGATGAGCGTGTTGCCGTCGTACTTGCCGGTCGAGAAGCCGGCCCACGTGTGCGGCGCCCACTCCGGCGGATGCGGGCGGCCGTCCATGTAGACGGGACGGTCCGGCGCGCGGAAGAACTGGATGTGGTAGGCGGTCAGCTCGCGGGTGATCGGGTCGATCTCCTTCGTGATGCGGTTGCCGCCGCCGTAGAACCAGTTGTAGACGCCGGGATGCGGCCGGCAGACGAATTCGGGGATCGACCACTCGGAAATGTCGCCGGCATCGAAGCGCATGCGGCCGGCGGCGTTGGTCGGCAGCCCGGAGTAGTCGTACAGCTCCGCGGTGAACCCGATCTCGTGCGGAATCTCCGTCCACTCGCCGCTGAAATCCGTCGTCTGCAACGTGGTGTTGAACGAGGCCTGGCCGAACACCAGTCCGCTCAGCAGCACCGTGAACGCGAGAGAGCCGACAACCCGTTTCATCGACGCTCCTTATATATCAACCTTCGTCGTCGCCCCTGAGCGTGTGTGGCCAGGGGACGGCGGCGGGGCCGGGCCCTGCTGGAGCTGGCTACGGCCGCGCTGAGTATAGGTCCCCGGTCGAGAATGCAAGCAAGACACAGAAGGACGGCATTCTGGTCACGGGGCGGGGGCCAGAATGGCCAGGACGAGGAGGCGCCCGCCGCCTGTGTTCCGGATCCCATGCGGGACGCCGTCGGGGGCCACGACGAGCTCGCCCGCCCTGATGGGTAGCTCGCGCCCTTCGAGTAGGATCGTGCCCTCCCCGTCGACAATGTGGTAGACCTTGTCCATTCCCTCGTGCGAGTGCAACGCGTGAAATTGGCCCGGTTCGAAGCAATTCAAACCGACGAGGAGGCGCGGCGACTGGAAGAGTGTTCCCTTGCCCATCTTGTCGGGCCGCCATTGGGCGTGTTCGGCGGGCCGAATCACCTCGGGGTGCGCCATAAACTGTCCTTTCCTCGGTGCAACGTTGAGAACGTCGGTATCAGAATGCTACGGCTGAGCCGGCTGGGCCTCAGCTCGGCACATCGTTTGAAGTCTACGCACCCACGGCCCCCCGGCCAGCTGCATGAGAGTGCGTAAGAGCATCGACGTTGACGCCGGCTATCCGCCGCAAACCCGGTCGGATCTCCATCAGTGGATCCGCGACCGGATGCATCTGCCCGCCGGTCAGGAGCAGGCGCTGCTCGACGCCATCGACGGCGTGTTCATGAAACACGAGCGCCTCTGGCAGCAGTCGAAGCAGGAGGCCATCCAGGCGGTCTCCGCCGGCTTCACCGATCGCCTCAACCGGCTGCGCGAGGAGCTGTCCGCGCGCGACGTCACCGTGAGCAGCATCGCGCGCTACTTCGAGGACCTCGTCGCCGACCTCACCGACCGCGTGCACCGCGATCCGAAGACGCGGCTGATGAACTTCCGCCGCTTCATCGAGCAGGTCGAGGCGTTTCTCGCGCTCGAGCAGCGCGGGCGCTGGTGCGCGATCGGCCTGGTCGATATCAACTCGTTCAAGTGGTACAACGACACGCTCGGGCATGCGGCGGGCGACAAGATTATCGATCGCGTCGCGCGGCTGCTGCGCGAGCAGGTGCGGTCCGACGACCTGATCGCCCAGGAAGCCGTGGACGTCCGGGCCAGCCAGGACCTGCACGCGCGCTTCGGCGGCGACGAGTTCTGCTTCCTGATCCCCGATCTCGACGACTGCCGCGCCGCATGGGTGATTGCCGAGCGCTTCCGCGAGGCGGTCGAGAGCTACAACTGGACCGTCGACGACCCGCGTCTCGCCGCGAAACCCGTCCGCGTCGACGTCGGCATCGTCTGCATGATGCTGAGCGACGTCGCCGAGCGCCGCCCCATCGCCCACCAGCTCGCGCAGGAGCTGCTCGAGCGCGCCGACAAGTTGATGTACGAGGCGAAGAACGAGCGCGCCGACCACATCCATCCGCTGAGCGTGGCCATCGAGAACGGCCGGCTGGTGGAGCTGGAATCGGTCCCGTCCGCCTGAAGGCGGACCTTCATCACCCTTTTCACCGCCCTCGTGTTCGATGTCGACGGAACGTTCGTTGACAGTAATGAAGCCCTGTCGCCAATCGTCGGCGCCTGCGCCGCCGGAACGCGCGCGTCTCGATGATTCTCCGTTAATCCAACCTCCAACCACCAACCAGTGACGTCCGTGTTAGTCCGACGCCTTCCTCTCGTTGATCCGGACAAGGAACGTTTGTCATGTCCGGCCTTCACAGCTCGTCGATCGCCCTCCTCGTCGCCGCGGCATCCTGCGGCGCGGCGGCGCCCGCATACGCGGTCGATGGGCCGGAGCGGCTGTACGTGCAGGTCGCGATCTGTGAGGGGGAGGACGTGCCGGCGGACATCGTGGCGAGCGCGGAGCGCATCGCCGGCGATGTCTACCGCGCGATTGGCGTCGCGATCGAATGGAGCGACGCCGGCTGCGCCGAGGGCGAGCGCAGCCTGACGGTGAACATGATCCCGCGGCAGGCGAGCCTCGTCCATGTGTCAGAGGTGACGCTCGGCTTCGCCGAGCCGGGCACGTCGGTGGCGACGATCCTCTACGATCGCGTGGTGGCGTATGCGCGGCGCTATCGCGTCAAGCGCGACGTGCTGCTCGGGTACGTGATGGCACACGAGCTCGGCCACCTGCTGCTGCCGCCGAACTCCCATTCGGCCGAAGGGGTGATGCGATCGGAGATCAACATGGAGGAGGCCGCGGCGAAGCGGCTGCGCTTCACGAAAGAGCAGGGCCGGCTGATCGTGCAGAAGATCGAGACGTCGTCTCTTTCGCTCGCGACGCATTAGAAGGCGGGCGGGTCTGAAGACCCGCCCCTACACAGCTACACGGCGATTACACGGTGACGCGGCCCCAGAACTGCCGCGAGGCGAGGCGCGCGCCCTCGGCCATCGCGGCCAGCTTCCCCCACACCACGTCGGGATCGACGGCGGCCTGGCCCACCCACGTGCCGTAGCCGCAGTCGGTCCCGAGCATGACGTTCTCGCGGCCCACGAGGTTCGCGAAGCGGCCGACGCGCTGCGCGACCAGCTCCGGGTGCTCGATGAAGTTCGACTTCGACTCGAGCACGCCGGGAATCAGCATCTTCCCCTCCGGCAGCTTCACGCGCTCGAAGACCGCCCACTCGTGGGCGTGGCGCGGGTTGGCCGCCTCGAACGAGATGGCGCCCGGCCGCGCGAGGAAGACGACGTCGATGATGTCGGCGAGCGGGACGTCCATCTGGTGCGGCGCCTCGTAGTTGCCCCAGCACAGGTGCATGCGCATCTGGTCGGGCGCGATGTTGCGGACGGCGTGGTTCATGGCCTCGACGTGCAGCCGCGCCTGCCTGCGGAACTGCTCGAGCGAGAGCCCCGCGTACTGCACGTGCCGGCCCATGCCGAGGTCCGGGCAATCGAGCTGCAGCACGAGGCCCGCGTTCGCGATGGCCTCGTACTCGTACTGCATCGCGTCCGCGATGGCGTAGAGGTATTCCTCGTGCGTCTTGTAGTAGTCGTTGTGGAAGAAGAGCGACACGACGCCTGGTGACGCGGCGCTCATGAACAGGTCCTCGACTTGTCCACCTGCCGCCTTCAGGTTCTCGATGTCGACCTTCACGGCCTCGCGGTCGCGCACGCTGATCGGCGCGTTGCAGCCGGGCATCTTGCGCCGCGCCCGGCCGCGATCGCCGTACACCTTCTGGTGCAGGCCGGGATACGCAACCAGGTCCGGATAGGGCGGCGGCTGGCTCTCGCCGCCGAATCCGTTCAGGCGGTCCTTGATGTAGGTCGCGTAGCTCGGCTTCGACATCTCGCCGTCGTTGACGACGTCGATGCCGGCGGCGGACTGGCGCGAGACGATGTCGGCGACCGCGTCGCGGATGCGGGTGGCGAGCGCGCGCGGCTCGACGGGAACGCCTTCCTCTTTCGCGAACATCATCCGAATGAGATCTTCGGGGCGCGGCAGGCTTCCGGTGTGGGTCGTGAGAAAACGATCGTGGCTGCGTTTCATGGGCTGGATTGCGGATTGTGCTCCGACTGATCCACAGTCTGCAAGATGAACGTCGCCACGCACGTGACGCGCCGCGTCGAGATCAACGGGATGCAGCTGCTGGTCGTCGACGGGCTGTTTGCCGACGCCGACATCCGATCGCTCTACCGGTTTCTGCGCGACCTCCCGTACCAGTTGGACGACGTTGCGTCGGACGAGACGTCATACGTCAAGCACTGGAAGGCCGACTTTCCGCCGGCGCTGGCGGAGGGGACGCCCGTGCTGCGCGACTGCATCCGGACCGCCCGCGCGCTGCTGGTCGGCGACCGGTACAGGCTCGACCGCTGCTACACGAACATGATCCTGTACGGCGACTTCCAGGGGCCGCACACCGACCCGCCCGACGGCATCACCGCGCTCTATTACGCCAACCCGGAGTGGAAGGAGAACTGGCTGGGCGAAACGATCTTCTACGACGAGGAGCGCCAGCCGGTCCACGCGGTCGGCGTCAGGCCGGGCCGGCTGGCGATCTTCCACAGCGACATCGTGCACCGCGCCGGTGTTCCGTCTCGCGAGTGCTTCGAGCCGCGGTTGTCCGTCGCGTTCACATTTGTTCCCCGATGAGGAAGGTTGGCCTCCGCGTCGCTCCCAGACGCGACGGCGAGACAACTTTCGCACGGCATCGGAGCGAAGTTGGGGTGGGTGACGGGTTTCGAACCCGCGACTTCCGGTCGTTTTCCTTAGGAAAATCCTGCGAATCGTCGGCCGGCTTCGGGTTGCGAATGGCCGTTTGGTGCGCAAAGTTTCAAGTTTCTTTCAAGCGGGCGCGGGCCGTTTGGCTTGCAGATTCTTGCAAGCAAACGCACGTCAGCGCGCGCGACCGATCGGAAGCTTTCTGACGCGATACCGCGTGTCTTCAACCAGAATCAACGCGCCCGACTCGAGTTCAGCGAGGCGTTCGGAAAGCACTGTCGAGAGCCGCTGATTCACCTAGTCCGAGCGTACGAACGTGAGTCGCTTCATGACCGAGCTGTCGCAGGAAATCGACCGTCTTCGGCGAGATACCCCCATCCGCCAGAAACCGCATGTTTCAGGCGCGGAGATCGTGCAGTTCGTCCTGAGCGAGGGCCGCGGCGTATGCCAGTGCCTGGCGAACATCTTCTTCCTCGAGATCCGGCAATTCCTCGACAATCTGCACCGGTGTCATGCCATTCGCGACGAGGTTGACGACGTGCGCCACGGAAATCCGAAGGCCGCGGATCGTGGCTCGCCCGGCCAGAACATCTGGATTCTGCGTGATGCGATCGAAAGTGCCTGCCACGACATACCTCCAGCCTATTCTAGCTAAGAGCAGCGAAAGGCGAATCTATATCGACCTCGGAACACCGGGGCCGGCTGCCCGGAGCGTAACCGCTTTGTCTCGAACGTGAGCGTCCATGGCACAAGCAGCCGATCCGAGCGCCGGCGGCCTAATCAACTACGTCGACGGGCGCATCCGGCGAAGAACTTGTCGAGAGGGGGTGGGTGATGGCCGTCGTCGTAGTTGAAAAGCCTTCGTTATTTCCCATCGGAGTCGCAGCCCCTCCTTGCGAGGCCTGTCACGAAAAAGGTTTCGGCCGGCGACCAATGGTTCGGCCGTCGACTGGAACCCTCGGCGCGCTTCTGGGTCGCTTGCGGATCGCAGGCTCTACGACGGAGCGTTCAGTTTGCGGTGTATCACCATCCCACGATTGGGTCCCCCTGCTCGCGAGACGAACAACGGGCCGAATTCAACCCTGTCGCCAATGTGGAGATCCGGCGAATGGGGTTGGCGAGTCGGCGGAGTTGCTACCGAGGGACGGCGTGCACGCGCAGCGTCATCTCGATGGCCACTGACCCCGAGCCGGTGCTCGATCCTGGTAGCTCACTGTGGTGTCAACGCCACACCGTCGTGCCAGATTGGAGACACCTCGCCGCTACCGATTCACCGTTCCTAGAGCGGAAGTCCTGCAACGCCGTGGGGTTTCGAAAGATCGAGCCGGACGCCGGGCGGCTCATCTCGAGGATCAGCTTTTGCTCCGGCAGGCTGAGATTCGCAATCGATAACCCGGGCCGTGTTTTACCTCGCACGACCGCAGGATCTCGTCATCCCATTTCGCTCTTTCTCGGCCCCCAGCCAGTTGGAGTCGCAGATGTGTGGCGTTCCAAGGCGACGATTGACGGGTTCAGGAGCGCGGACAGCCATCCTGGCCATCGCTGCCGGGCTCTTTCTGTGGGGCCTGGCGATCGCCCTTGGCGATGGATTCACTATCCACACGAGTGTAGGCACATTCTCCTCGCGAAGGCCCTCGCGTCCATTCCTCGCAGCAGCCGTCCTCGTCATCCTATACGCGGCCAGTCTCCGAGGTAACTCGCCAGAGGCTGTCCGGAGACTTGCGAAATTTCCCTGGCCCAAGGTCATCGCCACCGCCACGGCCATGGCCGCTTTCCTCATCGGTGTCCACTACAGCGCCTTTCTTGGCGCCGGCCCGGATTCATCCGGGTACGTGAGTCAGGCACACAAGTGGGTGAACGGCGATCTCCGTTCGCCGATTCCCGACTGGGCGATCCACGGTACGTTTGGTGGCGCGCTCTGGGCAGGGGCACCCGTCGGCTATCGGCTCGCCGCGGACCAGCAGTCCTATGTGCCTGTGTACTCGCCGGGCGTCCCGCTGATCATGTCGCTGTTCGAGCGCGCCGGCGGCCCAGATGCGGTGTTTTATGTCGTTCCGCTGTTCGGTGCACTCCTCGTGTGGGGAGCGTACCTGCTGGGCCGTCAGCTCGCCGACGAGTGGGCCGGTGCAATCGCCGCGGCGCTGATGCTTCTCAGTCCGGCGTTCCTCTGGCTGCTGATCGAGCCGATGAGCGATGTGCCAGTCGCCGCGTGCTGGACGATGGCGCTGGTATTGGCGTCCCGGGCGGAGGGGCCGATCGAGACGTTCGTCAGTGGAGTCGCCAGCGGCACCGCAATTCTGATGCGGCCAAACGTCGCTCCACTCGCGATCTTCCCTGCCTTGCTCCTGCTCATGTCGGGTCGGCGACGCCTCACCGACATGCTCCTGTTCGGTATTCCTGCCGTGTCGGCGGCCTTCGTGATAGCAACGCTCAATGCACGGTGGTACGGATCGCCTTTCACGTCGGGCTATGGTTCCATCGATTCGCTGTATTCATCCGGCCGGATCCCTCGGAACCTGCGACAGTACGTGGGATGGCTCAGCGACACGCAGACGCCGATGTTCTTCTTGTGGCTCGCAGCTCCGTTCGTCCTCAAAGCCTATGACCGTGGCCGTCGGTTGGTGCTGCTGCTTCTGTATCCGCTCGCGGTCCTCGCGATGTATCTGGCCTACCTGAATTTCAACGAGGGCGATTGGGGCACTCTCCGCTTCCTGCTGCCCGCCTATCCAGTGATACTCGCGAGTCTCGCCGCGACACTTGTGCTCTTCGCGCGGCACGCACGACACCGAATGCGGGCGGTGGCTGCAGTGGCGGCCATGACGATGGTGCTGCTGGTCCACGAATGGCGATTCGCCAGCTACGCTGGGGCATTTCGCCAAGACCGAGCGCAGCGCTTTGTTCGAGCGGTTGATTTCACCAGAGCCCTCCCACCGAACGCGATCGTCTTTTCCGATGCGTACTCGGGCACGCTCGGCTTGTACGCTCAACGGGACGTGCTGGAGTGGCGGTGGATTGTCCCTGAATATCTCGACCTCGCGCTCGCCGACTTGAAGAAACAAGGCCATCATCCGTATTTCGTCGGCGATCCCTTCGAGGTGGACGCGTTCAAACAGTACTTCGACGGCAGCGACGCCGTAACGAGGTTTGATGGACAAGCACTGCGCGTTGTCGATGAATCGTTCGTCGCGGCCGATCTCACGCCTCCTTGAAGGTGGTCCGCCCCAGGACTTCGATCTACGTCAAGCGGTACGTCAAGCCGACGCACTATCGGTTTCCGGATGCCGCAGCAACATGTGGTAGGCCCGCGGTTGTATACTGTGCCTGCCTTTAGATTGGAGGCTTGCATGTCACGGTCCCGTCGCGATTTCGTGCGGACCTTGGGACTCTGCGGTTTCTCCACCTCCTTCATCATCAGCCGCGGGCGCGAGGCGATGGCCTTCGGCGGCGCAGCGTTCGACCCGCCCGACGATGGCGGCATGATCAGGATCAGTTCAAACGAGAACGCGCGTGGGCCTGGCAAAAGCGCGTTCGACGCGCTGCGCAATGCGGCCACGGTGCGCGTGGGCCGCGGCTATCCGCCCGACTACACGAACGATCTGATCCAGACGATCGCCAAGCACTACACGGTCGGCAAGGAGAGCGTCATCACCGCCACTGGCTCTGGCCCGATCCTCGAGGCGGCCGTGCACGCCTTCTGCTCCTCGTCAAAGCCGCTCGTGACGGCGGGACCGACCTACGGCACGTCAGAGGCCACCGCGCGGCGCATGGGCGTGCCCGTCAAGGTGGTGCACGTCGATCGCGGGCTCGCCCTCGATCTCGATGGGATGGCCGCGGCAGCGGTCGGCGCCGGTCTCGTGTACGTCTGCAATCCCAACAACCCGACGGGCGCCGCGCACAACGCGGCTGCCATCGAGCGCTTCGTGCGGCGCGTCAAGCGTGAATCACCCGACACGGCGATTCACATCGACGAAGCCTACATGGACTACGCGCACGACTCGGCGGTGAAAACCGCGTCGGCGCTGACGCAGGAGCTGCCGAACGTCTTCATCAGCAAGTCGTTCTCGAAGGCGCACGGCATGGCGGGCCTCCGCATCGGCTACGCCGTCGGACAGCAGGCGACGGTTACGCCGATCGCGCAGGCGTGGGGGCTCGGCAGCATGAACACGCTCTCCGCCGCGGCGGCGATCGCGTCGATGGAGGATCCGGCGCACATCGAAGCCGAGGTCAGGGAAAACGCGCGCGTGCGCGATTTCACGCAACAGGCGTTCCGGAACATGGGGTATGAGGTGATCGACGCGCACACCAACCATATCTTCGTCGACCTCGGACGCCCGGCCAGCCAGTTCCGCGACGCATGCCGTGCGCGCGGCGTCGAAGTCGGCCGCGACTTCCCGCCGATGGAGAAGACGCATAGCCGCGTCTCGCTCGGCACGATGGACGAGATGCGCAAGGCGGTCGACGTCTTTCGGACGGTGCTGATGGCGAAGTCGACGCTATAGCGGCTCGACATCGCATCCACATGGTTGCGCCCGGGCGCCTCGATGCCGCCGCCATCCTCGACGCCTTCGCCGAGCGGATGATGTACTCGGTGGCGAAGGATCAACACACCGCCACCGAGCTCCATGTCTATCAGGCGCTCGCCTACGCGGTGCGCGATCGGCTGACCGATCGGGCAACGGCGGCCTCGGGCGGCTCGCTGTGCCAGCCGGAGGACGGAGCCACATAAGGGGAACGACGTCGTCTCTCGCCACGCCGCGCGTCCGGTTCAGTTCTCGCCCACTTTGCTGGAGGCGTTTATGAGAACCAGGCTCTGCATTGCACGCGTGCTCGCGCTGCTCGCGGTTTTCACGGTGTCCGCCTACGGTCAGGGGTTCCAGGGAGGCGTGCGCGGCGCGGTCCGCGATCCCGGCGGCGTCATCCCCGGCGCTGAGGTCACGCTGACCAACGAGGGAACGGGAATCGCTCGCAACACGACGAGCAACAACGCCGGGGAGTACAGCTTCCCGAACGTTGCGCCGGGCACGTACACGCTGGCGGTCGCCCTGCCCGGGTACAAAACGTATTCGCAGGCCGGGCTGCGAATCGGCACGCAGCAGTTCCTCACGCTCGATATCTCGCTCGAGGTCGGCACGGTACAGGAAACGGTCACCGTGACCGGAGCGGCGCCGCTCATGGAGACGTCGAATGCGTCGACCGGAACCGTGCTCGACAACGAGCAGCTGCAGACACTGCCCTCGCCCGGGCGCGCAGCGTTTCTGATCGGGACGACGGTGCCGACGGTGATTCCGTCCGGCGACACGCAGTTCAACCGCCAGCAGGATCAGACCAACGCGTCGCTACTCTCCCTTGGGGGCGGCACGCGCCGCGGCAACAACTACACGCTCGACGGCGTTCCCATTACCGACCTGCGCAATCGTGCGACCGCCAATCCCACGATCGAGGCGCTCGAAGACGTGAAGGTGCAGGTGCATACGTATGACGCCGAGATGGGACGTACTGGTGGCGGGACGTTCAACACGACGCTGCGATCCGGCACCAACTCATGGAGAGGATCCGGCTTCTTGCAGACGCGTCCGATCTGGGGCCAGACCAACAACTACTTCAGCGAGAAAGCGGGCATCAAGAAGCCCGACAGCCCGTACTACCTGGGCGGCGGCTACCTGGGCGGCAGGATCCTCAGGAACCGAACGTTCTTCCTCTTTGCCACCGAGGCTTACCACGACGTTCAGACGCGGAACATCAGCGTACTGATGCCGACGGCGCTCGAGCGCAGCGGCGATTTCTCGCAGACGACGAACGCGGCCGGACAACTCGTCGTGATCTACGACCCGCTGACCGGCCAGCAATTCCCCGGCAATCGCATTCCGGCGATTCGCATCAACCCGGTCGCCGCGGCCATGTTGAAGTACGTGCCGATGCCCGACATCGAACGCGACAACGGCAGCCCGAACTACACGCGGACCTCGAAGATCAACAACAAGTTCCAACAGATCTACACGCTGAAGGTGGATCACAAGTTCACCGATCAGAACACGTTATCCGGTTTCTATCTCTACAATCGGACCAACGAGCCTGAAGCGAACTACTTCTTCGAGGCCGATCAGAACAACCCGAACCGGTTTGCCGATCCCAATGACTACATCCTCAAGCGTCGTCCGCAGATTCTGGCGCTGAACGACACGTGGGTCCTGAGCAACTCGACTCTGCTCGCACTCAGGTACGGCACGACGCGGTTCCCCGATAACGACACGATGAGTATCGATTTCGATCCGCGGACGCTCGGGTTCTCGCCGACCTTTGCGAATCAGATCCAGTTGAACAAGTTTCCGCAGATCCGCATTCGTGGCTATGACCAGAGCTCGCCGGGGAACCGGACGATCGGCGCGATCAACCCCACGGAGATCAACTGGAAATCGACGAGCGCCAACGCGACCCTCTCGAAGCTGGTCGGCCGCCACACCTGGAAGTTTGGCGGCGACTTCCGCAAGATGGCGCTCGATACCTACATTCCCGGTGATGGCGCCGGTTTCTTCGACTTCGACAAGGACCTGACCTCGTCGAACGGCGGTACGGGCAGCACCACCGACGGTAACGCGTTGGCCGCGTTCCTGCTCGGCTACCCATCGTCACTCTCGACGCGCGAGAGTCGGCTCTCGGTGTCCACGCCGCTCAACGTCTTCACCTATTACTACGGCGGATATGCGCAGGACGACTGGCGCGCGAGCTCGAAGCTGACGCTCAACTACGGGCTGCGGCTGGAGCACGAAGACGGGTTGCGCGAGGAGAACAACAACTTCACCGTCGGCTTCGACCAGGCGATGCGCAGCGTACTGTCCAGCGTCACGATTCCCGCCGATCCGGTGGCGGGAACGCCCGCGCGGCAGGTCGTCGGTGGGCTGATGTACGCGGGTGTGGACGGCAACAAGGTAACGCAGGGCAACCCGCCTGCGCTCAAGTGGTCGCCGCGCGTCGGCGCCGTGTACTCGATCACCCCGGACACCGTCGTCCGCGGCGGCTACGGCATCTACTGGGCGCCGTTCAACTACCAGATTCCCAGCACGTCCAACAACAACTACGGCCAGGTCGGGTACACGCAGAACACCATTTTGAGCACGAGCCGCAATAACCCGACGACGCTCGACAACCCGTTCCCGACAGGCATTCAGCAGCCGACGGGGAACAGCCTCGGGGCGCTGACGAATCTCGACAGCATCATCAGCTACGTCGATCAGAACCGAAAGGCGCCGCGCGTCCAGCAGTACTCGGTTGACGTGCAGCGCGAGCTGCCGGGCAAGATGGCGTTGGTCGCCAGCTACGTCGGCGCGCGCAGCGACTTCATTGCTCTCGGCGGATCGGCCGACATCGGGATCAACATCAACCAGCTCGATCCGAAGTACCTGGCACTCGGGTCCGCGGTGCTCGATCAACAGCTGCCGAACCCGTTCTTCGGTAATCCGAGTGTGCCGCGCTCGCTGTCAGCACCCACGACGCTGCCGCGGTCGCGTCTCCTGACGCCGTTCCCGCAGTACCGGCAGATCAACGCGCGACAGGTCACGGAAGGCGTCAGCCGCTACGACGCCGGCGTGTTCGAGCTCACCAGGCGCGTCACGCGCGGCTGGGGGGGACGGTTCAGCTACACCTACAGCGTGTTGAAAGACAACCAGATTGGCGAAGACAATTTCTACTCGTCGGTCGCTCCGGGCCTCCCGGTCAACAACTACAATTATCTGCGTTCGGCACCAGACTGCACCACGGGCCAGGAGTTCACGGCGGCCTGCTACGATCCCCGTGCGGAGTACGGCTATAGCCTCCTCGACGTGCCGCACCGCGTGATCCTCGCGCCGATCGTCGAACTGCCGTTTGGCACGGGGAGGAAGTGGGCCACCGGTCGTGCCGCCGATCTCATCATCGGCGGATGGACGATCGCGGCCGCCATCAACCTGCAGAGCGGCTTCCCGATCAACATCCAGCAGGCGGCTGACGGGCGGCTGGGCGGGAACAACGCCAACCGGCCGAATATCGTTCCTGGCGTGGACATGAAGACACCAGGCGGCTTCGAGGATCGACTCGCGTCCGCCGACCACCCGACGGCGACCTGGATCAATCAGGCGGCGTTCAGCCTCGTCCCGGCGGGAACGTTCGGTGACGCGCCGCGAACGATCACCGACGTGCGCACGCCCCCGCAGTACAACGTCGACGCGTCGTTCATCAAGAACGTGACGGTGTCGGACGGCAAGACCGCACAGGTGAAGGTCGAGGTGCTCAACATGTTCAACCGGCCGAACGTGCGGACGCTCCGGGGCGCGAACATCTTCGGCAACTCGAACTTCGGCCAGACGGCGCTGCAGGCGGGTTTCATGCGCGTCATACAGATCACGGTTCGTTATTCGTTCTGACGTTTGAACCGCAGGTCGCCATCGCGCTCGGCCGCGGCGCCCGGCATGGTTCGGGTCGCTTGGCCAAGTCCTTGGAAGAACGCAAGATGGGGAATGGGGTGGGTGACGGGTTTCGAACCCGCGACTTCCGGAGCCACAGTCCGGCGCTCTACCCCTGAGCTACACCCACCGTGCGGGGGAAAACTCAAATATAGGAAAACTCAATTATAGCGACCAGCGACCAACGGCCAACGGTCAACGGGCACCCAGCTACTTGCGGGCCGTCGCCCGTCTCCGCCGCGCGAGCGACGCGACCGCCGCAATCAGCTCCGACGGATCGATCGGCTTTGCCAGGTGCATCTCGAACCCGAGGCGCAGCGCCTTGGCGCGATCCTCCGAGCGCGCGTATGCGGTGAGCGCCGCCGCCGGCAGCTCCCTCGCCGCCCCTTCCATGTGCCTGATGCGCTGGATCATCTCGTAGCCGTCGATCCCCGGCATCCCGAGATCGGAGACGAGCACGTCCGGCACGTCCTGCTCGATCGAGTCGAGCGCCTCGCGGGCCGAGGTCGCCGTGCGGACGCGTGCGCCCGCGCTCTCGAGAATCTCGCGCACCAGCCCGAGCGCGTCCGGATCGTCGTCCACCGCGAGCACGCAGATGTCGGGCAGCGTCGGGAACTCCGCGGGGGCGCGCCGCACATCGCTGCGCGGATGCACGCGCCGTTCATCCTCGGCCTCGGTGTGCACGATCATGAGCGGCAGCCCGATCCGGAAGGTCGATCCCTTCCCTTCGCCGGGACTGAAGGCCTGGATGCGGCCGCCGTGCAGCTCGACGATGCGCCGCGCGATGGCGAGGCCGAGACCGAGCCCGCCGTGGATGCGCGTGGTCGTGCTGTCGCCCTGGCGGAAGCGCTCGAACAGGTGCGGCAGAAAGTCCTCGCTAATGCCGATGCCGGTGTCGCTGATAGTCACCTCGACGTGCGAGTTCACCCGCTGCAGCCGTAGCTGGACGCGCCCGGCGCGCGGCGTGAACTTCACCGCGTTCGACAGCAGGTTCCAGAACACCTGCTGCAGGCGGTCGGGATCGCCCGACACGGGTCCGCTGTTCGGCTCGAGAATCGACTCGAGGCGCACCCCTTTCGCGTCCGCGGCCGGCGTGATCGTGGCGAGCGCGTCGCGCAGCACGGTGGCGAGATCCACCTGCTGGATGTGCAGCCGAATCTTGCCCGCGGCGATGCGTGAGACGTCGAGCACGTCCTCGACCATCTGGGTCAGCGAGGACGCGTTGCGCTCGAGCGTCTCGAGCGCCTGCTCCCTGCGGTCCTCCTTCAGAATCCCCGACCGCAGCATGCGCGAGTAGCCGAGGATGGCGTTGAGCGGCGTCCGGAGCTCGTGCGACAGCGTCGCGAGGAATTCGTCCTTCAGCTGGTTGGCCGCCTGCAGCCCCTCGTACGCGCGCGCGTTGTCCACCGCGAGCGCCGAGCGCGACGCGGCGTCTTCCGCAATCCGGACGTCTTCTTCGTCGAAGCGCCGGCCCGACTCGGACCGCGCCATCGTGACCGCGCCAATCGTGCGTCCCTGGACCCGCAACGGCAGGCAGAGATACGACACCATCCCCAGGCTTCGCAGGATGCGCAGCGCCTCGGGGTCGCCGCCGGCGGCGTTGATGAGCGTGGAGTCGTCGACATCGAGCACCACCGATGCCTCGCCCGCCCGTATCACCTGCGTCGGGCTCATCGGCGTCCGCGGGTTCTCGTGGCGCTGCCGCAGCTCGGCGACCAGCGGCTCCTTCGCCGGATCGACGTGCCGCAGCGCGATGCGCTCGGTCTGCCCGGTGTCCTGCGTCATATCGACCGCGCACCAATCCGCGAAGTACGGCACCGACATTTCCGCGAGCGACGCGAGGATCTGCCGCGGCTCGACCGACGTCGCGAACGTGGCCGTCAGGCGCGACAGGAACGCGGCCTGCCTCCGGAGCCGCTCCTCCGCCTCGCGTACGCGAATCCGTTCGGTGATGTCTCGCGCAGTCTTCGACGCGCCGACGATGGTCCCCGCCTCGTCGCGGACCGGCGAGATGCTCACCGAGACGTCGATGAACGAGCCGTCCTTCCGTTTCCGGATCGTCTCGAAGTGATCGACGGCCTGGCCGGCGCGGATGCGCGCGAGCACTTCGTCCTCTTCGTACTGCCGGTCGTCGGGGATGATGGTGCGAATCGACCGCCCGATCATCTCGGCGGCGGTATAGCCGAACATCCGCTCCGCCGCCGGATTCCACGACGTGACGATGCTATTGAGGTCCTTGCTGGCGATGGCGTCGTCTGACGATTGGATGATGGCCGTGAGCAGCGATTGAAGGGACGTGGGCGACCCGGGCACTACACCCGATCTTAACCGGCAGAGCGGCTGCTGAGTTTGGCTAGCGCGCCTGCGTCTCGCTCTCGAAACGCGCGACGTCCTCGAAGTAGCGCGTCGCGACCGCGGCGCTCGCCGGGTTGGTGTAGACCTCAGCCACGGGCCGATCGATCAGATCCGCGACGATGGTCGCCACTTCTCCGGCGGTCTGCGGCTTCATCGGTGAGCCGATCGCTCCAGGCGGAATCGGACCCGTGCTTCCGCGCGCATGGGTCGCGAACTCGGTGGTCACGAGACCGGGCATCACGACGGAGACGTGAATATCCGGGTGCGTGCGCTGCAGATCGACGCGAACGTTCGCGGTGAGCGAGTTGAGCGCCGCCTTCGCCGCGCTGTAGGCGGACCGCGGCGAGGCGATCGGCACGCGTCCGAGAAACGACGAGATGTTGATGATGTGTCCGCGCCGCCGCTCGATGAAGTGCGGCGCAATCGCCTGCATGCCGTAGAGCGCCGACTTCACGTTCACCGCGACCATCTCGTCGATGTCTTCGTCGGTGAGCTCGAGCGCCGGCCGCACGATGCCTCTCCCCGCGTTGTTGATCCAGACGTCCACGTGGCCGAACGCCCCGACCGCCTCGTCGCGCAGCCGCTCGACGTCGCCGCGCCGGGTGACGTCGGCGGTGACGATGCGGGTGGGCGTCGGAATCCGTGCGGCGACGCCCGCGAGCGCCTCCGCGTTGCGCGAGGCGAGCACGAGGCTGTCGCCCCGGCGTCCGAGCTCCTGGGCGATGGCGGCGCCTATTCCGGCGCTCGCACCGGTGATGACGACGCGGCGCGGCATGGAACCAGTGTATTACTGCCCCCTGCCCCCCCTGATCGCGATCAGGTTCGCGGCCGCGACGGCGGCCGAGCGGATCTCGACCAGATCGTTGAAATGCGCATCGCCGGGAGCGGCATCGGCGAGCATCAGCTCGACAAAGCCGACGATGACGGCGAAGTGATTGCTCAGAAGGTGTATGTCCTCGGGATCAAGCGTGACGGATCCGCGGGGTGGCACATCTGCACACAAATTAAACCTCGACAATTATCCGTGTGCAGGCCCAACAGTGCTGTCGGCGGTGGGCGGTCCGCTTGTCGGACAATGTCCGACAAACATCCGGAAAAGGCTCGGCCGTGCTAAAAGTGCAGGCGGCTTGAAGCTGCCCATCGCCCCACCTCCGGATCTCGATGCCGCGCTGGCGGAGCGTCTCGAGCAGATGCGCGAGGAAGAGCGGACGCGCATCGCCCGCGAGCTGCACGACGAGCTCGGACAGCTGCTCACCTGTATCAAATTGGACTTCGTGACGACGGTTCGCCGGCTGCGCGAGCTGAAGACGCCCGGCGACGTCGTCGATCGGCTGCAGTCGGCGGTCGGCCAGATCGATCTCGGCATCGCGATGGTGCGCCGCATCGCGACCGGCCTGCGTCCTCCCGGCCTCGACCACCGCGACCTCGGAGGGGCGATCGAGTACGAGGCGCGGCGCATGTCGGCCATCGCGGGCATCGCGATGCCCGTCGCCGCGCGCGTGACCGAAACCGTCGATTCCGAGATCGCGACCGCGGCGTTCCGTGTGTTCGAGGAGGCGCTGACCAACGCCGTCCGCCACTCGCACGCCAGCTGCATCTCCACGACCGTCGGCACCACGCGGCGCGGCCGCCTGATCGTGTACGTCAGCGACAACGGCGTCGGCATCCCGAGAAGGCGGCTGAACGTCCGCTCGCTGGGGCTGCTCGGCATGAGCGAGCGCGCGCGCAAGCTTGGCGGAACGCTGCGGATTACGAGCCGCCCCGATCACGGCACTCGCGTGCTCTTGACGCTGCCGCTGAACCGGTCGGATTCAGGCCGGGATCCGGGATCCGGGATCCGGGATCCGAAGGCTCGCGACAACGGGAGCCCGGATCCCGGCCAAGTGCCTACCGCATGACGGCGACGCTCCGCTACGACTCGACCACGACACGTGATTCGGATACGACCGCACGGCCGTCGTCGTCGCTGCGCGTCATGCTCGTCGACGATCACCCGATCGTGCGCCGCGGCCTGCGCGACATCCTCGCCGACGCGTTTTCCGGCGCCGTCATCCACGAAGTGGGCTCGGGACGCGACGCGATTGCCTCGCTGCACTCGCATGTGTGGAACGTGATGGTGCTCGACCTCTCGCTGCCGGACGGCAGCGGGCTCGACGTGCTGAAGCGCGTGCGCGAGCTGCGGCCACGCCTGCCCGTCCTGATCCTCAGCATGCACACCGCGGATCAGTTCGCGCGGCGCGCGATTGCCGCGGGCGCCTCCGGCTATTTGACGAAGGATGCGGCCGACGCCGAACTGGTCACGGCCGTGTCGAGGCTGGCGCGCGGCGGCAAGTACTTCGGACCCGAGGTGCTCGAGCGCGTGGCGCTGGGGCTCCACCCCGATCGGGAGGATCGCCCCCACGAGCGGCTGTCGGACCGCGAATACCAGGTGCTCCGGATGATCGGCGGCGGCAAGACGGTGTCAGAAATCGCGACGGAACTGACGTTGAGCGTCAAAACCGTCAGCACCTACCGCGCGCGCGTCCTCGAGAAGATGAAGATGCGCACCAATGCCGAGCTTACGCACTACGCGGTTCGCCACGGCCTGTCGGAGTAGCGCCCGGACCGCTCAGCTCCTCGCGCGTTCGGCGCCGCCAATCGCGCCCGGCTGCCGATGAGTCAGCGTCGACGCCTCGCGCTCCTGTGTGGCAACTTTCTTGATGCAGACGTGGTTGCATGCGAGTCTGGCCAGGTCAACCGTACCCGCTCGGTGCGACCTGGACGGGCCTTGGCGTCAACTTCGCCCTCTTCTCCGCGCACGCCACACGCGTCGACCTCTGCGTCTTCGACTCGCCTGACGCGCCGACCGAGTCGGTGTGCGTCACGCTGCCCGAGCATACCGACATGGTGTGGCACGGGTACCTGCCGGACGCGCGCCCGGGGCAGCTATACGGCTATCGGGTCCACGGGCCATACGATCCCGGCGACGGCCAGCGATTCAACCCGAACAAGGTCGTGCTCGACCCGTACGCGAAGTCGATCGGCCGCCAGGTGCGGTGGGACGATTCGGTCTTCGGCTACACGATTGGCGACCCGCGCGACGACCTGGCGTTCGACACGCGCGACAACGGCGCGTTCGCCTCGCTCGCGGCGGTGATCGATCCGGCCTTCACCTGGGGCGACGACCGTCCGCCGCGCACGCCGTGGCACAAGACGGTCATCTACGAGATGCACGTCAGGGGCTTCACGAGGCTGCACCCGAACGTGCCGGAGCCGCTGCGCGGCACCTACGAAGCGCTGACGACGGAGGCGGCGATCGAGCACCTGCAGCGCCTCGGCGTCACCGCGGTCGAACTGATGCCCGTGCACCACCACGCGTACGACCGCCACCTCGTCGAGCGCGGCCTGTCGAACTACTGGGGCTACAACACGCAGGCGTTCTTCGCGCCCGACATCCGCTATTCGGCGTCGGGGCTGCCGAACGAGTCGGTCCGCGAGTTCAAGCGGATGGTGAAGGCGCTGCACAGCGCCGGGCTCGAGGTCATCCTCGACGTGGTCTACAACCACACCGCGGAAGGGAATCACCTCGGACCGACGCTCTCGCTGCGCGGCGTCGACAACCGGTCGTACTACCGGCTCGTG
>Ga0070698_100002572_pt1 | contig 19980 bp, 15 predicted proteins | sample KBSK1502metaG_FD_65477 | JGI IMG/M metagenome (GOLD analysis project Ga0070698, IMG submission 65477) | Corn, switchgrass and miscanthus rhizosphere microbial communities from Kellogg Biological Station, Michigan, USA - KBS K1-50-2 metaG | ecosystem: Host-associated > Plants > Roots >...
TGGCACGCGGCCTGAGGCGATCCCGCCGGCGACAGCGCCGAGGAAGAACGGTGTCAGGACCGAGCTCAGCCCGAAGATCCGGGCGAAGCTGCCTTCGAGCGGCGAATCGTGGATCGACGTTCGGAACGCGAACGCCGAGCCGCGAAGGATGATCCCGAAGGCGGCGAGGCTCAACGGGATGTAAAGGGTCGACGCCACGGCGGCGAAGACCGCCGGGAAGCCGGTCCACACGACCACGAGCGCGAAGATGAGCCAGACGTGATTCGCTTCCCAGACCGGACCGACGGTGTTGTCGATGAGTCGCCGCTGGGCGCGGCCACGGTCGCCGGTGCCGGCGACCAGGTCCCAAAAGCCGGCCCCGAAGTCGGCGCCCCCGAAGAGCGCGTAGGCCGTGAGTCCGCCGAACATCAGAATCAAGACCGCGTCGGCAGCGCTCACCCGCGAGCCGCCGGAGGCAGTGTGGTCGGCCGATCGGCGAGGGCGAGCGGGACGCGGGCCAGCCTGAGCAGAACGAACACGGCGGCTGCGGTGAGCGCGGCGTACAGGATGATGAGCGCGAACAGGCCGTACCTGATCCCGGGTGCGGCGGTGACCGCCGCCTCGACGCGCAGCACCTGGTAGACGATCCACGGTTGGCGTCCGACCTCGGTCACGATCCAGCCGGCCTCGAGGGCGACGGCGGCGGCCGGTCCCGCGGCGACACACGCGATCAGGAACACGCGCGAAGTCGGGATCGCTCGATGTCGCCACCATGACCAGGCCAGCCATACCGACAGGAACAGCAGGCCGAAGCCGATCGCGACCATCACCTGGAACGCGACGTGGACCGGCAGGACCGGGGGCTGGTCTTGCGTCGCGACCTGGTCGAGCCCGCGCACCTCCGCGTTGGTGTCTCCGAAGGCGAGCCACGAAAGGCCGCCCGGGATCTGGACGCCGTAGCGCATCGCTCCGTCGATCGGCAGACCGCCGATCGTGAGCGGTGCGTGCCGCTCGGTCGCATAGAGTCCTTCGACCGCGGCAAGCTTCGTCGGCTGATATTGCGCGAGGAACCGGGCGGCCTGATCGCCCACCACGATCTGCGGCGCCGTCAACAGGGCGGCCATGATGAAGCCGAGCAGAAAGCCGCGCCGCTCGTAGGTGCCCCTGCGGCCCCGGAGCAACGCCCACGCGTACACGCTCGCGACGCCAAAGCCGGCCACCATGAACGCGGCGATGATCATGTGCGCCGTTTGGACTCCTGTCGCCGGGTTGAAGATCGCCGCGATCGGGTCGACGTCGACGACCTGTCCGTCGACGAGACGGAAGCCGGTCGGTTGATTCATCCAGGCGTTGGCCGTGACCACGAACCACGCTGACGCGATCCCGGCGATCGGGATCGGCACGCCTGAGAGGAGGTGCGCGCGCGGCGGCAGCCGATCCCAACCGTAGAGATAGATGCCAAGGAAGATGGCCTCGATGAAGAACGCGATGCCCTCGAGCGCGAACGGTAGCCCGATGACCGCTCCGTATGTGCCCATCAAGCCGGGCCAAAGGATGCCCATCTCGAATGAGAGGATCGTCCCCGATACCGCGCCGATCGCGAACAGGACGCCCGCGGCCTTGGCCCAGCGTCTCGCGAGCGCGCGATACACGTCGCCGCCGGGCTTCGAGCCGAGCCCCTCGGCGATCAGGATCAGCGCGGGGAACCCCACCCCGAAGCAGGCGATGACGATGTGCCAGCCGAGCGACAGCGCCATCTGCCATCGGGCCGCAACGAGGTCCGCCTCGACCGGGAACGCTCCGATCATCCCGCGTGACCGCTACCGCAGGTCAGGTGCGCGATGATGCGCGCTCGCTCTAGTAGCTGCTCGCGGGCTTGCTGCTGAAGAGCGAGACCAGCTGTCGCGTGTCGGCGCTCGAGCACTTGGGACAGACCGGTGGGTGGGCTTTGAGCGTGTCGTGCTCGCTCATCGGTACGGTCACTTGGAAGCGCTCGTGACACGCCCGACACTCGAACTCATAGCTCGCCATCGCGTTGGACCTCCCTGCGAGAACTACCGCGGCCGGCACCTGCTGCGTCCTCCCCGGCGACGTGCCCAAGCCTACTGCGGCGCTCGTCGCTTACCCGAACACGATGACGCCGGCCCTGCGGCCGGCGTCATACGTGATTGCGAATGGGATGAGGGCTACCGGCGGACGCCGTCGAGGATGAGCTCGCGCTCGCGGGCGGTGAGAACGCCATTCTTCACGAGGCCGGCGAGGATGTCGCCGAGCCGCTCGATCGAGAAGCCGTCCCAGTCCGCCTTGTGCAGCGCGGCGACGATCTCGTCGTGCTGGTCGCGGCTGAGGATCCCGTTGTCGGTCAGGCGGTCGAGGGTCGTGGCGAGGCGGAACGTGACCTTGTCAGAGCGACGGACCGCGTCGAGGATGAGATCGCGCTGCCGAGCGGTGATCGTGCCGTTCGCGACGAGCGGGGCGATGATCTCGCCGAGGCGCTCGACCGAGAAGCCGTCCCAGTCGGCGCGGCGGGCGGTGTCGACGACCGCGTCGCGCTGCGTTGCGGTGATGACGCCGTTGTCGACCATGCGGTCGAGGACGTCGCGGAGGGCGTCGATCGCGCGCTGGAAGGTGTGATCGGCCGCGACCGGCGTCGGTGCCGTCGTCGATCCAGAATCGGCGAGGGCCACGGTGCCGAGCGCGCCGGTGCCGAGCATCGTGATCGCGAGGACCGGAGCGAGGACCTTGGCGAGCAACATGTTTCGTCTCCTGTGCGCGGTTCTTGCTTCGGATACCCGGACGCCCGAAGTCGGTGCCGCGTAGAGCGCTCGCCTTACAGAGTCATCACCGACGTGTCGTTCAGGTGTCGGTCGGCCGACGCACCAGTACCTTCGGCTCCCTTGACCTGCACCCGGTTTCGACAGCATCGTTCGCGGCGGTGGATGGCCGGCCCGGGACGATGATCGTCGCCGGGGCGCTCAAGGTCTTCGCAGTCGGTGTCGCCGCGGGAGCGGTCGTCGGCGTCGCGCTCTTCCGCGCTGAGCTCGTGAAGCTCGTCCCGTTCGTCGGACTGACCGGCGCGATCGAGCCGGCGATCTTCGCCGCTGTGGTCGTCGGACTGGGTCTGCTGTTCTGGGGTCTGTCCGACGCGCTGGTCCTGCTCGCCGAGCACGCCGATGCGCACGAGGAGCTGTCGGCCGCCGTCGCGTCGCGGCCCGCGCCCGCACCGGTCGCCCTCAAGAACGACAGGTCGGCGGGCGTCGGTGACGTGCCTGGATTCCAGCGCTACCAGCGGCCGATGCGGCGCGTCCTGAAGTGGACCGCGAACGTGACGAACGGTCCCGCGTACCTCGCGACGCCCGTGTGTGAGGTTCAGTCGGGCGAGCCCGTGACGGCGATCGGCGAGGTCGCCGAATTCACATTCGTCGAGACGCCTCGCGGTAACGGCTGGCTCCCGAAGGACTCACTCACGCTGGCCGAAGCGGTCTAGAGCACCCACGCTGTCCTCGTAATGGCTACCGAACGTCGAGGCTGTCTTGCCGCGATCTTCGGCTCCTTCGGATCCGCCGATGCGCCACCCGCGACCAAGGCGTCCAAAGCCGTGACCCTTCCGTACCTCCGGGCCGATCGCTTTCTCACGCCTGCGGAGGCTTCGTTCCTTGGAGCGCTCCGCCTTGCGGTCGCCGATCGATACGAGGTCTTCGCAAAGGTGCGGCTCTTGGATCTGCTCTCCGTAAAAGCCGGGGAAGGTCGTCAGGCCGCGTTCAATCGCGTTCAGGCGAAGCAGATCGACTTTCTGCTCTGCGAGCGAGGAACCTCGCGGCCGGTGCTTGCCCTGGAGCTCGATGACAGCAGTCATCAGCAGTCAAGCCGGCAAGCGCGTGATGCGTTCGTTGAAGAGGTCCTCGAAGTAATTGGCCTGCCCGCCCTGCGCGTTCCGGTGATGCGGACCTATGACCCGACGGAGATTGCCCGCCTGATCAGCATGAGCCTCTCAGGAGTGCCCTCGCCGACGACTTAGCTCTTGTCGGCTTCCATGGACTTCGCGATCGCTCCGAGGAAGTCCTTGTTCGTCTTCGTCTTCGCAAGGCGCTGGAGCAGCAGCTCGGTGCCTTCGATCTGACCGACGGCCGAGAGCATCTTCCGCAGGAGGATGACCTGGCGCATCGTCTCGGGCGTGAGGAGGAGCTCCTCGCGCCGCGTGCCGGAGGCCGGGATGTTGATCGCCGGGAACGTCCGCCGCTCCTGGAGCTTGCGGTCGAGGATCATCTCGGAGTTGCCGGTGCCCTTGAACTCTTCGTAGATGACGTCGTCCATGCGCGAGCCGGTGTCGACGAGGCACGTGGCGAAGATCGAGAGCGAGCCGCCCCCTTCCACGTTCCGCGCGGCGCCGAAGAACCGCTTCGGCGGGTAGAGCGCGACCGGGTCCATACCACCGGAGAGCGTGCGGCCGGACGGCGGCACGGCGAGGTTGTAGGCGCGGGCAAGCCGGGTGATCGAGTCGAGGAGGATCGCGACGTCGCGGCCGCCCTCGACGAGGCGCTTCGCGCGCTCGAGTGCGAGCTCGGCGACGCGGGTGTGGTTCTCGGTGGGCTCATCGAACGTGGACGAGAAGACCTCGCCCTTGATCGAGCGGCGGATGTCCGTCACTTCCTCGGGCCGCTCGCCGACGAGCACGACCATGATGTGCGTGTCGACGTGGTTGCCGGCGATGCCGTTCGCGATGTCCTTGAGCAGCGTCGTCTTCCCGGCCTTCGGCGGCGACACGATGAGCGCGCGCTGCCCCTTGCCGAGCGGGTTCACCAGGTCGATGAGCCGCTGGGAGAGGTTCGCGTTGTCGGTCTCGAGGTGGAACATCTCCTCGGGGAAGATCGGGGTGAGGTCCTCGAAGTGCGGGCGGCGCCGCGCAAGCTCCGGATCTATTCCATTAACTGCCTCGACGCGGAGGAGCGAGAAGTACTTCTCCGAATCCTTCGGCGGGCGGGTCTGCCCGGTGACGAAGTCGCCGGTCCGCAGGCCGATGCGCCGCACCTGCGACGAGCTCACGTACACGTCCTGCGGTGACGGCAGGAGGTTCGAGCGGCGGAGGAAGCCGAAGCCGTCCTCGACGATCTCGAGGATCCCCTGGGCGAAGATGTTCCCCTGGGCCTCGGTCTGGGCCTGGAGGATCCGCATGATGATGTCGTCTTTCGTGGTCGCGCCGGCGAGGTCGGTGACCCCGAACTCCTTCGCCGCTTCGAGCATCTGAGCGGGCTTCATCTCGAGGAGCTCGGTGATCGCGTAGTACTTGCGGGTCGGTGCCGGAGGCGGAGCCTCGACGGCTTGTGAGGGACCGTTGCCGTTGCGCGGGCGCATGCGGCGCTCGTCCTGTGGGGTGGGAGTGGGGGCTGCGGTGGTGGTCGCGGGGGCGTCGTCGGGCTGTGCGGGGACTGGGTTGTCGGTGCTTTCCAAGCGGTTTGTTCGCTCCTTATTGCTGTGCGCGTGTATTGGGGACTTGGTGGAGAAAGGTCCGGGGGCGCATCGCTGCGTCTCGCCCGGGGATCAAGAGTGGGAGAGGAATCGCGCTACGGGGCAGTATAGCAGCCGGTGGATGCCGCTCTCAAGGCCGACCTGATCGCGCTCTCGCGCGAGATCCACGCCGCCCCCGAGCTCGCGTACAAGGAGTTCAAGGCCGTTGCCGCGATCGAGCGGCTCCTGAAGAAGTACGGCCATCGGATGGAGCGGCCGTACGGCGGGCTCGAGACCGCCTTCCGCTCGCGGATCGGTCCGAACACCGGGCCGTTCGTCGCGCTCCTGGCGGAGTACGACGCGCTCCCCGATGTCGGGCACGGCTGCGGGCACAACCTCATCGCGATGAGCAACGTCGGCGCATTCTTGCTCGCCGCGCAGCAGGCGAAGGATCTCAAGCTCGGGATCGAGCTCATCGGCACGCCCGCGGAGGAGAGCGGCGGCGGGAAGCTCGACCTGCTCGACGCCGGCGTCTTCGAGGGCTGCGTCGCCGTGCTCTCTTCGCACCCGGGCGGGAACTGGTGGGGCGTCGGGCAGACGACGCTCGGGATCATCAACCTGAAGATCGCGTTCCACGGCCTGGCCTCGCACGCTGCGGTGTCGCCGGAGAAGGGGAAGAACGCGCTCTCGGCGGCGATCGCGATGTTCAACGGGATCGACGCGTGGCGTCAGCACTTGCCGAGCGATGCGCGCGTCCACGGGATCATCACGAACGGCGGGGCGGCGGCGAACATCATCCCGTCATATGCGGAAGCGGTCATCGGTTTGCGCTCGCCGGACGTCGCGTTCCTGCGCGAGATGGTCGCGCACTTCACCACGCTCTGTCAGTCGGCGGCCGCGATGCATCGCTGCACCGTCGAGGTCACCGAGGAGATGCGGCTCTACGAGCCGACGACGCCCGACCCGAAACTCACCGAGATGCTCGTCCAGGAGCTCGAGCGGCTCGGCGCGAAGGACGTGCGTGCCGGCAACCTTGTGACCGCGTCGACGGATCTCGGGAATGTTTCGCAGCGTTATCCGACGACGGCGATAGGCTTCCCCGTGTCGACCGATCCCGTGCCGGGCCACTCGATCAAGATGACCGAGGCGAGCGTGGGCGAGTTCGGGCATGAGGCAGGGATCCGGACAGCGGAAGCGATCGCAGCGACGGCGACCACCCTCGCGGCGCCCTGAGCTCAGAGGGGCCGCGATCGCACTGGGTATCCGGCGCCTCCGGCCTTTGGTAGATTCGCAGCAATGACGCGAAGAAAGCAATGTTTGACCGCGATTGATCTCTTTTCAGGCGCCGGCGGCGTTACGGCCGGGTACAAGCAGGCAGGCGTCCGAGTTGTCGCTGCTGTCGAACTTGATGAGGTCGCCTGCGCGAGCTACCGCCTGAATCATCCCGAGGTCGCACTGTTTCAGCGCGACATCAAGGGGCTTACGGCGGCCGAGCTCTCCCGGACCCTGAAGGGTAGAAGCCTCGACATCCTGACTGCATGTAGTCCTTGTCAGAGCTTCTCCAGCCTTCAACGAAATGGCCGGTCCGGGCGGGACGCGGATCTTGTTCTCGCTGTCGTGCGCTTCGTTCGCGTACTTAGGCCACGCGTGGTGGTGATCGAGAACGTTCCGCGGCTCGCCAAGGATGATCGATTCCACACGCTAACGGAGTCACTGGCCTCACTCGGATACAACCTCTGGTGGGACGTTCTCGACGCGTCGAAGTTCGGAGTGCCTCAACGCCGCAAACGCTTGGTCGTAATCGGAGTCCTAGGCGGACCACCACGGCGACCAAGGCGTTCATCAGTGGAACGATCGGTCCGGTGGGCCTTCAAGGGCCTCAATCGACGCGACGCGCTGCACGTGAATCGTCTGCTTCCGCCCCACATCGCCAAGCGCGTTCGGGCAATTCCCCTCGGGGGTGGTAGTCGTGCAGCCCTGCCTACATCCCTCGCGCTTGACTGTCACAAGCGCCTGTCGGCCGCGGCCGCGACCAACATCTACGGACGCATGCGATGGGGAGCGCCGGCACCTACTTTGACGACGCGTTGTACCACGCCGTCTAGCGGGCGATTCCTTCATCCGCAAGCGCAGCGAGCCATCACGCTGCGCGAAGCCGCCCGCCTTCAGTCGTTCCCGCGTTCGTACTCGTTCGCGGGAACACGATTCGATATCGAACGTCAGATCGGCAACGCGGTTCCGGTAGAGCTGGCGCGACGCATCGCAGTAGCGGCGCGCCTATCGATCGCCAGCAGCTCTCCGCATGGGAGGTAGCGGATTTCGCCAGGAGTCGCGGGAGGAAAGTTTCGGGCCGATTGCCGGAACCGAGCCCAACAGGCCGCTCGGGACTTCATACGGCGCGGCGCCAACGTCGACGACCCGCTCATCGACGAGGATGCTCGGGCCACTGCGGTCGATGAACTCCGGCGGCGTCTGGCGCTAGTCGCGTTCGCGGATGGCGCAAACCAGGGGATACAGGCGACGCTAGCCGATCAGATCGAGAGCGCTCTCATCGATTGGATGTCGTCATCATCGGACGATGTTCTTCGGTCTATGGTCATGCAGATCGCGGCTACCTACGAATTCGCACTCACCGCTGCTCCGCTGGCACTGCTCCAAGCGCGAACGGCTCCGGCCACATGGAACGCAGCTCAAGAGATGTTTGCCGCGCAGCCGAACTTCTGGCGTGCGCTGCTCCGCGCGATGTATGAACTCACGCAGGAAGATTTCGAGGTGGCCGGTGTGTCCGAAATTGGTATCTGGCGCGGGATTCGCGACGTGCCCCGCTCTGGGTCACCTGCGTGGCTCTCTCGAGGCGAGTGGCGTAGGGGGCGCAGCCTTCACCTCATGATGCAGCCGCTGTCTTCTTTCACTAGTGAGGAAGTCATCGCATCAGGATTCGCTGGCAAGACATCGGCGAAAAGCAAGGCAATGTCGATCGTCCTACGAGCTACGATTCCTGTCGGACGAGTGCTCAGTAGCGGGCGCACGGGCTTCGGTCTCTTGCGCGAGCATGAATTCGTCGTGCTGGCGACTCCAGGGAATGTGCAAGCGATAGTGCGGTAGAGGTATGGAGAAGAAGAGCGGCGGACTTACGCTGGACCGGGACCTCGCCAACGCAGACTGGCTGAGGGGCACTTCAGCACGCCCGCCCGACGACAAGCGACGCCTCAGGATGCGGTATTCGGGCGGGATCGTGAAACACCTCGGACTCCAGATGTATTCAGGAGCCGTTCCTGCAATTGCCGAACTCGTAGCGAACGCATGGGACGCCGACGCGCGAAACGTCGACATCGAGATACCTCTGGGCAAGCCACTGGCCCCCGCATCGGTGATTTCTGTTCGCGATGACGGCGTCGGCATGACGTTCGACGAAGTGAATGCCCTTTATCTGCTGGTCGGTAGAAACCGTCGCACCAAAGGAGAGAAGTCGCGGGGCGGGCGTCGGGTGATGGGTCACAAGGGAATTGGCAAACTGGCCGGTTTCGGCATTGCGCACACGATCGAAATTTGGACGGTCGATGGCGCTGGCTGGCTCACGGCGTTCCGCCTGGACTATCGCGATATCGTCCGCGATGACCAAAGCAGCTTTGTCGAGGCCTATTCGCCGCCATTGATTGCGGACAGGAAGGCGGAAGCAGCCGACCCGATTTCTTCGCGAGGCACTCTCGTCAGACTGCGGGATCTACAGCTTACGAACGCGATCAGCGGCGAAGTGTTCGTCGACGCCATGGCCAGACGGTTTGCCGTGTTGACGCACGCGTTCCGCGTCCTGGTTAACGGAGTGCCGCTTCAAAGGAAGGATCTTGACGTCGTGCTTCGCGTCCCTAAGTCCGGTCTGCGCACCGAGTCGATTAAGGGCCTGGGCACGGTACGGTGGTGGGCAGGCTTCACCCGTCGTCCGATCCAGGACGAGCACGCGCGAGGCATCACGGTGTTTGTCCGGGGAAAGATGGCTCAGGAACCCTTTTTCTTCCGATTGAGCGGCGGAGCTCATGGCCAGGTTGGCCTGGAGTACCTAACCGGTGAAGTACAGGCGGACTTCCTCGACACGACAACCGACCTCGTGGCGACCGATCGCGCATCGGTGAGATGGGAGGACCCAGGCGCGCAACCCTTGTTGGAGTGGGGCGAAGGCAAGGTTCGCGAGCTGCTGGCCCTTTGGTCGAAGTCGAGAGAGGAGGCGAACGACCGTCTCCTCCGGAAGTCAACGAAACATTGGGAACGGGTCGATAGTTTTCCCGCCAGGGAACGCCGTGAACTCAGCTCGGCATTGCGGCGGCTATCGGCGATAGAAGCCATTGACGACGCTTCCCTCGACAGCATGGCTGATGCGGTGATACGTGCCTACGAGAACCGGCACCTGAGCGATCTAGTAGCAGATCTGAGCGTCGCAAAGGTCTCACCGTCGAGGATCTTGGAGCTGATCAGCGAAGTTGACGTTCAAGAGGCGGCTGCGGTCGCTCAGTTGATGCGAACGCGCGTGGAGGCCCTGCGTCAGCTCACGGTGCTCGCGCTGGGGGGACAGCCGCAGCCCAAGTGGTCGGAGATGATCGAGCGACACGCCTGGCTCTTGGGCGTCGACTGGCAGTGGCTGACACGAGCGACGGGTGACACTAGGCGCCAACTAGTTGCGTGCGCCGCACGAGTCCCGAAGTCGTACGGAGAATTCCTCTGGCTGTCGGGATTCAGGCGCCTAGGCGTAGTCGTATTGCGTCCACGCGCGCTGGTCCGCGACGAATATGCGTCTGTCGGCAGCGTTCTCGACTGCGCCCGCACCGTAATCAAGGATCTGAGACTCGCAGAGGCGTTCATCGTCGCCACAACTGAAGGACCCAGGACGCCGCGTTCCGTCGCTCCGGGTATCACCGTTCTCAGCCTTGCATCGCTGATTCAAAGGAGCGAAAGAGAGCATGCAGGCGTGCTAAAGATGATGCTTGAGCGGGCTCCGTTAGATCCGCGTATCAGTTCGCTGCCGCGCTAGCGCGCAGGCCCACTGACTCTGACCGGCTAGTCTCGGCTTCTCAGCCTAAGCTCGGACGAGGCGTCACTATCAGACTCGGGATCGGGCCACTCTCGCACTCGTCGCACTTGGCAGAATCCGCGCGGCCGCCTGGTACCGAATCGGTCCGGCTGCATGACGGTCTTGCGTGCGAGGCATTGAGTTCCGCAAGCCCACTCGCTTTGGCATCAGGAACGCCTGAGCCAGCCTCGCAAAGCCCGCGTACTCGGATAGGCGCAATGCGTGACAATGACGGAAGCCCGTGGCTTCCCAGGGCGCCTCGGAGGATGGTTGGGTACCGACACGCGCGGCGGGGCCGGGCTCAGCGTCGCCGGGCTCTTCGCCGGGATCGGCGGAATTGAACTCGGACTGCATCGCGCGGGGCACGCCACTGTGCTCCTTTGTGAGATTGATCCCGGCGCCAACGCGGTTCTGGGCGCGCGTTTTCCGGGATTGCCGATCGAGCTGGACGTCCGCCGCCTCAAGAAGCTGCCTCGCGTCGATCTCGTCGCCGCGGGCTTTCCGTGTCAGGACCTAAGCCAAGCTGGCCGGACGGCGGGAATCCGTGGACGGAATTCCGGCCTCGTCGGCGAAGTCTTTCGCCTCTTGGATAGCGCGCCCCGCTCACTGCGGTGGCTGCTTCTTGAGAATGTGCCGTTCATGTTGCAGCTCGATGGTGGCCATGCGATGCGGTTCCTGACTCGCTCGCTTGGGGAGCGCGGCTACCGATGGGCCTACCGGATTGTCGACACACGAAGCTTCGGTTTGCCCCAGCGACGGCAGCGCGTCTTCATGCTCGCCTCGCGAACTGAGGATCCGCGTGAGGTTCTTTTCGCCGACGACGCTGGTACGCCTCCCCAGGTCGAGGCGACCGGCCTCGCGTGTGGCTTCTATTGGACCGAAGGGACACGAGGCCTCGGCTGGGCCATCGACGCGGTACCGACACTCAAGGGAGGCTCGACGGTCGGGATCCCATCTCCGCCTGGCATATGGCTACCGGACGGCGCGATCGTCGTTCCAGAGATCCGCGACGCCGAACGACTGCAAGGCTTCCCGGCTGATTGGACCAGGCCAGCGCAGACGTCGAGGACTGGTCGCAAGGGCCCGCGTTGGAAGCTCGTTGGCAACGCCGTCAGCGTTCCGGTCGCGGAGTGGGTCGGCCGCCGACTTGCGGGTCCCGGGTCCTATGACGCATCGACGGACGATGAGCTTCCTGCTGGTCGACCTTGGCCTACGGCAGCGTGGGGCGAGGAGGGCAAGGCCTACAAAGCAGAAGTTTCAACGTGGCCAGTCCGCCGCCGCTACCACCATCTTGCGGAGTACCTGCGGTTCCCGACCGCGCCGCTGTCGGAGCGCGCGACGGCGGGCTTCTATTCCCGCGCTCTCGCGAGTTCTCTGCACTTTCCCAACGGATTCCTTGAGGCAGTCGGCGCTCATCTTGAACACGTGAGAAGGAAGTCCGCGTGAGCGCCGCGATGTCCGCACCTCCCCAGGCTCGAGATCTTGGTCCGCTCATCGACGCCGCGCTCAAGTTGCCGCGGCAACGGACAACGCGCATGGACCCCGTCGAAGGACTGCTCGCGCGGATGACAGACCTACCTCCCAAACAGGTGCAGGCATACGTGGTCAGCAAGGCAGGCAACCTCAACGTCCGCTTCACGCAGCCAGGTACTCGCAACAAGCCTGCTCTCGGGCTCGCGATCATCACCTACGACGACAAGGACGCAAACGTCACGCCGACCAAGCGGATCGTCGCAGCGGGTGGTTTCGGCACCATCGCCCACTGCAAGAAGGTCGGTGCGGAATGGCAGGTTACGCGGATCTTCACGACGTCGACCACCGTCGAGGAAAAGCTCAAGACCTATTGGCCCTCTGCCGCGATCGAACCGGTGACCCGCGGAAGCGCTGGCGTAAGCGGTGCGCCTCAGTCGGAGCGGTCTTCCATTGATGTCGGCTGCTTTGACGGTTTTGCCCCCGATGCATTCAGCTTCCTTCGTGAACTTGACCTGAACAACACGGACGAGTGGTTTCGTGTTCACAGCCAAACGTTCGAGGACTACCTGAAGCGACCCATGCGCTGCCTGGTCGAGGCGTTGGCCCCTTCGATTCGCCGCCTCGGTCCGTTGGAGACCAGAGCGAACGCGTATTTCACGATGTCGAAGATCCGCAGACGCTGGGTGAAGCCCGGCGCGGCTTACTTCCCGTGGTACTGGGCTGCGTTCTACCGGAAGGGACGCCAGAAGTCCGATGACGCGCAGCTGTACGTCTCGCTCGACACCAAGCGGTTTCACCATGGCTTCTCGTTCGGCGAGAGTAGCGAGGGACAAAAGCTGCGTGACCGGCTCCGCGAGCTAGTCGCCAAGCGTGGCGACGACGTGCTGGATGTGCTCACGCGCTCTGGAGTCATCGATGCGATGTCGTTCTGCGGCGCGAAAGAGTCTCCGGTCGCCATCACTTCCGTCGCCTCACTCAAGGAGTGGGTCGAGTTCGAGCATCCGCGCGCGATATCGCCGCATGACCCTGGCGACCCGCTGCTGCAAGACGCGGAGGGACTCGTCGCCCATCTCGCCGAAGGTTTCGAGCAGCTCTATCCCCTCTTCCTGCTCGCCACCAGCGAGGCCGATCCGGTTGCCGATGCGATGACCCACCTTGAAGGTGCCGCGAGCGCGGCTGAGGACGAAGAGGAGACGCCCCCCAGCCTCGACGAACTCGTCGCCGAAACATCCTTGGATCGGATGTTTCTCGAACGGCTTGAGCGCGTCCTGCTCAAGAAGCGGCAAATCGTCCTCACCGGGCCGCCCGGTACAGGCAAGACCTGGCTTGCGCTTCACTTTGCCACGTATTTCGCCGGTTCCGACGACCGAGTCAAGGTGATCCAGTTCCACCCGAGCTACGGCTACGAGGACTTCATCGAGGGAATCCGCGCGCGCAGTGTGAAGGATGAAAGTGGTCGCAGCGATGTCACTTACCCGGTCGAGCCGGGTGCGTTCAAGCTCCTTTGCGAAGAGGCGGAAAAGAGTGACAAGCGATTCGTGATCATTGTCGACGAGATCAACCGAGGGAACGTCGCACGGATCTTCGGCGAGTTGCTCCTGCTCCTGGAGTACCGCGATCGCGACGCCGATCTCGCGTACTCCCACGAACCGTTTCGCGTTCCGACGAACGTGTATGTGATCGGCACAATGAACACTGCCGACAGATCAATCGCCCTCGTCGACTTCGCCCTTAGGCGGCGCTTCGGCTTCGTGGAGATGGCACCCGACCGCAGCCTGCTGGATCGGTGGCTCAGTGCGCGGCAGGTACCTCTGAGAGAAACGATTCTTGAGCTCTATGACATCGTGCAGAAAGCGGTGCCCAAGGGCGATTACCAGATGGGTACGAGCTATTTCATGGAGCACCACACGCCAGGCACGCTCCTTGATCTTTGGGACCTTGAGCTCAAGCCCTACCTGCGCGAGTTCCATTTCGACAACCCGGAGGCTGTCGATCTCGTGGAGGTCGAGGTCAAGAAGTTGCTGGCCGTCGCGGTGCTCGAAGGCTAGGCGAGGGTGCGTCCGGAGCCCATCGCAATAGATGAGGTCGGCCCGGCTGTTGGCACGGAGTTGACCGCGTCGGAGGGACGCGAACTGCTGTTGACCTACGGAAGGAAACCGCAACGCCTCGGCGTCAACCACGACCTGGCGACCGGTAAGGTGACTTTGGAGGGGAAGGGCTACGCGGGGGTAATCGCACTTGCCAACGGCCGGGTCCTTCGGATCCGCACGAAGGTACCCGCACCATCGATCTTCTACCTAATTGGCTTCACCGAAGGCACGTACAGTTTTCTTGAGCGCGAGATCCGCTACGAGACCTCCTCGGATTTCTGGGAGGTGCTCGTCGGAGAATTTGGAAGGCGTGTCGCGAACCTTCTCCGTTACGGCCTGCACCAGGGGTATGTCGACACACAGGACGACACGCTTCGCGCGCTGCGGGGTCGGCTACTGGTTGGCCGTCAGCTCCAAGCGAACTCGGTCCGCCGCGAACACTTGGCCTGTAGGTATGAGGAGTTCACGTCAGATTTGCCGATGAACCGCGCGCTCAAGCTCGCTAGCTTCCTCGCGACGCGCTTCGCGTACCACGACGGCAGTATCCGAAAGCAATTGGGACGCAATCTTCAGCTCTTCGGAGGAGTCTCACTCGTACACATGGAAGCACGCGTTCCGCGACACGTCCTACTCGACCGTCTGACCGAGCGCTACCGCATTCCCCTTTTCCTAGCGAGCTTGATCATCGGCAGTGTGACGTTGGAGGACAGGCCAGGCGAGGAGCCGTTCTGCTCTTACCTGGTCGACATGGCGACCCTTTTCGAGCGCTTTGTCGTGGCGATGATCCGGCATGAGCTTGTCGGAACGGATCTGCGCGTCGTTGCGCAGGAGGAGCGGCCGATGGATGTCGAAGGTAGGTTGAGGTTCATCTCCGACATCACGATTTGGCGTGGGAATCAGTGTGTCGCGGTGCTCGACACAAAGTACAAGCGGTACGGAAGAGCTAACGGCGGTAAGGGCGCCCCTGACGAAGACGACGCGCGTCAGGTCATGGTCTACGGCCAGCTGCTTGGAGCCGATCGTGTCGTGCTCGTCTACCCGGAGGCCGTCGCCGAACGGTTGCCGATGCGTGGTGGGTTCCGCCCGCTCGACGTGGTTGGTTTTGAGCTAGCGGGTGCACCGGAGGACCTGGCTGCACGGGCGCGCAGCTTCGTGGAGCGGCTCGTACATGATGTGCTGGAACCAATCGCGGCCTGACTGTGATTAGTCAGCCTGAGCTCTCGGCGATTAGTCGTCGAGGTGCGCCGCGAGCGTCGTCGCTCGCGATCCGGCGTCGGATGCAGATCATTGGGCGACGCGACACGGCGCCGGAGCTTGCCCTCCGACACGCCTTGAAAGGCACAGGCCTCCGGTATCGCGTCGATGTCGCTCCCTTACGCGGTATCCGGCGGCGCGCGGACCTTGTGTTCGCGCGGGCGAGGCTTGCGGTCTTCGTTGATGGCTGCTTTTGGCACGCTTGTCCGCGCCACGCAAGCTGGCCGAATCGCAACCGCGCCTGGTGGCGGACGAAGATCGAAACGAATGTGGCCCGCGACCGCGATACGGACGCCATGTTGCGGCGAGCTGGCTGGCGCGTGATGCGGATCTGGGCCCATGAGGACCCCACACGCGCCGCCGGTCGCCTCGCTCGTGCTCTTCGCGTGATCTAATCGCCACCTGGCACTGGGCGAGGGCGGCTATCGCTCCGCGAGCGGGATCCACTTCTTGCCGGTCGGGCCGGTGTACTCGGACTCTGGACGAATGAGCCGGTTGTGGGCGTGCTGCTCGATCACGTGCGCGCACCAGCCGGCCATCCGGCCGACGGCGAAGATCGATGTGCCGAGGTCCGCGGGGATCCCGAGGAACGTGTACGTCGTCGCGGCGTAGTAGTCGACGTTCACGACGTTCACCTTCTCGGCCGCCGCGGCTGACATCTTGGGCTTCTGCTTCTCGATCTCTTCCGCGAGCTTCTCCTGGATCTCGAAGTACTTCGGACCCTTCCAGCCCTTCGCCAGATCCTCGGCGAACCGGCGGAGGTGCGGCGCTCGCGGGTCGAGCGTCTTGTACACGCGGTGCCCGAACCCGGAGAACTTGTACTTCGCGGCGATCGCCCGCTCGACCCACGCCGCGACGTGCTCGGGCGTCCCGATCTCATCGAGCATCTTCATCGTCCCGTCGGTCGCGCCCCCGTGGAGCGGACCCTTCAGCGCGCCGAGCGCCGCGGTGATCGCCGCGTGCATGTCGGCGTTCGTCGACGCGACCGTGCGCGCGACGAACGTCGACGCGTTCAGACCGTGCTCGGCCTGGAGGATGAAGCACGTGTTCAGCACCGCCGCCGCGCGCGGGTCCTGCTGATCGCCCCAGGTCATCTGGGCGAAGTTCGCGGCGTGCCCGAGCGCCTGGTCCGGCGGGATCGGCTGCTGGCCTTTCCGCCGGCGGATGTAGCTCGCGAGGATCGTCGGCAGCTTCGCGACGAGGCGAATGCTCTTCTGGTACTCGGCCTCCGGTGAGTTGTCGCCCTCGAGCGGATCCTCGAAGCTCGACGCGCTCACGATCGTGCGGAGGACGTCCATCGGCGAGGCCGACTCGCTCGTCTCCTTGAGGATGTCGCGGAGGACCGGCGAGAGGGCCCGGTGCTTCACGAGCTCGGACTTGAAGTCGCGGAGCTGGAGCTTGTCCGGGAGCTCGCCGTTCAGAAGGAGGTACGCGACCTCCTCGTACTCGGCCTTGCTCCTGAGGATGTCGTCGATCGAGTAGCCGCGGTAGGTGAGCTTCCCGTCCTCGACCAGGCTGATATCGGTTTTGACTGCGACGACGCCCTCGAGGCCGGGGATCCACCGGGAGGCGAGGTCCTGCACGCCTTCAGTATCCGAGCCTGAGCAAAACCGCGCCTTGGGCCGTTGGTACTTTTGTCGGGGCTTGACGGCCCGAGCCGCCGGAGTACATTCCCCGGGCGGCCGTCAGGCGGCACTAAACCGATAGCCTCTCATCCCACCCACCAGCGGAGGGCGCCGGCTTCGAGCCGACGCCCTTTCGCTACCCCGGTTTCCTATCGTTCGCGCTGTTGAGGAAGACCGTGACCATCGCTCGCGCGACCCCCGCCCGCCGCACCCCGCCGCCGCGAGACCGCTACCGCGCGGTCGCGCGGAAGGCGACGCAGCGGCGTGTCCGGCGCCGCCTCCCGCCGGTCGCGACCGGGATCGTCTTTGGGATCGTGCTTGCGAGCGCGGCGCTCATCGCCGACGCGGCCGCGACGAGCATGAGCCGCGCGGGGACCCAGCTCGGCTCGTTCGTCACGAACCTCATCCCGGTGCCCGAGCCGGTCACGAACCTCACGATCGCCGAAACGACCGGGCAGGTCGGCGCCGCGCCGACGCTCGACGCGCTCCCGCAGTACACGAAGGACGCGAAGCTCTTGGTCCAGGGGCTCATTCCTTCATTTGTGCGCGCGACAGACCGGAAGGTCGCGGTCTCGCTGAACGGCGGCGCGGCGGTCGTCGTCGCGTACGACGCCAACGGTCGTTTCGCGGTCCCGCTCACGCTCGCCGAGGGGACGAACCAGATCATCGTGACGCTCGAGGCGGGCACGAACGAGGCGATCGCGGCGACGAAGTCGACGGTCGTATACAGCAAGACCCCGCCCCCACTCTCGGTGAGCCTGCCGAAGAACAACGACACCATCGACGGCCCGAACCTCACCGTCAGCGGGAAGTCCGCGCCCGGCGCGACGGTGCTCGTGAACGATCGCACCGTGATCGTCGGCGAGGACGGGAGCTTCAGCGACACCTCGACGGTGCAGCCGGGCGCCGTCCCGATCACCGTCATCGCCCGCGACCGCGCGGGCAACGAGACGAAGACCCAGCTGTCGGTGACGGTGAAGGCGTCGGCTGCGCCGGTCGCGACCACGGTCGTCGCCGTGACGCTGGCCCAGGCGACGGTGAAGCCGGGCGGGTTCGTGACCGCGAACGTCAACGTGACGAACGCGAGCGCGCCGGCCGCCGGGGTCACCGTGTCGCTCCAGGTCGGGGTCATCGGGATCGGGACCGCCGTCACCGACGCCGCGGGCCACGCCGCGATCAGCTTCTTCGCCCCGCCGAACGAGGGCATCGCCCAGGTGGTCGTCCTCGCCGGCAGCGCGTCCGGGAGCGCGACCCTCACGATCGCGAAATAGCCGCCGACCTGCTCTAGGCTCAGACGCAGATCTGAGGGGAGACGGATGGCGGAGCTAGCGCGTCGCGTCGGCATCGGCCTCGCAGCCCGCGGCAGCGTCTCGGACGTCGTCGAGTGGGCCGAGCGCGTCCGGGCCGCGGGCGTCGAATCGGTCTGGTTCCACGACAGCTACTTCGAGCGCGACGCGGTCACGTACGCGACCGCGGTCGCGACCAAGGTCGACGAGATCCGCGTCGGCCTCGGCGCGCTCAACCCGTTCACCCGCGATCCCACGCTCATCGCCATGACCGTGAGCGCGCTCGACGAGATCGCCCCCGAGCGCATCGCGCTCGCCCTCGGGACCGGGCTGCCGTTCCGCCTCGGACAGATGGGCATCCCGTACACGCCCGACGACGGCGTCGCGCGGGTGAGCGCGGCGATCGACAAGATCCGCGCGCTCTGGGCGGGAGAGCGCCTGCCATCGGGGAAGCCCGGCCTGCCGCCGCTCCAGGCGATGTTCGCGCCGGTGCACCGCGTGCCGATCTTCATCGCGGCGTACCGCACGCCGATGATGCAGCTCGCGGGGCAGAAGGCCGACGGCTACCTCGCGCGGCCCGCGGAGTCCATCCCCGGCTTCAAGCTGCTGATCCGGCGGATGTTCACAGCCGCCGCGGCCGCCGGGCGCGATCCGAAGTCGATCGAGACGTCCGGCTACCTCCTGTCGCTCGTCGACAAGACGCGCCGCGAGGCGCTCAACCGCGCGAAGCGCGAGCCGTTCGTCATCTACATGATGTCCATCCTCTCCGACGTCACCCTGAAGCGCGCCGGCTTCGAGACCGGGCTCCGCGACGCGATCGCAGCCGCCTGGCGCGCGGAGAAGTTCCACGACGCGCAGGCGCTCATCCCGGATGAGCTCCTCGACGCATTCCTCCTCTGCGGGACGGCCGACGAGGTCGCGGCGCGCGCGTGGGAGTACCACGAGGCGGGGATGCAGGTGCCGCTCCTGCAGCCGATCGTCCAGGACGAGGATCAGGTCGCGTCGGTGCTCCGCGCGGCAGTCATCTACGGGCGCGCCGGCGAGGTCGCCGTGCGCGCGCAGCGCGCGGCCCTCGGTGCGCAACGGCTCGATGCGGCCGACCGCGCGTGGCGCCAGCTCAAAGGTACCTACGAGATCGTCCGGCCGTTCAGCTTCACCGCGTCGATCGTGCCGATCTGCGCCGGCGGCGCGCTCGCCGCGATCGATGGAGCGTTCAGCTGGCCGCTGTTCGCTGCCGCGCTCGTGGGCGGCGTGGCGATCCACATCGGCACGAACGTCATCAACGAGATCTACGACGTCCGCAAGGGCATCGACTCGATCACCTCGCCGCGCGCGAGCCACGCGATCGTCGAGGGGAAGGTCACCGAGCGCGGCGCGTTCACGATCGCGTTCCTCGCCTTCGCGCTCGCGACCCTCGTTGGCATCTACCTCTTCACGCAGCGCGGCTGGCCGGTGATCGCACTCGGCGTCGTCGGGCTCGTCGGCGGGTACACGTACACCGCGCCGCCGTTCCAGTACAAGTACAAGGCCCTTGGCCTGCCGCTCGTGTTCCTGCAGATGGGCGTGCTCATGGTCGGCGGGGCGCAGTACGTCGTCGCCGGGTTCTTCGATCCGCGCTCGATCATCGTGGCGATCCCGGTAGGCTTCCTCGTCGCCGCGATCCTCCAGGGCAACGAGTGGCGCGACATCAGCGAGGACGCCCGGATGGGCGCCGCGACGCTGTCGACGAAGTACGGCCGCCGCGTCGCGCACTACTGGTACGTCGG
>Ga0070698_100002573_pt1 | contig 19975 bp, 21 predicted proteins | sample KBSK1502metaG_FD_65477 | JGI IMG/M metagenome (GOLD analysis project Ga0070698, IMG submission 65477) | Corn, switchgrass and miscanthus rhizosphere microbial communities from Kellogg Biological Station, Michigan, USA - KBS K1-50-2 metaG | ecosystem: Host-associated > Plants > Roots >...
GTGCCGTCGAAGGCGCTGCTGGCGGCCGGGGCGGCGTCCTGGGCCGCCGGCCACCCCCGGTTCGCCGGGATCACCACCTCGGCGGGCCCAGCCGACCTGGCGGCCCTGGTCGCGCAAAAGGACGACCTGGTCGCGGCGCTGCGGCAGGAGAAGTACGCCGGCCTGGTGGACGCCTACGGGTTCGACGTCCTCGCCGGCCACGCCGCCTTCACCGGCCCTGACACCGTCGAGGTGGCCGGGCGAGCGATCCGGCCCGGCGCGGTGCTGATCGCCACCGGCGCCTCCCCGGCGGCGCCGCCGATCCCTGGCCTGGCCGGGGCCGGGTACCTGACCAGCACCACCGCCCTGGACCTCAAGGCGGTGCCGGAACGGCTGGCGGTCATCGGCGCGAACGCGATCGGCCTGGAGCTTGGCCAGTTCTTCCTGCACCTGGGCTCGGCGGTCACCTTCCTGGAGGTGGCTGACCGGATCGCCCCGTTCGAGGAACCCGAGGTGTCGCAGGCGCTGGCTGGGGTGCTGGCCGGCCAGGGCGCCACCCTGCACACCGGCGCCCAGATCCTCGCGGTGGAGCGGGACGGGGACGTGCGCCGCATCCGTGCCACCGTGGACGGGGCGGAGGTCGTCATCGAGGCCAGCGAGATCCTGGTCGCCACCGGGCGCCGGCCGAATACCGCCGGCCTGGGCCTTCAGGCGGCGGGGGTGGCCACCGACGCGCGCGGCGCGGTCGTGACTGACGCCCAGCTGCGGACAGCCAATCCCCGGGTGTGGGCGGCCGGGGACGTCACCGGCGCCCCGCAGTTCGTCTACGTCTCCGCCTACCATGGCGCCCTGGCAGCTGGCAACGCCCTGCTCGGCGCGGCCCAGGAGTCCGACCTCACCGGCCTGCCCCGGGTCATCTTCACCAGCCCTCCAGCAGCGGGGGCCGGGCTCACCGAGGCGCAGGCCCGCGCCGCCGGCCACCAGGTGCAGACGTCGGTCCTACCCGCCACCGCGGTGCCCCGGGCCCTGGTCAACCGCGACACGACCGGGGTGACCAAGCTGGTCGCCGACGCCGCCACCGGCGCGCTGCTCGGCGCCTCGGTAGTCGGGGAAGGAGCCGGAGACGTCATCCAGTCCGCGGTGCTGGCCATCCGCCACCACATCGCCGCCGCCGAGCTGGCCGCCACCTTCCACCCCTACCTGACCACGGCCGAATCGCTCAAGCTCGCCGCCCAGGGCTTCACCCGCGACGTGGCCCGCCTGTCGTGCTGCGCCGCCTGAACACGCCGTAGTGCCGGTCACGGCGAGCGCGGGCGAGCCCTGGGCTGAACGGGGTGCCACATGAGCGAGCCGGCCGGGCCACATGAGCGAGCCGGCCGGGCGGGCGGTCACGGCCGATGGCCTGCCCGCAGCGGCCCGTCCCTGGCGGCGCGGGTTCCCGGGCCAGCCGGAGCTTCCGCGGCCGCTGCCTGGACGTACCGCCGGCAGGCCGCCCGGCACCGCGGATGCTTGGCCGGGCGGCGCAGGGCCAGGCGCCGGGTCGCCGGGATCTGAAGCCGGAGCTTGTTCTACGATAGCGTCGAAGTAATCTATACTGCCGTAGTAACCTTGTCGGCGGGCGCAGCAGCCAGGGCGGAGGTGCTCACCGTGCGCGCAGACCTAGCAGCCCGGCCTGGCACGCCCGACACCTACTTCCTGCTGGACGCGGCCGGGCGCGTCACCTACAGCAACTCGGTGCCGGTCAGCACGATGGCCGCCCTGTTGGCGCACCTGCCCGCCCGCGCCGCAGGCAGCTGACCATGACCGGCGAGGCAGGCGCACGCCCGGTGATGCGGTCCGAGCCGGCCACCGGTCATCCGGACCGGCGGCCATGTCTTCACGACCGAGGCCCAGGATGAGACGCGACCACGGATACCAGGCGGTCTTCACCGGTGACCGGGCCGCCAGCCCAGAGGGACGGGCCGTGGGCCCGGCAGCCGGAGGGCAGCGTCCGCCGCCGGCGCCGCCTCCGGGCGGCGGGGAGCGGCCCGGCCTGGGCGGACTGTGGCTGCTGCTGGCGCCGCTGGCCTGCTGCGGCGGGCCGCTGCTGATCGCGGCCCTGGCCGCGGCCGGTGCGCTGGCCTGGGCCGGGCTCGGCCTGGGGGCCGGGATGCTGCTGGCGGTGGCCGCGGTGCTGGCCATCCGCCGCAGGCGCCGCAGCCGGGCCTGCTGCGACCCCGCCGCGGCAAGCTGGGGCGAGCAGGCCGGCACGGCTGACCGCGGGCCAGCGGCGCGATGACCACCACGAACACCCCGGCCGGGACGGCGCCGGCCGGCTCGGCCCCGGTGCGGCCGTGGCTGGCCGTCATGGGGGAGGTAGCGGGTGACCGGGTGGCACGGGTCGTGTTCGCGGCCCTCGCGGCGGCGGGGTTCGGCTATTCGGTGCTGCTGCCGTTCGACTACATCCAGCGGGTCTCGTTCGCCAACTGGCAGTACTTCGGCCCCCGCTACGCGGCGTTCACGGTGGCGTTCGCGCTGGGCCTGGCGTGGGTGGTGACGCTGCAGGTGCATGCGATGCGCCGGATCGCCCGCAGCGCTAGCGCTGGTCCCGGCAGGCCGCGCCGCGGCGGGCTAGGGGGCGCCGTGGCCGCGGTGGTGAGCCTGCTGCCCAGCTTCCTGTGCTGCAGCCCGGCGGTGCCCACGCTGGTCGGCCTGATGGGCCTGCCCGTGGCTACCCAGCTGCAAACGACCGGGACGATCACCTATTTCTTCGCCACTAAGCAGGACTGGCTGCTAGGCGGCGCGCTGGCGCTGCTGGCCGCCAGCGGGCTGTGGTCGGTCCGCAAGCTCGCCCGCTCGGCCTGCCTGGGCGCGGATGGCTGCGAGCTGCCCGCCGCGCTGGCCGGGACCGCTGCGGCGGACCGGCTAGCACCGCCCGCTGACGGGGAATCAGGCCAGCAAGCAGCCGCGGGTGATCACGGGCACGGGGACGGCCGGCGACCGAGTGACCGGGCAGGGGCGGTCGGCCAGCGGCGGGCAGGCCGGCACGGGTCCGCCTTTCGCCTCAGGAGCAGGCGTCGCGCCGTCGGCGGGCCCGCCAGCCGGCCGCGCGCCTGGCAGACCGGACGGCAATGAAAAGGCGCGACGTCGCGGGAACCCGGCTCGGCGGGCTGGAAGCCGAGCTGATGGACCTGCTGTGGGCGGCCGCCGAGCCGCTCGGCGTGCGGGAGCTGGCCGGGCTGCTGCCCGGGCGGCCTCGCGCCTCCTCCACCCTCGTCACTGTGCTCGCCCACCTGATGGCCAAGGGCCTAGTGGAGAGGGCCGGCGACGGCCGCCGCTACACCTACCGGCCGGCCGGCGACCCGGATGAGCTCACCGCCCGGGCGATCGAGCGGCTGCTGGCCGCGGCCGCCGACCGGCGGGCCGTGCTGGCCCACCTGGTGAACAGCACGCAAGATCCCGGGCTGCTCGCCGAACTGTCCACCCTGATCCAGGACAGCCAGCAAGACAGCGACAGGAAGGACCGGCCGTGACCCACCTGGCGTGGTTCGCCGACCCAGAGGACCTGCGCTACCGGATACGCCGCCTGCAGGCGCCGCCGGCCCGCAGCGCCCGCAGCGCGCTGTCTCTCGGCCTGGCCAGCGCCATCATGACTGGCGGGCTCGGCCAGGCTCAGCGCACGGGTTGCGCTACCGCCGCGGGCCCTGACCTGGGCGTTTCGCGCGGCTGGGACCAAGCACGGCCACGGCGCCAGCGGCCGGCCCGGACGTGGGGCATGCCGCTGCTCGCACGGCAGGCGGCCCTCAGCTCGTCAACGCACATTAGGAGGCGCGAGTGGACAGGTTCGACGTGATCATCATCGGGATGGGCGTGGGCGGAGAGGCTGCCGCCGGGCGGCTGCTGGAAGCCGGGCGGCGGGTCGCGGTCATCGAGCGGGAGCTGATCGGCGGCGAGTGCGCCTACTGGGCGTGCATCCCGTCCAAGACGCTGCTGCGCGGCCCGGAGGTGCGGGCGGAAGCTGGCCGGACTGCCGGGGTGGCCACTCCCGCCATCGACTGGCCGGGGCTGCGCGACTACCACGATTACATGGTCCGCCACCTGGACGACACCGCCCAGGTCAAAGGCTACGAGCAGGCCGGCGCCACCGTCATCAAGGGCCCCGCCCGGCTCGCCGGGCCCGGGGGGGTCGAGGTCGGCGGGCAGCTGCTGGAAGCCGACCACGTGGTCATCGCGACCGGATCGCAGCCGCTGCGCCCGGCGATCGAGGGCCTGGACGAGGGGACGGTGTGGACCAACCGGGAAGCCACCAACGTGCGGGACATCCCGTCCCGGGTGCTGCTGGTCGGCGGCAGCGCGGTCGGCATCGAGCTCGGCCAGTTCTACGCCGGGATGGGCGCGCAGGTCACCATCGTCCAGCGCGCGGACCGGCTCATCGACCGCGAGGACCCGCGCGTCGGCGAACTGGCCGCGCAGGCGCTGTCCGCCGCGGGTGTCACCGTCCGTACCGGGGTCACCCCGGTCAGCGCTCGCGCGGCCGGCGGGGCAATGGTGGTGTCCCTGGACGACGGCAGCCAGGTGGAGACCGACGTGGTGATCCTGGGCGCCGGCCGCCGGCCGGCCACCGATGGCTTCGGCCTGGACACCACGGGGGTGACGCTGACCGGGCGCGGGGGGATCGCCGTGGATGACCGGTGCCGGGCCGGGGAAGGCCTGTGGGCGGTGGGGGACGTCACCGGGGTCTCCCTGTTCACCCACGTCGCGACGTACCAGGGCCGGGTCGCCGCCGACAACATCCTGGGCCGCGACCGCGCCGCCGCCTACGAGGGCATCCCCCGGGTGGTGTTCGCCGATCCCGAGATCGCCGCCGTCGGGCTGACCGCCGCCCAGGCCGCCGCGCGCGGCATCGCCACCGCCACCGCCGAGGTCAGCGTCGCTGACGCGGCAGACCGGTCCTGGACCTACGAGCGCGACCCGCGCGGTGCCGTCGGCCTGCTCGCCGACCGCGACCGCGGCGTGCTGGTCGGCGCGTGGGCTGTCGCGCCGCTGGCCAGCGAGTGGATCCACTACGCCGCCCTGGCGATCCGCGCCCGGATCCCGATCAGCACTCTGCTGGACCAGGTCGCCCAGTACCCCACCTACACCGGGGCCTACCTGAGCGCGCTGGAACAACTCAGCCTGTAGCAGCTGGACTCCGCAGCCAACCGCCCATCCGGGCCTTGTTCAGGATCGATCAGCTGGCATCGAGCTCACCCCGGAACGCCGCGCGGCACCCGGGCGGCCGCGAGGTAGCCGTAGCTGGACACCAAGAATGGGACGACAAAGTTGAGGCCGACCTGAACCCAGGTCAGCCACCCGACGTGACCGGCCGCGATCCGCGGGCCCTCGTTGATAGCTGACAGCACGCAGCCGACCACCGCGGCTACCGGGACGCAGGGGCGCACCGTGACCCCGCGGGCGAACAGCCGCGCGGCCTCGCCCGGCCGTGACCAGGGCGGCACCGCCCGCCGGAAACGACTGGCGTTACCTGAATCGTCAGTGGCGGGCATCCGGGCCGGTTCAGCGCTCGAGTGCGGTGGCGGCGAACTGGGTGCCGGCCACCCGGGCGCGGATCTTCGCGAACGCGGTCTCCCGCGTGGTTGAGGTGTCGTCCCCGAACGGCGCGAAGCCGCAGTCGTCGCAGGTACCCAGCCGGGCTGGGCCGATGTACTCCGCCGCCTCCAGCACCCGGTCCCGCACCTCCTCCGCCGTCTCGATCCGGGGATCGATCGGGTCGGTCACGCCGACGAAGATGCGCTGCCCGCTCCGGGCGTGCTCGGCGATGGCCCGCAGCACCCGGGGCCGGTCCGGCTCGCTGGCCAGCTGAATGTAGAAGGCGCCGGCGTTCAGGCTGAACAGCCCCGGCAGCAGCTGGGCATAGTCGACGTCGGCGCTGTGGGTGGAGTCCTGGTCGCCGCCCGGGCAGGTGTGCACGCCGATCCTGCGCCGGTCGTCGGGCGAGAACGCCGCCAGCACCTGGTTGTTCAGGTCGATGAACGACTGCAGCAGCTGCCCGGACGGGTCGAGCTTCACCGCCAGCCTGCCCTCGGTGAAGTCGATCTGCACGCTGTGCGCGCCCGCCGCCAGCGCGCCGCGGATGTCGGCCACCGCCTCGTCGACGAGGTCGGCGAGGAACTCCTCACGCTGGTAGCCGTCGATGCCGCCGGGCGGGTAGATCAGGCTCAGCGCCGAAGCGGCGATCACCGCCTGCTTGACCGGGGCGTGAGCGTACCGCAGCGCCTGCGCGAGATAGCCGTCGGCGTGCTGCGCGTAGTGGAACGGGCCGGCCGTCAGCCGGGGCAGCTGCCGGGTATGCCCGTCGGCGAACGGGATCACCACCCCGTCCGGGGCGAGCGCCTTCAGGCCGGCCAGCGGATAGGTCGCGAAGCTCGGCTTGCCCTGCTCGCCGTCGGTGATCACCGGCGAGCCCGCAGCCTCGAACTGCTCGATGGTCTCGCGCACCGCTGCTTCGGCGATCTTGGCATGGTCCTCGGCGCTGATCCGGCCCGCGGCCAGATCGTGCCCGGCCTCGATCAGCCGCCGCGGCCGGGGGATGCTGCCGATGGGCTCGGTGGGAATGACCATAGGTCTCACCGTCCTGTGAGAAAAGTTCTGAACTGCCTATTGCAGAGCTGATGCTGAACCCGTCGGTTCAGAACGTCAAGGGGGTGGCTGCTCACCTCCGCAACGTTCGGCATCCGGCTGACCGCCCGCATCGACACCGCCGACGCCGCCCGGGCCTGCGACGCCGCGGCCGCCTGCATCCGCGGCTGGGAGCCGCCCCCGCCGGGCGTGCCGGTTCCCTCCGAGCCCGGATATCCCGAACGGCTCCGCACGCCGCAATGTGCGCACCGAGGCGGCCGCGCCCCGAAGACGCGTCACGGCCCACACTGTCAGGTAGCTGACAACTCCCGCCCGGTCCTGGGCAGCCCGCGCGTTACCGCCATCAGTTCCCGCTGCCGTCAGGGCGCAGCGGATCGGCGGAGGAGACGCGCATGGACATCGAGGAAACCGACATCGTGGTGATCGGGATGGGTCCCGGCGGGGAGGACGCCGCCGGGCGACTGGCCGAGGCGGGCCTGCACGTGACTGGGGTCGAGGCCAGGCTGGTCGGCGGCGAGTGCCCGTACTGGGGCTGTGTGCCGTCGAAGATGATGATCCGGGCCGCCAACCTGCTGGCCGAGGCCCGCCGGATTCCCGGGATGGCCGGCGCGTCGACCGTGAGCCCGGACTGGGCGCCGGTCGCCCGCCGGATCCGGGACGAGGCCACCGACTCCTGGAACGACAAGGTCGCGGTCGACCGGTTCACCGGCAAGGGCGGGCACTTCGTCCGCGGGTGGGGCCGCATCACCGGCCAGGGCGAGGTCACCGTCGAGACCGCGGACGGCGCGCGGGTGTTCCGTGCCCGTCAGGGGATCGTGGTCAGCACCGGGACCGAGCCGGCCGTCCCGCCTATCCCTGGGCTGGCCGGGACGCCGTACTGGACCAACCGGGAAGCGATCGAGACCGAGGACGTCCCGAAGTCGCTGATCGTGCTCGGCGGCGGGGCGGTCGGGGCCGAGCTGGCGCAGGTGTTCGCCCGGTTCGGCGCGCGGGTGAGCGTGGTGGAGGCGATGCCCCGGCTGCTTCCCGCCGAAGAGCCTGAGGCCGGAGACCTGTTGGAAGAGGTGCTTACCCGCGAGGGAATAGCCGTGCGCACCGGCGTCCGGGCCGAGCTGGTCAGCCACGACGGCGGCCAGTTCAGCGTGGGCCTCGCCGGCGGCGAGATACTCACCGCGCAGCGGCTGCTGGTCGCCACCGGCCGCCGCGCCGGCCTCGCCGCGCTCGGGCTGGGCGCCTACGGCATCGTCGAGAGCGCCCCGGCGATCGGAACCGATGAGCGGATGCGCGCCGCCGATGGGCTGTGGACGATCGGCGACATCACCGGCAAGGGCGCGTTCACTCACGTGTCCATGTACCAGGCCGCGATCGCCACCAGGGACATCCTCGGCCAGGACGGGCCGTCAGCGGATTACCGGGCGGTGCCGCGGGTGACCTTCACCGACCCCGAGATCGGCTCGGTGGGCCTGACCGAGGCACAGGCCCGGCAGCAGGGCCTGGCCGTGCGGACCGGCAGCACGCAGCTGCCGTCGTCGGCGCGCGGCTGGATCCACAAGGCCGGCAACGACGGGTTCATCAAGCTCATCGAAGACGCCGACCGCGGGGTCCTGGTGGGCGCCACCTCGGCCGGCCCGGCCGGCGGAGAGGTGCTCGGCGCCCTCGTCGTGGCCATCCACGGCCAGGTCCCGGTCGCGGATCTGCGGACCATGATCTACGCCTACCCGACGTTCCACCGGGCCATCGAAGCCGCCCTCGCCGACCTGGCCGACGGCTGACCGCGGCCGTGCCCGCCCGGACGCGGACACTGTCAGGTCGCTGACACCGGGCATGACCCGCGGCGGCGCCGCGTGGTGCACTGCACTGAGCGGCCACCGGGAAGCCGCGCAGGATTGGCAGCGCATGAAAGCAGGAGGTGGCCGGTGGGCGTGATGGCCCGGATTCGCGCGATCACGAGCGTTCTGCGGCCGGCTGACCCGGAGTTCGCCGCGGCGCTAGCGCGCCGCTGGGCCGAACTGCCCGAGACAGCTCGCACTCCCGGTCAGGTGCTGGGCCGGCACGCGGTGGGCTGCGAGGGCACCCACGGGGTGTTCCCCCAGTGCAACCTGGCGTGCACCCCGTGCTATCACTCCCGGGACGCCAACCAGGTGCGGGTGGATGGGCCGCACACCCTGGCCCAGGTCGAGGCTCAGCTGTCGCTGCTGCGCCGCCAGCGGGGACCACGGGCGCACGCGCAGCTCATCGGGGGCGAGGTGACGCTGCTGTCCCCCGACGACCACGCGGCCGCGCTGATGATCATGCGGGATCACGGCCGGGAGCCGATGAGCTTCACGCACGGCGATGTCGACTACGACTACCTGGAGAAACTGGTGCTCGGCCCCGGCGGGCGGCCGCGGCTGGGCCGGGTGTCGTTCGCCGCGCACTTCGACTCGCTGATGTTCGGCCGCCGCGGCCTCCCCCGGCCGCCGGACGAGGCGTCGCTCAACCCGTACCGGGAGCGGTTCGCGGCGATGTTCGCGCGGCTGCGCCGCGAGCACGGGGTGCGGTCCTTCCTCGCGCACAACATGACCGTCACCCCGGCCAACCTTGGCCAGGTCGCTTCGGTGGTGCGGGATTGCGCGGCGATGGGGTACGGGATGTTCTCGTTCCAGCCCGCCGCGTTCGTCGGGGACGAGCGGCGCTGGCACGAGGACTACCGGGACGTGACCGGGGACCAGGTGTGGGCGCAGATCGAGCGCGGGGCTGGCGCGCGGCTGGACTACCGGGTGTTCGAGCACGGCGACGTGCGGTGCAACCGGGCCGCGTACGGGTTCTGGTGCGGCGACCGGTGGTACCCGTTCCTCGACGGCTCCGACCCGCGGGACCTGGCCGTGCGGGACGCGTTCTTCCGCTACTTCGGGCCGGTGAACTTCACCGGCACCCCGGCCCCCGTGCTCGCGGCCAGGATCGCGCTGATCACGGCCGCGCACCCCGCGGTGCTGGCGCTCGCCGCGCGGTGGGCGGCCCGCACGCTGCGCCGGGTGGGGCCGCGCCGTGCGCTGAGGCACGGGGTGCGGCCGGTCAGCTACGTGATGCACCAGTTCATGGACGCCGCCGACGTCGGGCCGGCCTGGGAGCTGATGCGGCGCGGCCAGGTCAGCGACGATCCGCGGATCCGCGCCACTCAGGAACGGCTGGGCGCCTGCCATTACGCCATGGCCCACCCCGAGGACGGCACGCTCGTCCCCGCCTGCGTCCAGCACTGCCTGCTCGACCCGCAGGAAAACCGGGACCTGCGCGCGCTGCTGCCGCTGCCCGAGGTCCCGCGCCGCCGCGCCGAACGGCCGGGCCCGCAGCCGCCCGTCCGTAGCACGGCGTCGTAGGGGAGCGGAGTGCTGGATTCACGACTACGGGCGATGCTGCGCCCGGCGCTGGAGGTGGCCGGGCGACGGCTGGCCACCGCCGGGGTGCCACCCGTGGCGCTGACCGCCGTCGGCTGGGCCGCCGGGGCCGGGGCGTGCGCGGCCACCGCGCTGCGGGCCTGGCCGGCGGCGCTGGGACTGTGGCTGGTCAACCGACTGCTCGACGGGCTCGACGGGCCGGTTGCCCGGGCCGGAGGCCCAACCGACGCGGGCGGGTTCCTCGACATCGTCGCCGACTTCAGCGTCTACGCGGGGGTCATCCTCGGCCTGGCCGTCGCCATCCCCGCCGCCCGCCTGGCCTGCGTGGCGCTGCTCACCGCGTACTACGTCTCGGGCACGGCGTTCCTCGCGCTGTCCTCGCTGACCGAGCGGCGCCGCCAGCGGCTCGGCGACGACCGGTCGCTCCGCTTTGTCGGCGGCCTGGCCGAGGGCAGCGAGACCATCGCCGTCTACCTGCTGCTGTTCCTCCTGCCGCAGGACGCGACGGTGATCGTGTGGGCGTTCACCGCGGCCGTGGCCATCACAGCCGTGCAGCGGGTCGTCATCGGCCTGAGGCTGTTGCGGGCCCCATCAGGTCCGCGATCGCTGCCGTGGCAGCAATCAGCGAAGGCAGGGGCACGACAGCGCCGTTCCCGCGGCCCGGGACGGCGCCACCCTCACCACCCAACCCCCAGGAGTGACCGGTGAGCAGCACGCAGGTACGCGCGCCCGGACTTGCTCAGCGGGTCGACGAAGCGACAGGCAGCGCTGGCCCCGGCCGGTCGCTGCGGCGGGGCAGCCTGCGGTTTCTGCGCACCGCCGCCCTCCCGGTCGGCATCCAGGGCCCGACCGCGGGCGTCATCATCGGCCCGGCCATCATCGCCGGCATCGTGGGCGAGCCCGGCGCGCTGGCCCAGGTGCTGGCGCTGGCGGCGATGGGCTTCGTGGCCTACGCGTTCGTGGTCTTCACCCGCTCGTTCAACTCCGCCGGGTCGGTGTACGCGTTCAACGGCAGCGCGCTCGGTCCCGGGTACGGGTTCGTTTCCGCGTGGGTGCTGCTGCTCGTCTACACCTCGTTCGCCGCCGGGGTCTACGCCGCCACCGCCGACATCGGCCAGACACTGCTCGCCTCGTTCGGCGTGCACGTCGGCTGGATCTGGCTGGGCCTGGCCGGCGCGGCCGTGGCGCTGGGCCTCGCCTACGTGTCCATCGGGTTCAGCTCGCTGGTCGTCCTCGCCGCCGAGGGGGCGGCCGTCGCGCTGATCACCGTGGCGGGGATCGCTGTACTGGTGTCGGGCGGCTATCACCATCACGGCATCAGCGCCGCGCCGTTCAGCCCGCACGGCGTCTCGCTCTCAGTGCTGGCGCTTGGCGTATCGGCAGCGTTCGGGCAATTTTCGGGGTTCGAAAGCGCGGCCACCCTCGGCGAGGAAGCCAGGCGCAGCACCCGCACCATCCCCGCCGCAATCGCCTGGTCGCTGGCTGGCGCGGCGGCCGTCTACATCCTCTTCACCTGGATCGTCTACAGCGCCTACCCCAGCCCGGCGGCCGTCGCCGCCGACCCGGCCCCGCTGGTCCACGTCGCCAGCACCTACCTCGGCAGCGGAGTCGGCACGGCGGTCAACGCGGCCGGGCTGATCAGCGCGTTCGGCGCCCAGCTCGCCTGCCTGAACGCGGCCGCCCGGCTGCTGTTCGCCCTCGGCCGCGAGACCAGCGGCAATCCCGGCACCAGCGTGCTGACCCGGACCTGGCGCCGGCACGGCTCGCCGGCCGGGGCGCTGACGGTTGCGGGCGCGGCCAGCGTCGCCGCGCTGCTGGCGTTCGGCTTCGAGCAGCACGCGACCCGCGCCGCGACCCTGATCATCCAGTACGGCGCCTACCTGATCCTGGCCGCCTACCTGATGACCGTGATCGCCGCGCTGGCCTGGACGTGGCGCACCCGGCGGCGGCCGCTGCCGCTGGCCATCCTCACGGCCGGCGCGGTCATCCTCGGATACGTGCTGTACCGCACGTTCTCCCCGTTCCCCGCGGCCCCGTTCGGCTGGGTCGTGCTCGGCGCCGCCGCGAGCGCGGCCGCCGGAGTCGGCATCCTGCTCGTCCCCGGCCTGCTGCCCCGGATGCGCCGATCCCCGCTGCTGGCTGTCACGAGGCCCCAGGGACGATGACTCCGCCGCCCCGGCGCGGCCTGCGCAGGCGGGGGGCGGCTCAGGCGAAGGCGGCGAGCCGGGCCGGGTCGAGGACCTCGATGGTGCTGTAGCTGATCCGGATCAGGCCGTCGCGTTCCAGGTCCTTGAGCACCTTGTTCAGCGAGGGCCGCTGCACGCCGAGCATGGCGGCCAGGGTCCGCTGCGGCAGTTCCACCCGGCCGTCGACCGCCTCGTCGGCCAGCAGGCTGCACGCCTGCGCGGCCAGCGACCCGCCCAGCAGCGCCAGGATCCGGGCCTGGCTGGCCGCCAGCCGCTGGGCCACGCTGGACAGCCACCGCCGGGCGATCCCGGGCCGGGTGGCGAGCAGCCGCTCGAAATCGTCGGCGCCCAGGAACAGGCAGGTGACCTCGGACAGGGCTCGCCCGGTGTAGGGCAGCGGCATCTGCAGCAGCAGCTGGATGTCGCCGTCCACGTCACCTGGGCGCAGCAGCTGCACCACGGCCCTGCGGCGGCCGGAGCCCACCGACAGCTCGATCCGGCCGTCGCGGACGATCCACACCCCGGATGCCTGCCCGCCGCCGAACAGCACCGAGCCCTGCGGGAACGTGCGCACCGCGAGGATGGAAGCGAGCGCGGTCACGTCGTCCGGCCGCAGCGGCGCGGCCTGGCCGCGGCCCACGCACCGGGCCACCCAGGCGGCCTGCCGGATCTGTGCCTCCGCCATGCCCTGCGGCACGGGCAGCAGCCCCGCTGCCCGGTGCGCCGCCGCCGCGGGAAGCCGCCGGAAACTCATGACACCCATCTTGTCACCGGGCTGACACTCCCAGCCAGGTCTAGTCACCTGGCTGACACTTTCCCGGTAGTGTGCCCGGACCCGGCGCGCGAGGCGGTCTTGTCAGCCGGCTACTCGGGCGGCTACACCAGATAGGGACGTAATCGTGACACTGGGCTGGCGAGGCGGAGATCATGCAGGTGGAAGTGAGCCCGGAGGCGGCAGCGCAGATTGACCAGCGCGGCGGGCGGCTGTGGGTCTGGGCGGCCCGCCCGCAGATGTGCTGCGCGGGGACGCCGGCCTACATGCACGCGGCCACGGAGCAGCCGGCCGGCCTGTCCGGGTTCAGCCTGGTTTCGCAGGCCGGCGTGGAAATCTGGTTCCGCGCTCCCGCCGACCGCGTTCCGGACGTGCTGGAGATCGGCCTGCACGGCAGGCGCCGGCCGCGTGTCGAGGCCTACTGGGACGGCTGCCTCATCGCGCTCTAACTCAGTCAGCAGGCGGACACTCTCGCGCCGGACCGGATCTCCAGCCTGGCCTGAGGACGGCTACCCGGGCGACCCGGGTAGCGGCTGCAAACCGCCAGCCGCGAGCAACTAGCCTCGACGCGCCGACGGGCGGCCCGTCATCACCGCAGCAGCGGTGGCTGCCGGACGACGCGGCCGGGAGCCGGCAGTACCGAAGCTGCATGGGTCTTTCAACCACTTCGCCACCCGCGGGACCGGCGCGGGGGCCGGACAGCGCGTGTTGTTGTCACCTGGCTGACACGCCTTCTCGGTGCGGCCGGGTCACGTGCTGCGATCGGTGAAGCGCGGCGCATCGTGGCGAAGCTCATGGTCAAGGTCACTTGGATGGCTGCACAGGAAGTCGGATGGTTGGATAGAAAGGGGACATCCGTGACATCAGCAACCGGGACCTCCGGTGTCGTGCGGGTGTACTGGCGGCCCGGGTGCCCGTTCTGCGCGCGGCTGCGGCTGGGGCTGCGCGCCGCGCGCGTGAGGTCCGAGTGGGTCAACATCTGGGATGACCGGGGAGCCGCGGCGCGGGTGCGCGCCATCACTGGTGGCGACGAGACCGTCCCCACTGTCGTGGTCGGCACCAAGACCATGGTCAACCCGTCGGCCCGCCAGGTCGTCGCGGCCGTTCGAGCCGCTCAGCCCGGCATCGTCCCGGCGGACGGAACTGATCCCGCATCGCGGCTGGCACGGGCCGCCGGCTCGCTGACGCGCCGCTGGCCCTGGCGAGGGCACGCCGCCCACGAGCCGCACGGGCGTACGTCGAGCTGAAACGCCGGACGACAGCACCGCGTGAGGCCCATCGCCAGGCTGTGGTCCCGCATCCGGGGCGATTCCGTGATCTCCGTGCTGGCCCGCGGCGCCGTGTCCGGCCTGGCCGGATTCTGCGCCGGGCCGATCCTGGGCGCCGTCCTCACCGTCGCAGCGGGATCCGGGGCAGCCGCTGCACGGCGCCGCGCTGCATGACGGGAATGGCGCAAGGCCGGACGTCGCACATGGGTTTAAAGGCTAGCGAGTAAAGGGTGAACCGTGTTCACGCTTTACCTGAGCACATGGCCCTAGACCGGCTGGCAGGCTATCCGTGATGGGTCAGGAAATTTCCTGCGGCTCCTCAGCCCGCTGCATCCGGTCCGTCCTCGACATTTCCATCGTGCGTCACGTCACCACGATTTCTGACAGCTGGGATTTGTCATCAGGCTGACAAATCCCCCCCGCACCGGGGAGTGCGGCTTTTTAGTAGATGTAATGGCCCGGGCGGCGCGCATCCGGTGTCGTACCGGTCACGCCGGGCCACGGAGAGGAGATGACTGTGGTTCAGGTAACGCGGGCGCCGTCCGCCGGGGACATGCGTCTAGTCGCCAGGAGGCTGCTGGGCCCGGCGCTGGCGGGCGGCTTCGCCGGCGGGCTGGCGCTGATCGTCGTGATGATCCTGGTCATGGGTGCTGCCGGAATGGGTTACGCGAGCCCGCTCAACCTGGGAATCCCGGCCTTTGTCTACACGATCACCCCGCCGCTTTCGATGCTGCCGGCGCTGATGACGCTCATGGGGATCCATCTGCCGCCGGCCGCGATGGCCCAGCTCGCGCCAGGGCTGCACAGCGGTCACATCAGCCCGGTGATGGCCGGCAAGCTGGGGACCATGCTCGCCGGGATGCACGTGCCTGCGGCGAAGCTGCAGATGATGGGGCCGCTGATGACCGGCCACGCGACGAACGGCACGGTCGCGACGCTGCTGTCGCAGATGAGCCCGGCCGCGCGGAACGCGGTCATGAGCGCGATGCCGGTCAGCGCCGGGCGGGTCGCGGTGGGGGTCATCCTGCACTTTGCCTACGCCGGGTCCCTCGGCGTGCTGTTCGCCGCGCTCATCGGGGCGGCCGCGTGGCTGCGCGTTCCGGGGCTGCGGAGTCCGGCCGGCATCATGACCTCCGGCGTGATCGGCGGCGCGCTCGTCTACGTGGTGATGCGCTGGGGCCTGCTGCCGCCCACCAACCCGATGATGGCGCTGGTCCCGCAGACTGCGTTCTTCCTCGCCCACCTGGTCTTCGGGCTCGTCGTCGGGGTGGCCCTCGTCGTCGCGTTCCGGCGGCGCAGCCTGGCAGCCGCGATGCCGCCAGCAAACTGAGCTGCAATCAGTCCGGTAGTTTCGCCGGACGATCATCAAGGCCCCTGTCCTCGGCCTGGCCCGAGCCGCGGAGACGCGATGACGCCGACGCCGACCTGGCCGAGGTCTGCCTCGACGGCGCGCAGGTAGGCGATGAGGTCGGCGCGCAGGTCCCCGGCGGGGGGCGGCAGGTCGCGCTGGGGCGCTGGCGATGGCCGCGGTGGCCAGGTCGGTGCGGTCGCGGAAGCGGCGGTACAGGCTGGATTTGCCGATGCCGGCGTGGTGCGCGACGTCATCGAGGGTCAGGCTGCGCATTCGGAGCGGCGTCACCGCGTCCCCAGCCCGCGGGCGAGGAGTAGCTGCCGGGTGCGGGCTTGGGTCTTGGCCAGGATGGCTTTGATGTGGTCGCTGGCGGTGTGCTCGGATACCACCATGCGCTCGGCGATCTCGCGGGTGTCGAGGCCCTCGCAGAGCAGGGCGAGGACTTCGGATTCGCGTCGCGTCAGTGCGCAGGCCCGGGCGTAGATGTCCAGGCGATCTGTCGCGGTGCTCGGCTCGATCGACACGGCGATGTCGGTGCCCAGTCGCGACGCTTTGACCGTCACCCAGCGGCTGCCGCCGAGGTTTATCCGCGACCATGGCGGGCCGATGGGCATGCCGTGCTCCTGGGCGACGAGGGCGGCGGCGATATTGTAGGCCGCAGCCGGGATCGGCGCCATTGGCTCATCGGGCGGGTTCAGGCGCAGCAGCGCGTCTGCTGCCGCTTCGGTCTGGCTCCTTACTTGCAAGTCGGGGCCGAGTACCACGACCGCGGGCCCGATCGGGTGCAGTTGCCGTCCTGGATCGACGAAGGTGCGGGCGATGGCCGCGCGCAGCCCGGCCGTCACCGGGCGGGCGAGCGCCGCGAGCAGGCGCAGTTCGCCGGCCTTGAACGATCCGCCGCCGTAACGCCACAGGTCGAGCGCGCCCCAGCAGCCGTACCGGTCGGCGAATACGACGATGGCGGTATCGCTGACCCCGAGCTGGCTTTGCACCTCGCGCCAGAGCACTGACCGGTCGGGATGCCCGTCCGTTTCGTGCGCCAGCGAGGTGGCCGCGACTCCCGCTTCGAGCACGTGATCCCAGCGGCAGTACGGCGTGAGATACCGGGAGCAGATCAACGCAGGCAGCCGGGGCCAGGAAAGGCCGGGCACGTCGGCCAGCGGCGAGGTGCCCACGCGAGATACCGGATCAGTCAGCGGGAAGTTGTACCCGCCGAACGGGACCGCCCGGCGCACCAGCGCAACGAGCTGCTCGCGCAGTGCCTTCGCCGACAGCGGCCGGCGGCACACGGCCGCAGCCCGGTCGGCCAGTTCGTACGAAGCAGCCATCGGCTCAGCATAGGCGGCGGAAATTCCCCCGGATCGGGGATAGGACGGCGCGCGTGTTCGCCGCAGTCTGGTCTTCCACCGATCCGAGGAGGAGACATGACCACGGTCCACATCGAGAACACCGTCCAGGACTTCGACGCCTGGAAGGCGAACTTCGACAAGTACGAGCGATTCCGCGCCGAGCAGGGCGTGCGGTCCTACCGAGTGAGCCGCAGCCTCACCGAGCCGAACGAGGTCCTCGTCGACCTGGAATTCGGTGACCAGACGGCCGCGCAGGCGTTCCTGCCCCAGCTCGAGAAGATCATGAACAGCCCGCAGGCCCGGACGCAACTGGTGGCGCATTCGGTCCCACGGCTGTACGCCGTCGTGACCGAGTGCGTCCCGTCGGCGATCGGCTGATCTCGGCGCTTCGGGCAGCGAGACTCAGGCACCGCAAAGGAACCAGCTCGCTGGCCGCCGCAAGCGGACACAATGCTGATCGCTCCACTGCGCCGATCACCCCGGCGCATTGGGGCGCCAGCCAGCAGCGCCACGGCGCCAGCGCAACCCCGGTCCCGGGCGCCAACCGCCGGACGTCGTGCTCACCGGCGGTAGCCAGCGCGAGCAAGGTCTCCCACGCCAGGAACCTCAGTCCCAGACCCCCACGTGCCAGCGCAGCGCCGTCCGGTCCACGCTTCTGGCAGGGCGGATGACACCCGAAAGGAGGTCAGCAGACCTGCCGGTACGGGTGGCCCGGCACGAACTGCGACCACTCCGCGCGGGTCAGCTGCCGGTTCGCCAGCCGGCAGGCGTACGTTTCCCAGCGGGCGGCGGTGACGGGGTAGAGCCACACCCGGCCAGCGGTGTCGGTGGCCACGATCGTCCGCCCGTCCGGCGCGAGGGTCACGTAGAGGAAGGAACTGGTACCTCGCGCTGACGCGGCGGGTCCCCGGCAGCGGTTTCGGCTGGCGCTTTGCTCCCGCTGCCCACCATGCCGTACCTCCCTGCTCTCCCGGCTGCCATGGTAACGATCGCCCGGGCCGGGCTGCCGCCTGCAGCGGGCTGCGGGCAATGCGGCGGGCAGGCAACGGGCACCGTCGTCCGCTCGGTGGTGGGCCGGTGCCCGCCCGTGGTGCAATCAACCGGAGACGCCGGGCGTCGTATCTAGGTGTGAGGTGCCATGGGCAGTGACCATCGCGCGTTCCTGGAGGCCACGCTGCCGTATCTGGACGTGGTGTATCAGGTCGCGCGGCAGGCGGCCGGGGACGGGCAGGAGCCCGACGACCTGGTGCAGGAGACCTACCTGCGGGCGTATGCCGCCTTCGGCTCTTACCGGGGCGGGAGCATGCGGGCGTGGCTGGCCGCGATCTGCCTGAACGTGGCCCGGTCGGAGGCACGGCGGCGCCGGCGGCGGCCGTGGGAGGTGCCCGCCCGGGCGCTGCTCGACGTACTGCCGGCGGCCGGCCCGGTCGGCGGGGAGGCGGTGCCGGATGTGGCCGATGTGGTGATCGCCGACCTCGACGCGCAGGCGGTGGCCGAGTGCCTGGCGCTGCTGCCGGAGCCGCAGCGGTTGTGCATCGCGTTGATGGATGTGGCCGGGTACACCGCCCGGGAGACAGCAGACGCGCTTGGCTGCCCGCGGGGCACGGTGCTGGCCCGGGTGCACCGTGGCCGGCGCAGGCTGGCCGAGCTCCTGGCCGACGCGGGGGTGAGCCATGGACAGCCGTGACCGGGACCACCGGTTGCTGGGTGCGTTCTTGGCCGGGGACCTGGACCCAGCGGCGGCCCGGCGGTGGGACGCTCACCTGCTGGAGTGCGAGCAGTGCTGGCGGGCGGTGCGCGAGGACAGGGTGGGCCGGCAGGCCGCGCAGCTGCTGCGACGGCCGGCGCCGCCGGGGCTGGCCGACCGGGTCACCTTCGCCGTCGAGGTGGCCGGCGCCGCCCGCGCGGCCGGGCAGCGGCCCGCCCGCGCGGCCGCCCGCTCACGGTGGCGGGCACGCCAGGGCGGCCGGGCACGCCAGGGCGGGCGGCTGCGCCGGCGATGGCTCGCGGCCGCCACAGGGACGGGTGCCGTCGCCGTGGTGGTCACGCTCATGGTGTTGCTGCTCCCCGGCGGGCAGCAGGCCCAGAGCGTGCCGGCGGCGGTGGCGGCGGTGGCGCGTTACGCCCAGGCAGTCCCCTCTCCGGCCCGGGCACCGGACGCCCATCCGGACGGGCGGGGCGTGCCGGTGGAAGTGGGTCGGCCGGTGACGGTGACCGCGGGCGGGCAGCAGATCGTGATGCGGACCTGGCGGCTGGGCGGGACGGAGGCGGTGGTGGCGGTCTCGGGCCGGCCGTTCCCGATGCCCGCCCGTGCCCAGGGACTGTCCGGCATGGGGATGGCGTGGTCGGCGCGGCTGGGGAAGCTGGGTCTGTACTGCCTCAACGGCCGGACCTCCGAGCTGGTCGCAGCGCCGGTCCCGGCGAAGGAACTGGCCGCGCTGGCGACCCGGCTGCCGCTGGCCTGACGCCGTCCCAGAGACAAGCCGCTGATGTCAGACGAGTAGCTGGTGAACCGCCCGGTGAGCCGGTCGTCACCGGGCCTGCCGCAGAACGGCCGCTGATCCCGGCCATCTTGTAATCGGCCGCGATGGCCGAGTGCGTGGGGTTGGCCATGTCGATCATCTGGACCCATCCCCGTCGGCAGTGGAAGCTCGGGTCGGTGAAGGTCCCAGCGGTGCAGCTTCGTCGCGGCCGCTGGCACCTGTCAGGAGACGACCCGGGTGTGCGGGCGGAACGCCGCCCAGACAAACCAGAACGTGTCCTCGTGAGTGATAGGGGTCAGGTTCTGGCCGGCGAGCGGCCCGGCGCCTGCGTGGCCGAGCACGGACCAGTGGCTGCCGGTCTCCCGGTCACGGAACCCCCCGGCGGCCGGCAGGAAGTGCAGCCGCCTGCCGTCGACCACCGGGCTGAACGCTCCGGTGGCGCCGACGTCGGAACCACCAGCGATCGTTGCGCTGGAGAGGGCGGATGCCGTGCCGGGCTGCCACCACACGATGACGGGCTGTCCGGCAATCGTCAGGTCGACCACCTTCCGGCGCCGTAGCGTGCTGAGCAGGACCGCGACCGCCTCACCGCCGT
>Ga0070698_100002574_pt1 | contig 19975 bp, 18 predicted proteins | sample KBSK1502metaG_FD_65477 | JGI IMG/M metagenome (GOLD analysis project Ga0070698, IMG submission 65477) | Corn, switchgrass and miscanthus rhizosphere microbial communities from Kellogg Biological Station, Michigan, USA - KBS K1-50-2 metaG | ecosystem: Host-associated > Plants > Roots >...
CGAGTCCCGTGCCGTCGCGGTCGATCGAGGTCAGCAGAATCTCGCCCGCGCCCTTGTCGGCTCCCAGGTGGCACCACTCCACTGCGTCCCGATCCCATTGCCGGCGCCCCGCCTCCGTGCGCACTTCCCAGCGAGGCCCGGCTCGCACGGCATCGACCGCCAGCACGACGCACTGGCTTCCGAACGCGCGCCAGAGATCGTCCAGCAGCTCCGGCCGATCGACGGCCGCCGAGTTGATCGCGATCCGGTCGGCTCCCGCGCGCAGGAGACGCTCCGCGTCCGAGCAACTGCGGACTCCTCCCCCGACCGTCAGTGGCACGAAGAGGGAACGCGCGGTGCGTTCGATGACGTCTCGCACGGCGCCGCGCCCCTCCGGAGTCGCCGAGATATCGAGGTACACGATCTCGTCCGCGTCTTCCGCGGCGTAGCGCGCGGCGGACTCGACCGGGTCGCCAGCGTCGACCAGATCGACGAAGCGCGTTCCTTTGACGACACGGCCGTCGCACACGTCCAGGCACGGGATGACGCGGACCTTGAGATTCGTCGCGGCGCTCACCATTCTCGCCTCAGAACCGAGAGCGGTATGTTCCCTTCGTAGAACGCGCGACCCACGACCGCGCCCCGCACCGACGGAGATGTCGCGAGCGTTTCCAGATCCGCCTCGCTGGCCACCCCTCCCGCGGCGATGACCGGTCCTCCGAAGGCGCGAGCCGCGGTGTCGAGGAGCTCGAGATCTGGACCCGAGAGATCGCCGTCGCGAGCGACCGCGGTAACGATGAGGTCGCCGACTCCGACTCGGCGTACAGCCGCCGCGGCTTCCTCGAGTGCGGGCCCCGCAATGGCAGTCCAGCCGCGCGTCCGCACGAGCCCGTCTCGCGTGTCCAGCGAGACCGCCAGACGCGAGCCGTAATGATCGAGCCATCCGCGCAGCCTCTCCGGCTCCTCGATCGCCGCCGTGCCCACGATCACGACCGCCACACCCATGGAGAAAGCCGCCTCCAGATCTTCGTCGGTGCGCAGCCCCCCGCCGAGCCGAATCGGAACTTCCGAAACGCGGACGATCCGAGCGACCGTTGCGAGATGCTGCGGGGATCCGCCGAAGGCGCCGTCCAAGTCCACGACGTGCAGCGCGCGTGCGCCCGCTTCGCGAAATGCCCGAGCGACCGCGACGGGATCTTCCGAGTAGCGGAACTCCTCCGAGGCGCTCCCCTGACGCAGGCGGACCGCCCCGCCGCGCCGCAAATCGATGGCTGGAAAGATCTGGAAGCTCAAGCCGCTCTCCGATGGATCATCTCGAGCGCCGTTCCGAGAAGCCGCACGCCCGCGGCTCCACTCTTCTCCGGGTGGAATTGAAAACCGATGCAGGTTGTGTCGCCGACGGCGGCGGCGAAGCTCTCGCCGTGGAGGCAGCGGGCGAGCACGAGATTTTCCGAAGCCGGCAGAGCGACAAACGAGTGCACGAAGTAGAAATCGCCGCCGTCGGATTCGCCAAAGAGCGCCCTGCCTGCCTCGGTCGCCCGGACGCTGTTCCACCCGACGTGCGGAACGAGCGCCCTTCCCGAAAGACGCACGACCCGGCCCGGAAGGAGACCCAGGCCCGGTTGATCTTCTCCCTCTTCGCTCGTCTCGAAGAGGAGTTGCATCCCCAGGCAGATTCCGATCACCCGGGCTCCTCCCGCAGCTGCGGATTGGATCGCCTTGCCGAGACCTGTCCGCTCGAGGCGCCGCGAGGCCTCGGCGAACGCGCCGACGCCGGGAAGGAGGATCGTTTCCGCGGCCGCGACCTGGCCCGGCCGCGCCGTCGCGACGGCCTCGTGACCGAGCGACTCGAGAGCGCGCAGCGCGCTCCAGAGATTCGAGAGGCCCAGGTCGGGCACTACAATCTTCATATTGTTAATGTTCCCTTGGTCGAGGCGATTGACTCGTCGCCGGAGGGACGGATCGCCTCGCGCAGGGCCCGCGCGAAGGCCTTGGTGATCGCCTCCGCGGCGTGGTGGCCGTTGCGGCCGGAGATCAACGCCACGTGGAGATTCAACCTGCCGCGGGACGCGATCGATTTGTAGAGCTCCTCGACCAGGGGAAAGACGAACTCCGGAGTCACCAGCAGCATCTCTTTGTCGAAGGGGACGTCCCAGACGAAGTAGGGACGCCCGGAGAGATCCACCACGGCGCGCGCCAGAGCTTCGTCCAGCGGAATGTACGCGTGCCCGAAGCGGCGGATGCCGCGCTTGTCGCCGAGCGCCTTCTCCAGCGCCTCGCCGAAGGCCAGACCCACGTCTTCGACCGTGTGATGGAAGTCGATCTGGATGTCCCCCGTCGCCTCGACCGCCAGGCCCAATCCCGCGTGGCGCGCGATCGTGTCGAGGAGGTGATCCAGAAATCCGATCGGCGTTTGGATCCGCGTCGGAACCTCGGCCGCGGGGCCGAGCTCCAGCCGGATCGACGTCTCCTTCGTCGTTCGCTCGACCAGGCCGCGGTTCATCGGGTCACCTCTTTCCAGATCTCGAGAAAGCGGTCGTTCTCCTCCGGGCGCCCGACGGTCACGCGCAGGGCCTCGCCGCGCGTTCCTGCCACACGGCGAACCGCGACACCCCGCGCCCGCATCGCCTCGGCGAGCTCCGCCGCGGGCTTCTCGGGCCGCAGGTAGTGAAAGTTTGCGAAGGATCGAGCGACAAGAGCTCCGCCCGCGCTGGAAAGCGCGGGGAAGACGCGGTCCCGTTCGGCGACGATCTTCGCGGCGCGCTCCGCGAGAAGCTCCGGCCAAGCCAGGGTCGCGAGCGCGGCCGCTCGCGCGAAGAGGTTGACCGCGTAGGGCGGATAGACCTTCGAGACCTCAGCGACGAGAGCCGGATCGGCCAGCAGGTACCCGACCCGGGCTCCCGCGAGCGCCGCGGCCTTCGAGAGCGTGCGCAGGATTGCGAGGTTGGAGCACTCGCCGAGCCACGCGCGCGCGCTCGTGCCTGAGAACTCGACATAGGCCTCGTCGAGGACCACCAGGGCATCGGTCTCGAGCAGCGCCCGGAGACCGTCCTGAGGGAACAGGGTCCCGGTCGGGTTGTTGGGCGAGCAGAGCAGAATGACGAGGCTCGGGTCCTTGCGCGCCGCCTCGATCATCTCCTCGACGGGCGGTGAGAGACCCTCCTCCGAGAGAGGAAGGGAGACGACCTCGCCTCCGGCCGCTCGGACCCAGGGAGCGAAGAGCCCGAAGGTCGGCGGGCAGAGCACGCACCGCCGGCCCGGACCGAAGAGCGCCAGGAAGAGAGAGAGGAAGAGGGAATTGGAGCCGTTGCCGACGAGGACCGCCTCCGGCGGGAGCCCTTCGCGCCGCGCCAGCGAGGAACGCAGGTCCGAGGCCCACGGATCGGCATACCGGGACCAGCTCTGCTCTTCGAGTCGCCGCAGCACCTCCCGGCGCATGTCCTCCGGCATCTCTGCCGGACTTTCATTGCGATCGAGCCGAATCGACGCATCGCCCTTGCCGGCGGCGTACGCGGGCGCCTCTCGCACTTCCCGGCGCACGAAGTCGAGCGGGCTCGCGGCCGTCTTTTTCATCTCGTCGCCTCCTGTTCCGCTCTCAGCTTACGGCGAAGCCGGGCGGCCGCCGCATGGGCAGGCAATCCCTCCACCGAGGCGAGGATCTCGACTGCCGGAGCGAGCCGGCGTGCATCGGCGCGCGAAAGGGAGACGACGGCCATCCGCCGGACGAAGTCGTGGACCGACAGCGCGGAGGCGAACCGCGCCGTGCCGTTCGTCGGCAAAACGTGATTCGTGCCCGCAACGTAATCGCCGAAGACCTCCGAGCTCCAACGACCCGCGAAGACCGCTCCCGCGCGCCGGAAGCGGCGTGCGTCGGCGAGGCTGTCCTCGGTCTGGACCCCGAGATGCTCCGGCGCGATGCGCTCCAGGTATCGCACCGCCTGGGCGCGCGTGGCGGCGACGCCGATCGCCCCATAGCGCCGCAGCGACGCGGCGGCACGGCGGCGCTCCGGAAGTTTGAGGAGCCGCCGCGGCAACGCCACACGGACCTCAGCCGCGAGCCGGCGCGATGTCGTCACGAGAATCGCCGCCGCCTCCTCATCGTGCTCGGCCTGCGCGAGGAGGTCGGCCGCCACGCACTCGGCATCGGCCGAACCATCGGCAAAAATGGCCACCTCTGTCGGGCCCGCGATGGAGTCGATCCCCACGAGTCCCGACACGGCGCGCTTGGCGGCAGCGACGTAACGGTTGCCCGGGCCGACGATCTTGGCGACCGAGGGAATCGTGGCGGTCCCGACCGCGAGCGCCGCGATCGCGTGGGCTCCTCCCATCCGGTAGACCGCATCGACGCCGAGCCGCGCGAGCGCCCATCTCAGAGCGGGAGATGCGGCCCAGGCGGCCGGAGGCGTCGCGACGACGATGCGCCGAACTCCGGCGATGCGCGCCGGCACGACCGTCATCAGCGCCGTCGAGAGATAGACCGCCTCGCCGCCCGGCACATAGATCCCCACGGAGTCGAGCGGCAGGATGCGTTCTTCCAGGCGGCTGCCCGCGACGACCCAGCGCGCGGCGGAGGGCCGCTGGCGCTCGTGGAACGCGGTGATTCGCGATCGGGCGAGATCGAAGGCGCGGCGCAGGCTCGGATGGACGTGCGCGCGGACGGAAGGAGCGAGGACCGGAATGCGGCTGTGGTCATAGCGCCTCCTCCAGCGCGCCAGGGCACGATCGCCTTCGCGGCGCAGGTCCGCGACGGCGCGCTCGGCCACGATCGCCGCGTCCCCCGAGAAGAGGGCCCGCGCGCGCCGCTCGAGCCGCGCGAGGTGCTTCTCGGCGCCGGCCGAAGGGACGTCGAAGACTCTAACCATGAGCTTCCAGCATCCCGGCGAGCAGCCGGACGAAGGCGAAGATGTCCCGCCGCCGGCGGGCGATCGCTCCACGGTTGACGATCAGCTGCGGAGCGACGTCGCGGATCTTCTCGACCTCCTGGAGACCGTTGGCCCGCATCGTCTCTCCCGTGTCGACGAGGTCTGCCACGAAATCCGCCAGCTCGAGGCCGGGAGCGAGCTCGACTGAGCCCGCGAGCGGCACGATCTCGGCTCCGATGCCACGCTCCTCGAAAAAGCCGCGCGTCAGCCTCGCGTACTTCGTCGCGACACGCAGTGCACGACCTTCCGGCGGAGGATCTCCATCGGCCGGAGCCAGCAGCGAAAACCGGCAGCGGCCGAAGGGAAACTCGAGCGGCCGCGGCAGGTCTTCGCATTCCTTCTCAGCGAGGACGTCCGATCCGACGATTCCGAGATCGGCCGCGCCCCGGCGCACGTAGGTCGGGACGTCGAAGTCCTTGAGCAAGAGAAGGCGCAGGCCCTTCTCCGGCACCTCCGCCACGAGCCGGCGCCCCTCGAAGGCGCCCAACGCGAGCGGAGGCCGCGCGAGGAAGTCAGCCAGCGGCGCCGCGATGCGTCCCTTGGGCAGAGCGATCGTGAGCGCGGCGGTCACGATCGCACCAGCGCCTCGAGCCCGAGCGAGAAGCCCACGGCAGGCCGAGGCTTGCCGAAGGCGGCGTACAGCTCGTCGTAGCGGCCTCCACCGGCGATCGGCTCGCCGCCCGCCTCGCCGAACACGGAGAAAAAGAAGCCCGTGTAGTAGGAGCGGGAGGGAGGCTCTGCCAGATCGATCGTCACGTCGCATTCCTCTCGCGGCGAGAGAGCCCGAGCCACGTCGGCGAGAACCGCCCCCGCCGGACCGAGAGAAGCGAGAATCGAGTCATCCGCGGGGATGCCTCCTTCGAGGAGCCGCCGAACTTGATCCCTGCCCTCGGGCGAGAGGCCTCGCGTCGCGTCCGCAACCACCTGCACGCGTCTCTCCCGAATCGCCTTCGCGAGCGCGCCCGGGTCGGAGCTCATGTGAAGTCGGGAGAGCGCGGCCTCCAGCGCGCCGACCGATGAGAGGACGATCCAGATGCGGCCCGCTCGAGCCGCCTCGAGAGACTCGGAGCATCGCTCGACGATCTCGAGATCCGCCTCGGCGCCCGGCGCGCCGAGAAGCTCGGCCCCCACTTGGTAGAACTCGGCACTGCCGCCGTCGCGGCCGCCGCCTCGCAGAACCTCCCCCCGATAGAAGAGACGCGTCGTCTCTCCCTCGGACGGCAGCCGAGGCGCCAGATGACGCGCGATCGCGATCGTGAAATCCGCCCGCAACGCGATCGTGTCGCCGTGGCGGTCGACGAAGCGGTAAAGCTCCCTCTCCTCGCCTGGTCCCAGGTGCGGAGCGTAGGGCGCCAGGTAATCCGCGGACGGCACTATCGCCTCGCGGTAGTCGGCGGCGCGCAGCTTCTCGACGATCCTCTCCTCCGCGTCGCGGCGGCGCGTGGCCTCCTCGAACACGTACGCCGCGGTGCCGGCGGGCAGCATCGCGCCTCGCTGGCTCACGCGGCCTCCGAAGCAATGGCAAGAGCTCGGTCCACCTCGTCCGCGGTGACGCTCTCCGCGCCGAAGAGCCGGGCCTGTCGAATCGCCTGCGCCGCGAACATCTGCACGCCCTCGACGGTCGGGCAGCGCGCCGCGCGAGCTGCGCGAATCGTGGCGGTCAGGGAGCCGTCGCGGCGGTAGACGCAGTCGAAGACGAGCGGCCGATGCTCGAGCACCCTCTCCGGAAATGCCGGCGGGTCGTTCTGACCGGATCCGATCGGCGTCGCGTTGAGGTACAGGTCGGCTTCCGTCTCCGCGAGATCGTCCCAGGCAAGCGAGTCGACGCCCAGCTCCTGTGCGAGCGCGTCGGAGGCTTCGTCTCTCCGGCTGACGATCAGAACCTCGTAGCCGAGCTTGCGCGCGGCAACCACCGCGGCCCGCGCGACCCCGCCCGCCCCGAGGATCACCGCCGACCGACCCTCTCCGGTGTCGTGGTCGGCAAGCGGATCGAAGATGCCGTCCACGTCCGTGTTCTCGGCGCGCCACCGGCCCCGCTCGAAGACGAGAGTGTTGGCCGCGCGTGTCACGACGACGTCTTCGGAAGGCACCGCCGTCTCCGCCGCCTTTCTTTTCCAGGGGCGCGTGACGGAGAACCCGCGGAAAGGCGGGTCGAACTGGAGCTCCTGCGGCTTTTCCCGATCGTAGTCCGCGACCGGGAGCGGAAGGTAGAGAAACGGCAGGTCGCGAGCGCGAAAGAGAGTGTTGTGAAGAAGCGGCGAGAGCGAGCCCGCGACTTCGGAACCGACGATTCCGAAGAGGGCCTCGATCGATCTCGGCCGGTCCACCTCGTAGACCTCGAGCAGATCCGCCAGCGGCACCTGTCCGCCTGCCGTCGCGGCCCCGATCGGCGCGAAGACCAGCGAGGCGCCAAAGAGCGCCGAGAGGATGCGTCCCGGAGCGCTCGCCGGCCCCATCGGGAAAAGCGCGACGGAGGAGTCCTGTTGACTCTTTTGGAGCAAAGCCACCCGAAGTGCCGCCGGCAGATCTCCCGCTCCCGCGACGAGCTTGACCGCGCGGGCGCCCGTCTCCCGCATCGCGGGCAGGCGCTCCTGCCAGTCGGTGGGAAGACCAAACGGCGCGTGCATCGAGACGATCACCCGGTTGCGCTCGGGAAACTTCGAGGCGTCGGTCAGGAGTCCGCTCGCGTGCTCGACGTCTACGGTCGCTCCGGAGGCATAAGCCGTCTCGACGAGCCGCGCGTACTCCTCGCGGCTTCCGGAAAAGCTGCCCGACTCGGCCGTGGTTCGCCAGGTCGCGATGACCGGCCGCGGGTCGAGCTCGAGCAACGCGCGCGGCTCGATCCTCTCCACGGCGAGGTCGAGCCGGTACTCGATCGCGGACGCGCGGCGCGGAACGCGCGCGACGAGCCGCCGCGCGTCCGCGAGATCGCGCGGCGCGAGCGAGGCCACGACGGCCGGCCGCGGAAGAATGCGTTCAGCTCCGCTCAAAACAAAAAACCCCCGAGCCGTTCGGCCGGGGGTTTCATTTCACTCGATTTGTCGCCCCGCCCGAACGCATTCGGCAGGGCGGACGTCGCCCTACCGGTTCACCTCGTGATGCCAGTGATGCGCTGCGGAACAAGCGATCCCAACCATGAGGCCGGCAAGCCTACGCCGGGCGGCGAGAGGTGTCAAGAAGGCGGTCGCGGAGGGGTGGCGGTGCGAGGAGGCCGACTCGGCGTCGGCGTCGGGGTGGGCCGCGGAACGCGCGCCTCGAAGGAAAGAGGGAGAAACAGGGCCGGGGCCTCGGGATCCCGCGTCGAGCCCTGAAAGCGGAGGAGCATCCCCCCCGAGCGAGCTTGGTAGTCGTAGCCGGCGCCCGGACAGACCCGCGAGTCTGGTTCGAAAAGTTTCGCCGGCCACTTCCGCTCGCGCGAGGCGGCTTTCTCTAGCCGCAGAGAGAGAACCTTTCCCGTCAGCTCGCGGTCCAACTCGAGGCGCGCCGCCCGATAGAGCGCGCTCACGAGATTCGGCATCGCCATCTCTTTGATCACGCGCAGCTGTTCGGCGGCTTCCGGGCTTTCGGTTGCGACGTCTACTGATCGCCAGATCTCCTCGTACGGAAGCTTGGCCAGATCGCAAGGGGAGACTTCCGCCGCCCTGTCGACAAAGGCGTTCCCCATCCTCCGCTCCAGCTCGTAGAACTCGCTTTCCCTTCCCGCCTGAGATTGAGCCATCAGCGGATCGATTCGGAACTGCTCCAGCATTTGTTTCCGGGGAGAGTCGCTTGCCAAGCGCCCAACCCACTCGAACCCGGGCTCGCTCATCTTCCGAAGAACGCCCGCCTGCCGGCTGCCGAGAGCAACCGCAATCATCTTGTCGATCAAGACCGGGTGCGCGGAGAGACACTGGGAAAGGGACCAGGAGGCCTCAAGCAGCTCCCCTGCTTCTGCGTGGCGGCCTCCGCGCTCCTCCACCAGAGCCGCCGACAGGAGAATCCGACCGACGTTGTTCACGAGTAACAAATAGGCGTGGTCCTTCGAGACATCGTGGACGTCGAACCCCCACTCCGGCACCTCCTTTCCGAGAAGTGCGACGACGCGCTGGAGAAGGACTCGCCGCTCTTGGAGAAACGCGTTCAGCCGCTCAGGCGGCGCCGCGATGGAATCCTCCGAAGTCTTGACCTGCGCGTCGAGCCACGTGCCAATACTCGCCTGCCGGTAGGCGTCTTGATCTTCCGTGGTTGGATGGTCCGCAGCCGGATCGCTCGGATGTGAGTCGAGGCCGAGGGCAAGGCTCAGCTTCTCGAGGTCCTCCGCGGCGGCGTTCTTCTTGACCGGAGGAAAGCGTTTCTCGAACCCCACGGGTGCCTTGGAGATTCCTTCCGACGTCTGGCCGGCCGCCCAGGCGGACCCGGCTGACAGAATCGCCGCGACGATTAGAACTCTTCTCACTCGCGCTTCCATCTCGTTCCGGCCGGCCCATCCTCGAGGACGATCCCGCGCTTCGTCAATTCTGTCCGGATCCGGTCTGCCTCGGTAAAGTCGCGGCGCTTGCGGGCCTCGTTGCGGGCCTGGATCTGCGCCTCGATCTCGGCGGGGAGGATCTCGGGGGCCGTCGGGAGGATTCCGAAGACTCGATCGGTGAAGGCGATGGCGTCGCGGGCGACGCGCGCTCCCTCCGCATCGAGCGACCGATCGTCGATTGCGGCGTTGACCTCGCGCAGGAAGGGAAAAAGAACCCCTTGCGCCTCGGCCGTGTTCAGGTCGTCCCCCATCGCCGCGAGGAAATCGGACCGAAGCTTCTCCGAGCGCTCGGCCGCCGGAAAAGAGCCCGGCTTGTGCCCTGCGCCCGCAGCCACCTCGTCGAGACGCACGGCCGCGGAGCGGATGCGTTCGACCGCCGCGGCAGCCGCCGCCAGGGCTTCCCAGGTGAAGTTCAGCTTCTTGCGGTATGGGACCGAGAGAAACAGATAGCGCACCGCCGCGGGATTGTTTTCACGGGCGAGCACATCGTCCAGGAGGTAGAAGTTCCCCTTCGATTTCGACATCTTCTCGCCGTCGACGACCAGGTGCTCCGCGTGCAGCCAGAACTCCACGAACGGATGCCCCGTCGCGCCCTCGCTCTGGGCGATCTCGTTCTCGTGATGCGGAAAAATGTTGTCGACGGCGCCGGTGTGGATGTCGAAGCGCTCGCCCAGGTACCTCATGCTCATGGCCGAGCACTCGATGTGCCAGCCGGGGCGCCCGGGACCAAACGGAGAATCCCACGTCGGCTCTCCCGGCTTCGCGCCCTTCCAGAGCGCGAAGTCGCGGACGTCTTCCTTCTCGTACTCGTCATCCGCCACGCGCTCTCCCCGGCGCATCTGGGAGAGGTCGATCCGCGAGAGCTTGCCGTAGTCGGGGAAGGTCGAGATACGGAACCAGACGGAGCCGTCGGATTCATAAGTGTGCCCGCGCTCGCGCAGCTTCTCGATGAGCGTGATCATCTCGGGAATGTGCTCGGTCGCTCGCGGGTAGTTCTCGGCCGGCTCGACGTTCAATCGCTTCAGATCCTGGAAAAAGGAGTCCGCATAGCGCGCCGTGAACTCGAGCAGCGGCAGCCCCTCTTGGGCAGCGCCGCGGATGGTCTTGTCATCCACGTCGGTCAGGTTCATGACCTGCGTGACTCGGAGACCGGCTGCCTTCAGATGCCGCCGCAGCACGTCCTCGAAGACAAAAGTCCGGAGGTTCCCGATGTGGGCGACGTTGTAGACCGTCGGGCCGCACGTGTACATGCGCACGTGTCCGGCCTCGAGCGGGGCAAAATCGCGGACTTCCCGGCCGAGGGTGTTGAAGAAGCGCAGCGTCATGCGAATCCGCGAGCCGCGCGGCGCTCGAGCCTTTTTCTCGTCAGCTCACGCTTCAAGCCCCGCAGCCGATCGACATAGAGGGTCGAGTTCAAGTGGTCGATCTCATGGCACAGAGCGCGAGCGAGAAGACCGGTTCCCTCGATCTCCCGATCGACGCCGGACGCGTCGTGCGCGCGCACCAGCACCTTCTCCGGCCGCAGGACGCGCTCCGTCAGATCGGGAACGGAGAGGCATCCCTCTTCCTCTTTCTGCTCACCGGAAGTCTCCAGAATCACCGGGTTGACGAGCACGATCAGGGCGTTCGGATCCTGGCCGACCGTCAGGTCGATGATCGCGACGCGGCGGTTGACGCCGATCTGCGGAGCAGCGAGGCCGATCCCTGGGGCAGCGTGGCACGTCTCGATCATGTCCGCCAGCAGGGCAGGCATCTCCGGCCACCCCGGCTCGACTGGGAGATTTTCGGCGAGCAGGCGGTCGTCTCCGAAGCGAATGATGTCGCGAATCATGGGGAGTGAAAGCTTCGCGAGTCGAAGGCGGAAAGAGGAAGAATGAGAGAGGACGCGGGTGAGAGATTCAACGGTGAACCCTTAATTCTCAATATCCCAGATTCTTCATCCGCTCGATCAGGGCCTCCACCGTCCTCTCGGCCCGGCGTCGGTGAAACTCCGAGAGAGAGGCGTCGATGTCGGGGTGCCGCCGGCGCAGCTCCTCGACCGTTCTCTGATCGAGCCGCAGCAGCTCCGCCTCGGTGATCGCGGAAACCGTGGCGGTGCGCGGACGCCGCGTGAGCAAGGCGACCTCTCCGAAGAAGTCTCCGGGCCCGAGCTCGGCAAGCGAAATCTCGGCTCCGTCGGTCCCGCGGGTGAAGACGCGCAGGCGTCCCTGAACGATCAGGAAGAGGGAATCTCCGGGTTCTCCCTCGCGAACGACGGAAGAGCCGGGCGCGACCTTGATCGGGGCAACCAGCGTGAGAAGGGTTGCCAGCTCCTCGCGAGGAATGCCCGAAAAGAGCGGGATCGCAGCCAGCTTGTTCTCCTCGCCCGGCCCGTGCTCGACGCGATCTCGGGCGGAAGCAATCGCGTGCGCGACTCGGCGGTGCAGCGCGACGTCCACCGGCTTCCAGACCAGCAACTTCTGGTGAGCGGCCAGCGCGGCCGGGATGTCGTCCTCTTCGAGCGCAATCTCGATTCCGCGCTCGAAGTCGGGCAGCGCCGAGGCGTCCCCCTCGAGCCACCTTTGACCCGCACTCCGGAAGATCTGCTGGTAGTCGCGATCCGATTCCATGGTGTCGCCCCCGAAATGGGCGCGATTGTAGCGTTAGAGAGACTGTCCTCCCGGCGCGGGAAAGTGTCTCCGATGGCGGACGGCTGCCCGGAGCGGGACATGGTCGGTATGACGACAAGCGTATTTGTTTCAGTTATTTGGGATATTCCGAGTCGCGGCGGCGACCGGCACGCGGTTCGCAATTCTCCCCTTCCTGGAGGAGACCATGAAGAGAACCGGAACAGCGCTGATCGGGCTGGCAATGCTGGTGGTGACCGCCGGCGGCGCGCGAGCCGACGACGCCGACGTGTCGGGCGCGTCGAGCAACGGCTCCGGCTACTCCTCCAATGCGGCCAACCTCCGCAGCGGCTACTCCTACGTGCGTGAGGTCTCGGGCGAGGTTTCGCTCGTCTCGCGCTACAACGGCCGCATCGACGCGCGGCGGAATCTGCCCGTCTCCGTTGGCGATGAGCTCGTGGTTTCCGAGGGAGGCCGGGCCGAGATCGCGCTGGCGGACGGCAATGTTCTCCTGGCCGGGGGCGGCACGCGCGCGCGATTCGAGTCCCTCCGAGATCAGCAGGGTGAAGAGGACCAGTTCTCCGTCATCAACCTCGAGGAGGGATCCCTCGTTCTCTTCGCGGGAGGCGACACGGCGGATCGGGTCCCGCGGATCGACACGGAAGACGCCACCGTTTACGTGAACCGAGGCGGGCGGGTCCGGGTGAATTTCGATTCGCGCCGCGGAACCTCCGTCGTCGAGCGCTCGGGGTCGTCGGAGATTCGCGCGCGAGCGGGAACCTATCGCCTGCGCGCCGGCGAATTCCTGCAAGTGCGGGGGGAGGAAGAGCCGGAGATCGACCGCGGGTCCTTCTCGCGTGACCGGTTCGACATCTGGGCCGCCGATCGCCTGGAAGCCGCGGACGTGACGCGCAGCGTCTCCGCCCGCTACGTGGACCAGCAGTACGCCAACGATGTGGTCGCCCTGGACGGCTACGGCGACTGGCAGCACAGCGACGAATACGACTCCGACGTCTGGGCCCCGCGCGTCGAGGCGGGATGGACCCCCTACAGCAACGGCGGCTGGTACTACACGCCTGCGGGTCTGACCTGGTGGTCGAACGATCCCTGGGGCTGGTACCCGTTTCATTACGGCACCTGGTTCTTCAGCTCGTCCTGGAACCGGTGGTGCTGGCGCCCCGCCTCTGTTTATTCGCCCGCATGGGTCTATTGGGCCTATACGCCGAGCTACGTCGGATGGTGCCCGATCGGTTGGTATTCCTATTGGAGTCCCTGGTACGACAACTACTACCGGCGGCTGAACTGGTACAACCGCTCCAACGTCTACATCTCGATCAACGGGGTGTTCAACAGCCGTTCGGTCGATTTCCGGGGTTGGAACTTCACCGGCCACGGCGGATTCGGCGGGCACACGGGCCGGATGGATGTGATTCCTGGTTCGCGCGTCGCGGAGCGCCTCGGCGCGGGGACCGTCGCGATTTCTTCGCGGCCAATCGTGGTCAGTGCCCGGCCCGGCGAGGGGCGTCAGGCCATACAGAGCTTCGTGAGGGAGGCGCCGCGCGTCATCGGACGGGGCGCCTCGGCCGACGACTCGTCGCGGCTCGCCCCGATTCTGGCGCGGCAAAGGACACTCTCGAGCTCAACGCTTCAGGCCGTCGAGCAGCGCGCGGTCGTGGTCGACCGCGGCCGGCTGGCCGGACCCGGCGTCGCCGATGTCGCGCCCCGCGGGGCGCGCGTGGAGCGCGGCGCTTCGCTTGCCGACATCGGTCGTGAGCCGGCTTCTCGGGTCGAGCGAAGCCGCGAACCGCTCGCGCAAGCTCCGGCGGCTCGCGAAGTGACAGGCAGGGGGTCTCCGGCGCCCGCCGGATCGGATCGGACGGACCGCGGCGCGCGCGCGGATACGGATTGGCGTTCCCGCACCTCGCCACGCTCGGTCGAGTCGCGTGGAAGAGAGGGCGCTCCCGAGGTCGCGCGGCCGGACCGTACGGACACGCGGTCGTTCGACCGGGAGACGAGGCCGGAGCCGCGCAGCGTCGAGCGCGCCCCCCGTGAGGAGAGCTGGCGCTCGCGGTCCGAGGTCCCGCCGGCTCGCCGCGTGATCGAGGGTTCCGTCCCCAATCGGAGGAATCCCGACGCCGAAGGCGCGCCTCGCGAGCGCAGTTGGAGGACGCAGGATCGGGAGTCCGGCCCGCCGGCGCGCGAGTATCGGCCGGCCCCGCGGGAGCGCGACTCTCGCCCCGAGAGCGCGTCGCCGCGCGACTACCGAGCGGAGCCCGCTCCACGCGAACGCATCTCCCGCCCCGAGAGCGCGCCCCCTCGTGAGTACCGAGCGGAGCCCGCTCCACGCGAACGCGTCTCCCGCCCCGAGAGCCCGCCCGCTCGTGAGTACCGAGCGGAGCCCGCTCCACGCGAACGCATCTCCCGGCCGGAGTCCGGTCCTCCACCACGAGTGGAACGGGCCCCGGCGCCTGCCCCGCCTCCGCCGCCTCGCGCCGAGCCCCGTGCCGAACCGCGGCATGCTCCGGCGCCTCCCCCGGAACGGGGACGCAAGGACAACTAGATCGCTCTGCCGCGGGAAGGAATTCCCCGGCGGATCTTCCGAGGTCTCCCTCCTTCATGCCGCGCTCCAGGGCGCGGCCTTTTTTTCGCGACCCTGTCATTCCGAGGAGCGCAGCGACGAGGAATCTGCCCCGGCGATCGGAACGACGAAGGCAGATCCCTCGCTTCGCTCGGGATGACATTGCTGGTGAACTGTCCCAAAGAGTTCTGATGCGTATCTTCGTAAGGGCGGCCGTTTGCGGCGGGTGGACCCGCCGCATGTCGCGCCCTTCGGCCACCCTCCCGGCCGACGACGCTCGGTGCGCGGCCGGCCGCGGGCGGGGGTGAACCCCGCCCCCCTACGTCCCGCGGTGTTATTAGGACTCCTGTTACACGACAGGGGGAAGATCCGCCTTTATCCTCACGGGAGCCACCGTTACGCGGTGCTTCGAGGATCGGCGCGGCGCTCGCCCTCCGGCGGCTATTTCTTTTTCGAGGAAGATTTCTTGCGGGGAACCTTGCCCCCCGCTCGCCGTGCCTCGGACAGCCCAATGGCGATGGCCTGCTTGCGGCTCTTCACCTTCTTGCCGGATCGCCCGCTCTTCAAAGTTCCCTTCTTGCGCTCGCGCATCGCCCGCTCGACCTTCTCGGATGCCTTCTTGCCGTACTTGGCCATTGACTGCCTCCTTCTCAGAGTCGCTGCTCGGTTCGAGTGCGATGCATCATGTGTGCCGAGGCGGTGTTTCGCGCGATCGCGCCGCAAGGACACGATCGAGCGAGAAACGATCCTCGTCACGGGGCATAACGAGCAGGAAGAGAAGGAGGGCCAGGCGGGGAATGACGTGCTCATGGAACGGGTACAAGGGCTCGTGGAGAAGGTGGCCGAAGGTGACCACGACTAAGACCGCGCCGAGCGCAAGCAAAGCCGAATAAACCCGCCACCCCAGCAACAGAAGAGCTCCTCCAATGAGCTCGACGAAGGGGATCACGAGGCCGACAACCCAAAGCGACCAGACCGGCAGGAAAGTGTCCTGGAACGGGAGGAACCACTTGCGCACGTGTCCCGCCGGGGTCAGTGAGAAGACCTTGAATGCTCCCGCCATGAAAAAGATGAGTCCGAGGGTGAGTCTTGCAAAGAGCAGCGCCCACGCCCGGGATCTGGAATCGGACGGCCTCCACACATCGTCACTCTAACCTCCGGGTGGACCGCGATCGACCGCGTCGCTCAGCTACGGCTTGTGATGGTGACGTAGGCGCCTTCGGCGCTGGCCTGCTTGGTCGCCCAGAGATACGCGGCATACGCGGCCGCGGCGGCGTCCAGCTGGTCGTCATGGATGGCGTCGGGGCCGACGGGAAATTCCAACGCCTCGGCGCGGAGAATATCGTAGCGGAGTCGGCGCGCCGCGGGAGTTGAAGCGCCCCTCCTCTTCCCGAGCTCCGCCCACGCCTTCCAGAGGTCGGAGGGGCGGGCCAGAACGACTTCGACGCAATCGTCGGATGTCTCCCCCACGATTCCACGCCCGCGGCGCCGCAGCCCGGCGAGAAGATCCTCGGGCATCTCCTCTCCGCATCCGACGGCCAGCACGTATCCCAGCGTCTCGATGTCGTCGGGCAGGACGCCGGAGCCGCTCGACTCGTAGGCCCACGTGGAGAAGCGGCACCGCCTCCAACGATCCATGATGCAGACGGTGCTCGGCCGGCCGGCGAGCAGGCCCGGCCGCGACAGGTCCACACCCGCGAAGTAGGACCGCGTGGCCGGATCGCAGCGCGTCGCGCGCACGGCGCCGTCGGTGGGGCGCGAGCGCCGTTCGACGCGCTGCAGCCCGTCGTAGGCCGCGTACTTGAAGCTCTCCGACAGCGTCGGAAAGTTGAAGACGGCGTCGATGAAGGCGTCGATCGTGCCGCCGTGCGCCATCACGAACATCGGCACATGGATGAGCTCCGTGGCCTCGTCTCCGAGGATGTGGGCGGCGAGCAACTTGCGTGTCGTCGGATCGAACAGCAGCTTGATCAGGCCTTCGTTCTCCCCGGTAATCTGACCCCGCGCGTTGTTCTCGAAACGCGCGCGGCCAATCTCATAATCGATCCCCTTGCTCTTCAACTCCTGCTCCGACGGGCCGATCGAGGAGATCTCGGGGATCGAGTAGATGCCGTAGGGAGTGTAAGGAGCCATCGAAGTCTTGTAAGCGATCTGGAACGCATGGCACATCGCCACTCGTCCCTGCTCCATCGAGACCGAGGCCAGCGCCGGAAAACCGATCACGTCGCCGACGGCGTAGATGTGGGGCACGGTCGTCTGGAAGTGCTCATTGACGGAGACGTGGCCGCGTGGCGTCACCGCGACGCCGATGTTCTCCAGATGGAGTCCCCCCGTGTTCCCGGCGCGGCCGGCGGAAAACAGGACCTTGTCGGCCCGGATCTTCCGGCCCGACTTCAACTTCAGCCGCAGCGCGTTGGTCGCGCGCCCCGGTTCGCGGACGATCGAATCCACCGCGTCGCCGAGCAGAATCTGAGCTCCCATTCGCTCCAGTGTCAGCTCGATCGCGGTCGAGAGCTCCTCGTCCACGCCGCCCAAGAGGCGGTCGCGCCCTTCCACGAGCGTCAACCGGGTGCCCAGCGCGGCAAACAAACACGCATACTCCGTCCCGATCACTCCGCCTCCCACGACGGTCATCGTCGTGGGAACCCGGTCCAGATTGAGGATTCGGTCGCTGTCGACGACGTCCGGATCTCCGGCGGTCCCCGGCGGCAGGAAGGGGGAAGAGCCTGTTGCGATCAGAAAGACGTCCGCGCTCAGGCGGCGCGAGACCTGGCCCTCGGGGTCCAGGACTGCAACGGTGCGGTCGTCCTCGAAAGCGGCGCGCCCGGTGACGACCGGCACCGCGTGCCGCGCGAGGTTGCGTCGGATCTGCTGCGTCTGCGCCTGGGTCACCGCCTGCAGCCGGCCGACGAGCTGGCGCAGGCTCTTCTTTCGGTCGAGCCGCACGCTCATCCCGTAGAGCTCGCGGCGCCGGAAGCCCGTCAGGTAGAGAGCGGTCTCGCGCAGCGTCTTGGACGGAAGCGTTCCCGTGTGTACACAGGCGCCTCCCACGTCGGCGGATCGCTCGACGAGAGCCACCCGCTTGTCGAAGTAGGCCGCTTGCGCGGCAGCCTTTTCCCCCCCCGGGCCGGAACCCAGGACCACGAGATCGAACTTTTCGACTTCAGGCATGAGACCGGGATTATCGCCGAGATCGGCGGGAACTTCGCGATCACGGGCAATCATGGCGATTGCTTACAATCTCTCGGTGCGCCGCGCCCTCTCGCTTGCCGGATCCGTGCTCTTCGTCTTCTATTGCACGGCCGTCGGCGTCTACTTGCTGCTTCGGCCCTGGTCGCCGGCGGCGCGCGCCGCCGCGGGAATCTCGGCTTCCGGATTCTTTCGAGGTTTCGTCTCCGGGCTGGGGCTGCTGCATCTGGCGGTCGGAATCGCAGATCTGAGAGTCCTTTCGCGGGCGCTCGATCCGCCGGCACCGGACCCGGACAAGTTGTGAAGAGCCTGTACGTGACGGACCGCGCCGCCGGCGGAAGCGAGCGCCTGGAAGAAGTCCTCGCACTGCTGGCGGGCTCCGAGGGCCTTTCGGTGCAGCTGAGGGAAAGAGACTGCACGGACTCCGAGCTCCTGTCCCGAGCGAGCCGCGCGCGGCAGATCCTGGGTTCGACTCCGCTCTCCATCAACCGCCGTTTCGACGTGGCGCTCGCCTGCGGCGCCGAGGGCGTCCATTTGCCCGCGTCGGGTTTGCCCGTGCGACGCGTGAAGGCGAACACTCCGCGGGGCTTTCGCGTCGGAGTGTCCACTCACTCCGCCGCAGAAGCGGCGGCCGCGATCGAGGGAGGGGCCGACGTCGTGGTGCTGGGCCCGATCTTCGACACGCCCTCCAAACGCGCCTACGGGAAGCCCCTCGGTCCCGAGGCACTGGCGGAGCTGCCGCCGAGCTCGAGCCACGAGGCGGAGGTCTATGCCATCGGCGGGATGAACCTCGAGACCGTCGCGCAGCTGCTCCCCTTTCGCGATCGGATCGCTGGAGTGGCGGCAGTGCGCCTTTTCCAGGAGGCCGGTGATCCTCGAGCCTTCCTGAGGAGTCTGGCGGCGCTGTGAAGAGAATGGAATCGAAGATCCCTCTGGTCCTCCGCCGGCTCGGCGGCTCCCTGACTTTGCTCGCCATCGTGGCCGGAGGCGTCTGGCTCCTTTCCGCACTTCACCTTCCGACCAAGAGCGCTACGGGAAAGGACTACGGCTGGCTCGCCATCTGTATCGCGGTCGCGCTGGTCGCCACTCGCCTGCTCGATTATCTGCTCTTCGACGTCGCCCTGCGGCTGCGAGGCCGCGTCGCCGCGCCCGCGCTCTTGCGCCAACTGGTCCGGCTTCTCGTTTTCGTCATCGGAGTCGCGATCGTCGTCAAGCTGGTTCTGCAGATGGACCTGGGAGGGTTCCTCGTCAGCTCCGCGATCTTGACCGCGGTCATCGGTCTTGCTCTCCAGGACACGCTCGGCAATCTCTTCGCCGGCCTCGCGCTTCACCTGGAGAAAACCGTTCAAGTGGGCGACCTGATCCGCTTCGGAGAGACCTTCGGCGCCGTCGAAGAGCTCTCCTGGCGAACGATCAAGCTCCATACGACGGAAGGCAACGTCCTCCTGATCCCCAACAGCCTGGCCGGCCGGGAGCGCCTGGAGGTGTTTCCGCGCTTCGGCCGCCCGATCGCGCGCTCCCTGCGGATCGGGATTCAGTACGAGGCGTCCCCGACGGAGACCCGCGACGCGCTGGAGGGAGCGCTGCGCGGCATGCCGGGGCTCGTTGCCGAGCCGCGGCCGGTCGCCTACGTGCGCGCGTTCGAGTCCTACGCGGTTCAATACGAGCTGCGCTACTGGCTGGAGGACTACGGGCGGTACCTGGAAGTCGACTCGGCTGCCCGGGAGCGGGCGTGGTACGCGCTCCACCGGGCGGGGATCAAGATCGCCTATCCGATCATCGAGCAGCACCAATATGCCGCGGGACCGCTGCTGGCCCCCTCCCGAAAGGAGGCGATCGAAGACGTGCTCGCGCGCGTCGACCTTTTCGGCGCGTTGAGCGCGACTGAGCGCGGCAGACTCGGAACGACCGCGCGCGAGCGGCGCTTCGCGCCGGGCGAGTTCATCGTGCGGGAAGGGGATCCGACCTCCTCCATGTTCGTGATGGAAGCCGGGCGCGCCGCGGTCACGATTCACGGGGTCTCAGGAGAAAGCCGCCGGCTCGCGGTCCTCGATCCGGGCGCGGCGTTTGGCGAAATCAGTCTCCTGACGGGTGAGCCCCGGACGGCGACCGTGCGGGCGCTGACCGAGGTGACGGCGATCGAGATCGACAAGGAGACCCTCGGCCCGGTCCTCGAGGAAAACCCCGATCTGTG
>Ga0070698_100002578_pt1 | contig 19949 bp, 16 predicted proteins | sample KBSK1502metaG_FD_65477 | JGI IMG/M metagenome (GOLD analysis project Ga0070698, IMG submission 65477) | Corn, switchgrass and miscanthus rhizosphere microbial communities from Kellogg Biological Station, Michigan, USA - KBS K1-50-2 metaG | ecosystem: Host-associated > Plants > Roots >...
CCGCGTGATCGATAAGGTCCTGGTCGCTAACCGCGGCGAGATCGCGCTGCGCGTGATGCGCACGTGCCGCGCGATGGGCATCGCGACGGTTGCCGTCTATTCGGATGCCGATGCCGATGCGCCGTTCGTCCGGTTTGCAGACGAAGCGGTGCGCATCGGCGAGCCACCAGCGCGCGAGTCCTATCTCGTGATCCCGGCGCTGCTCGAGGCCGCGCGACGCACCGGTGCGGGTGCGATCCATCCGGGCTACGGATTCTTGAGCGAGAACCCGCTGTTTGCCGACGCCGTCGCCGATGCCGGCCTCGTGTTCATCGGGCCACCGGGCAACGTGATTCGCGCGCTCGGCAGCAAGCAAGCGGCGAAGCGCCTCGCGCAGCGCGCGGGTGTACCGGTGGTGCCTGGCTATCACGGCGATGATCAGCAAGCGCTCCTCGAGGAAGCGCGCTCGATCGGCTATCCACTGCTCGTCAAGGCGTCAGCCGGTGGCGGCGGTAAAGGCATGCGCGTCGTGAACGCGCAGAGCGAGCTCGCCGAAGCAATCGAGCGGGCGCGCGGCGAGGCGAAGTCGGCGTTCGGTGACGACACGCTGCTGCTCGAGCGCTACGTCGAGCGGCCGCGTCACGTCGAGATCCAGATCCTCGGCGATACGCACGGCAACGTCGTGCACCTCTGGGAGCGCGAGTGTTCGGTGCAACGCCGGCACCAAAAGATCATCGAAGAGGCGCCGTCGCCTGCGCTCGATGCGCAGCGGCGGGCCGCGATGGGTGATGCCGCCGTCGCGCTCGGTCGCGAGGTCGGTTACATCGGTGCGGGCACCGTCGAGTTCATCCTCGATCCGCAAGGCCACTACTACTTTCTCGAGGTCAACACGCGCCTGCAGGTCGAGCATCCCGTCACCGAGCTGACGACGGGCCTCGATCTCGTGCGCGAGCAAATTCGCATCGCCCGTGGCGAGCCGCTCGGCTACGCCGCCGCGCCGCCGCAACGCGGCTGGGCGATCGAGGTGCGTCTCTGCGCGGAGGATCCCGAGCGCGACTACCTGCCGACGACAGGCACGCTACTCGCGGTCGATGTGCCGCCGACGGTGCGCGCCGACATCGGCGTCGAAGCGGGCAGCGACGTCTCGATCCATTACGACTCGATGCTCGGCAAGATCATCGCGCACGCCGCGACGCGAGGCGAAGCCGCGCAGCTACTTCGCCGCGCGCTCGACGAGACGTGGGTCCCGGGCGTCATCACGAACCGCGAACACCTCGCGCGCATCCTCGCGCATCGCGCATTTCTCGCCGGCGAGCTCGATACCCACTTCATCGAGCGTCATGCCGGAGAGCTCGCGGCGCGCCCGCCCGGCCTCGATCGCGTTCGCGTGGCAGCGATCGCGGCGACGCTGTTCGGGATCGCCGCGCGCCGGCGTGTCGACGCGCTCGCGCCCGCCGGGTGGCGCAACGTGCGGTGGACCGATCAGCAGGTGACGTACAAGCTCGGCGATGCCGATGTCATGCTCGGCTATCGCCCCGACGGCGACGGCTTCGCGTTCGCGATCGGCGGCAAGACAACGCAGGTCTCGCGCTTTGGGGTCGATGGCGATCGCGTGTGGTTCGTCGAGCACGGCGGTCATCGTCGACAGGCGCGGGTCACGGCCGCCGGCGCGCGCTGCTACGTGCTCAGCGAAGGGCAGACGTTTGCGTTCGTCGAAGAGTCGCAGTTCCCCGATCACAGCGCGCAGGCCGTGGCCGGTGGCCTCACCGCGCCGATGCCGGGCAAGGTCGTCAAGGTGCTTGTCAGCGAAGGGCAGGCGGTCGTCGCCGGCGCCGCGCTCGTCGTGCTCGAGGCGATGAAGATGGAGCACACCGTTCGCGCGGCCGATGCCGGCACGGTGCGCGCGATCCATGTCGCCGTCGGTGACCAAGTGGATACCGACCGCCTGCTCGCCGTCGTGACAGCGTGATCGAGCCGATCCACGCACCGCCTTAGTGGTGCTTCAACCACGTCTCGACGGTAGCGCGCTCGTTCGCGAGGTCCTTGTAATCGTCGAGTGCTTGTTGCGCAAGCGCGGTCGCCGCTTTGCGATCGCCCAGCTTCCATGATGCCTTTGCGAGCAGGAAGCGCGCTTGCCCCTGCTCGGCGGGCGCCGCGCCGGCGTGCTCCTGCAGCGCCATCGCACGTCGCGCGTACGACGATGCGCGCGCTGCATCGCCGCGATCCAGATACGCCTGCGAGAGCCCGAGAAGCGGATACATCGTGCGCATGTGGTCGCGGCCGAGCGCGCGTTCGACGATGGTGCGCGCACGCTCGAAGAGCGGAATCGCCGCCGGCGCGTCGCCGACGTCGAGCAACGCGTAGCCGAGGTTGTCGAGCGTGCCCGACAGCTTCGGATGGTCGGGGCCAAGCTGCTTCTCCTGGATCGCGAGCGCGCTGCGGTAGAGCGGAATCGCTTCTTTCGACCGGCCATTCGAAGCCAGCATCGTTGCAACTTGCGACATCGCGGTCGCCGTCACCGAGTGCGACTCGCCGAGTTTCGCTTTGAAGATCGTCAGCGCGCGCTGTGCGCGTGCAAGTGCTTCATCGGCGCGCCCGAGCGCTTCGAGTGTCGAGCACGAATTGGCGAGTTCCGCTGCGACGGCGGTACTCTCTCTCCCGACGGTCTGCTCGAGAGTGCCGATCGCGTGATCGAATTCGCCGATCGCCTCTGCGTGACGACCGAGTGCGGCGAGCATGTTGCCCAGAACGCCGCGCGTCGACGCCGTATCGGGATGCAGCGGACCGAGCCCGCGCTCGCGAATCGCGATCGCCTCGCGCATCACCTGCAACGCCTCGTCACGGGCATCGAGCGCCGACAGCGTGATCGCGTAGTCGGTGCGTAACGTGGCGAGGTTGTCGTCATTGGGCGGAAGCGTGCGCGTCGCGAGCGCAAGCGCCTCGCGGTACTTCTCGCGCGCGGCGCGATACTCACCGCGTTCGTGAAGAAGCACCGCTTCGAAGCCGAGTAACTCGGTGAGCAGACGCGGATCACCGTGCGGTATGCGGGCAAGCGCGGCGCGTGCCATCTCCGCGGCCGCTGCCCCGGCCTTGAGGTCTTTGCGCTGATACGCCGCGACGTAAATCAGCGCGACCCATGCCTGCGCGGCGCGCTCATCGTCTCGCGCCGCATAGGCGCCGCGCGCAGCCTCTTCGAGCGCGCGTGCAGCGTTGTCTGCATCCTCGAGCTTGGTGTAGCCGTCGCCGAGCAGGAACATCGCCTCGGCGATCAGTGGTTGGTAGCCGAGCTGGCGCGCGCGATCGACCAAACGCTTGCCGCTCGCGACTGCCTTGTCGAACCGGCCGGCGTTCAGCTCCGCGCGCGCGGCCGCGATGTCACGCCGCACAGCTCCAACCGCCGTACGCGTCGCCGGATCCGCGGGAACGCGCACGTTCGCCAGCTCGAGATCGAGGCAGCGCTCGACGGGCGCAAGCTCATCGACGGCGCGGGTTGCGCGTCGCACCGCGCCCGCATCCGCCGTTGCAAACACCGCCGTCAGCGCGCGCACGTCGTCGAGCCGATACTCGAGACACTGCATGCGTGCGTCGAGCAGGCGCGCCGATGTCTCGCCCCGGCGCGCCGCCTCGCACGCGCCGCGATGCACGTCCGCCCACTTCGTCGTATAGCTATCGAGTGCGCCGCGGACGTGGCGCGCGGTATCCGCGGCGTAGGGCAGGCGAGTCGCCGTAAACGCGCGCTCGATCGCCGCCGCGCGCTCGACGCTCCACACGGCTCGCACATGCTCGCTCGCGCTGCTGCACGGCGCCGAACCACCCGCTTGGTTCGCGATGACAAGTGCACCCGCGACGGCGATGGCGCCGCCAACGCCGGCAACCCACGGCCAACGTGGTCGTCGCCGCCGGTCAAGCACGTCAAGCAGCTGCGACATCGTCGCGAAGCGCCGAGCCGGATCGCGGTCGAGTCCGCGCTCGAGCACGCTGCGCACCACGCGCGATGACGACGGCACTGTCACGCCGACCTCCATCGCCGCGACCAGCTCGCGGATGCTGTCGCCGCGAAAGGGTCGCGTGCCGAACAGCGACTCATAGAGTGTCACGCAGAAGCTGAACTGGTCGCTGGCCTCCGTCGCAACGCCACCGGCGAGCTGCTCCGGTGCCATGTACGCGGGCGTGCCGATCATGGTGCCAGCGGAGAGCGTCATCGTGAGCTCCGCGCCATCGTCGTGCTCGGCGTCTGCGTGCTCGGCTGCGCGGCGAATGCGGGCCAACCCAAAATCGCCGACCTTCGCGACCTTCGAGACGAACACGTTGTGCGGCTTGAAGTCGCGATGGATCAGGCCAGCTGCGTGCGCCGCAGCGAGACCGCGGCCTGCCTCGATCATCCGCGCGAGCCGCTCTTCGACGCTGCGCCGCTCGCGAAGCCAGGTGTCGAGCGTGACGCCATCGACGTACTCCATCACGACATACGCCATGCCATCGTGCACGCCGCTCTCGTAGACGCTGACGACGTTCGGGTGCGTTAGCCGTGCGAGCGCCCGCGCCTCGCGCCGCAGCCGCTCTTCGCGCTCGGCATTCAGCCGCGCAGTGCCGCGACGGACTTTGATCGCCACGATGCGATCGAGCTCGCCATCGTGCGCGCGGTAGACGACGCCCATCGCGCCCTGCCCGATGACATCGAGCACTTCGAAGCGGCCGATGCGTGGCGTGGTGGTGCTGCCTGGTGTGTCATCGACAAGCGCGTAGACGAGCGTACGGCAGTCGTCGCAATCGGCGAAGTGCGCTTCGATTGCCGCCGCACGCTCGACGTCGAGTGTGCGGGCCACGAAGTCACAAAGCTCGTCGTGATCGGGACACGCCACGGCGCAGCTCACAACGCCCGCACGCGAACGCTGCGAAACGAAATACTGCCCGGCGCGGGATGCGTCTGCAGACCGATGAACGACGGCACCGGCACGCCGCGCGTCACATCGGCGTTCACGAAGCGCGTCGTCTGCGTACCGTTGAGAAACACGGTGTACGTCTGATCGATCACGCGGATCAAATACTCGTTCCATTCACCGACAGGCCGCGGCGCGACGAGCGTGAACTGCTGATCATCGATGTTGTAGATCGCGCCCGTCGTGTGCTTCGGCGCGCCATCGGGCGCACCGTTGTTGTCGATCTGGATCTCGAACCCGAGCTCCACCGCGACGTACGCCGTGTTGTTGTAGCCCTTGGAGTCGAGGTCTGGGAACCGGACGAACACACCCGAGTTGTCATCGGGCGACGCCTGCTTCCACTCGAGCGCGAGCTCGAAGCTGGCGGGCGTCGGCTGCGTGTGCCAGAGCAGGCCGATGTCGCTACCCGAGATGGCGACGAGCGCGCCATCGACAACATCGAACCGACCCGGATCGTCATTGCCGGGTTGGTTCGTGATCGTCGACATCCGCCACGCGGGCGTGAGCGTGCCGTCGAACAGTGTCGTCCACATCGGGTCGCCGTTGTAGTCGGCCGGCGCGTCGGTCGCAACAGGCGCGCACGCAACGAAGAGCGGCGGAAGCAGCCAGCGGCACATCGCACCACGACTGTATCTCGCCGCGCGCCGCCGCCTGTGGCATATCGACGGGGTGCGCGTGCTCTCGGCCTTCATCGCGGTTGCCGCGTGCACGACACCCGAGCCCGTCAAACCCCCAGCGCCACCACCGCCCGCCACGCCCGCACCTGGCCTGCGCTTGCCCGAGGGCGTAACGCCGCTGTCCTACGACCTCACGCTCGACGTCGATCCCGACAGCGAAACGTTTCGCGGCGAGGTGCGCATTCGCGTGCACCTCGACAAAGCCACCGACCGCGTGTGGCTGCACATGGTCGATCTCGATCTGCAATCTGCCAGCTATGAAGGGAAGCGACTCGAGCCGCTCAACCTCGTCGGCGATCAGATGCGCGCCTTTTCGTTCGGCCGCACACTCGCGCCGCGCAACATCGAGCTGTCGTTCGCGTACATCGGGCACGCGACGAAAGATCAGCAGGGGCTATTCCGCCAGCGCGCGGCCGCGCGGTCGTACCTGTTCTCGCAGGGGCAGGCGGTGTTCGCGCGACGCATCACACCGTGCTTCGACGAACCGCGCTTCAAGACACCGTGGCGCGTGACGCTGATCGTGCCGCGCGAACAGGTGGCACTCGCGAACGAGCGCGAAGAGCGCGTCGAGGTGATCGACACGAAGCAGAAGCGCGTCGTGTTCGCCCGAACGCGACCGATGCCGAGCTATTTGCTCGCGATCGCGGTCGGGCCGTTCGATGTCGTCGAGACCGGCAGCGTGGGCCGCAACAAGCTGCGCGTGCGCGTCGCGGTCCGCGCGGGCGCCGGCAAGCTCACACCGATCGTCGCGGAGAAATTGCCCGCGATCGTCGGCGCGCTCGAGACGTACATGGATGATGCGCTGCCGCTCACCAAGCTCGATCTCGTCGGCGTACCGCACCTGTTCGGCGCGATGGAAAATCCCGGCCTCATCACGTTCGACGAGTCCATGCTGCTCGGGTCGGCGACACGCAAACGCTTTGCGACGATGTTCGTCACGGTCGCCGCGCACGAGCTCGTGCATCAGTGGTTCGGCAACTCGGTGACACCGGCGTGGTGGGACGACTTGTGGCTCTCGGAGGCATTTGCGAGCTGGCTCGGCGATAAGATCGCCAGCGAGCTCCGCGCCGTCGACAATCCGCTGCTCGAGCAGGCACGCGCGCGGCACGAGGCCACGCTCGATCCGAACCCGACCGCGCTGCGTCGGTCGATCGCGAACAACGTCGAGGCGGATGCCAACTTCGACTACAGCAAGGGCGAGGTCGTGCTGGCAACGATCGAAGCGTGGCTCGGACCGGAACGCTTTCGCGACGCGCTTCGCAAGTACGTGCGCACGTATCGCGAGCGCACCGCCACGACCGACGATTTCCTCGCCAGTCTCGGCGATCCGGATGCTCGGCTTGCACTCCAGCAATTCGCGACGATGCCGGGCCTGCCTGTCGTCGAGCTGGAGCTGCGCTGCAAAGCAACGCCCGTGGTCGTCGCTACAGCACGCGATCAGCGCGCCGTGCCGATTTGCATCACGTACGCCGGCGGTGCGCGACCGATTTGTGCACTCGCGAAGCAAAGCACCGAGGTCGCGCTACCGAGCTGCCCGAGCTGGGTCATCGGCAACGCGCTCGCTGGTTACTATCACGTCGCATCGAACGCACCGCGGCCTGCACTCGCAAACGTCGATGCGCCGAGTCGCATCGTCATCGCCGATGACATCGCCGCGTCGATCACCCGCGGCGAGATCGCCGCGAAGCCGGCACTCGCCGAGCTGCGCGCGTTTGCAGATACACGCGACGAGCTCGGCGCGATCGCGATCGCGCGCGCGATCGATCGCTTCGTTGACGATGCGACGCGCCCAACCTGGACACGATGGCTCGCGGCGCGGTTTACAAACCAGGTGCAGCGCGGACCGCAGCGCGGCATCGACCTCGAGATCCAGAGCGCGTTGCTCGCACTTTTGCCCGCGGACCGGTTTCCACCCGCGCGCGTGAAGCTCGCGAACCAATACGTCGAGCGGTCTCTCGCGCGAGACGCGCTACCGTACTTCGACGAGCTCTCGCTCGCCGCCGCCGTCGATCCTGAAAAGCTGTTCTCGCGCATCCTCGATAAAGCGCGCGCCACGCAGGATGCATCGCGGCGCGCCGAGTGGCTCGAGCTGCTCGGCGCATTTCCCGCCGCGTATGCCGAGCGCGTCGCACAACTCGCGATCGACTATCCCGAGCTGCCGATCGAGCCGATCTGGGCCGCACTGCAGAGCTACTTCGAACGTCCCACGACACGCACCGCCGCATGGCGCGCGCTCAAGCCGCGGCTGCACGCATTCAAACGCATCGCAACGCTCGCGGACGCCGTCTCCCAACTCTGCGACGCGACCTCGCGCGACGACGTCGCCAAATCACATCTCCCCACGACCGCGATCGATCGCTGCATCGCGCGCCGCGCGCACCTCGGCGATCTTTCAGCGGCTATCGCCGCTTCGCCCTAGCGCGATTTGAATCGCCAAGTCGCCGCGGAGCCAAGGCGGCCAGGCAGAGGGTTGTTTAGGACTGCGCTCCTCGAGCAAGTCAATCGGCTATCTCGCCATACTAACGTGCGAGCAGCTCGAAGCGCCCCCAAATTGCCGCGGCTTGATTCGGCCCCGACCCCTCTCTTGGTGGCGTCTTGGCTCTGCGGCGCCTTGGCGATTTTCTGGGAGGTTCACGCGCGCGCAACACACGCACGCACCGCGTGTCTCCACGGCATGGGTGTTTCAGCCGGTCCGCAAGACAAACGCTCCGTCAACGTCGAGCTCAACATCGTTCCCTTCATTGATGTCATGAGCTGTCTCGCCGCTTTTTTGCTCATCACCGCGGTATGGGTGAACACGGCGGGGCTCGAGAACCAGCCCGCCGGCAAGGCAAAGGGCGAGAGAGAGCCAGACCATCCCAAACTCGCGATTCTGATCGAGCACGATCAAATCGTGGTCTCCGCTACACCAAGCGGAGAAGCGAGGCGTCTGGGCGCATTTGACTGGACGGGCCTCGAAGGCACACTGCGCGAATTCAAGACAACGGGCGAGATGCCTAACGTCGAGATCGCAGCCGCTAGCTCCGATGCGCATCCGGTCGCTTATCAGCATCTGATCGCGGCGATGGACACCGCCGTGAAGGTCGGCTACCCGCGCGTCGGCGTCACCGATCCAGATGGCCTGACGCGTTGACGTCGCATGCCGAAAGGCAGCGCATACGCCGTGCGCTGTGACGTCCGCGCTCGTCGAACATTGAAGAGTCCTCTGATGATGCGATGTGGGGAAACGTCCGCTAGCTTGGAGTCATGAACGTCAGCGACTTCATCCGAAGCCAGCAGACGAAGATTTGTCAGCTTTGGGAGCTCGAGGTTCGCCGCGACGCCGCCGATGCGCGGATGGTGTTGCACGAGCATCTTCCCTCATTTCTGGCCGCACTCGCTGACTGGATCGATGGCGACGAGGAACACGCGGAGCAAACGTTCGCGGACCTCACCGAGAGCCCGACGCTGCAGCAGCTCGGCTATGGCGTTGGCATCGAGACGCTGATCAGCGAGTACAGCAAGCTGCGCGTCGTACTCGTTCGCGAGCTCATGACACGCGTCGAGCTCGACGATGCGTTCATCCGCCTGCAACAGGCGATGGACCTCGCTCTCGAATATGCGATCCGCCGCTACGGGGCACGCCGCGAAGAAGTGCGCGAGCGCTTCATCGGCATCCTCGGCCACGATCTGCGCGACCCGCTGAGCACCGTGATCATCTCGGCGAAGGTGCTCGCCGGCAATCACGGTATCGACCGCGAGCACCGATTGGTCGCTGCGCGCATCGTGCGCGCGTGCAATCGCATGCAGCGCATGATCAATGACGTGCTCGACTTTGCGCGCGGCCATCTCGGCGGCGGCATTCCCGCGCTGCCGAGCGCGAACGATATGGGCGAGATTTGTCGCTCCGCGGTCGACGAGATGATCGCCGCACATCCGCAGCGCGAGATCACGTGCGAGGTGTCGGGCGATTTACACGGTCAGCTCGATCGCGATCGCGTGCATCAGGCGATCACGAATCTCTTGTCGAACGCCATCCATCACGGCGAGGGCCCGATCGAAGTTCGCGCCTACGCGAACGACGAGATCGTCACCGAGGTGACGAGCCACGGGCCACCGATCCCCGACGCGATTCGCGAACAGCTGTTCGATCCGTTTGCACAAGGCGAGATCGCGCCGCGCCAAGGCCTGGGCCTCGGGCTCTATATCGTCCATCAAATCGCGATCGCCCACGGTGCGCACTGCGAGATCGAATCGGACGAATGCGCGACGACGTTCCGCATCCGCTGGCCGCGCGGCGAGCAGCGCACGCGCGTTGCCGTCTAGCCTCACGCGTTCAGCGAGGTCAGCGAACTAGCGAAAGCGCTCGGCGTGCCACGCCGGCAGCTCGGCCATCGTGCTGAGCACGGCATCGGCGTCGCCCAGCTTCGCCGCGGGATCGGATCCGGTCGCCACCGCGACCACCGTCGCGCTGCACGCGCGCGCCGCGGCAATGTCGTAAATCGTGTCGCCGACGACGACGACCTCGGTTACCTCGCGTCCTTCACGCCCGCGCTGGATCGCCCGCGTGACGAGCTCGGCGCGTAGCGGCGAATCGCAACCATACCCACCGCAATCGAACCATTCGGCGATCCCGGCCGCGCCGAGCTTCGCGTCGGCACCCGCGCGGATGTTGCCCGTCGCGATGCCAAGCCGCACGCGCTGCCCGGATAAATAGCGCAGCGTCTCGACGACACCGCCGAGCACCTGCACGCCATGCTCGGCGAGCAGTGCGCGCAGCCGCGGCACGTACGCGTCGAGAAATCCCGCGCGCTCGCTCTCGGTCGGCGGCCGCCCCAAGCGCGCGGCGAAGATTTCCTCGACGATCGCTGGATCCGTCTTGCCGCCGTACCGAATGCCTTCACTCGCATTCGCCACGCCATGGCGATCCGCCATCACCGAATCGAACGCACCGCGACCGGAGCCGTGCGCATGCAGCAGCGTGCCGTCGATATCGAACAAGTAGAGGATCACTTGCTCTTCGGGGTCGGGCTCGTCGGATCAGGCGCACCTGGGGAGCCGAACTTCTTCGTGCATCCCGCGTCCTGCTTGCACCACGCGCCAAAGGCCTTGATCAGGCCATCGAACGTGTCGCGCAGCGCCCACGCCTTTTCCTTGAACGTCGGCAGCGCCTTCGCGCGCGACAGCCCATCGTTGAATGCCTGCCGCACGCCTGCGCACTTCGCATCCTTCTCATACTTGAGCGACGTGCCCTCGTAGACGCGGAAGCAGCCTTCGTAGCCCTCTGGGTTGTTCTTGTTGTACAGCGGCGCGCCGATCGCGATCGCATCGCCGATCGACTTCAGCACGTCCTCCATGTCCCGCTCGTTGCAGCCCTTCCAGATCGTGATCGGGTGATCCGGAATCTTGCGCTCGATCTTGCCGGATGTCGGCTCTGCCGTCTCGCGCGTCGCCTTCGCGAACTCGTCGAGCGACAGCGAAATCTGTTCCTTCATCAGCGGCCGGAGGTAGTTCGCCGGCACCGCGAGATTGATCGCCTGACCCTGCGTGATGATCGCGGTCGTCACGCCGATGACCTCGCCGAACTGATTGAACAGCGGCCCGCCGCTCGAGCCCTGCGAAATGGCGACCGAGATTTGCAGAATCGTCAGGTCCTGCGACAGCGGCCGCACCTGCGAGATCAAGCCATCGGTGATCGAGTAATCGAACACGCCTAGCGGGTTACCAATCGCGTACACGCGGTCGCCCGCCGACACGACGCTCGAATCGCCGAGCCGCAGGACCGGCAGCGACTTTTTCGGCTTGATCCGCAACAGCGCTAGGTCGTGGCCCTTGTCGACCCCCGCGATCACGGTCGCCGGGTACTCGGTAGGATCCTTATATAGCTTGACGCGGATGTTCGACTCGCCCTCGATCACGTGGAGGTTCGTCGCGATGAGGCCGCCGGCATCCAGGATAAAGCCAGTGCCGACCTTCGCTTCGCCCGCTTCGATCACGACGATCGCGGGCGTTGACGTATCGAAGATGTCGCGCGCGGTCAGCCCCTTCTGCGAGCCGTTCTTGCCCGCCCCACCACAGCTGGTCGCCAACGCGATGCCCACGAGCAGAAACGACCAGCGCATATGGAGGATTCTAGCCCGCCACGTCGGTATCAACCACCGTCGAACGTGTAACTAGCGCATGCCGGCGTCTAAGCTCGTTCCCGAGCCCTTCTGCACGGGCTCGACGTCATGACGCGGCGCGAGTCGGATGTAATGAAGCGCCCTGTCGCCGGCGTCGCGGAACCCCTCTGGGTCGATGCGCGGATCGATGCCCGACTTCACGCCGCCCTCGAGATACTGCTGGTAGAGCTCCATGCGAACCTGCTCGAAGCGCGGGCACGATGCGGTGTCGCCGCGTTCGCGCGTCATCTCGCAGGCGGCGAGGGCGCGCGTTGCGTAATCGAGAGCCGGGACGATATCGATCTTATCCACGAGCGCGACGCTCGCCGCGATCAGCGCACGCCAGCGAGTCGGCGAGTCCTTCGCGCGGTCGGCGAGGCGCATCGTCGATTCGATCGCCCAGTCCTTCATGTCGGCATCGCCGAGCTTGCGCGCGAACGATTCGATCGCGACGCCATCACCTGGCTTCGCCATCGTTCGTGCTTCCGCAAGCGCGATCGAGAACTCGTCATCCTTGAACGCGTTCGATGCGAACATCTCGCGCGCCGGAAGAAAGATCGCAACGGCGACAATCGTCGCGACAGTCAGATCGACGAGATTCAGCAGCCGCGGTAGCGCCATTGCTCACTAGACACTACCTGAACACGCGAAGTTTCATCTCGTTTGCGCAAATCGATCATTGGGGCAAAACGCGACGGCACGTCCCACGATGCTACGGCGATCAAACGATCTCCTACATTATCCTCACGAACAAACTCCTGCGCTTGCTGCGTGGATCACGCGTTGCACATTCGCCGCTGACCAAGTTTCCAGACCAGCACTGTCGGAGGACTGTTCATGCTCACCGCTATCTCGACCGCGTTCCATAAGGGTGGATGGGGAATGTGGCCCATCCTTTTTTGCTCCGTAGTCACGATCGCACTCATCGTTGAGCGCGCGGTCTTTTTGTTCCGCGCATCGGTTGACAAGGACAAGCTCCTTGCACTGCTCAAGAGTCAAGTCATGAGCGGCAACGTTCAGGGCGCGATCAAAGTCTGCTCGGGTAACCCGACGCCGATGACTCGTATCGTGCAAGCCGGTCTCATGAAGTTCAATAAGAGCGACGAAGAAGTCCAGGCCGCCATGGACGAGGCCGCTCTTCGCGAGCTTCCCAAGGTCAACGCGCGTACGCCGTACCTTGCGATGACCGCGAACTTCTCGGTGCTCGCAGGTCTCCTCGGCACCATCACCGGTATGATCAAGTCGTTCGGCTCGGTCGGCAGCGACGAAGGTGGTAACAAGGCGACGATTCTCGCCGAAGGTATCTCCGAAGCGCTGAACTGCACCGCGTTCGGTATCGGTGGCTCGCTCGTCGCACTGCTCGGCTACTCGCTGCTGCAGGGCAAGACGACGTCGGTCACGGACGACATCAACGAGGTCACCGTTCAGGTGGTCAACCTCGTGACGACGCACCGCGCGCAGATGCAGCCCCAGGCCTAATCCCTTCCTCGCAACCCGTAACCAACCCTAGCGAGGAGGCACAGCCATGGGCGCAGCAGTAGGAACAGAAGAAGGTGGAAAACGCAGTGTGAACTGCGAGCTCAATATCGTCCCCTTCATCGACGTGATGTCCTGCTTGGCAGCCTTCTTGTTGATCACGGCGGTCTGGGTAAACATTGCCCAGATCAATATTCAGCCGAAAGGCAAGAACCGTGACATCACGCAGGTCCAACAGGACGACGAGCACGTGACCTTGTCCGTGCTCGTGCAGGCCGACCGCATCTGGGTCGGACTGTCGCGCGTAAACGAGTTCCAGGAGATCCCGAAGAAGGGTGAAGAACAGGACTGGGAGAAGTTCGAGACCACGCTCAAAGAGCACAAGGCCTCTGCCTTCTTTGCAGACCGCACCGACATCGAGGTCGCCGGAGAATCGACGTCTCAGTCACCCGTGACTTATCAAGACGTCATCCACGCAATGGACGTGGCCGTAAAGGTCGGGTTCATTGACGTCGGACTAACCGACCCCGCGGGCCTGGCCGCGCGGCCACAGATGTGAGGAGGGGCGACGATGCCAGTACATAGCGCAGGCCCACGCCTCTACCACTCCGTAAAGTTCAGACACCTCGTCAAGCACACCGGCTCGGCCGCGGAAAACCGCGCGTCGAACGTTTCGATGAACCTCGTGCCGTTCGTCGACATGATGACGATCTTGGTGACGTTCCTTCTCATGGTGTTCTCGGCAACCGGTCAGTTGCTTCAGGCCCAAAAAGGTCTCGAGCTGCCGATCGCAGATTCCCGCGACACCCTGCAGTTGGCACCCGTCATCATCGTGACGAAGAGCGAGATCACCTATCAGGGTCAGCTCGTTGCTACGACCGAGAGCGTTCTCCGCGATGATTCTCCGACGTTCAAGATCGATGCGCTCTACGAGCGCCTCGACGCGGCGGCGAAGAAGATCAAGGAGGAAGTCGGTCTTGGCAAGCTGCCGAAGGACCTCGCCAAAGCGTGTGAGGACGCGAAGCAGAACATCAGGCCGCAACCGGGTAAAATCTGTCCGGACGGTCTGGCGATCTTGCAGGCCGACGAGAGCACCGATGTTCGACTGATCAACAAGATTGTGAATACGTCCAAAGCGGCCGGCTTCGACAATCTGTTGTTCGCCGTCAAGAACAAGTAAGGGGACTCATGACTCGACTCGTCGCGCTCACGACGGCGCTTCTGGTCAGCCTCACCGGCTGTCCGGACAACCCGTATAAAGCCGAAACTTGGACCAAGCAGCTCGACGATCCGCGTGAAGCGGAACGTGCGGTGACGCAGCTCGAGCAGCTTGGCAATCCGAGCGCGATTCCGGCGCTCGGCAAAGCATGGGCCTCGCAAGGCAAGCCCGTTCGGTTGCTGCAGGTCATCATCGGTCTTGCGCGGCCGCTCTCGCCGGAACAGGCGAAGGCGACGTACATGACCGACTACGAAAAGACCGGTCGCCCGGCGGCCTGGAACCTCGCCGAGCCGTACTTGAAACAGGCGATCGTCGAGGTCGACGAAGCAAACCCGCGTTCGGTCGACAGCGCCCAGAAGGCTGCCGACGCGCTCGGTGAAGCGCACCTCGAATCGGGTCTCGACGCGTTGATCGAGATCGCGTCGAAGCCGCCGACGAAGAAGATGATCGCGGCGCAGGTCGCGGCCATTCGCGCGATCGGCAAGTACAACGATCAGAAGGCGAAGGCTGCAGGCGCGCTGATCAAGATCATCGATCGCGATCCGCCGGATCACCCGCGTACCGCGAAGGATAAGGAACAGGGTCGCGCTCTCGAGGAGAAGTTTGGCCTGTTCCTCGGCGTCACCGGCGCTTCGATCAACTCGCTCTCCGAGCTCCGCGTGCCGAGCGCCGTCAAACCGCTCGTGCTCTCGATGTACCGCACGCCGGAGCTGTTCACGCAGGTCCGTCGTGCGCTCGTCGCATCGGGCCCGACGGCACTCGAAGAGCTCCGCAAGATCTTGCGCGGCGAGCACCAAGAGGTGAATCAGCTGTTCAAGGACAAGAAGCTCGACAAGTACTGCGGTGACAAGAACGACGCGCCGCCGGATCAGTGCCAGGCCGTGTCGGCGAAGGACTTCTATCCCGCCGTCGTGATCGGTGACTTCTACGATCCGAAGGCAGTGCCCGACCTCCTCGCGGCGCTCAAGCGCCCGCCGCTGCCGCAGTACTACTCGGATGACCAGCCGAGTGGCAGCACGCAGTACAACGCCATCTTCGACGCGCTTCGCAAGATCGGTTCGCCCGAAGGTGCGGACCAGGTTCGTGCGATGTGGGGCGGCGGTGGTGGTGGCGGCAAGAAGGGCAAGGGCGGCGGTGGTGGCCCTGCAGATCTGATGACGCGCATCCTCGCGATCGGCGCGTATCCGTTCATGACACGTGATTCCGCGGGCACGGCGGACCTCGGCAAGATCGCCGCCGACAACAAGGCGGACGATAACCTGCGTACCGAAGCGGCGACGGCATTTGCTCGTCTGTCGCGCGACGCCGGTGACATCAAGGTCCTCAGCGACCTCGCGCAGAAGTACTTCGACGCGGCCGACAAGAAGAAGAAGGAATCGGCGGGCAAGCCGAAGGCGGACTCCGACGCGGCCGACAAGGAATTCGAAGTCGCGAAGAAGAAGCTCGACGAAGCGAAGATGAACGCCCTCAAGGCGACCAAGGACACGAGCAAGTCGGCGGCCGACATCAAGGCGGCCACCGAGGAAGCGAAGAAGGCGGAGGACGAGTTCAAGGTCGCGAAGAAGAAGCACAAGGAAGCGACCGCGCCGTTCAAGCAAGCCGAAGGCGCCGCGAAGGCGTACAAGGGCTACGCGCGCATGTTCCAGACCCATATCGCGCGCATTGCGGTCGCGATCCGCTGCAAGCAGGACATGAACTGCTACGTCGGTACGCTCAAGCTGACGCCCGAAGATTCGGCGAAGAACCTCACGCCGTACATCAAGGACATCAAGGAGTGGACCAAAGACGAGAAGCTCCAGCTGCAAGAGGGTGAAGTCGAGCGCGCGATGCTCGAAATCGGCAAGCAGGGTCCGAAGGCCGCGCAGTACACCGACGCGCTGCTCGATGCAGCGAAGAGTGACGACCGTCTGATTCGGCAGAGCATCTTGCTCGCGCTGCCGAAGATCGCGAAGGTCCCGTGCGCGAACTGCGAGACGAAGCTCGACGCGGCAATCCGCGCGGGCGAAGGTAAGAGCACGCTCGGCGATCTCAACCTCGAGACGACGATGTTGCGCAACTACTTCGCGTGGGCAGGTGGCCGCACGCCGACGACGCCGACGCCTGAGGGGCCCGCGCCCGAAGTGCCGAAGGCGCCGGCCGACAAGCCAGCGGACGAAGAGAAGCCCGCTGACAAGCCGGCCGAGAAGAAGAAGTAACAACAGCTCGCGTGGCTGTCCGTCACCCTCCGGGACCTCCCGGAGGGTTTTTGTTTTGTGGCGTCAGCGCGATGTCGAGAGCGAGCTGATGACGCCGCTGTTGCCGCCTTGCACGGCGGCGAGCTGCGTCGGCGTGAGATGTCGGATCGTCTGGGTGGCGAGCGAGAGCTTGCGCGGATCTTTGCTGGGGCGCTTCATGTCTAGGTAGAGACGCCACGCGCGAGATGTGATCCGCGGTCTCCTACCGTCGGCGCCGCAGCTTGCGACCGAGCGCCTCGAGATCGTCGAGCCCGATCTGCGACGGCAAATCGCCGGGCGTACGCGGCCCGACGACGGGCGGCGGCAACACGGGTGAGCGTTGGCGCATGCTCTCGCGGCGCGACATGCCGCGCCGATCCTCGACATTCTCCGACGGTGGAAGGTCTTCCCAGCGCATGCCGCCGGCGACCGTGACGAGTGCATCGATATTGATGGTCTTCATAAGCTCCTCCCTTACCTGCCGTTGCCGAAGTTTTTCATCACGTCGTCGAGGCCGCCCTGCGCGGGCATGTCGCCCGGCGTGCGCGGGCCAGGGCTCGGCGGCGGCAGGTTGCGGATCGGCGCGTTCCTATTCTGCTGCGGCGTCCAGGCGCGTCGGTCTTCGACGTTCTCCGACGGGCGGAAGTCTTGCCAGCGCATACCGCCGGTGACAGTGGCGAGCGTATCGAGATCGATGGTCTTCATACGCGCCGCTAGTGCGACGCGTATGCCACGCGCAAGTGCGCGAGCGCTGTGCATCCGCGTGGCGCGAAACGACTACGCCGGTTTGCAAGCGTCGCCTCGAGGACGCTAGTTAGAGAGGAGCCGGATCGGAATCCAAAGGATCTCTTGGGCGAGCTGCGCGTCGCCGTCGCTGTAGCGCTCTTCTTCGCCGCAACTCAGGATCTCGGCGTGGGCCGGCGGTTGCTGGATCGCGCATCGTCCCGCTCGCGACTCGTGCGTGATGCCATCCTGCGGCACGCAAAAGATGTCGGGCACATTCTCGGGACACGTGCCTGGAAACCTCAGCGTCATCGGGCACCGCACGAGGCAGTCGCTGAAGTACAGGCGAGAGTGCCGGCAGTTGTTGATGCACGTGCGCGCGTCGTCGTCGGCGAGCGGAACCACGAGATGGCTATGCACGCGAAGCGTTAGCTCGCTGTGCCACGTTGCGCACGCGCCTACACAGAGCACAACGATCAGCGCGCGAGTTGCCACCAAATCGCAGCGTCGTCGGCACCGGCGTGAGATTGCCTGGGTACCCGCGTGAAGAACGCGTGATCCTGGATCTGCGATAGACTTTCAACGTGTCGGATCCCGGCGACAAAAAGAAGCGCGCCACATATCAGGACGTCCTGGATGCGCCGGAGCATGTCGTTGCCGAGATCATCGATGGCGAGCTGTTCACGATGCCGCGTCCGCGCAGTCCGCACGCGCGCGTTGCATCGCGGCTCGGTGGCTTGCTCGTGCCGCCGTTCGACATCGGCAGCAACGGTCCGGGCGGCTGGATCCTTCTGGACGAACCGGAGCTCCACATCGTCGGCGAGATCGTCGTGCCTGATTTGGCGGGATGGCATCGCGAACGACTGCCGGTGATTCCCGATGAAGCCTACTTCACGCTCGCACCGGACTGGGTGTGCGAGATCCTGTCGAAGGGCACCGAGCGCATCGATCGCGGGAAGAAGATGCCGATCTACGCGCGTGCCGGCGTGAGCCATGCGTGGCTACTCCACCCGGCTCGGCGATTTCTCGAGGTCTACCAGCTCCAAGAAGGCAAGTGGCTGCAGCTTGCCGTTCACCTCGGCGATCAACCGGTCCGCGTGCCACCGTTCGACGCGATCGAGCTCGATCTGTCGCTGCTATGGGCGGATGTCGAGCCGCCGTCGCGTGCATCGGAGTCGTCGGCGTCGTACGAATACGACGAGTTTTAAATTTGGTCGGGGTGACAGGATTCGAACCTGCGGCCTCAAGTTCCCAAAACTCGCGCGCTACCAACTGCGCCACACCCCGTGCGGTATCGGATACCCGGTATCCGACGCTCCCGCAAGGTTTCTGGTGCATCACCGTGGAATTCGCGGCACTCGCATGCGATTGGTCGATGCGCGCTTTGGCGCCGGCATCGCCCAGGCACCCGCGCGCTCTAGCGCACGGCCGCGCTCGTACACGTACGCCGGCAGTGAGCCCGCGAAGGCAGCGGCGAGCGCCGCGGCGAATTCGGTCGCCGAGCGAAAGCGCTGATCGGGGTCCTTCGCCATACCGATGGCGAGCACGAGATCGACCTCGAGCGGCAGATCGACGATCTCGCTCGGGCGGCGCGGCTTGTTGTGGACGACCTTGTACAGCGTCTCGGCGACTTCGCCCGCCGGAAACGGTGGGTGACCGGTGAGCGCGCGATACGCGATGCACGCGAGCGCGTAGAGATCCGTGAGGTGATCGACGGTGCCGCCCGTCGCTTGCTCGGGCGCCATGTACGACGGCGTGCCGACGACCTGGCCCGCGGTGAGCGTGTCGCCTTGATCCATCGCGCGCGCGATACCGAAGTCGAGAATCTTCCACGTGCCGCGATCCAAAAACACGTTTTGCGGCTTGAGATCGCGATGCACGATGCCCGCGCTGGCCGCAGCCGTGATGCCCGCGCCGCACTGCACGACCATGTCGACGGCTTCTTCGGCCGTCAGCGGGCGACTGCGACCGCGCAAGAGCTCGGCGAGCGTCGCGCCTTCGAGGCGTTCCATCACGAGATACGGGACGGGCCGCTCGCCGACCTCGATCACGCGCACGATGTGCGGCGAGTGCACGGCCGCGGCCGTGCGCAGCTCGCGCAGAAAGCGCAGCACGTGGTTTGGATTGCCGAGCGACGCTTGCGAGAGGAGCTTGACCGCGACGACCATGCCCGTCGGAGCGAGCCCTTCGTAGACTTCGCCCATCGCGCCGCGGCCGAGGAGCTGGCCGAGCTGATAGCCGCCGATCGTTTGATCGCTGAAGCGGCCGCGGCCCTGGCGCAGCGCGCGCTCGAGCTCTTCGCGCGCTTCGAGCAGGAGCGCTTCGCGATGCGCCGCGAGGCGCACGGCACGCTCGAGTTCGCCGACGGCGATCAGCGTCGTGCGGCGCGACAGGCGCGCGGTGATGATCGTCGCGAGCATCACGGCCTGACACAGCGCCTGGATCACGATCTGCTCTGTGATCGTCAGATCGTTCGGATGGATGATGCCGGTGTCGCGCCAGCCCGCGATCACGAGGATCGCGATGAACGCCTGCATGCCCGCGGTGACGCCGTACACCGCATACGACAGGCGTCGGCTCTTGCC
>Ga0070698_100002579_pt1 | contig 19949 bp, 21 predicted proteins | sample KBSK1502metaG_FD_65477 | JGI IMG/M metagenome (GOLD analysis project Ga0070698, IMG submission 65477) | Corn, switchgrass and miscanthus rhizosphere microbial communities from Kellogg Biological Station, Michigan, USA - KBS K1-50-2 metaG | ecosystem: Host-associated > Plants > Roots >...
CCCTCGTCGGTCTGGCGAAAGGTCGGGCCGGCGGTCAGCTCGGCGACCCTGCCGACGTCGTGGAGGAGAGCGGCCGCGAGCAGCAGGTCGGACCGCAGCCGTGGGTGCAGCTGTGCCGTTTCGCGGCAGATCGTCGACACGCCCACGGTGTGCTCGAGGAGCCCGCCGGCATAGGAGTGGTGCGTCTCCGCTCCGGGAAGTCGGCGGAACGATTCGCGCAGGGCGTCGTCGGAGAAGAAGCGTCCAACGAGGGCGCCGAGGCCGGGGTGAGCGATCTCGCCGGCGAGAAACTCGAGGAAGCCGTCGAGCTCGTCGGCGTCGCGGCGGAGAGCCGGCGCGAATGTGGCGGGGTCGGCCTCCGGTGCCGCTTCGAGTGTACGCACGTCGACCTGCAGCCGATCGCGGAACTTTTCGACGCGACCAAGAACCCGCACCGCGTCTCCTTCGGCGAAGCGCCCGTCGAGCAGCTCGACGTCGTGCCACACGCGTGCGTCGATCCGGCCGCTCGGATCGACGAGCTCGAGCGCAAGGTAGGGAGCGCCACCGCGCGTGTGCAGCCGCCGCTTCCGTGCGACCGCATAGATGCCCTCGACAATCCGTTCCTCTGCGAGCTCCGCGATCGCGCTCATCGTGCGCAAGTCTAGGTCCGAGGACGGATGCTAGGGTCGTGCGAGATGGCCGATGTTCAGCCGTTCAGGGCCGAGCGCTACGACGAGGCCAAGGCCGGCCCGCTCGAGCTGCTCGTCGCTCCGCCTTACGACGTCATCTCGCCAGAGCAGCGCGAGGAATATCTCGCCCGGAGCCCCTACAACGTCGTTCATCTGACACTGCCGGAGGACGAGGAGGAGGCGGCGCGGGAGCTGACCGACTGGCGCTCCTCGGGTGCGATCGTACGAGACGGGCAGCCCGTCTACTGGTTCATCTCCCAGGACTACGTCGGTCCGGACGGCGTCGCGCGGAGCCGGTCGGGGCTCGTCGCGTCGCTCAGGGCCGAGCCGTACGAGAACGGTGTCGTCCTCCCGCACGAGCGAACACACCTGGGGCCAAAAGAGGGTCGCTTACGGCTTCTCCGGGCAACGAGGACGCAGCTCGAGCCGATCTTTCTCCTCTACGAGGGCAAACCGCTCCGGCAGCCTGATCGAGAGCCCGACCTGCAGAGCGGAGGCGACAAGTTGTGGCGGGTCGAGCACGCGCCGAGCTTCGGGGACGTGCAGTTGCTGATTGCGGACGGACACCACCGCTACGAGACCGCGCTCGCCTACGCGCATGAGGGCGGCTCACCGTATCTCATGGTCGTGCTCGTCCCCATGCGACAGGAAGGCCTCACGATCTTTCCGACACACCGGGTCGCGCAGGACGTGAACGGCATCGCGGGCACGCCGATCGAGGAGCCCGGCGAAGAGCTCCCGGGCGTTGTCCTCTACCGCGGCGGGAGGTACGAGCTCCTCGACGGCGACGGCCTCGATGTCGAGATCGTCGACCGCATCGCTCCTCGAGGGGTGACGTACACCGCCCGGCGTGAGGACGCTGTCGCCAGGGTTGATCGCGGAGACGCCCAGGCCGCGTTTCTGCTCCGGCCCACGCGGATCGAGGATGTGTGGGACGTCGCGCGCCGGGGCGGGACGATGCCGCAGAAGAGCACCTATTTCTATCCCAAGCTCACCTCGGGCCTGCTCTTCCATCCGCTTGACTGACTGGCTCGCGCTATGTCGCGCGGCTGTCGCTGACGTCCAGGACGCGCTCAACGAGCTCCCTCTCCGCGGTGATCGCGAACCCGTCGTCGGCATGGGCAAGGGCGGTGACGAGACGACCGCAATCGATGCGGCCGCGGAGGCCGCCGCACTGATGCGGTTTCGAGAGATCGCCGGCGTCACGATCGTCTCGGAGGAGGTCGGCATCGTCGGGAGCGGGGGCGTGCACGTGGTCGTCGATCCCATCGACGGCTCGGTGAACGCAAAGCGCGGCATTCGGTTCTTCTCGATCTCGATCGCGATCGCATCGGGGTCGAAGATGGCGGACGTGGACTTCGGGTTCGTTCACGACTTCGGCACCGGCGAGGAGTGGACGGCCGCGCGCGGCGAGGGCGCAAGGCTGGACGGCTCCTTGCTCGACGGAGACATTCCGAAGGACCCGATCGAGATCCTGTCGTTCGAGGCGACCAGAACCGACCTGGTCGCACAGCAAGCCGGAGCGTTCGTGGAGCTCGCTGACCGTCTGCGAATCATGGGGTCCCTGGCCTTGTCCCTCTGCCACCTTGCTGCAGGGCGGGTCGATGCCGTGTGTTCCCTAAAGCCGGCGCGCTCGGTTGACATCGCCGCTGCGCAGCTGCTCGTGCGCGAGCGCGGGCTCGCAATCGAGCTCCCTGATGACCCGCCGTTCGGCGAGGCTCGGCTCGACCTCGAAGGGCGTTCGCGCGTCGTTGCGGCAGGAACCCCTCACGCATGCCGGCAGCTCGCCGCCGCTCTGTCCGCGTAGGTTGCTCGGGATGGAACTACCCGTCCTGGCAGGACGAGTTCTACGAAGGGAAACCGCAGCGCTTGTGGCTGGAGCACTACGCGCAGCTGTTCGACACGGTCGAGGTCAACACCACCTTCTATCGCCTGCCGCTGAGGAGCTCGGTTGCACGGTGGGTGGACGAGACGCCGCCGCACTTCTTGTTCGCCGTCAAGGCGAGCCGGTACCTCACGCACGTGAGGCGCCTCACAGATCTCGACACCGGCATCCGGCGCTACTACGAGCGGCTGGAACCTCTAGGCGGCTCCGGAAAGATGGGCCCGGTGCTCTGGCAGCTGCCTGCGAGCTTTCGCCGCGACGACGATCGCCTCGCGGAAGCGCTGCGAGCTCTGCCCTCAGGACGCCACTGCTTCGAGTTCCGGCACGCGAGCTGGTTCGTCGAGCCGGTGTACGACCTCCTCCGCTCACACGCATGCGCGCTGGTGATCGCCGATCGCCCCGAGGTGTCGGAGTTCCAGGCGCACGAGCTCACTGCGGACTGGACGTATGTCCGCTTCCACTACGGTTCGCGCGGAAGGCGCGGCAACTACAGTGCCGCAGAGCTGGAGGAGTGGGCCCGTCGGTTCGAAGGCTGGAGACGTGAGGTGGAAGTCCTCGCGTACTTCAACAACGATTGGGAGGCATTCGCGGTTCGCAATGCGCTATGGCTGAAGCGAAGACTGTCAACCTGAGCTCGCCGGATCGTGTCCTCTTCCCCGAGGACGGCATCACCAAGGGCGAGCTGTTCGAGTACTACCGGACGGTGGCGCCAAGCCTGATTCCCCATCTGCGCGATCGGCCGTTCACGATGAAGCGGTATCGCGAGGGGAGCACCGGCGCGCCGTTCTTCCAGAAGCAGGCACCGAAGGGGATGCCGAAGTGGATACCGACTCGGCAGTTTCGAACGTGGCCGCGCGAGGGCGGGTCGCGGCTCGTCGACTTCCCGCTCGTGAATTCAACCGAGGCGCTTCTCTGGATGGTGCAGATGCACTGCATCGACATGAACGCGTGGTATTCGCGTGTTGACAAACCACATCGTCCAGACTTCGTCCTCTTCGATCTCGACCCGCCGGATGACGGCTTCGAGCTCGCGATCGAAGTCGCGCACCTGATTCACGAGCTGCTCGACGAGCTCGAGCTGCCGGGCTACGTGAAGACAAGTGGTGCTGACGGCATCCACGTCGTCGCGCCGGTCACCCGGCGCTCGACCTTCGAGCAGACGTATGCGTTCGCGGAGCGCGCCTCGCGGCTGCTCGAGCAGCGCCATCCCGGGAAGGTCACGACCGAGTGGCTGAAGAAGAAGCGCCGTGGTGTGCTCGTCGACCATCGCCAGAACGGCTGGGGCAAGACGATCGCCTCCGTCTACTCCGTGCGCCCGAAGCCTGGCGCGCCGGTGTCGACCCCGCTTCGCTGGGAGGAATTGACGGCCGACGTGCGGCCGCGCGACTTCACGATGGAGGTGGCGCTCGAGCGAGTCCAGGATCACGGTGACCTGTTCGCCCCGGTTCTCGAGGACCCCCGACCGCTCGTACCTGCGGCCAAGAAGCTCGACGCGCTCTAGTGGTGTCTCCTCCCGGGGCCACCACTAAGATTGACTCATGCTCGGCCTCGAGCTGCTCGTCGCCGCGCTGACTCCGTTCAAGGCGACACTGCACGCGCCGACTCACACGCCGCGCGTGAACACACCGTGGGTGATCACGATCCGCGCGACGGATCTGCACGGTCAGCCGATCCGCGCGCGGCTGACGATGCGGTTTCTCTTCGCCGGCGTGCCCGTCGGGAAGGTCGACAACGGGCGCGTGTACACGTTCACCGGGACGTGGCACGAGAAGAAGGGCAACGAGATCGAGTTCCCGGCTGCCTCGCGCGGACAGCGGCTCACCTTCCAGGCGCTCGTCACCGCCCGGCGTCATACGATCAAGCTGAACTACTGGGTCCAGGCGCATTGAACAGCGGCGCCGAGGTCGTCGTCGACCGAGTCAGCAAGTCATTCGAGGACGGGCGCATTCGTGCGCTCGACGAGGTCTCCCTTCGACTAGAGCCGGGCGAGTTCGCATCGCTGACCGGCCCGTCCGGAAGCGGGAAGAGCACGTTGTTGAATCTGATCGGCGCGCTCGAGCGGCCTGATTCGGGCTCCATCTCAGTCGACGGTGACGTGCTTGGTCGTGATGCGGCGGAGTACCGGGCAGGGACGGTCGGGTTCGTGTTTCAGTTCCACAATCTCATTCCGACCTTGACGGCATTGGAGAACGTCCAGGTGCCGATGCTCGGTCGCGGGCGCTCGCGCGCGGAGCGTCAGTCGCAGTCGCGGTTGCTTTTGCGTGAGGCTGGGCTCGAGCGGCGGGAGCGGGCGTTCCCGTCGGTGCTATCCGGAGGAGAGCGCCAGCGAGTCGCCATCGCCCGTGCTCTTGCAAACGAGCCTCGGCTGCTCTTGGCGGACGAGCCGACCGGATCGCTCGACTCGGAGACGGGGGCCCAGGTGCTGTCCCTGATCGAGCGCCTCCGGTGCGAGCGGGGGATGACCGTCCTCCTCGTCACGAACGATGATCGAGTCGCCGCCGGAGCCGGCCGCACGCTGCACCTGCTCGACGGCAAGATCACTCCCGGCGCAATGCCTCAATCGGCGTCAGCCTGACCGCTCGCACGGTCGGATACGTCGCACCGAGCAGCGCCACGCCAAGGGCGAAGGCCAGACCCCAGGCGAAAACACCGGCCGTGAAGTCCGGCTGCACCAGCCCTGAGGTGCTGGTGTGCGCGGCGAACTCCTCGGCGGCGAGCACGCCGAGGCCAAGGCCGACGCCGAGCGCAAGCAACGAGATCCCGACCGCCTCGCTGACGATCAGGACCGCGATCCGCCAGGAACGCCAGCCCACCGCGCGCAGGATTCCGATCTCGCGCACGCGCTCGACGACCGACATCGCCATCGTGTTGGCGACGCCGATGCCGCCCACGATGAGCGCGAGCAGCGAGATGATCCAGCCGGTGTCGACGATCAGCCTGCTCGAGGTATCGACCTTGATCGCCTGGCCCGGCTCATAGACGGCGACCGTTCCCGGAAAGCGACGCTCGACCCGTTGCGCCACGGTGCGGGCGCTCAGACCCGGCTTCACGGCGACCGCAACCGTCGTGATCTCACCCGGGCGGTGCGCGAGGCGCTCCGCGGTGCGCAGAGGGAGCACGAGGCCCGAGTCTTCGAAGGCGTCACCGCTGTGGTAGGTGCCCACAACGGGAAAGATCTTGCGAGGAGCGACCTCGACCGCGTCGTGGCTTCGCGACGCGAAGCGATCTCCGATGAGAGCTTCCTCGCCGCGCGGCAGACGGCCGGAGAGCACCACCAGCCGGCGCCAGACGAACTCATCCGGCTCCAGTCCGAAGACGAAGAAAGCGCTCTGGTTGGCGACCTGGCTCGCGAACAGCTTCAGCTTCGCGACCGAGGCGACGCCGGGAACATCGGCCACCCGAGCGGCGATGCTCTCCGGAAGCAGCGACCGGCTGAAGTCGGAGACGTCGGCCTGGAAGAGCCCAAAGTCGGCTCGCCCGATGTGGATCAGCTCGTCCGCGGTCTTCTTGACACCTGTAGAAAGCGACAGCAGGGCGACGATCAGGCCAACACCGAGCGCGACCCCGGCCGCGGTCAGCGCCGTTCGAGCCGGTCGCCGCAGGAGGTTGCGCCAGACCAGGGAGACCCAGGTCACCACCCTCATATTGCTACGTTAGGCGCAGGTAATGGAGCCGAACCGTGACACGATCCTGAGCGCACTCGAGCGCGTCATCGACCCCGAGTTGCGGCGACCGGTGACCGAGCTCGACATGGTGCGCGCGGTTGAGATCGAGGGTGGTGACGTGCGCGTCACGATTGCGCTGACGATCGCCGGCTGCCCGTTGCGCGACTCGTTCAAGCAGCAGGTCACGGAAGTTCTCAAGGATGTTCCCGGCGTCGAGCGCGTTGCGCTCGGCTTCGACGTGATGACGCCTGAAGAACGGCAGGCGCTCACGACCAAGCTGCGTGGGGGCGTCCAGGAACGCTCAAAGGGACTCTCTCTCGATGCGTCGACGCGCGTGCTGGCGGTGTGCAGCGGCAAAGGCGGTGTCGGCAAGTCCACGCTGACCGCGAATCTCGCGGTGGCGTTCTCACGGCTGGGCAAGTCGGTCGGGGTGCTCGACGCCGACGTCTACGGCCACTCGATTCCACACCTCCTCGGCATTCAGCAGAAGCCGGTACTCGTCGACAAGATGATCGTCCCGCCCGTCAGGCACGACCTCAAACTGATGTCGATCGGGTTCTTCCTCGACGACAACCAGCCCGTGATGTGGCGCGGTCCGATGCTGCATCGTGCGCTCGAGCAATTTCTCTCCGACGTGCACTGGGGGACGCTCGACCTGTTGGTCGTCGACATGCCCCCCGGGACGGGCGACGTTGCGATTTCGCTCGGGCAACTGCTGCCGCGCGCCGAGACACTCGTCGTCACGACTCCGCAGCCGGCCGCCCAGGAGGTCGCTTCGCGCGCAGGCGTCATGGCGCAGAAGACAGGCATGCGACTCGTCGGTGTGGTGGAGAACATGACCGGCGACGTCTTCGGCACCGGCGGCGGGGAGCGACTAGCCGAGGAGCTGGGCGTGCCGCTGCTCGGCCGGGTGCCCCTCGATCCACGGTTACGCGAGTCCGGCGACGCGGGAGAGCCGCTGCTGCTCGGCGAGCATGACTCGCCAGCTGCGAAGGAGCTCGCCCAGATCGCCGAGTCGGTGCTGGTGCTCGACCGCGGGTCGATCGTCAAGCCGCTGACACTCGTCCCGAGCTAGAGCCGTTGCGAAAAGAAGCTCGATCGCATCGACCGGTCGGTTCAGACGGACGCCGAGGGAGCCTCGGCGTCCTGACGACGGCACCGCAAGCGGCTGCCTAGAAGACCTCGGGCGCGGGCCCTTCCTCAGGCCGCGAGTACTTGGCGTATGCCTCCGCGGGAGCCGTCGTCTCCTGCTCGACGCCGGCTTCGTGCTCGATTGCCACGTCGTTGGCGGGATAGACGATGCCTTCCCTGCGGACACCGGCCGCGAGGACGAGGGCCGGCTCCGGGCCTACCCCGACGAGGACGTGCTCAGTCCATGGTGGGCAGTAGACGAAGTCCCACTTCTGCAGGTGTCGTCGCTCTCCCTCGACGATCAGCACGCATTCGCCGGCGAGGACGAGGAACGCCTCTTCGCCCGCTTCGCCGTGGTACATGGACATGGGCTTACCCGGGGGAAGCACGTTCAGGTTGATGCCGAGCTCGTCGAACTGCCCGTCGGTCCCGCGTCTTCCCTCGAAGCCGCAATACGCACCCAGCTCGTTGTGCTGCCAGCGCGCATCTCGGGCGTTGACGACGAACCATCCCTTCTCCTGTGGCACCCCGTTCTCGAGCCTGGCCTCCGGAACCATGCGCCTCCCTCCTCGTCATTGACGGACGCAAGTATTCTCGCCGCGTGCACGTCGAGGAGCGGATTCGTGCGCTCGGTTTCGAAGAGCGGCACGCACGGACACTCGCCGATCACTTCCTCGATGCCGAACGGCGCGGGAAGCGTGGACACGGCCTCGCGCGGGTCGAATGGCTCGAGACGCTCGAGGGATTGAATCCGATTGCGGAGCCGGAGTGCGTGATCGCCGAGGCCTGCTACGAGCGCTGGGAGGGACGGGGTGCACTGGGCTATCTGACCCTGGCCGCGATCTGCGACGGTCAGCTCGAGGATCTACCGGAGGCGGCACGGCTGGTCGTCGCCCACGACTGCTTTCCGACCGGGGTGCTGGGCTACTGGGCCCGCCGACTGGCGGTGGGTGGGCTGATCGCCGTCGTGACCGCGACCTCGCCGCCACGGCTCGGCCACCCGGACGGCGGGCCGAAGCTCGCCGGAACGAATCCCCTCGCGATCGCGATCCCGAGCTCCGACGGCAAACCGGTCGTGAGCGACGTGTCGATGGGGCGCGTCACCTACGGCGACGTGATCGCCGGGATCGCGCCTGAGGAGGAGCTCGTCCCGTTCGGAGGGGACCACGCCCACAAGGCATTCGCGCTCGCCCTCGGCCTGCAGCTGTTCGTCGACGCACTCGTCGAGGACGGCTACGGCGCGGTTCTGGTCGTCGCACAGCCGGCGGCCGATCCCGTTCCGTCGCTGCGGGCTCGGGCCGCCGGCGTTCGCCTTCCCGGCGACGGCTGACCTTAGGCAGACAGCGTCCGTCAGCCGGTTTGCCTGCGCAGAGCTGCGAGCACGACCGGGTCCACGCGCTCGACTCCGTCGACCCGCTCTTCGAGATTTGCCGCCCCGACCCAGTCAGTGAACGCCTTCGCGAGCTCAGCGTGATGACCGAGCTTCGTAAGGCGCTCGCGGAGCTCGGTGGCAAGATCATCATCGACCTCGACCCAGTTCTCCGGCGGTGTGGTGCCGAAGAGCTCGTCGTGGAGGCGGAAGAGGCGCTGTAGCTCCGAGATCGGGTGCCCGTGGTCGTCGACGCGAAGATCAACGATCGTGTCCGAGAGCTTCGCGTACCCCGCATCCCTCTCGACCAGCAGCAGGGACGCGGATTGCTGGCCGCGCCGGTCCCCTCCTGCCGCCTGGGCCGCTGCGAGGCACTCGAGTAACCGCTCGGCCAGGTTCAGACGCGGAGTCGACTCGAACGTGGTCGCGAGCGCGTCCACGGTCGCCTCCGAGACGAGGATGTTTCCCTGGGCCGCGTAGCCCGCGCCGGTGCGACCGCCGGCCCAGTCGTGACAGCGCTCGCCGGTGAATGTTGCCGCGCGGCCCGCGCCGTCGACGACACCGAGCTGGCGATCGGCCCGCCCGGAGTCCGCTTCGGTCAGCGCCTGGATCACCTGCTCGGCCGAGCGCCCTGCACGCAAGAGTGCGAGCCCGTCCGGCCCGTAGCGGGGATTCGCATACGACTGGGTCGCGATTGCGCCGACGTGAGGCTCCGCCCAGGGCACGATCGAGCCGACCGCCAGGAATTTCGACTGGACGGCAACGCCCCACTGTTCCGCGTCGAGGTCGCAGGCGACGATCGAGTAGGTCGCGACGACCGGATCAGGGCCCATACGTCAACTCGCGCAGGTCGAGGCGCACGAGCTCCAGATGATCCGCAGGGACGATCGCCGCGGCCACCTCGGGATGCGAGAGGGCCTCCTTCACCTCCTCAGCCGTGGCTGCGCGCACGACGACCGGGCGGCCTGCTTCATGTGCCTCGTGCAACTGCTTCATGTCGGAGACGTCGTCGAGGACGAGCGCGTCACCGAGGTCGAGCTCTCCCTCGACGGCGATCTCGGGGACGCGCCGCCCCGTCGCACCGAACCACCGCTCCCTCACGCGATCCGCTCTCGGTCCGATCGTGCCGACTGACACGCGAAACGCCGTGTTGCAGCCGCCAGGCAGCGCGAGCGGGGCGAGTGGGGATCACAAATCAAAGTGGTACCGAGTCACCCGGCTGAATCTGCTCGACCTGAACATCCGGTACGAGTGCCGCGAGCTGCTCGGGCCGCCCGCGCAGGATCGGGAAGGTTCCCCAATGGCAGGGCACGACGCGCTTGACTCCGAGGAGCTCACAGGCGACGGCGGCCTCTTGGGGCCCCATCGTGTAGTGGTCGCCGATCGGCAACACCGCGAGGTCGGGCTCGTAGATGCGCCCGATGAGCTGCATGTCTCCGAACACACCCGTATCCCCGGCGAAGTAGATCTTCGTCCCGTCCTCGACCTCGACGACGAGACCGCAGGCCTCTCCGGTGTACGTGTTGTCGATGCTGCTCGAATGGTGAGCGTTCGTGATCGTGACCCTGATGCCGTCTGCATCGACCGTGCCGCCCTTGTTGGGATCGTTCCCGGCTCCGCCCTCGACGCCCTTCGTCTCGAGCCAGTCCCGCAGCTCGACGGGTGCGATCACGCGGGGCCGGTGCTGCTGCCAGAGTTCGATGGTCGAGCCGACGTGATCGGCGTGACCGTGTGTCAGGAGGATCAGATCGACCCGTTCGGGCTCCCGTTCGTTGTCGGGACAGGTCGGCCCTTGCAAGAAGGGATCGACATAGATTCGTCGTCCGCCCGGCGAGTCGAGGCGGAACGAGGCGTGTCCGAGCCAGGTCAGCGAGCCATCAGCCATCGGTCTCCTTTCCGGGATGTTCGGCGCGGAGCGTAAAGGAACGTCCGAGGCGGGCGCGAACCTTCGCTGGGATGGCCCGGCGTGTGCTTCCGGCCTTGCTCGTCTTCACGGCCTTTCTCTGCGACGTCGGCGACAAGCACGGCCTCGCACTGGGTTTCCTCCTCTGCGCCATTCCCGCCGCCTTCGTGCTCGCGCTCGATTGCTACGGCGACGCCCTCGAGGCCCGCTGCAGCCGAGTGCGGCCGAGCTTGGGCGGCCTGTCCCTCGTCCTCCTCGTCCTGAGCGCCGCCTTGCGCAGCCCGGCCGTGGTGGGAGGCGTGCCCCAGGTAGCCGTCTCGGCCCTCGTCTTGACGCTCGTGCTCTATCTCGCGATCGCTGTGGGCGCGCTCGGCCCGGCCCGCCAGTCGGAACCGGCGCTGGAGCGTGTCCGCCGGACGGAAACCGACAGGACCCGGCGCGCGGCGTGATGGGCATGCGGTGCGGTTAACCGCACCGCAAGACGCCAGCACGCCGTCCCGGGCTGATAGGTAGAACCTCAGGAATGCTTGCGAGCCTCGGACACCTGGTTCACCGGCGCCGGATGCTCGTTGTCGCGATCTGGGTCGTGCTGACCATCTTTGGCGCCTTCTCGGCGGCCAAGGTCTCGCACCGCTGGTTCGAATCCTTCTCGATTCCGGGCTACTCGGCCTACGAGACGAACCAGAAGGCGCTGAAGATCTATGGCTCGGGCGAGCAGCCGCCGCTGGTAGCGGTCTTCCAATCGAGCGGCGACGTGACGAAGGAGAACCTGAAGCCGGCGATCGCCAAGGCGGCTGCGGTCAACCCGGGTTCGCGGGTCGGTTCGTACTTCGATACGCACAGCAGCGCGTACGTCTCTCGCGACCGCCACACCATGTTCGCCGAGATCTACCCGCCAGGGCAGAACACGTTCAGCGGCAAGACGCACGTCAAGGAGGTGCGCGGGGCGCTCGCCGAGAGCGCGCCGCCTGGCGTGACAACGCACCTGACCGGGCAGCAGGCGCTCATCGACGCATCGAGCGGTGGTGGCAACGGCCCGAGCGTGTTCACCGAGGCCTTGATCGGCGGCGGCGGCGCGCTCGTGATCCTGCTCTTCGTCTTCGGGACTCTGCCGGCAGTCGCGATTCCGCTTGCGATCGCGATCTCGTCGATCCTCAACACCTTCACGCTCGTGTTGGCGCTGACGTACGTCACCGACGTCTCGATCGTCGTGCAGTTCCTGATCGCGCTCGTCGGGCTCGGCGTGGCGATCGACTACGCGCTCCTGATGATCTTCCGCTTCCGCGAGGAGCTTGCCGCGGGAGAGGACGTCGAGACGGCGCTCGTCGAGACGATGACACACGCGGCCAGATCGGTGATCGTGTCCGGCTCGACCGTCGCCGTCGGGTTGCTGAGCATGGTCCTCCTGCCGCTGCCCTTCATCCGCTCGATCGGGATCGGCGGCATGCTGATCCCTGCGGTATCGGTGCTCGTCTCGATCACGCTCCTACCTGCCCTACTCTCTTTGCTCGGTCACCGGATCAACAGTCTCCGCGTCATGCCGAAGCGCTTCGTAACGGTGTCGGATGCCGAGTCAGGGTTCTGGGCAAGGTGGGCCGGGCTCGTCATCCGCCGTCCGCTGCCGGTCGCCGCGGTCGGTACGGCGATTGTGGCGGTGCTACTCGTGTTGGGTGCACAGCTCAACCCCAGCGAGGCGCAAGCCAAGGACTTCCCAGGCAGCGGGGACGCGATTGTCGGACGTGACGCACTGACGAAGGCCGGCATTTCCTCCGGCGCGTTCAAGCCCTTCGTCATCCTGACGCCGAGCGACAAGGCTGCCGAGGTTGTCTCGCGCGTGAGCGCCGTGGAGGGCGTCTCCGGCGCCGCGGCACCGCCAGCGTGGCAGAAGGACGGTTACTCCCTGGTCGAGGCGATCCCGTCCCACGACGGGTCGAGCAAGGCGGTCCGAGGGACGATCACGCGGGTCAAGGATGCTCTACCGGACGGAGCAACGCTCGGTGGCGTTGCGCCCGAGGACCGCGACTTCGTCCACGCGGTGTACGGCAACTTCCCGTACGTGCTCCTGTTCGTCATCCTTCTGACGTTTGTCTTGCTGGCGCGTGCATTCCGGTCGCTGCTCCTGCCGCTGAAGGCAGTCATCCTCAACCTCGTCTCGCTCGGAGCGGCATACGGGATCATCGTCTTCATCTTCCAGCAGGGACACGGCTCCCAAGCGATCTGGAACGTTCCAGCCACGCAGTCGATCATCCCGTGGATTCCGCTGATGATCTTCGCGTTCCTCTTCGGGCTCTCGATGGACTACGAGGTGTTCATGCTGACCCGCATGCGCGAGGCCTACGACGAGACGGGGAACACGGGGCAGGCGATCGCGCTCGGCCTGGCGAGAACGGGCAAGCTCGTGACGAGCGCCGCCCTCGTCCTGATGTTCGCGTTCTTCGTCCTCTCGACGAGCCCCGGCACCGACATCAAGCAGTTCGGAATCGGTCTCGCTGCCGGAATCATCTTCGATGCGACGGTGATCCGCGCGCTGCTCGTGCCCGCGTTGATGCGTCTGATGGGGCGCTGGAACTGGTGGCTTCCCCACTGGGCCGCACGGCCGCTGCGGACTCGGGCGAGCCAGCCGGTCACCGAGTCGGCCTAAATCCCTCCCTTACGAACGCTGCGCTTTCGCAGGGGACTTAGAACGGCAGACCGTTCGCTGCGTGCTTCGCCAGGTCGATGAGCGGCTGCACGGCGAAGAACGAGCCGACCGTGACGACGAGACAGGCGCAGACTGTGCTCTGGAGCAGCAGCTCGCGCGGGGGTGAGCCACCGCTGACGGTGCCGCCGGCGAGCTGGAGCTCCTCGGTCCGGCGCATGAACATCGCGCGAATGACCGCGAGGTAGTAGTAGAGGCTGACCAGGGTGGCGATGACCCCGACGATCACCAGCCACGTCCAGCCGTGCCGGTACGCCGCGGCGAACGCGTAGAACTTGCCGACGAACCCGCCGGTGAGCGGAAAGCCCGCGAAGCCGAGCATGAACGCCCACATGGAGATGCCAAGCAGCGGACGCTCCCACCCGAAGCCCGCCAGGTTGTCGATCGTCACCGGCACGCCGAGCTCACGCTCTCGCGCCGCAACGACTGCGAAGGCCCCGATCGACATCGCCGCGTAGGGCACGAGGTAGTAGAGAAGCGCACGTCCGCCGAGCGCGGACTCGGCGCTGATCGGGATCAGCATGAAGCCCGCATGCGAGATCGACGAGTAGGCGAGCATGCGTTTCACGCCCTTCTGCACGAGGGCGGCGAGGTTTCCCACCGCGAGCGAGAACACGGCGATGGCCGCGACCGCAACTGTCCAGATGTGAGCGTCTCCCGGGAAGGCGGTGACGAGGACGCGCAGCGTGACGACGAGTGCCGCTGTCTTCGTCGCAGCGGCCATGAATGCCGTCACCGGCGTCGGAGCTCCTTCGTAGACGTCGGGCGTCCACATGTGGAACGGAGCGGCCGACGCCTTGAAACCGAGCCCTGCGACAATCATGGCGAGCCCGACGAGGAGCAGAGCGTCGTGTTCACGGCCCGCCGACGCGATGCCCGCAAAGTCGAGCACGCCGGTCGCGCCGTAGACGAGCGCCGAGCCGAAGAGCAGCACTGCCGAGCCGAACCCGCCGATCACGAGGTACTTCAGCGCTGCCTCGAGACCGCCGAGCCGGTCGCGGTCGACCGCGCAGAGAATGTAGAGGGAGATGGAGAACCACTCGAGCCCGAGGAAAAGCGTCAGGAGGTTGTTGGCGGAGACGAAGAACAACATCCCCCCGCCCGCCGCGGCCAGCAGGGCGTAGTACTCGCCGGTGTGGTCTTCGCGCCACCGCTCCCCGTAGGAGAGCGCTGTCGCGAGCAGGCCTGAGCCGGCGATGATGATTCCTGCGAGCTCGGCGAGCCGGTCACGACGGACGGCATCCGCGACAACGCCGCTTCCCTGTCCCGAACGGACGTAGAGGGCGATCACGAAGCCGATCGCGACCGCGTAGCCGACTCCGCACAGAGCTGCCGCGACCGGTTTCCGCCAGGGGCGCGGAACGAGGACCGCGCACAGCAGGGCCAGCGCCGACGCGGCGAGCAGCGAGTTCACCGGCGCGAGCGCGAACCAGTCGATGTGGGGCCGTGGAATCATCTGAACTGCGCGTTCACGTCCGCCTGGGGTCGGTCGCCGCGGAACGAATGCCCGCTGACGGCCGCCGGCCAGGCAGAGAGCACGAGCAGGCAGGCGACCAGCGGCACGACGACCCCGAGCTCTGCCGGTCGAAGATCGAGTGCGGCGTCGGACACCGCGGGCCCGACTTCCCGATGCAACACCGCAGAGACCAGGCGCAGGACGTACATCGCTGCGAGCACGCTCGCGACCGCGCCGACTGCAGCCCAGCCCCAGCCTCTGCGGAACACTCCGGCCAGGATCAGAAACTCCCCCGCGAAGGCCGACGAGAGCGGCACCGCGAGGGCGATGACCCCGGTCGTCATCAGCATCGTCGCGAGCGCCGGCCGTCCGCGCGCCATGCCGCCGATTCGCGTCAGGTCGCCCGTCAGCGTGCGGCGCTCGACCATGCCCGCCAGCAGGAACAACGCGGCCGAGACCAGCCCGTGGTTGACCATCTGCAGCACCGAGCCGTCCAGGCCGAGGTCGTTGACCGCGAACACGCCCATGGTGATCAGACTCATCTGCGCGAGCGACGAATAGGCGACGATGCCGCGGACGTCAGGCGCGCGAAACGCGAGCAGTGAGCCGTAGACGAGCCCGACCGCGGCCAGCGCCAGGATGAACCCGCGAAAGTGCTGCGCCGGTTCGGGGAACTTCGCGACGGCGATGCGCAGGAAGCCGTAGGCCGCGGCCTTGGAGACCACGCCGGACAGGACTGCCGCTACCTCGGGAGTGGACTCGCGATATGCGTCGGGGAGCCAGCCGTGCAGAGGAAAGAGCGGCGCCTTGATCGCGAATGCGGCCACGAAGCCGAGGAAGATCCAGTTGCTCGAGCTGGAGTGGATGTCGACGAGGTCGAAGGTGTCCTGTGAGAGCCCGTAGACGATGATCGCGGCCAGCATCAGGAGCGATCCCGCCATCGTGTAGATGACGAACTTGAGGGTCGCTCCCAAGCGGCCGGGCCCGCCCCAGACCCCGACGAGTACGTACAGCGGAATCAGCATCGCCTCGAAGAACGCGTAGAACAGGAGCAGGTCCTGGGCGGCGAACACGCCGACGATCGATCCCGTGAGCAGGAGCATGAGTCCCATGTAGGCACGCGTCTGCTCGCGACCGACCCAGAACGCGTAGGCGATCGCCGCCGCCATCACGACCACGGTCAGGCCGATCAGCCAGACCGAGAAGCCGTAGACGCCGACGTGATACGAGACGTGGAGGTCGCTGAACCAGCTCCGCTGCTGTTCGTATTGGAGCCCGCCGCGGTGAAAGTCGTACCGCACCAGCAGCTGGATCCAGATACCGACCTCGACCAGCGCAGCCAGGAGGGCGAGAGAACCGGCCGAGATTCGGTTCAGCGGCAGCAGCCACACCAGCAGCGCTGCACCGAGGGGAAGGACGATGAGGAGGGTCGTCATCGCAGGGTCACCTGCTCACCTCACCGCCACGAAGATGATCGCGAGCACGGCGACGCTGGTCGCGATCGCGAGGACATACGTACGCAGGAGGCCGGTCTGCAGGCGCGCGACGAGACCACCGACGTCCCGGGCGTCTTCACCGAGCTCCGTTACCGAGCCCCTGACGAGAGGCTGCTCGACCAGGACGTAGAGGCCTTTCGCGAGCAAGACCGCCGGGATGTAGAAGAGCGCGTCGTACAGCTCGTCGAAGTAGAACTTGCGCTCCAGGATCCGCTGTGCCACGTCGAGTCGCGGCACCGCAACACGCCGCGCGCCGTAGAACAGCCAGGCGGAGTAGATGCCGGCCAAGCCGAGCAGCAGCGAGGCGCCGATCGAGGTCCACTCCTGCCAGGACTTCGGTGTGACGAGCGGCTCGGCGACGGTTCGCAGCCACGTGTCCACCGGGTGCCACCAGGGTGAGAATTGGATCCAGCCTCCGAACAGGGACAGCACGGCGAGCACCGCGACGGTGCCTCCCATCGAGACACCGACCACGTCACGCTTGAGCGCATGGAAGTGCTCGCGGACGAATGCGCTCGGCTCGCCGCCGAAGACGATGAAGAACAACCGGAACGTGTAGAGACCCGTCAGGAAGGTGCCGGTCAATCCGGCGACCCAAAGGATGTAGCCGTAGGTGCCGTGGGCCATCGCCGCTGCCAGGATCGAGTCCTTCGAGAAGAAGCCGGCGAAGGGGAAGATGCCGACCAGGGCGAGCGACCCGATGAGTGACGCCCAGTACGTGCCGGGCAGCAGCCGCCGCAGGCCGCCCATCTTGCGGATGTCCTGCTCGTCGGCAAGCGCGTGGATGACGATCCCGGCTGCCAGGAAGAGCAGCGCCTTGAAGAACGCGTGCGTCATCAGGTGGAACATCCCGTTCGCGTACGCGCCGAGCCCAGCCCCGAGAAACATGTAGCCGATCTGAGACATCGTCGAGTAGGCGATCACGCGCTTGATGTCGACCTGGACGAGCGCGATCAGCCCCGCGAGCAAGAGCGTTCCCGCTCCGAGCCCCGCGGCAAGGTCGGCGATCTTCGGCGCTTGCTCGAAGATCGCGTGGGTGCGAACGATCAGATAGACGCCTGCCGTCACCATCGTCGCCGCATGGATCAGCGCGCTGACCGGCGTCGGGCCCTCCATCGCGTCGGGCAACCAGGTCTGCAGCGGCAGCTGCGCGGACTTGGCGACGGCACCACCGAGCAGCCCGAGCGCAACGAGGTTGGCGGTCGTCGAGGAGTAGTGGGCATTCAGCACTCCGAAGGCGAGGCCCCCCGACTGCTTGATCAGCAGGAAGAACGCGAGCGCCATCGTTGCGTCGCCGATCGCGTTCATGATGAACGCCTTCTTGGCGGCGGCGATCGCATTCGGGCGCTCGTGCCAGAAGCCGATCAGCAGATAGGACGAAAGGCCGACCATCCCCCAGCCCGCGAGCAGAAGGAGGAGGTTGCCCCCCTGGACGAGCAACAGCATCGAGAAGACGAAGAGCGACATGTACGCGAAGTACCGCCGCTCCTCCGGATCCCCGTCCATGTAGCCGATCGAGTAGGCGACGATCAGTGCGCCGACCCCGGAGACGATCAGCATCATCATCACGCTCAGCGGGTCGACGAGGACCTCGAACCCCGAGCTGTAGCGACCGGCGGAGAGCCAGGTCCACGCCGTGGAGACGACCTCGCGGTCTCCACCACTGCGACCGAGCATTGCGACGAACGACGCCAGGGCTCCACTGAACGAGACGAAGCAGGCGAGCGTCGCCAGGTAGCCGGCCGTGCGGCGCGAGAGCCTCGTGCCTCCGAGCGTGATCAGGATCGCCGAGACGAGCGGCGAGACCAGGCAGATCCAGGCACCGGTTGTCACTTACCCGCGCAGCCGGTTGAGACGGTCGACGTCGAGCGTGACGCGCTTGCGGTTCAGCGCCACGATCAGGCCGAGCCCGACGACGACCTCGGATGCGGCCACGGCCATCACGGCGAGCGCGAAGATCTGGCCGTCCCCGTTGCCGAAGTTGCGGGAGAAGCCGATCAGGGCGAGGTTGGCGCCGTTGAGCATGATCTCCAGCGAGAGGAGGACGATCAGCGGGTTGCGGCGCAACAGCACGCCGAGCGATCCGGTGGCGAAGAGGAACGCCGCCACTCCCAGATACCAGGCGACTCCGGGGCCGGTCACGGGTGCGGCAACTCTTCGGGAAGGCGCCGCGAGTGGGCGCCGAGTATCACGCCCCCGATCGCAGCGACGAGCAACACGATCGACGTGATCTCGAAGGCAAGCAGGTGGTCCGTCAGGAAGAGGCGACCGATGTAGGCCGGGCTGCCGAAGCTCCCGTGGACGTCGGGAGAGTGCGCGAGCCGCCCACCGGCCTTCAGGCCGATGGCGACGATGATCTCAACGAGGAGCGCCGCCGCCGCGAGGACGGCGCCGACCGCCTGCCAGCTGGGGCCGCCGGCCCACGGTGATTCGCTTCGTGGCCCGATGTAGGCGATGACGAAGAGGAACATCACCATCACCGCGCCCGCGTAGACGAGGACCTGGGCGGCGGCGACGAACTCCGATGAAAGCAGGAGGTAGAGGACCGCCAGCGAGCCGAGGTTCCCGATCAGCGCGAGGGCCGAATAGAACGGATTCGAGAAGGACACAACCGCGACTGCGGAGGCGAGGCAGGCAAACGCCGCGACCATCCAGACCGCCCAGACGAGCACGTTCCCGGCAGTCGCGACCAGCACTATGAGTGCTCCTGGTAGTAGGGGATGGGGGTGTCGTAGAGCTCTCGATCCGCCACCGGGACCCTCTTGATCGGCTCGGCGAGGAGCATGTCCTTCGTATAGATCAGGTCGTCGCGCGAGTACTCCGAGATCTCGTACTCGTTGCCGAGCGTGATCGCGTCGAAGGGGCAGGCGAGCTCGCAATAGCCGCAGAAGATGCAACGGCTCAGGTTGATCTCGTAGATACGCGCGTAGCGCTCTCCGGGCGAGACGCGGTTCTCGGGTGTGTTCTCCGCCGCGACGACCCGAATACAGTCGGCAGGGCAGGCAGCCGCGCAGAGTGAGCAGCCGACGCACTTCTCGAGACCGTTGGCGTACCGATGGAGCCGATGGCGTCCACGAAAGCGGGGATAGACAGGACGCTTGTACTCCGGGTACTCCTGCGTGATCGGCCTCTTGAACAGCTGGCGGAACGTGACCGCGAAGCCTTTGACCGCTCCGAGAGCCATCAGATCCACACGACCAGGAGCGCAGTGATGACGGCATTGACGGTTGCGACGGGCAGGAGCACCTTCCAGCCGAACCGCATCAGCTGGTCGTAGCGCAGCCGTGGCACCGACGCGCGGATCCAGATGAAGGTCGACACGAAGAGGAAGACCTTGAGGAAAAACCACAACGGCCCGAGTGGTGCGTACGGGCCGCGCCAACCGCCGAAGAAGAGCGTCACCGCCAGCCCCGAGAGCGTGATCATGTTGATGTACTCGGCCGTCTGGAACAGACCCCAGCGCATGCCGCCGTACTCCGTGTGATAGCCGGCGACCAGCTCGGTGTCGGCTTCGGGGAGGTCGAAGGGTGGACGGCTCGTCTCGGCGATCATCCCGACCACGAAAACGAGCAGGCCGACAAACTGCGGGATGAAGAACCAGATCGTTGCGCCTTGCTTGTTGACGATGTCCACGAGATTCAGCGACTGGCCCATCAGGACGACGCCGAGGACGGAGAG
>Ga0070698_100002580_pt1 | contig 19948 bp, 17 predicted proteins | sample KBSK1502metaG_FD_65477 | JGI IMG/M metagenome (GOLD analysis project Ga0070698, IMG submission 65477) | Corn, switchgrass and miscanthus rhizosphere microbial communities from Kellogg Biological Station, Michigan, USA - KBS K1-50-2 metaG | ecosystem: Host-associated > Plants > Roots >...
ATTCAAGCGCTTCGACATCTGGGACGGGCTTGGTATCAAGATGCTCCAACTCGCCGGCATCGAGGTCGTGATCATTACCGGTCGGGTTTCAGAGGCTGTGGCCACGCGCGCGGCGGAGCTTGGGATCACCGAAGTCGTCCAGGATCCTCACGCCCGCAAGTTGCCGGCGCTGCGGAAGCTTCTTTCCGCCAGGGGAATTGACGAGCGCGATGTGGCGTTCGTCGGTGATGACCTGCCCGATTTGGCGGTGCTCCGGGTCGTCGGCCTACCCGTCGTCGTGGCCAACTGCACGCAGGATGTCGCCGGTATCGGGCTCCGCCTGACGAGAAACGGCGGGCACGGCGCGATCCGGGAGTTTGCCGAGCTGCTGCTACGTGCGCGTGGAGAGTGGCACACCCTGGTGGAGAAGTATGTGACGTCTCGCTCCGAGGATGCCTGACATGGCTTCATCCGTCACCACTGACGCGAAGGCAGCAGGCCAACGCGTTGTGCGCATGGAAGCCGAAGCGCTGGCCGAAGTCGAACGCCGCATTGGCGACGGCTTCGTTGCGGCCGTCGACCTCATTGCCGCATCGAAAGGCCGCGTTATCGTCGCCGGCATCGGCAAGTCCGGGCACGTCGCGAGGAAAATCGCCGCTACCCTCACGTCGACCGGCACGCCGGCATCGTTCCTCCATCCCGTGGAAGGATTACACGGCGATCTCGGCATCGTGGGCGAAGACGACGTCGCTCTCCTGCTCTCCAAGAGCGGGGAATCGGCCGAACTCCTCACGCTGCTCGAGCATCTTCGTCGGTTTGGGACGCGAACGATCGCGCTGACCGGTGCCGCCGATTCAACGCTTGGCCGCGAGTGCGACGCAGTCCTCGACGCCTGGGTGAAGGAAGAGGCCTGTCCGCACGACCTCGCGCCCACAACCAGTACCACGGCGGCACTCGCGCTTGGCGATGCCCTGGCCGTTGCCGTGCTCGAACGAAAAGGGTTCCGACGGGAAGACTTCGCTCGTTTTCATCCCGGCGGTGCATTAGGCCGCAAGCTCATGACGCGCGTGCGCGACGTGATGGAACAGGACCGGCTGCCAGTGCTCGATCCGTCGACAAAAATGCGTGAGGTGGTCGTTTGGCTCGCCGAGCGCCGAGGTCTTGTCGTGGCAGCCGCACCTGACAAGCGGGTCGCCGGGGTGTTCACCGCCGGTGATCTCACCCGCCTGCTCGAACACACGCAGGACATCTTCGGGATAACGCTTGAATCGGTGATGACCAGGTCCCCAAAGGTCGCCGATGCCGAGGAACTCGCGAGCGCGGCAGTGTACCGCATGGAACAGATCGGCATAATGGCTATGCCGGTTGTCGACGGCTCCCAACACATCGTAGGCGTGGTCCACCTTCATGACCTCATGCGGGCGGGGGTGGCATGACCCGCACCGCGTACATCGCACTCTGCGCCGTAATGGCTGGCGCGGTTTCCGCCTGCGGTGTCACGCAGGGGCCTCCGGTCGCGTCGCAATCTCTGCTGCCTGATTCCGCGCAGCAGATGCAATGGGGCGTCAAGCTCATCCTCACGGAAGGTGGCGTGCGCCGTGCGACGGTCGCGGCAGACACGGCGCTCATGTACGACGAGAACACGCGCGTAGAGCTGCGGAAGGTCACGGCCAGGTTCTATACGCCCGCCGGTGAGCAACAAGCCGTGCTCACGTCGAATCAAGGCTCACACAATAGTCGCGTGGGCAACATGGAAGCGCGCGGTAACGTGATTGTCGTCTCGAGCGAGGGGAAGCGACTCGAGTCGCCGCAGCTGAAATACGACCCCAATCGCAACGAGATCTCGAGCGACAGCGCGTTCACGCTCACCGAGGGTGAACGTGTCACGAAGGGCATCGGGTTTGTGTCGAACCCTGACATGACGAACATCCGCATCCTGGCCGCCGCGCAGGTCAGGGGAACCGAAGTCAAGATTCCGAAGCGATGACGCGCGGACTTGGGATTGGGATTTTTGCGTGCCTGCTGGCGATGGCAGGAGCATGTGGTCGGTCGGGCGGTCCACGTCCCAGGGCAACCGTAGCGCCTCCCGTTGTAGTGGACACGGTCGCTGAAAAAGCTGCGCGGGATTCCACCACTCGTGCGCGTGAAGATACGATCCGCGCGGCGACGGAAACTCCGGTGGCGCCTCCTACCACGCCGGTGCCCGAGCTGCCTCCAAAGGTCGCGCCGAAAGTGGAGGTCGAACGGCGATGCATCCTCGACCTGACGAACACGTCGCTCACGCAGGGTCAACGCGTGGTCGATCCAGTCACGAAGAAGGCGACCACGTATGCCGGTAAAGGAATCATCGGCAACTGTCGCGGTGAGGACATCACGATTACTGCTGATAGCGCCGAGAGCTACGAAAGCAACGACCTCCATATCCTGATCGGGAACGTTCACTATCGCGAAGCCAAATACGCCATCGACGCCAAACGCGTCACCTACTTTCGCGCTGAAGAACGGCTCCTGTTCCAGGACAGCGTTCACGCCGTGTTGACGAAGGACGCCGCCACACTCGACGGCCCTCAAATCGAGTATTGGCGACCGGTGCGAGGCCTGCGCGAACGTGAACGCATTGTCGCGACCCAACGACCGCGGCTGACCTACATCGAAAAGGACTCACTCGGTCGTGACGACTTGCCGGTGGTTCTCCTCGCCAACACGATCGTTGAGGAAGGCGACTCGACGTTCTACGCGACAGGTTCCGTGCGCATCGAGCGCACCGACGTACTGGCCACCAGCGACTCGGCGATGTTCGACGGCGCCCGACGGTTCTCCCGCCTCATGAAAGGTCCGGTGGTCGAATCCAAAGGCTCACAACCATTCACGCTCAAAGGCCGCGTGATCGAGATGTACGGGGAAGCGCGGCAACTGGACCGGGTCCTGTCCATCGACTCGGCGACCGCGGTGAGCGAGGACTTCACGATCGTTTCCGACACGCTCGACATGCGCCTCGCAAACCGGAAACTGACGCGCGCGTTCGCCTTCGGGCCTGCCGGGGCGCGCGCTACAACGGCTGAGCAGGACATCATTGCCGATTCGCTCGATGTCATCATGCCCGACCAGCACATCAGGGAGCTGCACGCCGTCGGAAAGGCGTTTGCCGAAGCCGAACCGGACACCCTTAAAGTGCGGACGGACGAGCGCGACTGGATTCGCGGCGACACGCTGATTGCGCTGTTCGATTCACTTGCCGCGACCGATAGCACAACTCCGCCCGATACCACAACGCGAGCCGATACCACAACTCGAGCCGATACCATAACGCGAGCCGATACCACAACGCGAGCCGACACCACCAAGCGAGGCATTACGGCGACTCGACCCGCTACCACCACTCCACCCGATACGACGACTCCACGCATCCGTGCACTCTTCGCGTCAGGCGACGCGAGCGCGTACTACCAGGTCGCGGGCGACAGCGCGAACCGTCCAGGCATCAACTACGTCACGGGACGTCTCATTCGCATCGCGTTCAAGGAGCGAGCCGTCGAGACCGTGACGGTGACCGACCAGGCATCGGGCGTTTATCTCGTGCCGTCACCTGCCGATAGCACCGCACGGCGTCCTGGCACCACGCGACCGGGAGGCGCTGCGACGCCACCACCCCGTCGCCCGCCGGCCGCTTCGCGTCCTACGCGAACCGGGTTCAAGCCGTGACCGGAACAGGGGGCAGTGTCGAGATCAGGGAGCTCGTCGACCGGCTCGCCGGCGGGGATCGTTCGGCCGCGTTTGCGCTACACGCGATTCTGAGCGAAGCGGACGATGACGGCTTCGCGTTCGTCAACCGCGTCGCGATCCGGTTCCGCGACGACTTTCTCGAGTCGTTGCGCGCGCGGGGAGAAGATGCCACGCGCGAAGCCGGACGACTAAGCCTCGACGAGGTTCGCGGGTTCCTCGAAAACTCTGTCCTGCCGCGCCTAACGGGACAGGATGTCGTCGAGTTCCCGCTGGCGGCGCCGGGATCGGGTGAGCCGGGGCTGCGCGTGAAGCCCGAGGTCTGGGGGCGCGTTGCGAACAGTCGCGGCGAGGTGGCCGAACGCTTCCGGCAGACCGGTGAAGTCGCCGCCATCGCTCCGGCGCGGCCGGCGGTTGCACCGGAGGAGGGAAGCGTTCTCCACGCCGAAGGGCTCAGCAAGGCGTACCGTCGCCGGCGCGTCGTGGATCACGTCAATGTCCAGCTGCGACAGGGCGAGATCGTTGGCCTGCTGGGTCCAAACGGGGCCGGCAAGACCACCACGTTTTACATGATCGTGGGCCTGATTGAACCGCTCGAGGGTCGGATCCGGCTCGACGGCACCGACATCACGCGGATGCCGATGTACAAGCGCGCCCGACGCGGAATCGGGTACCTCTCCCAGGAGCCTTCGGTATTCAGGAAATTGACGGTTGAGGAGAACGTTTTGGCCATCCTCGAGACGTTGCCAATCACCAAGGCCGAGCGTCGCTCAAGGTTGGACAAACTGTTGGACGAGTTGAACATCAAGCACCTTCGCGCCAACAAGGCATATTCACTTTCGGGCGGAGAACGGCGCCGTCTCGAGATCACGCGTGCCCTCGTCACCCAACCGAAGTTCATGATGCTCGATGAGCCCTTTGCCGGCGTCGATCCGATCGCGGTCCACGACATCCAGTCGATCGTCGCGGGCCTTCGGACGAAAGGCATCGGCGTGTTGATCAGTGACCATAACGTCGAGCAAACGCTCGACATCGTCGACCGCGCGTACATCATGTTCGACGGGCAGGTCAAGGTTTCCGGCACGGTCCGTGAGCTCGTCTTCGATGACGAAGTCTCTCGCATCTACCTCGGCCCCACGCTCACCGCGCGTCTTCGTGCGCGGTTTGCCGCGGAAGGCAACGGCCGGTGAAGACCGGTCTCAGTCAGAGTCAGTCGCTCCGGCAGGAACTCAAGATCAATCCACGCCTGTACCAGGCGATGGATCTGCTGTACATGCCCCTGCTGGACCTGCAGCAGCACCTGAAACAGGAGCTGCTCGTCAATCCGTTCCTCGAGCTCATCGAGCCCGAGGACGACGAGGAAGAAGCGGCACAGGAGGGAGAAGCCGACGGTACCGCGACTTCAGCCGAGGTTGCCGAGCAAGCTGCGCCCGAACAGGAGACCGCAAAAGAAGGCGACATCGACTGGGAGGAGATCCTCCTCGACGGGTTCGATACGCCGGGTCATCGAGAGGAGAACGAGGAGAGGGAGTACTTCGAGCCGGTTTCCGTCGAGAAGCGCGGCCTCGACGATCACCTGCGCGACCAGGTCGCACTGCTCGACCTGAACCCGCGCCAGATGTTGCTCGCCGAGGAATTCATCGGCAACATCGATGAAAACGGGTGGCTCGCCTGTTCACTCGAGGAGCTGCTGACCGGAATCAACGAGGTCGTCCAGAGGGCGGCAGAAGACGCTGGTCGAGACGGCGTGCCGCTGTATACTCCCGACGAAGCCGAAGAAATGCTCCGCACGATCCAGGCGCTCGATCCGCCGGGCGTGGGCGCGCGCGACTTGCGCGAGTGCCTGTTGATCCAGATTCGCGAGGGTGGACGCGAGGAGACGGTTGAGGGGCGATTGGTCCGCGATGCCTTCGACGAGTTGATCAGCCACCGTTGGAGCGAGATCTCCAAGCGGTTTGGTGTGAGTGTCGTCGAGGTTCAGCGCGCTGCCGACGAAGTTGCCAAGCTCGATCCCAAGCCCGGCCTTCGTCACAGCGACGCGACCGACAATTACATCGTCGCCGACCTTGTCATCGACAAGATCGATGGCGAGTATCGCGTCTTCATCAATGACGGGAACCTGCCACGACTGCGCCTGAGCAAGATCTACCAGGAGATTGCCAGAGATCGCCGCAAGTTCGACGGCGAGAACAAGGAATTCATCTCCAGCAAGCTCAATTCGGCGAACTGGATGATCCAGGCCATCGAGCAACGCCGGCAGACCATGCTCAAGGTCACGAACTATATCGTCGACCGGCAGCGCGACTTCTTCGAAAAAGGCATCCAGCACCTGCGCCCGTTGACGTTGCGTGAAGTGGCCGAACACATCGGCATGCACGAGAGCACGGTCAGCCGCGTGACGAACGAAAAGTTCGTGCAGACGCCGCGCGGAGTCCTGCCGCTCAAGTTCTTCTTCTCGTCGGGCCTGAGCACGACCGGTGGCGAGGATGTCTCCGCCCGCGGCATCAAGGACCAGATCCAGAAGCTGGTCGAAAACGAAGACCCGAAGAACCCGCTCACTGACCAGGCGATCGTCGCCATTCTCCTCGACCAGGGCGTGAACATCGCCCGTCGCACGGTGGCAAAGTACCGCGATCAATTAGGCGTACTCTCGGCGCGGATGCGTAAACGCGTATGACCCTTGAGCCCGAGGCCAGAAGCCAGAGGTCAGAGGCCAGAACGGCCGAGTCACAAGCCACGAGTCACGAGTCTCCTGTGTCGGGTCACGATAGACTGCGCATTCCACCGGTCGACGTCGAGCGCGCCGTAGCCCAGCGCTCACGCGATGGCGTCGACGTCTCCGTCCTCGTGCCGGCCAGGGACGAAGCCGAAAACCTCCCGCGCTTCATGGAACTCGCCGCGGCATCACTGGGCGGAAGTTCGCTGCGCTACGAGGTGATCGTCATCGACGACGGATCCGCGGACGGCACGCCGGGCGTGCTCGAGTCGCTTCGTGCTTCGTATCCGTTCCTGCGCGTCGTCAGGCATCGCACCGGACGCGGTATCGCCGATGCGCTCCGGACCGGCTTTCACCATTCTCGCGGCGCGATCCTCGTCTTCTATCCGGCGGACCTGCAGTTCCTTCCGGAGGACATCCCGCGGCTGGTGGCGCCGATCGTGGCCGGTGACGCGGACATGGTGACGGGCTTCAAGCAGGGGACGTACGAAAAAGCCTTCGTCTCACGCGTCTACAATGGCCTGAGCCGCGCCCTGTTCGGCATTCGCGTGAAGGACCTCAATAGCGTGAAGGCCTACCGTCGCGAAGTGATGGAGCACATTCCGGTCCGTCCGGACTGGCACCGATACCTCATCGTGCTGGCCGCGGCGCAGGGATTCTCGGTGAAGGAAATCCCCGTGCCGCTGTATCCGCGACAGGCGGGGAAGTCCAAGTTCGGCGTATCGCGTATTGCCGTCGGGGTGTTCGACATGCTCTCGGTCTGGTTCGAGCTGCGGTTTGCGCCAAAGCCGCTTCTCTTCTTCGGCACGTTGGGCGCCGCCCTGTTCATGTTGAGCGGGTTGACCGGCGTCGTGCTGTTCAGCACGGGGCAGGGCTTCCGATCCGTGTGGGTCGCCATCCAGACCGGCCTGATCCTGGGAACGATCCTTTTCGTGGCGGGGCTGATCGGCGAACTCATCGCCGGCAACCGCGCGCAGCTGCGTGAACTCCGACGTCAGGTGACCGAGCTGGACCAGCGGGATCGTTAGGCTCGCCCCGCACGATGCGCGTCCTGTTCCTCACGCACTCGTATCCACGGACGGCCGGCGACGCGGCGGGCGCATTTCTCCTGCACCTCGCGTCCGCTCTCAAGGCGCAGGACGTGGACGTGACGGTGGTCGCGCCGGCCGGCGACCACCTGCCCGCCCACGAGGTGCTCGAGGGGATTCCCGTACACCGTTTTCGTTATGCACCGCGCCGGTTTCAGCGGCTGGCGTACACCGGCCAGATGGCGGAGGAAGTCAGCCGCTCACTGAGCGCGAAGTTCGCCCTGCTGGGATTCCTGGGTTCTGGATTCGCCAGCAGTGCGCGATTGCGACGCGAGGTCGAGCCGGCGCTCGTCCACGCCCACTGGTGGTTCCCCGGTGGACTGGTTGGCTCCTGGGTTGCGGGTCTCGCCGGAATTCCGCTCGTGACGACGATGCATGGCACCGACGTTCGCCTGGCCATGGGTAACGGGCTGGCGCGAAGCCTGCTGCGGCGAATTCTTTCGAATTCGAGCGCGGTCACAACAGTGTCATCCTGGCTCGCGACGCAGGTGAAGACCATGGCGCCCTCGTCGGATCCGATCGTGTCGCCGATGCCCGTTGCGACCCACCTGTTTACGCCCGGCGGTCAGCGGCACGACGCACGGTTGCTGTTTGTCGGGCGGCTGAACGCACAGAAGGGAATCGGGTTGCTGCTGGACGCCGTGGCGGCTATGCGCCACGCGGTTGACCTCGACATCATCGGCGACGGGACCGATCGAGACGCGCTCCGCCAGCAGGTCGAGCGACTCGGCATCGGCGCGCGCGTGCACTGGCATGGATCCCTTCCGCAGCCTCGTCTCCCGGAGTTCTATCGCGCGGCGACGGCGCTGGTCGTGCCTTCACGCGACGAAGGATTCGGGTTGGTCGCTGTTGAGGCACAGTTGTGCGAAACACCGGTTATCGCGTTCGCGTCAGGCGGACTGTCCGATACGATCGACGATGGCGCGACCGGATACCTGGTGCCTCCCGGTGACGCCGCGACGCTCGCGGTCGCGCTGGACGACGTGATTTCCGCCGAGGGGCGCCACGAGATCGGGAAGGCGGGTCGGCAATCAGCCCTCGCGAGGTTTTCACCGGACTCCGTCGCGCGCCGGTACCGGATGCTCTACGATTCGGTGCTCAACGGTGCCGGCCGTGCCTGACGTGTACGCCATGTTGGGGAACGTTCATGTGGACCCTGGTGACTCAACTACGGTGTATCCTGCCTGCGCCGTCCCAAACGTGAACGTATCTTTGGCGGCGCTGCGCTGGACGGCCAGGTCCCTCAATCGCACCGGATGACGAGTACCGTCGATACCTCGGAAACCGCGGTCGCGCTGCCCCGACGCGCGCTCGCCTGGGCCGCAGGGATTTATGCAATCGCCGCCCTGTCGCTGGGATGGCCGGCCCTCATGGGACAGTTCCTCGTCAGTCCGCACAGCGACCAGTACATCGCCGGATATGCGTTCCGGGAATTTGCCGCGGCCTCGCTTCGGGCGGGTGAAGGATTCCCGCTCTGGAATCCCTATCTCTTTGGCGGAATGCCGTACGTCGCCGCCATGCACGGCGACATTTTCTATCCGACGTTTCTCCTCCGGATGGTGCTTCCCACCGACGTCGCCATGACGTGGGGCTTCATCATCCACGTGTTCCTGGCCGGCCTGTTCACCTTCATCTTCCTTCGCGCGTTAGGCATCGGGTTTGCCGGCGCGCTGGTGGGTGGCCTGGCCTACATGTTGAGCGGCAACATCGCCGGCCTGGTCTCGCCGGGGCACGATGGGAAGCTGTTCCTCTCCGCGCTGCTCCCCCTGGCGATGTTCCTCGTCCTGCGCGGAGTGCGCGACGGCCGACGGTGGGCCTGGGGGGCGCTGGCCATCACGGTTGGGCTCGGGGTGCTCAGCCCCCACCCGCAGCTCCTGCAATACATGCTGCTGGTCTGCGGGTCGTTCGGCCTGTTCCTGGCGTTTGCCGACACGGGATCCGGAGTCATGCCGCGACCGGTCGCACTGCGCCGGCTTGGAGCCTCAGCGGTCGCCGTGGTGCTGGGTTTCGCGATGGGTGCTATTCAGTACCTGCCGGTACGCGAATACGTCCCGTGGTCTCCCCGCGCCCTGGGCAAGGCCTGGGAAGAGGCCACTTCGTATTCGATGCCGCCCGAGGAGATGATCAACGTCTGGGTCCCGCAGTTTTCGGGAATACTTGATCGGTACTGGGGCGACAATGCCATCCACCTGCATAGCGAGTACCTCGGCGTTGCCGTCATCCTCCTGGCGGCCCTCGCCTTTGCGCGCCGACAGGAAGTGAATCGAAAGTTCCTGTGGTTCTTTACGGGTGTCACCATCGTCGCGACGCTGTGGGCACTCGGCAGGTACACGCCATTCTACCGGCTCGTGTACGCCATCGTCCCCGGAACGAAGTTCTTCCGCGCACCAAGCACGATGTTGTACGTCATCTCGTTCGCCGTCGCCGTGCTCGCGGCCTTCGGTGTCGAGCGGGCGGTTCGTCGAGATGTTTCCCGTCGATTCCTGATCAGCTGGGGGCTGGTGGTACTCGCGATCGGTGCCATTGGAGCGTTCGGCGGGCTGGCGAACCTCGGAGTGGCGCTCGCCGATCCGCAGCAGTTGGACCGGCTCTACGCCAATGACTCTGCTTTGCGAGTGGGGGCGCTTCGCTCGACGCTTTTTGGCGTGCTCGGAGTCACATGCCTGTTCCTGTTGTCGACGGGCCGAGTTGGACGCGAAGCAGGGGGCTACCTCCTCGCCGGTATCGTGGCGGTGGACTTGTGGTCCGTGGAGCGGATGTATTGGCAGTTTTCGCCACCCGCGTCACAGACCTTTGCGAGCGACTCCACCATCGACTATGTGAAGGCGCAATCCGAACCGGGCCGCGTTCTGCAATTCGGGACTCCCGTGATCGGCCGGGATCCGTTCCTGCGTGGCGATGCCCTGATGACGCACCGCGTGCGCACCGTACTTGGCTATCACGGAAACGAACTTGGTCGATACCAGCAGCTCGCTTTCCCCGAAGGCAACATCGCCAATCCGAATTTCTGGAAGCTGATGAATGTCAGATATGTCCTCACGGATGCCGAAAGCCTGAGCGTATCAAGTATCCGGCGTGTCGTCGGACCAGTGAAAAACGCGTATGGAACGACCGTCTACCTCTATGAGATGACTGACGAACACCCGGCAGCCTGGGTGTCGCCGGCCATAGTAAAGGCGCCCGACGCTGAAGTGCTCGGCACGGTGCTCGACCCACGGTTTGACGTGCATCGCGTGGCCCTCTTCGATACCTCAGCCACCGTCGCCGCCGTCCAGTTGACATCGATGCCCGAGCCCAGCGCCGTGAAGGCGAGGGCGACGCGTTTCGATCCGGGCGCGATCGACATCGAGCTGGACCAGCCGGCACCTAACGGGTCGGCGCTGCTGGTCAGCGAGAACTACTACCCTGGCTGGACTGCACTCGTCGACGGGAAAGCCGCCAATGTCGGCCGGGCCGACATGACCCTCATTGGTGTCGAGCTGCCCGCTGGAGCGCGCAAGGTCGAGCTCAGGTTCGTCAGTGCCCCGTACGAAACAGGTAGGAAGACGACCCAGATCGCGCTGCTGTTGGCGGCGCTCTGGTGGGGCGTGGCTGGAATAATCGGGAAGGTTCGACGTGCCTGATCGCGCGCTCGTCATCGTTCCGACGTACAACGAACGAGAAAACATCCTGAAGATGATCGACGCGGTCCTGGTTCAGGCCCCGATCATCGACGTCCTGGTGGTAGACGATGGCTCCCCGGATGGAACCGGCGCCCTCGTGGACGAACGCGCACTCTCGGACGGCCGCGTCAACATCATCCACCGCGAACGAAAACTCGGACTCGGCACGGCCTACGTCGCCGGGTTCCGCTGGGCGCTCGAGCGGGACTATGAGTTCATCTTCGAGATGGACGCGGACTTCTCGCACGATCCCCAGCACATCCCGCAATTCCTCTCGAGCATCGAGAACGCCGACCTGGTCCTCGGGTCCCGTTATCGCGATCGTCGCGTGACGGTAGTGAACTGGCCGATCGGCCGGCTGATGCTGAGCTACTTCGCCAACGTGTACGCCCGCTTCGTAACCGGGCTCGACGTTTTCGATGCAACAGGCGGGTACAAATGCTTTCGTCGGAAGGTACTTGAGGCGATCGATCTAACCGACGTGCGCTCGAACGGTTACGCGTTCCAGATCGAGATGAGCTTCAGGGCCTGGCGGAAAGGGTTTCGTATCGTCGAAATACCGATCGTGTTTGTCGATCGGACCGAAGGGAGCAGCAAGATGTCCAAGAAGATCGTTCGGGAAGCTGTCTGGATGGTTTGGCGCCTGCGATGGTGGGCCATCAGCGGTCGGGTTTGATCCGTGCGGTTTGGAGCTCGCGAATTCTGGAAAATGACGGGGTCGGGAAACGACTTCGTGTTTTTCGACGCCAGGACAGAACCACCCGACGACTTGGAGACGGCTGAATCGATCGGCGCCCTGTGTGACCGGCGTAGAGGGATCGGAGCAGACGGCGTGGTGTTTCTGGAGTCGGACCCGGACTACGCCTACGGAATCAGGTATTTCAACCGGGACGGATCGCTTGCCGAGTTCTGCGGAAACGCCTCGCTCTGCTCGGTAACTCTCGCCCTGGAGCTCGGGGCCGTTTCCTCAGACCGCCGCTTTGCCTTCAGGACCTCGTCAGGAGCGATTTCCGGCCGGATCCGGGGCGAGCACCCCGAGGTGAGCATGCCGGACGTTCAGGAGGCCAATCCGGCGTTTTCGGCTCTGCTATTGGACGGCGAACGGCGCATTGGCTACGCCCGGGTCGGAGTTCCGCACCTCGTTGTGGCCTGCGACCAGGTTGACACTGTCGACGTCGAGAACAGGGGCCGGGCGCTCCGGTTCCATCCGTCCCTGCAATCCGGCGCCAACGTCAACTTCGTGTCGCGCCGAGGGAGTGACTGGACCTACCGCACGTACGAACGCGGCGTCGAAGAGGAGACCCTCGCCTGTGGCTCGGGCTCAGTGGCGGCGGCGTCGATGCTCATGGCCTGGAACGGCGAGAGCGGACCGGTCACGCTGATAACCAGGTCAGGAGCACCATTGACCGTGAGCTTCGAGGACGGGATGCCGCGCCTATCCGGGGAAGGGCGGCTCGTCTTTCAGGGGCGCCTGAGGGACATCGAGCCGTAATTCGGCTTGCCCCGAAACACTGTCATGTTTGCAATTCTGGGTCTGACCCAACTCTGACCCCACGCCGACCCCAGTCTGACCCTCGCGTGGTTCGTATAGCTCCACGTGGACTTCCGTGGACGGCACCTAAGGCTATGCAGGGCAGGCTGTTGGGATGCTACCATGGCACGTACCGAGAACGTTTTCCACAGATTGTCCACGGGGCTAGTTTACATAACATCTATTATCGGCAGTTATTGGTGAGAAAGCCGTTGGGGGTCAGCCCGGTCGAGGCTGACCCCCCTTATTCGACATCAGGACGCCACTTGCCTGCTTCAACTCATCCGATTGGCTTCGCGGTCAATTCACCCAGTCGGACCTTCGCCTCGCCCGAGAGCGGGTTGGTATCGTCCGCGGCAATGGCTTGCCAAATGCGCTTCGCCGCGTCGGTGTTTCCAGCCGCGAGGTAGGCTCGGGCAGCATCCGACTGATAAGCGGCCTTGTTGAGATTCGTCGTTGCCGCAGCTGCTGCCAGCTCGTATTCGGCCGCACCTTCTGCGGGCTTCCCCGACTGCTCCAGCCCAGCGGCTTTGAGTGCGTGGACCGAGGCCGCATAAAGCCCAGGCGACTTGATCGCGTTCAGTTCGCGCAAGCCGTCCTCGACTTTGCCCTGTCCGAAGTGAACCTGGGCAAGGAGCAACCGGGCCTGGATCTCCGCCGTCGTGCCACCATAACGGCGCAGGAGGGCCTGCAGGTCCGACTGTGCGAGCGCAGCGTTTCCCGACGTTACCACCGCCTGCGCGGCCGCCAGAGCTTCACTCGCGCGCATCTCCTTCTTGTCCGCGGATGCGCGCCACAACCACCCGATTGCGGCAACTGCCACGAGGACGATTCCACCTATCGAGATCCTCTTCGAGTTGGCTCGCGCCCACTCCATGAAGGACTCGTACGCATTTACCTCGGTCTCCGGTACTGTCGCGTCCGCCTTAGCCATTGCCTCTTCCTGATCGGGTTTTTGCTGCCTTGCTGCCGCCAAATCGCGTGGTTTCCAGTGCCCCTGGCGTGACTCGAACACGCGGCCACCGGTTTAGGAAACCGATGCTCTATCCATCTGAGCTACAGGGGCGTGGCGCCACCTGCAACGCACCTGGCGCGCGGTGCCCGCCGGAGGACGACGGTTCCACAATCTACTCGGCCGTGGTACGTGCAGGAATTGGAGGATCGGCGTGCCATCGTCAGGCCTCGTAGGTGATGAGGCTCGACACCTTCCGTCCGGGGAGTTTCTCGAGGCCTGAGAGAAACCCCAAGCGAATCAGGAACGAACACCCCACCACGGTTCCCTGCAGCCTCTCCACCAGCCGGCACGCCGCGCCTGCCGTTCCTCCCGTCGCGAGCACGTCATCGACAACCAGCACGCGCGCACCGGTCGGCAACGCGTCCACGTGCATCTCGAGGGCGTCGGTGCCGTATTCGAGCTCATACTCTTCGAACTCGGAATCGTATGGCAGCTTGCCGCGCTTTCGGATGGGGACCACGCCGGCGTTCAACATCACTGCGATTGGAGATCCGAACAGAAAACCGCGACTCTCCACGGCTGCCACATGTGTCACGCCATCGCTCCGGAACGCTCCTGCCATCGCCTGGCACGCCGAGTTGAACGCGTCAGGTCTTCCCAGGAGTGGCGTGATGTCCTTGAACATGATGCCGGCCCGCGGATAGTCCGCCACATCGCGGATCAATCGGCGGAGGCCATGCTCGAGTGATGACATGCTCTCCGCCGTCATGGTTCAATCCGGAATGGGGTAGCGTGATTACTCACGTGGGCGCAGCGAGCGAGGTGGTTCTGATCCCGGCCAGTGAGTCTTCGAAAAGGATGCTCCAAGTTATTGCCGAGACGCCCGGTGGAGTCTAGCGTGAACTGACGCCGAGGACTCAGGCCGCTGGAGCCGTGATGCCCGATGACTGTTCCTGGAGCACGGAGAGCGTCCGCACAAACGACGCTGAGTCAAGGTCGAACTCGAGTCCGCACCGCCTGATCCCGGACGAAACACCGGTTCCCTTCCCGCACCAATGAGTCTCGACACGAGATCGAAGCTCCAGGAGTCTTTGCGCGGCTTGGTCCTCGAGGGCGAGCTTGGTGGCGGTGGCATGTCGCATGTGTACATGGCCCGGGACGAGCGCCTCGGGCGCAAGGTTGTTGTGAAACTGCTTCGTCCGGAACTCGCCGCCAGCATCAGCGCCGAGCGGTTCGAACGCGAGATACTTCTCGCGGCCTCGCTTCAACACGCGAATATCGTCCCCCTTCTCCACGCTGGGGACGCGGGAGGGCTCCCTTATTTCACGATGCCTTTTGTGGAGGGCGAGAGCCTGCGGGCAAGACTGGCGTCGGGGCCACTGTCAATTTCGGAAGCCATCAGCGTGCTGCGGGACGTGGTTGGCGCGCTCAGTTATGCGCACGGCCGCGGAGTTGTGCATCGCGACATCAAACCGGACAACGTGCTCCTGTCGAGCGGTATCGCGGTGGTGACGGACTTCGGCATTGCGAAGGCGCTCTCGGCTTCTCGCACCGATAGTGGCGGCGCGACGCTGACGGAACAGGGCATTGCGATTGGGACGCCGGCCTACATGTCGCCGGAACAGGTCGCCGGCGATAGCAGCGTGGATCACCGCACGGACATCTACGCCGTTGGCTGCATGGCGTACGAGATGCTGACGGGGCGCACCCCATTTCACGGTCGACCATCGTCAACCACACTTGCAGCGCACGTTCTCGAACCGCCATTGCCACTCACGCATTGGCGCGCCGACGTTCCGGCGCCCCTTGCTGATCTCGTGACATCGTGCTTGGCGAAGAATGTGCGGGACCGCCCGCAGTCGGCCAGCGATATCGGTGCAGTGCTTGACCGCATTTCGAGTGGCAACATGTCGGCACTGCCACTCTCGTCGTCCGCCGATACCAGGCCGGCCAAAACGCGATTGATGCTGTATGGGCTCGGCATTGTCGCGGTGGGAGTCTTAGCCGTAGTCTCAGCCACTACACAGTTGTTTAGAGCTGGGCGTGACGGGCTCCGCGTTGCTGATGCTACCGTAGACTCCGGAATGGTGCTCGTCCCGATGGGTACATATGTCATTGGAAGCAGCTCCGGACCTCTGGCATCTCGCCCGCCACACGCGGTGCGGTTGAATGCCTTCGGCATCGATCGCCAAGAAGTGACCATCAGCGATTATCAACGCTTCGTGGAAGCCGGACTCGCCCAAGCCACGTGGGAGTCAAACGCGTCACCGCGCCTCCCGGTGATGGGAGTATTGCAGGCCGAAGCCGCCAGCTACTGCGCGTGGAAGCATGCCGACGGCGGTCGCCTTCCGACCGAAGAGGAGTGGGAGGCGGCAGCCCGCGGAACGGGCGAGCGCGCGTATCCCTGGGGCAATAGCTGGGATTCTACCGCCGCCAATGTTGCCTCGCCTGACGGCCGACCCGTCGCCGTCGGGAGTTTTCCGCGCGGCCGTACGCCGGAAGGCATGGAAGACATGATCGGCAACGTCTGGGAGTGGACCTCGTCTCCTTTCACACCGTACGATGGCGTTGCTTCGGACACTGGACTCTACGTCATCCGCGGAGGGGCACACAATTCACTCGTCGAGGTCGCAACCGCGTATTATCGCGGGCGAGCCCGTGCTGTATCGCCACGATCACACCTTGCGGCCACCGGTTTTCGGTGTGCCATGTCAGCTCGACAGCCTGGCGTGATCCGCGGGAGCGGCCGCTAATTCGCGAATACGCACTTCAGTTCGAGCTCGCGCTGGAGTGAGCTGTCGGTGCGCTGCCAGAAGTCGTTGAAGAAACCCTTCATCCGCGCCGCGCGGACAGGAGAGATCTGCGGGAGTGTGGTGAAGAGCTCGTCGATGTTGGCTCTCCTCGCGCGAAAGTGATCGATCGTGGCCTTGAACTCCGGGGGCTTCATGCAGACGCCGCGGTACAGCCGCTCAGTGACCCGTCGAATGCCCAGGCGAGGGTCAGGGCCCGCATAACGAGGGTCCACCGCGCCGGTAAAATCGAAGCCGTATGCAACGGGCATTATCTTGACCGCGGTGTCCGAAAGCAGCGCGATGTTGTTCTCTGCGGCGACAGACCAGTTGGTGTTGCCCACGAAGTACTCGAACACGCTCACGGTGCGGAGCGGCTCCTGCTCGACATCCTCGAAGAGCGCGCGGCGCGCGCTCAGCCCCCTACGATTGACGCGTTTCGCCAGGTCGCTCACCTCCTCGAGGAAAAACGCCCAGGTCGTGATGGGGTTTGACTTGCCCAGCGCGTCCCGGTACGTGATACGTGCGAGTCGTGTCTGCCGACTCACCTTGGTGATCAGCGCAAAAGCGCGGTACACGAGGTACTCCTGGACGACGTACTCCTCGTACTCCGTGTTGCTCGGTCGGCAAGTCGTCGTGATCTGGAGGCGGGTCAAGTCCGAGACGAGCGTGCCGCGTACGCTGTCGGACTCAAAGTTGAGTTGAATCGGCGGGAAATCGCAGTTTCGCGGATAATGGCGCCAGCTCCCACGTCCGGCCTGCGCGCGGATTGTCAGCGGGATGCGCTGCAGAGCGCCCGCTGAGCCGACATAACTGAATACGCCAGGAAGACCGATCAGCGTGTCCCGGTTCTGGATCAGACTGGTCAAGTCGGTCGTGATGGTTACATCGATTGCAGTGTCGCTCTCGAAGAGAGGCGGGCCCAGCGTTGGGAGCTGGGCGACTGCACCTGGGGTGACACTTGCTTTAGGCAACAACGGACCGGCTTCGGAGATAGGCTGGCTGAGTGCGGGACTCGGCGCGGGTGCGCCCGTTATGAGAGCGGTGCGCTCTAGAGGCAGCAGCTGGCCGACGATTGCAGCGGCGATTGCTTCTGCAATCTCGCCCTGCACCGCGAGCAGATCCTCCTGCCGGCGATCGTCAAACAGCTGGCCCCACACCTGACGGGCAGTTGCCGTATTCAGCAGCACGACGTTCACGCGGACGAGAGGTCCGGAGCCTTGAACGTTACCAGTGACTAGGTAGGCAGCATCCAGCACCCGGCGGATGTCGGAGATTTGCAATGTGTCTGTGCCGCGGAGGCGCCGGACCGCCGCCCGCGACGTAACCAGTAGCCGAGTCACCTGCGCGAGACGCGTCGCGATCTCGTCGGCTAACCCGTCAGCTAGCACCACCCCAGAGGCGTTCCGTGAACGATTCTCGAAGGTGAGGACCGCCACACTGTTCGTCGGCGGCGGCGTTGTGTTGCGCACCCGGCGCACGGCGCGCGGTTCGCACGGTGGGGGTGTACCGTCAGGACACTGGGCCCGCACGGATGTGATCGCCATCGTGCTGGCAATGAGTATGTACCACACAGTCGCTGCGACCGACACAGGTGGACCGTCGCGCATGGTCACGAGTCTATTCACCCATGCTGTTTGCACCTAACGTGTGGCAGGACTTCCAGTGATGGAGCTACAGTCAGTTGAGAGTGGCGCGCATCTGGTGTGGGCGCAAGTCCGACGGCTTCATGTGTACTTGCCGCGTAGTTGGCTGAAATGAACACCGGAGCCGATCGAGGGACGCAGCCCTGCTCAGTTACCGTTCGATCCGGAATGGCGAGGGATACGATGCGCCGTTCGGCGCGGGTACGTGGTGAACGACGATCACCTTCGCCCCGGGCGGCCCGCGCGTGACGAGCTGCTCGAGGTCAGCCAGCTTCGATTGATCTCCGCTGGCCGCAATCTCGACCTCACCCGATGGCGTGTTCCTCACCCATCCGGCGACTCCGAGTCTGGCCGCCCGCTCGCACACAAACCAGCGAAATCCCACCCCCTGCACGTTCCCAACAACCTTGAGGTGGAGGACTGGCATGTGCGGAAGAGGTTACCGGCGACCTCCGAGCAAGGCAGAAAGGACCGAGGACACGACGGCAGCCTCGGTCCTGGTCGACGCACCCGGAGGCAGCAGAATTTCGCCGCTCCGCAGTCTGCGCGCCACGACTTCGAGCACCTCGGCCGCGGCCAGGCTGGAAGCGTGTCGTCCTGCTTCGACGACGTCTTCCGCCAATGCCAGGCTGGCCTCGACTACGTTATCGGTCGATGGCGTCATCCATGACGGCCTGGTGCCTTCCACGCTCTGCGCAGGCGCCGTCACATGTTCGAGTCCTGGCTCGTACACTGCCACGGTCCAGCGCGGCGTGGGTGTGTTGTCCCGCGTCTTCACCACGGACGACGCCGTGGTCATCGCACCCGACGTGCTCGTCCGCGCACGAGTGAACGAGAACGGACGCGAAGGCGCCAACGTGACCGGGCGCGCCGGCGGGGACGTCTGGCGACCGCTCACGAATGGTCGCGTCTTGTTGATCATTGGTTGGTCTCCCGGCTTCGGGACCTTGTCAGGCAGCGAGCAGTTTCAGCCCGACCACCCGTGGGTCCCCCACAGCGGGACGAACCTGACTGGCGTGATGTCACGGCGTTCGAACGAGTCACCGTGTCGCGTCACCATGGCCAACATTTGCTCACTCATGTCCCCTAACGGGAGGATCATCCGGCCGCCGTCAGCGAGCTGCTCGAGAAGAGGCTTGGGCACGTCCGGGGCGCCGGCGCTCACAAGAATGGCCGCGTACGGCGCGTGTTGACGCCAGCCAAGCGTTCCATCACCAAGCATCAGTGACACATTGCGCACACCGCAGGCGGCGATGACTTCGCGCGCGCGCTCCAGCAATTCCGGTACAATCTCCACCGAGAAGACCTGCGCCGCGAGGTGACTCAGCAGCACCGTCTGGTAGCCCGAACCCGTCCCGACCTCCAGGACTTTTTCATGGCCGGTGAGCTTCAGTAGCTGCAGGTACCTGGCATGTACCGACGGCTGCGAAATCGTCTGGCCGCTGCCGATCGGTAGCGCGCTATCCTCATACGCGCGATGGCGCACACCACTCGGCACAAACTGATGGCGGGGCGTCAGCTCGAACGCCCGCAAGACCGCGATGTCAGAGATTCCATTTTCCTGGAGCGTCTCAACCAGACGTCGCCGCGCGCCGCGGAATTCCGGTATCAGAGGTCCCGCCACCAGCGCTCCTTGGTATCCAGCATGTCCCGGTGGGTCAGGTCGAGGTGCAGTGGAGTCACCGATACGCACGAGTCCTTGATCGCCTGGAAATCCGAGTCGTCGGGCCCTTCCCAGGAGATTTCCCCGCCACCGATCCAGAAGATCTCGCGTCCCCATGGATCGTGCATCGGCGTGATCGAGTTCGAGTAGACCCGCCGGCCAAGTCTCGTCAGGCGAACGCCACGTTGCTCAGACGGCG
>Ga0070698_100002581_pt1 | contig 19946 bp, 18 predicted proteins | sample KBSK1502metaG_FD_65477 | JGI IMG/M metagenome (GOLD analysis project Ga0070698, IMG submission 65477) | Corn, switchgrass and miscanthus rhizosphere microbial communities from Kellogg Biological Station, Michigan, USA - KBS K1-50-2 metaG | ecosystem: Host-associated > Plants > Roots >...
GCGGTGGCCGGCGTGGCGGGCACGCTCAACCGCTACCCGGACCGGGACGCGACCGACCTGCGCAAGGACCTCGCCGACTACCTCGGCCACGACCTGACCGCGGCCAGCACCTGGGCCGCGAACGGGTCCAACGAGATCATCCAGCAGCTCCTGCAGGCGTTCGGCGGCCCGGGCAGGACCGCGCTCGGCTTCGAGCCGTCCTACTCGATGCACCCGCTGATCTCCACGGTCACCTGCACCCGTTGGCTGGCCGCGGAACGCGACGCCGACTACGGCATGTCCACGGCCGCTGAACAGGTGACACGCCACCAGCCCGACGTCGTGTTCATCACCTCCCCGAACAACCCCACCGGCACCTCCGTCCCCCTCGACCTCATCGCGGAGGTGTACGACGCGGCGCCGGGCATGGTCGTCGTGGACGAGGCCTACGCGGAGTTCCGCCGGGACGGCACGCCGAGCGCGCTTACCCTGCTGCCAGGAAGGCCGCGGCTCGTCGTCACCAGGACGATGTCCAAGGCGTTCGCCGCCGCCGGCACCCGGCTCGGCTACCTGGCCGCCGATCCGGCGGTGATCGACGCGCTGCTGCTGGTCCGGCTCCCGTACCACCTGTCCACGGTGACCCAGGCGGTCGCCCGCGCCGCGCTCGCCCACAAAGAAGAGCCGCTCGCGACCGTGCAGGCGCTCCGCAAGGGCCGCGACGAGCTCGTCACGTGGCTGCGCGGGAACGCTCTCACCGTGGCGGACAGCGACGCGAACTTCGTGCTGTTCGGCGTGTTCGGCGACAGGAACGCGGTCTGGCAGGGCCTGCTCGACCGCGGGGTGCTGATCAGGAACACCGGCCCGCAGGGCTGGCTGCGCGTCACGGTGGGGACGCCGGAAGAGACAGCCGCGTTCCAGGCGGCGCTGACGGAGGTGCTGGCATTGTGAGCCGCGTGGGACGCGTGACGCGCGAGACGAAGGAGACCGAGCTGCTCGTCGAGCTCGACCTGGACGGGCCCGGCCCTGTTGAGGTGGAGACGGGGGTGCCGTTCTTCGACCACATGCTCGCCCAGCTGGGCAAGCACGCCTGTCTCGGGCTGACCGTCCGGGCCAAGGGCGACATCGAGATCGACGCGCACCACACGGTGGAAGACACGTCGATCGCGCTGGGCCAGGCGCTGCGCGAGGCGCTGGGCGACAAGTCAGGCATCTCGCGGTTCGGCGACGCGCTGGTGCCGCTCGACGAGACGCTGGTCCGCGCCGCCGTCGACCTGTCGGGCCGCCCCTACGTGGTCCACGAGGAGCCCGGCGGGATGGCCCCGATGATCGGCGCCAGCTACGACACGACGCTGACCAGGCACATCTGGGAGTCGCTCGCGTTCTCCGCCGGGATCTGCCTGCACGTGCACGTGCTGTACGGCCGCAACCCGCACCACATCGTGGAGGCCCAGTTCAAGGCCGTCGCCCGCGCGCTCCGGGCGGCTGCCGCCTTCGATCCGAGGGCCGGCGGGGTTCCGTCCACGAAGGGCGTCCTTTAAATGCATTATCCGGAACGGGCCCGTGCCTCCGCCCAGGACCTGACATGACCCGCCGGGTCGTGGTGCTCGACTACGGGTCGGGGAACCTGCGGTCCGCCGAGCGGGCTCTGGCCCGGGCCGGGGCGGACGTCACGGTGACCGCCGACCTGGACGCCGCCGCCGAATGCGACGGCCTGGTGGTGCCCGGCGTTGGCGCGTTCGCCGCCTGCATGACCGGCCTGCGCGGCATCGGCGGCGAGAAGGTGATCGCGAGCAGGCTGGACAGGGGGCGCCCGGTCCTCGGCATCTGCGTCGGCATGCAGATCCTGTTCACCGAGGGGGCCGAGTTCGGCCTGCGCACCGAGGGATGCGGCGTCTTCCCCGGCACCGTCGGCCGGCTCGCCGCCCCGGTCCTGCCGCACATGGGCTGGAACACCGTCACGGTCCCCGGCGGCTCGCGCCTGTTCGACGGCATCCCCGATGGCACCCGCTTCTACTTCGTGCACTCCTTCGCGCTGCGCATGTCCGACGCGGGCCCGCTGCTGGCGGCGGGCGCGAAGATCACCGTGACCGAGCACGGCGAGCCGTTCGCCGCGGCCGTCGAGCAGGGCATCGTCACCGCGACCCAGTTCCACCCGGAGAAGTCCGGCGACGCCGGCGCGGCCGTCCTACGCAACTGGCTGGAGAGCTTGTGAGCGCACTGATCCTGCTGCCCGCCGTCGACGTCGCCGGGGGACAGGCGGTCCGCCTCGTGCAGGGCGCCGCCGGGTCCGAGACCGCCTACGGCGACCCGCTGGACGCCGCCCTCGCCTGGCAGTCCGCCGGCGCGGAGTGGATCCACCTCGTGGACCTGGACGCCGCTTTCGGCCGGGGCTCCAACGCCGGGCTGCTGGCGCGGGTCGTCGCCGCAGTGGACGTCAAGGTGGAGATGTCCGGCGGCATCCGTGACGACGCCTCCCTTGAGCGCGCGCTGGCGACCGGCTGCGCCCGGGTCAACATCGGCACCGCCGCCATGGAGGACCCCGCGTGGGTCCGGTCGGTGATCGGCCGCCACGGCGACCGGATCGCGATAGGTCTCGACGTGCGCGGCAGGACGCTGGCCGCCCGCGGCTGGACCAAAGACGGCGGAGACCTGTACGAGGCCCTGGACCGTCTCGACGCCGAGGGCTGCGCCCGCTACGTGATCACCGACGTGCTCAAGGACGGCATGCTCCGCGGCCCCAACCTGGACCTGTACCAGGACGTGTGCGCGCGCACAAAGGCGCCGGTCGTGGCCAGCGGGGGCGTGTCGTCCCTGGCCGACCTGCGCGCCCTCGCTTCGCTGGTCCCCGTCGGCGTGGAAGGCGCGATCGTCGGCAAGGCCCTGTACGCCGGCGCGTTCACGCTGGCGGAGGCGCTCGCTGAGGTGTCGTCGTGACCGCGACGCGGCGAGTGTCGTCGGACGCGCCCTGGGAGCAGGCCGTCGGCTACAGCAGGGCGGTCGCGGCGGGCGACTTCGTCTTCGTGACCGGGAGCACGTCCGTGCGGCACGGCGAGGTCGTGCACGAGGGCGACGCCAGGGAGCAGACGATCCAGGCGATCGCGAACATCGCCGCGGCGCTGGAGCGGCTCGGCGCCGGCCTGCCGGACGTGGTGCGGACCCGGATGTTCGTCACCGACATCTCCCGCTGGCCGGAAATCGGCGACGCCCACCGGGCGGCGTTCGGCGACGTCCTGCCGGCCACCAGCATGATCCAGGTGGCGGCGCTGATCGACCCGCGGCTGCTCGTCGAGGTGGAGGCCGTGGCGTACAAGCCGGGCATCGGCGCCGCGGGCGCCGTGGGCGCCGCGGCGCCCGCGGCCGACGCGCCAGGCGAGCGGCCGGCTGCCGCGCCCGGGCTTGGCTGGCCCTGATGGGCGTCGCGGTGCGGGTCATTCCCTGCCTGGACGTCGACGGCGGGCGGGTGGTCAAGGGCGTGAACTTCCGCGACCTGCGGGACGCGGGCGACCCGGTCGAGCTGGCCGCGCTGTACGACTCCGAGGGCGCCGACGAGCTGACGTTCCTCGACATCACCGCCTCGAGCGGCGGCCGGCAGACCATGTACGACGTGGTGCGGCGCACCGCGGAGCAGGTGTTCATCCCGCTCACCGTGGGCGGCGGCGTGCGGTCGTGCGCGGACGTGGACGCGCTGCTGCGCGCCGGCGCCGACAAGGTCTCGCTGAACACCGCCGCGATCGCCAGGCCCGCGCTGCTCGGCGAGGCGGCGCGGCAGTTCGGGTCGCAGTGCATGGTGCTCTCGGTGGACGCCCGCCGGGTGCCGCCCGGGGCGCCGGGGAGGCCGGGGGCGCTGCCGAGCGGCTTCGAGGTGACGACGCACGGCGGGCGGACACCGGCCGGCATCGATGCGGTGGACTGGGCCCGCCGCGCGGTCGACCTCGGCGCGGGGGAGATCCTGCTGAACTCGATGGACGCCGACGGCACCACGGCCGGGTTCGACCTGGAGCTGATCCGTCTGGTCCGCGCCGCCGTCACCGTCCCGGTGATCGCCAGCGGCGGCGCCGGCGCGCTCGCCCACTTCCCGCCCGCCGTCGACGCGGGCGCGGACGCGGTGCTGGCGGCCAGCGTCTTCCACTTCGGCGCGCTGCGGATCGGGCAGGTAAAAGAAGTTTTGCGTGCCGCCGGGCACCCGGTCCGCTGACTATCTTCCGAACCACCCGAACGGGCTATGTCCCGCTCATTGATAGTCATCGATCACTGGCCCGGACCGGTATTTGACGGCTCAACTGGGGGGTTCTGCGGTCAGGCGTGCGGCGAGCGGGCCCGGAGTGTAGCAAGGCAAAAGTGGTTTATACCACTTTTTGGTTCCCTGCCGGATTCGGCTTAGTGTCCTCTGTTGTCAGGCGCTCCAAGGCTGCCCGCATCTCGTGCCCCAGCGGCACCCTATGCAGGCAGCCTTCCTCGTGAGCGCGTGCTACCCGGGAAGGAGCCCTTTGGGCAGCCCAGCAAAACACGCACGTCCCCGCTTCGCGCGCCGGCTGCCGGTCGCGGCCGCCCCTGCGCTGTTCGGCGTAGCGGCCGCGTTCGCTCTGGCCAACGCGCCCGCCGCCTCGGCGGCGCAGGCACCCACGCACGCCGTGGCCAAGGCCGCCGCCGTGACCCGGCTGAACTCGGTTGTCCGCCCGGCGGCGCAGAAGACCGCCGCGGCCCCGGCCAAGTACACCGTCAAGTCCGGTGACACCCTGAGCGACATCGCGAAGCGGGTTTACCACAACCCGGCGTACTGGCCGGTCCTCTACTGGGCCAACCACAGCCAGATCAAGTACGCGAACATCATCGAGGTCGGCCAGAAGCTGACCGTCCCGGCCAAGCCGGCCAAGGTCCCCGCCGCTCCGTCGGTCCTCGGGCCGGCCGCCCCGGCCCCGGTGCAGTCCACGGTCACCACGTCGGCCCCGGTGAGCTACGGGCAGTCCGCGCCGGCCTACTCCGCGCCGTCCCAGGCCGCGAGCACTTACACGGGCAGCGGCTCGTTCCAGTCGTGCGTCATCGCGCGCGAGTCCGGCGGTAACAGCCAGGTCATGAACTCCAGCGGCCACTACGGCCTCTACCAGTTCAGCGCGTCGACCTGGGCCGCCTACGGCGGTAACCCCGGCAGCTTCGGCAATGCGAGCGTGGCCGAGCAGAACCAGGTGTTCAACAACGCCATCGCGGCCGGCGGCCAGTCCAACTGGGCTCCGTACGACGGCTGCTGATTAACGCGCCGCGTCGCAATCCCCGAGTACTTCTTCTCCCCAAGAGTGCAGACGGTGTAGTGACGCGTGCGCGCGCGAGTGGGCCGGCGGCTATGTGCCGCCGGCCCACTTCCGTTTTTCGCCTCATTACCCCCACAGACCACACGAGCCACACCGTGGATTGGCGGTGTGGCCCACAGGTGCGAATCTATTGGCGCTGTGGCCCACACCGCCATTAGCGGCCGCACGCTTTACCGGTTCTGAGCGAAGTTCCAAGGGTTCTCCCAGCGGTTACCCGCACGGGTCTTATCGGCGATGGCAATACTGATCGCCGTGACGAACATGTACGCAAGGAGCGGGCTCGGCGAAACGCCGCCCGAACAGGCGACACAACCAATCTTGCCGCTGTACGGCGGCATGCCACCGCAGGGTCAGCAGCCCGGGCAGCCGCCGCACGGCGGCCGGGGACGCGGGCGGGTCGCCGCGGTCATCGTGGCCTGCGCCGTCGTGGCCGGCGGCGCGTTCGCCGTCACCGAAGCGGTCTCCGGATCCAGCCCGAACCTCACCCCGGCGGCATCGACCGCGCTGTCCAACGGGCCGACGGGCCAGGCGGCCGTGGTGAACGGCGTGCTCGCCGACGCGGCGTCCGCGACGCCCACGGCGAGCACTCCCGCGACCAAGGCGGCCGCGCTGCGGCGGCTCGGCCGGGCGCTCGTCCGGCTCCGGCTGCTCGGCGGAATCCACGGCGAGTACACCTTCGAGACCAAGGACGGCGCTCGCACGCTGGCGTTCGAGCGCGGCACGGTGCTGTCGGTCGCCGGCAGCGACGTGACGGTGCGGGCCACCGACGGGACCACCTGGACCTGGGTACTCACCAGCGCGTCCATCGTCAGGGAAAACGGATCGCGCACGTCCGCGACGAGCCTGGCCGACGGCCAGCTGGTGTTCGCCGCGGGGTCCGTCACCGGCACGACCCGGGACGCCCGGCTGATCGTGATCCGGTCCGCTCCGAAGAAGCAGGCCTAGGACTGGCCGTGCGCGCACCGCGGCACGCGGGGTGCCGCGGTGCGCGGACGGCTCCGCTACTCCCCGGCGGCAACCGCCTCCGCGGCCGCCACGGGCGCCTCCGCCCCGGCATGGGTCGTCCTGGTGGTGGCCATGCCGGTCGCGGCCACCGCGGCGCCGACGATGCCGGCGTCGTTGTACAGCGTGGCGGGCACGATCCTGGCGCGCACGCCGTCCAGCAGCGGCACCCACTTCTCTGCTTCCTTGCTGATCCCGCCGCCGACGATGATGAGGTCAGGCGACAGCAGCGCCTCGACATGCTGCATGTACTCGGACACGCGCTGCGCCCATTCCTTCCAGCCCCAGCCGTGCTCCGTCTTCCCGCGCTCGGAGGCGCGCGACTCCGCGTCCTTGCCGCGGACCTCGAGGTGGCCGAACTCGGTGTTCGGCACTAGCAGGCCGCCGGTGAACAGCGCGCTGCCGATCCCGGTGCCGAACGTCAGCATCAGCACCGTGCCGCGCTCGCCCTTACCCGCGCCGAACATCATTTCCGCGATCCCCGCCGCGTCCGCGTCGTTCAGCACCGCCACGTCGCCGCCGATGGCCGCGCCGAACAGCCCCGCCGCGTCCGTCCCGATCCAGGACTTGTCGACATTCGCGGCCGTCCGGATCGTTCCGCCGGTCACCACTCCGGGGAAGGTGATGCCGGTAACACCCGTCCAGCCGAACGACCTCGCGACTTCTCGCACCACGTCCGCCACCGCCTCGGGCGTGGAGGGGCGCGGAGTGAGGAACTTCTTCCGGTCGGCCAGCATCTTGCCGCTGGCCACGTCGACCGGGGCCCCCTTGATGCCGCTGCCGCCAATGTCGATACCGAATGCCTGCATACTTAGGATCCTCCCACCCTCCGGTGTGGTTATACGGCCGCCGTCGGCCTCGTCTACCCGGACTTCTGACTATTATCGAATCTGACCCAGTGAAAGGGGGGCGCCGGGATGAACTGGCTGAAGGTCGGCGCGGTCGTGATCGGCGGGATCGTAGTTTTCTTCGTCCTCAATTCCGTGGTCCACCTGCTGCTCGGCCTGCTGACCGCGATCGCGTTCGTCGCCATCGTCGCAGGCGGCGGATACGTCGCCTACAAGATCATGGGGGCGCGGCGCCGCCGCGAGGTCAAGGCGACGCGGGAGCCGGAGGAGCGCCGGGTGCGGCGCGACGCCGAGCCGGCCACCCGAGAGCTCGTCGTTCCCCCGGTGACTTCCCAGCCCGCGCGCCACGAGGACGTCGAAGACGAGCTCGCGCGGCTGAAGCGGGAGATGGGCGCCTGACGGCCAGCCCCGGTAACCGGCGCTGACGGCTAGCTCCGCCACGCCTTCAGCGCGGCGACGGCTTCGCCGGTGCCGTCGAACCGGACGTGCGCCGCGCTGGTCCGGCCCGTCGCCCACATCGTCAGCTCGGCCGGCGCGCCGATGACGGTGACGGTGGGCGTCGCGTTCTTCACCGTGACCCGGTACGGCCCGGTCCGGTTATCGCCGTCGTCCCTGGCCAGCTCGACGCCGACCGGTGACTTGCGCAGGAAGAACCTGGCGCCCTTCATCAGGCGCCACAGGGCGTCGGACAGCCCGTCGCTGATCGCCCGCGGCTGCCAGTCCGGCTGGGCACGCCTGATGTCCTCGTGATGGACGAAGTACTCCACCGTGTTCGCCTGCTCGTCGGCGCCGGGCAGCGCGAACGGCGACAGCCGCGGCGGGCCGTTCCTGAACAGGGCGACCAGCTCAGCGAATGTGTGTTTTCGCAGGTAGTGCCGCTGTACGCGAGCGGTGTACGGGGCGATCGGGCCGCCCATCACTCCGGCGGCCGCGTCCGGGCGGCGTTCCCGCAGGACCAGGTGCGCTGCCAGGTCACCGGTCAGCCAGCCCGCGCAGAGGGTGGCGGCCTCCGGGCCGGTCTCCTCAAGCAGCGCGGCTAGCGCCAGGCGTTCATCCCGCGAGTTGCTCACTTGGAGATCGTAGGCTGTAGCGGTGCCGAATGGCACCGGGAGTGAGGAGGTCGATGATGACTGAGGCCGTCCGCCCGTCGCGGCTTGACCCGGAGATAGCGGCGCGGCTGAAGCGGGATTCCCAAGGCCTGATGGCGGCGATCGCGCAGCAGTACGACACCGGCGAGGTGCTGATGCTCGGCTGGATGGACGACGAGGCGCTGCACCGCACGCTGACCACCGGCCGCTGCACCTACTGGTCGCGCAGCCGCCAGGAGTACTGGGTCAAGGGCGAGACCTCGGGCAACCTCCAGTTCGTGAAGTCCGTGGCGCTCGACTGCGACGCCGACGCGATCCTGGTCAAGGTGGACCAGGTCGGCGCCGCCTGCCACACCGGGGACCGGACCTGCTTCGACGCGGACCTGCTCCCCGCCGTCACCGGCGAACGACCCGGCCTGGCCGTCGGCTCCGGTCCGGCCGCGGGCGGCTGAGCGGCGTGCGCGCGATCCCGGTGCGCCGTGAATACGGCCTCACGCTCCTGGCGGGCGCGGCCGGCGCGGGACTGATCCTGCTCGCGGTCAGGGAACGCTGGGCCGAGGCCGTCTTTACCCCGCCTCAGCCGCTGAGCCAGCAGGTGGTCGGCGTGTCCGGTGCCGACCTCGTCCCGCTCGCGGGCGCGCTCGCCGTGGCGGCGCTCGCCGGGCTGGCCGCCGTGATCGCCACCAGGGGGGTCCTGCGGCGGGCCGCCGGGGTGCTGCTCGCGGTGTTCGGCGCCTGCGCTGGCGCCGCCGTGACGACAGGTGTCACCGCCGCGAACGTGGTCAGCGTCGCGGCGAGCCACGTCGCCTCGCCGGAGTCGGCGGCCGTCAGCGGCGCCGCGGGCTCCACGACCAGCGGCGCCGCGGGCGGGGCCGCCGTGGTGCTGACCGGTACCGGGCACGCGGTCATGACCGGCACGCCGTGGCGGTTCGCCGTGCTCGCCGGGGCGCTGCTGGTGTTCCTGGCCGGCCTGGCGACGGCGCTGCGCGGCCCGCGGTGGCCGGTGATGTCCGCCAGGTACGACCGGCCAGCGCGCGGCGCCGCCGGGAGCGCCCCGGCCGCGGCTGGCGCGCCCCCGGGGCGGCCGCGTGACTCCGCGTCGATCTGGGAGTCGCTCAGCGGCGGCGAGGACCCCACAGCCGACGACCCCGCGGCCGATGCTCCCCCTGACGACCGGTTGCACGCGGATTAACGAGATGCCGAGCGTGCTCGTCGCCGACCACGAGCCTGAGGTGGCCACGCTGGCCCGCCGCTACCTCGAGCGGGCGGGCATGCGCGTGCTGGTCACCGGCAGCCCCGCGGGAATGATCCAGGCGCTGGCCGGGTGCCCGGGCGCGCCCGGGGTGCCTGAGCTGTTCGTGATCGATCTCACAATGCCGGGCCTGGAGGTCCGCTCGGTCCGCCAGGTGCTCACGCCCGCGATCCCCGTGGTCTTCCTGCTGCGCCGCGGCGAGTCCCGGCCGCACGGCCTGAACAGCCCGCCCACGGCCCGGCGGTGGCTGACCCGGCCGTTCAGCCCGCGCGCCCTGGTCACCGCGGTGGCGGAACTGACGCGCCCGGCGCCCGGCCGCGGCGGCGCGGCCCACGGCGGCGCGGACCACGGCCGCCATGAGATCCGCGTGAACGGCCGGGACGTCAGCCTGACGCGGACCGAGTACGCCCTGGTGACCGCGCTGGCGGGCCAGCCGGGCCGGGTGCTGAGCAGGCAGCGGCTGCTCGCCGCGCTGGAGAGCGAGCGGGGCAAGCGGCCGAGTCCCCGGGCCGTCGACGTGTACATCGCGCAACTGCGGGCAAAGCTCGGCGACGGCGCGATCCGCACCGTGCACGGCGTGGGTTATGTGCTCGATCCGGAGACGACCGCATAACGCCCTAGCAACGCGCGGGTATGGGGTATGTATTGCGGAGGCAAACTCCAGGGGGGCTGCCGGAGCGGCTTTCCGGTGGGGGCTAGCATCGGTGGCGCAACATTTCCGATCTGAGGAGACGACGCAAACGCGTGAGTGTGCTCGACGAGATCCTCGAAGGCGTGCGTGCCGATCTCGCCGACCGGCAGCAGCGCGTCTCGCTTGAGCAGCTGAAAGCCAGGGCGGGCGAGGCGCCCTCCCCGATCGACGCGATGGCCCCGCTCAAGGCGGAGGGGGTCAGCGTCATCGCGGAAGTGAAGCGAGCGAGCCCGTCCCGCGGCGAGATGGCGGCGATCGCCGACCCGGCGGCGCTAGCGGGCGACTACGAGGCGGGCGGCGCGCGGGTGATCAGCGTGCTGACCGAGCAGCGCCGGTTCGGCGGGTCGCTCGACGACCTGGCCGCCGTCCGGCGGGCCGTGCGGATCCCGCTGCTGCGCAAGGACTTCGTAGTCAGCTCCTACCAGCTGTGGGAAGCGCGCGCCTACGGCGCCGACATGGTGCTGCTCATCGTCGCGGCGCTCGAGCAGAGCGCGCTGGTCTCGCTCGTAGAGCGGGCGCTGTCCATCGGGCTCCTGCCGCTGGTCGAGGTGCACGCGGACGAGGAGCTGGAGCGCGCGGTCGACGCGGGCGCGACGGTGATCGGCGTGAACGCGCGGAACCTGGCCACGCTGGAGGTGGACAGGTCGATCTTCGCCCGGCTGGCCGGCCGCATCCCCGAGGGGATCGTGAAGATCGCTGAGTCCGGCGTCCGCGGGCCGCACGACCTGCTCGCTTACGCCGCGGCCGGCGCGGACGCGGTGCTCGTGGGCGAATCGCTGGTGACGGAGAAGGATCCCAGGTCCGCCGTCGCGGACCTCGTGACGGCGGGGTCGCACCCGGCCCTGCGCGGCGAACGCGGGTAGAACGCGGGTAGTCTGACCCCCGTGAACAGCAGCCCAGCCGCGGGCCAGCCACCCGCGGAACCTGAGATTTCCGTCGTCCCCGACGTGTCCGGGCACTTCGGCGTGTTCGGCGGGCGGTTCGCTCCCGAGCCGCTGATGGCAGCGCTCGAGCAGCTCACGAAGGAGTATGAGAGCGCGCGCATCGACCCGGACTTCCGCGCCGAGCTGGATGACCTTCTCGCGAACTACGCGGGCCGGCCCACGCTCGTCACCGAGGCCAAGCGGTTCGGCGGCGAGCACGCCGGCGGCGCCCGGGTGCTGCTCAAGCGCGAGGATCTCGCGCACACCGGTTCCCACAAGATCAACAACGTGCTCGGCCAGGTGCTGCTCACCAAGCGGATGGGCAAGACCAGGGTGATCGCCGAGACGGGCGCCGGCCAGCACGGCGTGGCTACCGCGACCGCCTGCGCGCTGCTCGGCCTGGAGTGCGCGGTCTACATGGGCGAGGAGGACACCCGCAGGCAGGCGCTGAACGTGTCGCGGATGCGCATGCTCGGCGCCGAGGTCATCCCGGTGACCGCGGGGACCAGGACGCTCAAGGACGCGATGAACGAGGCGTTCCGCGACTGGGTGACGACCGTTGACAGCACGCACTACTGCATCGGCTCGGTGGGCGGACCGCACCCGTTCCCGATGATGGTGCGGGACTTCCAGCGGATCATCGGCGTGGAGGCCCGCCAGCAGGTCCTCGACCTGACGGGCAGGCTCCCCGACGTCGTGGTGGCGTGCGTGGGCGGCGGCTCCAACGCGATCGGCGTGTTCCACGCCTTCATCCCCGACACCGGGGTGCGGCTGGTGGGCTGCGAGGCGGGCGGCGACGGAGACGGCGCGCCAGGCCGCACCGCCGCCACGCTCAGCCTCGGCTCGCCAGGCGTGCTGCACGGCATGCGCACGTACCTGCTGCAGGACGACGAGGGCCAGACGCTGGACACGCACTCGATCTCGGCCGGCCTGGACTACCCGGGCGTCGGCCCTGAACACGCCTGGCTGAAGGACACCGGCCGGGCCGAGTACCGGAGCGTCAGCGACGACGACGCGATGAGCGGATTCGCCGCGCTGTGCAGGACCGAGGGGATCATCCCGGCTCTGGAGTCCTCGCACGCCCTGGCGGGCGCCATCGACCTGGGCCGCGAGCTCGGCCCCGACGGCCTCATCCTGGTCAACCTGTCCGGGCGCGGCGACAAGGACGTCGCCACCGCGTCGGCCTACTTCGGCGTGTAGGGGAGCGGCATGAGCACCGTCAGCACCGCCTTCGGCAAGGCCGCCGCGGAGGACCGCGCCGCGCTCGTCGGCTACCTGCCGGCCGGCTTCCCCGACAAGCAGACCGCCATCAGGGCCGCCCTGGCCATGGCCGAGGCGGGCGCGGACGTCATCGAAGTCGGGCTGCCCTACTCCGACCCGCTGATCGACGGCCCGGTGATCGCCGACGCCGTCCACCACGCCCTCAAGGGCGGCACCCGGCTCGCGGACGTCTTCGACACCGTGACGGCCATCGCCGACGCGGGCACCGCCGCGCTGCTCATGACCTACTGGAACCCGGTCGACGCCCGCGGCGTGGACAGGTTCGCTCGCGACCTCGCCAACGCCGGCGGCGCCGGGCTCATCACCCCCGACCTGACCCCGGAGGAGGCCGGGCCCTGGCTGGAGGCCTCGGACGCGCACGGCCTTGACCGGGTCTTCCTGGTCGCGCCAAGCTCCACGGCGCAGCGCATCGCGGAGATCACCGCCGTGTGCCGCGGCTTCGTCTACGCCGCCAGCCTGATGGGCATCACCGGCACCAGGGCGGCGGTCAGCTCTGGCGCCGCCACGCTGGTGGAACGGACCCGCGAGCACACCGGCCTGCCGGTCGCGGTGGGCCTCGGCGTGTCCAACGCCGCCCAGGCGAAGGAGGTCGCCGGCTTCGCCGACGGCGTCATCGTCGGCTCCGCGTTCGTCCGCCGCCTCGCCGCGGCGCAGGACGCGGAGCAAGCCATTGCCGACGTCCGCACCCTCACGGCCGACCTGGCCCACGGCGTCCGCCGCACCCGCTAACCCCACCGCACCGCCGGGCAGACCGCGAAGCAGCGGTAATGTCCGGGTATGCCCCTCGCGTCCATCCCGAGCCCGCCGCACGCTGGCGTGCACCTCGGGCCGGTGACGTTGCGGTGGCAGGCGCTGGCCGTCGTCGCGGGCATCCTGCTCGCCGTCTGGCTGGCGGACCGCAGGTACCGCAAGGCCGGCGGCCCGCGCGGCGCGATTGCCGACGTGGCCGCGTGGGCGGTCCCGGCCGGCCTGATCCCGGCCGCGATCGGCGCGCTCACCGCCCAGGCGCACGGCGGGTGGCAGACCGTCAGGACCTGGGACGCGGTGCTCGGCTTCCCTGGCGCGCTCGCGCTGGGCATCCTCGGCGCCTGGCTGGCCTGCCGGCGCCTGCGCCCCGGCCAGCCGCAGAAAACGCCCGGCACGCCCGGCACGCCCGGCGCCCCAGCCAGCGCCAGGACCGGCGCCGGCGCGAACGAAGCCGCCCGCCCCGTCGTCACGATCGCGCCGGTCATCACCGCCGCCCCGATCGCCACGCTCGTCAAGGGCGGCCGGCGGCTGCGGTTCGGCCCGGTGGCCGCCGCGGTGGCGCCGGCCATCGCCTTCGGCCTGGCACTGGCCGCGATGGGGAACTGGTTCAGCCAGCAGGACTTCGGTCACCCGAGTTCGCTGCCGTGGGCGGTCGCGATCGCGCCCGCGCACCGGCCCGCTGGCTATGAGAACTTCGCCACATTCCAGCCGGTCTTCCTGTACCAGGCGCTGTGGGCCACGGCGGCCGGCGTCGGCGTGGCGGTCGCGACCAGCCGGCTGTCGCTGCGCGGCGACCGCGCGCTCGCGCTGTACGCCGCCGCCTACGCGGCTGGCGGTTTCGCGCTGTTTTGGCTGGGTATCGGACACCTACCGGTAGTCTTTGGCCTCCGGGCGGGCGAGCTCGGCGACGCGGCGGTACTCCTCGGCGCAGCCGTTTACCTGGTCCGCACTAGGCCCACGCGCACCAAGGCTTACCAGCCTGCGCACAAGTCGGCCCTGGAAAGCGATTCACCAGTCATGTAATGTCAACGTAACCTACGTGTAGCAGCAGGGCCAACGTCGTCCCGACCGCAGCATGCCATGACAGCGGACCTTAGACGACAGGAGTATTGACGGTGCCTGCCGCAACCGAGGGACTTTACGACAGCCGGTTCGAACATGACGCCTGTGGTGTAGGTTTCGTCGCGGACCTCTCGGCCACGGGCGGCCACGACGTGGTGGCCAACGCCCTGCGGGTCCTGTGCAACCTCGAGCACCGCGGCGCGGCGGGCGCGGACCCGGACACCGGCGACGGCGCGGGCATCCTCACGCAGATCCCGGACACATTCTTCCGGGCGGTCACCGGTTTCCCGCTCCCCGAAGCTGGCGGCTACGCGGTCGGCCTGGCTTTCCTGCCCATCGAGGATTCGGAACGGGCCCGTGTCTTCGCCCAGATCGCCGGCCTCGCCGCCGACGAGGGGCTGACCGTCCTCGGCTGGCGCAACGTGCCCATCGACCCCGCCGCCTGCGGGAAGGGCGCCCGCGAGGTGCTGCCCAGGCTGGCCCAGCTGTTCGTCGCCGGGGCCGCGGGCGAGACCGGCATGCGGCTGGAACGGATGGCCTTCTGCCTGCGCAAGCGCGCCGAACACGAGGCCCGCGTCTATTTCGCCAGCCTGTCGTCGCGGACGCTGGTGTACAAGGGCATGCTGTCCGCGCCGCAGGTCGAGCCGTTCTTCCCCGACCTGTCCGACGAGCGCTACGCGTCGAGCCTGGCGCTCGTGCACTCCCGGTTCTCCACTAACACGTTCCCGTCCTGGCCGCGGGCGCACCCGTACCGGTACATCGCGCACAACGGCGAGATCAACACCGTCCAGGGGAACCGCAACTGGATGCGCGCCCGCGAGGCGATGCTGGCCAGCCCACTGATCCCGCGGTCGAAGAGCGGCCAGGGCATCGAGCGGCTGTTCCCGATCGTCGACCCGTCAGGGTCCGACTCCGGCAGCTTCGACGAGGCGCTGGAGCTGCTGCACCTCGGCGGCCGGTCGCTGCCGCACGCGCTGCTGATGATGATTCCCGAGCCGTGGGAGAACCACGAGGAGATGGACGAACGGCGGCGCGCGTTCTACCGGTACCACGCGACGGTCATGGAGCCGTGGGACGGCCCCGCGTTGATCGCGTTCACCGATGGCACGGTGATCGGCGCCGTGCTGGACAGGAACGGGCTGCGGCCCGGCCGGTACTGGGTGACCAGCGACGGCCTGGTCATCCTCGCCAGCGAGGTCGGCGTGCTCGACATCGAGCCGGCTCGCGTGGTCCGGCGCGGCCGGCTGCAGCCGGGCCGGATCTTCCTCGCCGACACCGCGGCCGGCCGGATCGTCGAAGACGAGGAGGTCAAGGCCGAACTCGCCGCCCAGCATCCGTATGAGGACTGGCTGCACGCGGGCCTGCTGCACCTTGACGACCTGCCGGATCGTGAGCGCGCCGTGCCCACCGCCGCGGACCTGCTCACCAGGCAGCGCACCTTCGGCTACACCGAAGAGGAACTCCGCATCATCCTCGCGCCGATGGGCCGCACCGGGGCGGAGCCGATCGGGTCGATGGGCACCGACTCCCCGGTGGCCGTGCTGTCCGACCGGCCGCGGCTGGTGTTCGACTACTTCACCCAGCTGTTCGCGCAGGTGACGAACCCGCCGCTGGACGCGATCAGGGAAGAGTTGATCACCTCGCTGGGCACGACGACCGGGCCGGAGCACAACCTGCTGGAGCCGGGCCCCGCGTCCTGCCGCCAGATCGTGCTGCCGTTTCCTGTCGTTGGCGAGCAGGACCTCGCGAAGCTGCTGCACATCAACGACGACGGGAACCTGCCCGGGTTCGCCGCTCACATGATCGACGGCCGGTTCGACCCGAGCGGCGGCGGCGACGGGCTGCGGGCCCGGCTCGCCCAGATCTGCGCCGAGGTGGACGCCGCCATCGAGCACGGCGCGCGGCTGATCGTGCTGTCGGACCGCCTCGGCACCCCCGAGAGCAAGCTCGTCCCGATTCCCTCCCTGCTGCTGACCGGGGCGGTGCACCACCACCTGATCAGGGAGAAGACCAGGACCCAGGCCGGGCTCATCGTGGAGACCGGCGACGCGCGCGAGTGCCACCACATCGCGCTGCTGGTCGGCTACGGCGCCGCCGTCGTGTGCCCCTACCTGGCGATCGAGACCGTCCGCGACCTCGCCGACGCCGGCCAGCTCGGTGACGTTACCCCGGACAAGGCGGAAAAGAACCTGATCAAGGCCCTCGGCAAGGGCGTGCTGAAGATTATGTCCAAGATGGGCGTGTCCACCGTCGCTTCCTACACCGGCGCGCAGATCTTCGAGGCCGTCGGCCTCGGCGACGAGGTGATCGCGGCTTGCTTCGCGGGCACGTCGTCCCGGCTGGGCGGGGTCGGGTTCGACGTCCTCGCGCACGAGGCGGCTCGCCGCGCGCTGGTGGCCGCCGGCGGCCCTGGGATGGCGTTCCGGCGGCTGGAGACCGGCGGCGAGTACCAGTGGCGCCGCGAGGGCGAGCCGCACTTGTTCAGCCCGGAGACGGTGTTCAAGCTGCAGCACGCCACCCGCAGCCGCCGCTACGAGATCTTCAAGGAGTACACCGCGCTGGTCGACGACCAGTCCCGGCGGCTGATGACGCTCCGCGGCCTGCTGCGGATCAAGGGGATCGATGAGGACGGGGAGCCGGCCGCGCCCGTTCGGACGAATCTTGATGATGTTGAACCGGTCAGCAGCATCGTGCAGCGCTTCGCGACCGGGGCGATGTCCTACGGCTCCATCTCCGCGGAAGCGCACCAGACCCTCGCGATCGCGATGAACCGGCTGGGCGGCCGGTCCAACACCGGCGAGGGCGGCGAGGACCCGGACCGGTTCATCCCTGACCGCAACGGGGACCTGCGCCGCTCGGCGGTCAAGCAGGTGGCCAGCGGCCGGTTCGGGGTGACCAGCGAGTACCTGGTCAACGCCGACGACCTGCAGATCAAGATGGCGCAGGGCGCCAAGCCGGGGGAGGGCGGCCAGCTGCCCGGCTACAAGATCTACCCGTGGATCGCGAAGACCCGGGGCTCCACGCCCGGCGTCGGCCTGATCTCCCCGCCGCCGCACCACGACATCTACTCGATCGAGGACCTGGCGCAGCTCATCCACGACCTGAAGAACGCGAACCCGGCCGCCCGGGTGCACGTCAAGCTGGTTTCCGAGGTCGGCGTCGGCACGGTCGCGGCCGGCGTGTCGAAGGCGCACGCGGACGTGGTGCTGATCTCCGGGCACGACGGCGGCACCGGCGCCGCGCCGCTGACCTCGCTCAAGCACGCGGGGACGCCGTGGGAGCTGGGCCTCGCCGAGACGCAGCAGACGCTGCTGCGCAACAAGCTGCGCGACCGGATCGTCGTGCAGGTGGACGGGCAGCTCAAGACCGGCCGCGACGTGATCATCGCCGCGCTGCTCGGCGCCGAGGAATTCGGCTTCGCGTCGGCGCCGCTGGTCGTGTCCGGCTGCGTCATGATGCGCGTCTGCCACCTGGACACCTGCCCGGTCGGCGTCGCCACGCAGAACCCTGAGCTGCGCAAGCGGTTCAGCGGCAAGCCCGAGTTCGTGGTGAACTTCTTCGAGTTCATCGCGGAGGAGGTCCGCGAGCACCTGGCCGCCCTGGGCCTGCGGTCGCTCGACGAGGCGGTCGGCCGGGTGGACCTGCTCGACACCGCCCTCGCCGTGTCGCACTGGAAGGCGGCGGGCCTCGACCTGACGCCGGTGCTGCACAGGCCAGCGAGCGCGCGCGGCCCGCTGCACCGGGTCACGGAGCAGGACCACGGCCTGGATCGGGCGCTGGACAACACGCTGATCCAGCTCGCCGAGGGCGCGCTCGAGGAGGGCCACCCGGTCCGCCTCGAGCTGCCGATCAGGAACGTGAACCGCACCGTGGGCACCATGCTCGGTTACGAGGTGACGCGGCGGTGGGGCGGCGAGGGGCTGCCACCCGACACGGTCACGGTGGCGTTCACCGGCTCAGCGGGGCAGTCGTTCGGCGCGTTCGTGCCGCGTGGCATCACCTTGCGGCTGTGCGGCGACGCGAACGACTACCTCGGCAAGGGGCTGTCCGGCGGGCGGCTGGTCGTGTACCCGGCGGCGGACTCGCCGTTCGAGGCCGAGACCCAGGTGGTCGCGGGCAACGTGATCGGCTACGGCGCGACATCCGGGGAGATCTTCCTGCGCGGCACGGTGGGCGAGCGGTTCTGCGTGCGCAACTCCGGCGCGCTGGCCGTCGCCGAGGGCGTCGGCGACCACGGCTGCGAGTACATGACCGGCGGCCGGGTCGTCATCCTCGGGCCGACCGGGCGGAACTTCGCGGCGGGCATGTCCGGCGGCATCGCCTACGTGCTCGACCTGGCGAAGACCCGGCTGAACACCGAGATGGTGGACCTCGACCCGCTCGAGGAGCCCGACGTCGCGTTCCTGCACGACGTGGTGTCCCGGCACCACGCGGAAACCGGGTCCGCGGTCGCCGGGCGGCTGCTCGCCTCCTGGGAGGAGGCGGTGGAGCGGTTCTCCAAGGTCATGCCGAAGGACTACAAGCGCGTCCTCGTGGCGGCGTCCGCCGCCGAGCGCGAGGGCCGTGATGTGAACGAGGCCGTGATGATTGCGGCTCATGGCTAATGAGCCGCACTCCAGGGATAAGCACTGCGCACGGGTGAGGGGTAGCTAGCGATGGGCGACCCGAAAGGGTTCTTGAAGACCGCGCGGGAGACGCCGCGGCGGCGGCCGGTCGACGTCCGGCTGACAGACTGGCGGGAAGTGTACGAGCCGTTCGCGCGGGAGCGCGCGGAGCGGCAGGCGGCCCGGTGCATGGACTGCGGCATCCCGTTCTGCCACAGCGGCTGCCCGCTCGGCAACCTGATCCCGGAGTGGAACGACCTGGTCTACCGCTCCGACTGGGAGGCGGCGGCCGACCGGCTGCACGCCACCAACAACTTCCCCGAGTTCACCGGCCGGCTCTGCCCGGCGCCGTGCGAGTCGGCGTGCGTGCTCGGCATCAACGCCGAGCCGGTGACCATCAAGCAGGTCGAGGTGGAGATCATCGACCGGGCGTGGGCGTCCGGCGGCGTCGTGCCGCTGCCGCCGGTGTCGCTGTCGGGGTTCTCGGTCGCGGTGGTCGGCTCAGGACCCGCCGGGCTCGCCGCGGCGCAGCAGCTGACCCGCGCCGGGCACCTGGTCACCGTTTTCGAGCGCGACGACGCGCCTGGCGGGCTGCTGCGGTACGGCATCCCCGAGTTCAAGATGGAAAAGCGCCACCTGGACCGCCGGATCGCCCAGATGGAGGCCGAAGGGACCCGCTTCGAGTGCGGCGCGGGAGTCACGTCGGCGGACCAGCTGGAAGGCTTCTCCGCGGTCGTGCTGGCCGGCGGCGCGCGGGTGCCGCGCGACCTGCCGGTGCCAGGCCGCTCGCTGAGCGGCATCCACCAGGCGATGGAGTACCTGCCGCCGGCGAACCGGCACGGCGCGTCGTCGCCGGTCACCGCGGCGGGCAAGCACGTGGTGATCATCGGCGGCGGCGACACCGGGGCGGACTGCCTCGGCACCGCGCACCGGCAGGGCGCCGCGTCGGTCACCCAGCTGGAGATCCTGCCGAAGCCGTCCAAGTCCCGGCCGGCGGGCCAGCCCTGGCCGACGTACCCGATGATCTACCGCGTCTCCTCCGCGCACGAGGAGGGCGGGGACCGGGTGTACGCCGTGTCCACCGAGGAGTTCCTCGGGGACGACTCCGGCGCGGTGCGCGCGCTGCGGCTGACCGAGGTGACCTTCACCGGCGGCGCGTTCGT
>Ga0070698_100002583_pt1 | contig 19939 bp, 16 predicted proteins | sample KBSK1502metaG_FD_65477 | JGI IMG/M metagenome (GOLD analysis project Ga0070698, IMG submission 65477) | Corn, switchgrass and miscanthus rhizosphere microbial communities from Kellogg Biological Station, Michigan, USA - KBS K1-50-2 metaG | ecosystem: Host-associated > Plants > Roots >...
GCCCCGGCGGGACCGACCCGTCCGCCTGGCCAGCTGCGCCAGCTGGCGTACCTGCAGCTGGCGGATCCGTTCCCGGGTCACGCCATACTCGGCACCCAGCGCGGCCAGGGTGAGGCCCTGCTCGCCGTCCAGGCCGAGCCGGCGCCGCAGCACCGGCCGCGGTTGATCCCGTGCGGTGAGGGCCGACTCGATCAGGTGAGCGATCTCGGTCCGCAAGGTCAGCGCCGCGGACTCAGTGTCGCCCTCCCACTCGCCGCTCACCGCGCGCAGCCCGGCCAGGCCCGGCTCATCGATTTCCTCCCGCCAGTCGGCCAGCAGCAGCTTCCCGGAAACACCGAAGACCCGCCGCGCCGCGGCAGCCAGCTCCGGCTCGTCCACCTCAGCCAGGGACAGGGCAGCGGCTCGGGAGGCGAACTCCTGCTGCGCAGCAGCGGGCAGTTCCCGGCCCGTGACGGACCGCCAGATCTGATACACCGCGTCACTGGCCACCGCGCCAGGCGAGGGATCGTCACCATGGCCACCCATAGGCACAGTGTCACCGGATATGACAATCCGTACAACGGTGCCGTAGCGCCCAGCAATCGAGGTGGTTCACAACGGGGATCGGTGTGATGCTACCCCGCGGCGAACATCATTACCAAACAGGACGCCTCGTGGGCAATTGAGTGAGAAGGCGGCAGCGCTTTCGGGTGTGCAGGCGCTGGGACGATATGATTCACCGCCGTATGCTCGACAGCAGGTCCCTGGAGTTCGGAGTACGTGCGGTGACGGGCTATCGCCCGATGACTTTGGCCCAGCTTGCCAGCCGACTGGCCGGCACGGCCCATGACAAGCTGCGTTGGAAGCTTGTCTGGGAGTTCTTGGAGGAGTACCGGTGGGCGCCGCCCGATGCTCAGCCCTCGTTGCTGGCGGATGAGCCGTCTCCAATCGGCGACGAGCGCTGGGACGCTCTTTCCCAGTGTCGCCCACCAGTCAAGCTAACCGCGTCACCCGTGTTCGTTAACCCCTGATCGGCCAGCTCACCGTCACGCTGCGGGCCGGGGGCCACCGGGCCCGCAACGGAGGACGGGCACGCCTACGATCGGTCTCGTGATCCTGTCAACGCACGTCCTGGATACCGGCCGCGGCGTCCCCGCCGGCGCAATGCCGGTAGAGCTGCTCTTCCTGGACTCTGGGGGTTGGCGCCGGCTGGGTAGCGGCACGACCGACACCGACGGCCGGCTCCGCGACTTCGGCGAGGCCGCCGCGGGCCTGACCGCAGGCCGGTACCGGCTGGTGTTCGACACCGCGACGTACTTCGCGGCGACAGGCCAGCGCGGGTTCTACCCGGAGGCGTCGGTGACCTTCGATTGTGACGACGCCACGGCGCACTACCACGTGCCGTTGCTGCTGTCCGGGTTTGCCTACTCCACCTACCGAGGGAGCTGAGCTCATGGGTGTCACGCTGGCGCACAATCAGTACGGCAAGGCTGAGACCAGGGTGGTGCGCATCTATCGCGACAGCGATCCGCACGAACTGGTGGACTACAACGTGAGCGTCGCCCTGACCGGCGACTTCGCCGCCGTGCACCTGTCCGGCGATAACGCCAATTGCCTGACCACCGACGCGACGAAGAACACCGTGAACGCCTTCGCCAAGGAATACGGTGAGGCGGCTCGTCAGCCGGAGTCGTTCGGGCTGGTTCTCGCGCGGCACTTCGTGGAGGACGTACCGGCGGTGCAGCAGGCGCGGGTCAAGCTGGAGATGTATCCGTGGGTCCGGCTGTCGAGCGGCGGATCGCCGCATCCGCACGCCTTCCGGCGCAGTGGCGGGTACGTCCGCACGGCGACGGTCACCTACTCCGGCGGGCGCGCCTGGGTCGTGTCCGGGGTCAGGGAACTCGTGCTGCTCAAGACCACGGACTCGGAGTTCCATGGCTTCTATCAGGATCGCTACACCACGCTGGCGCCCACCCGCGACCGGGTGATGGCGACGTCGGTGACCGCGCAGTGGTGGCACGACGGCCACGAGGTCGCGTGGGCGGACTCGTTCGGCGCCGCGCTCGCCACGATGACCGACGCCTTCGCGGGGCACCACAGCCTTGGCCTCCAGCAGACCATGTTCGAGATGGGCGCCCGGATGATCGCGGGCCAGCCAGGCATCAACGAGGTGCGGTTCTCCCTGCCGAACAAGCATCACTTCGTGCTCGATCTCAGCTCGTTCGGGCTGGACAACCCCAATGAGGTATTCCACGCCGACGACCGGCCGTACGGCCTCATCGAGGGAACGGTGCGGCGCGACGGCGCGCCGGAGCCCGGCCCGGCGTTCGACCCGGGCCTTGGCTGGTAGCCGGGCCCAACGCAGGCGCGAGGCGATCACCTTGACGCGCAGGCTGGGCGGGGTGCTCTCCCGCTCAGGCGGAGCGCTTGGAGGTGCCCACCAGGTCAAGCTCCTCGGCGAGCGCGTTCGCCGTGTCGGTCAGCAGCGGGACGGCGCTCTGGATGAGCTCGTCGGTCATCCGGGTCAGCGGCCCGGAGATCGAGGCCGCGGCGCGGGTCGAGTTGCCCGGAAGCGCGACCGCGACGCAGCGCACGCCAAGTTCCTGCTCACCTTCGTCGATGGCGTAGCCGCGCTCGCGGATCAGCGCCAGTTCCCGGGTGAACTGGGCCCGGTCGGTGATCGTGTGCTCGGTCAGCGCGGGCATGCCGGATCGCCGGAGTATTCCCTCCACCTTCTCGGCAGGCATCTGCGCCAGCAGCGCCTTGCCGACCGCGGTGCAGTGGGCCTGCGCGCGGCGGCCGACCTCGGTGAACATCCGCATGGAGTGGCTGCCGGGGGCCTGGGCCACGTACATGACCTGATCGCCGTCAAGGATCGCGAGATTGGTGCTCTCACCCACCGCATCCACCACCTGCTGGAGGTACGGGGTGGCCCACCGGGTCAGCAATCCGCTGGAAATGTCGCCGAGGCGTACCAGCCGCGGCCCGAGCGCATATTCACGCGAGGGTTCCTGGCGCACGTAGCCGAGATCGACGAGCGTGCGAACCAGGCGGTGGATCGTGGGCAGCGGGAGCCCGGACTGCGACGCGAGCTGCGAGAGCCCGATAACCCCCCCGGCGTCCGCCATGGTCTCCAGCAACTCAAAGACGCGCTCGATCGACTGCACGCCGCCCGGGCCCCGGGCCGTGCGAAGGTCGTTCCCGGCACCCGATGTCATGAGACCTCCTCCAGCCGAGGTTCCGGCGCTGAGATTCCGGCCTCCGGAAGCGTTCCGGCTCCACGCGGGCGCGGAGCCCGCCGGCGCCTCGGCTAGCTTTCCATCTGATAGAACTCTATATCTGCATTGTAGAATCATCCTAGCCGACGGGCGGTGCGGCATCGTCGGCTCTCGGGAGGTGGGCAAGTGACCGAACGGGCCGGCCGGCTTGGCGAGGACGATTACGCGCGGCTCGACCAGCAGCTCCAGCAGACCGACAGCCACCTCGCGGCGTGCTACCCGGGCGACGCGGGCGTGCGCCAGCCGGTTCACACCGTGTACGTCCCGGCCGACCGCTACCACTCCGGCCTGGCCGCCGACTGGGGGGCGCAGGCGCTGGCCGCGCTCGCCGAGCACGGCCCGTCGGCGGCAGCGCTCGACGGGCTCGGCCTGCCGGCCGGCCTCATGGCCCAGATCTATGACAGGGTGCGCAGCAAGCTGGAGCGTGAGCCCATCGAGGATCTGCGGATCGACTTCGAGGACGGTTACGGCCACGGCAGCGATGGCGTGGAGGACGCGGACGCCGTGAGCGCCGCGAGCAAGCTTGCCGCGGCGGGCCGCGCGACGCCGTTCAGCGGCGTCCGGTTCAAGGGCCTTGAGGCGGCCACCCGCAGGCGCGGGATACGGACGCTCGACCTCGTCCTCGGCACCCTGGCCGAGCGCGGCGGCCTGCCCGCCGGGTTCGTGGTGACCCTGCCCAAGGTCAGCTCGGCCGGGCAGGCCGAGGCGATGGCGGACCTGTGCGAGCGGCTGGAGCAGGTCCACGCGTTCGAGCCGGGACGGCTGCGCTTCGAACTGCAGATCGAGACACCGCAGGCCGTGCTCGGCGCGGACGGCACGGCCACCGTCGCGCGGATGATCCACGCGTCGCGGGGGCGCTGCTCGGCGCTGCACTACGGCACCTACGATTACAGCGCGGCGGTGGGCGTGGCCGCGGCCTACCAGTCCATGGATCACCCTGCGGCGGATTACGCCAAGGCCGTGATGCAGGCGGCGGCCGCGGGCACCGGCGTCCAGCTATCCGACGGGTCGACCAACATTTTGCCCGTCGGCGACCGCCAGCAGGTCCTGGCCGCGTGGCGGCTGCACCTGCGGCTGGTCCGCAGGTCCCTGGAACGCGGCTACTACCAGGGCTGGGACATGCACCCGGCCCAGCTGGTATCCCGTTATGCGGCGACCTACGGATTTTTCCGCGACGGCATGGCCGCCTCCGCGGCGCGGCTGCGGGCCTACGTGGAGGGGGCCGAAAGCCACGTGCTCGACGAGCCCGCCACGGCGCAGGCACTGGCCGGGTTCCTGGTTCGCGGCCTGGACTGCGGCGCGCTCGACCAGGCGGAGACGCGCGCGCTCACCGGCCTGGACCGCGCAGATCTCGACCGTTACTACCTCCGACGCGCGGCCTGACCGGCCCACCAGGACCGGTTGACGGCGGACCGGCCAAACTCGTAACGTATTCGTATAGCGAGAGAGATTTTCCGTCTATCGAAAGAAAACGGGAGTGGATCATGACCCACTCGCTGCCGTACCTGGCCAACTGCTCCATGCTGTTCACCGAGCTGCCCCTGCTGCAGCGGCCCGCGGCCGCGCGGTCCGCGGGCTTCAGCGCGGTGGAGTTCTGGTGGCCCTTCGACGGTCCGGTGCCGGGCGACGCGGCGGTCGACGCCTTCGCCGGCGCTGTCGGCGACGCCGGTGTCCGCCTGGTGGGCCTGAACTTCTACGCCGGAGACCTCGCCGGGCCCGACTGCGGCGTCCTGTCGATTCCGGCGCGCTCGCAGCAGTTCCGCGACAACATCGACGTGGCCGTGGGAATCGGCGAGCGCCTCCGCGTCAGCGGGTTCAACGCCCTCTACGGCGTCCGCGTCGATGGGGTAGCGGCCGAGCGGCAGGACGAGCTCGCCATCACGAACATCGCGGCCGCGGCGCGCGCCGCCGCCCGCATCGGCGCGACCGTCTTCATCGAGCCGGTGAGCGGCCCCAAGCCCTACCCGCTGCGCTACGCCGCCGACGCGGCCGCGGTGGTGGACCGGGCCCGCGCCGCGGGCGCGGGCAACGTAGGGATCCTGTTCGACCTCTATCATCTCGCCGCGAACGGCGACGACATCGACCGCGCCATCCCGGCCTACGCTGCCAAGATCGCGCACGTTCAGATCGCCGACGCCCCGGGCCGCGGCGAGCCGGGCACGGGCAAGCTCGACCTCGAGGGGTATCTTGCCCGGCTTGAGCAGGCGGGCTACGCCGGCTGGGTAGGCCTGGAATACAAGCCGACCGTGCCCACCGTGGACAGCCTCGCCTGGCTCCCGCGAGACCGCCGGGCCGGCGTGGCCGACGGCCGCGGCGACGGCCGGCTAGAAGGGAGTGCGTCATGACCACAGTCGCCTTCATCGGGCTGGGCATCATGGGCGGCCCGATGGCCCGCAACCTCGTCAAGGCGGGTTATGACGTCACCGGCTACAACCGCTCGAAGGCCAAGGTCGATGCCCTCGTGGCCGCCGGCGGCCGGGGCGCCTCCAGCGTGGCCGAGACGGTGGCCGGGGCGGACGTGGTTGCCACGATGCTGCCCGACTCGCCCGACGTCGCCGCCGTGCTCGGCGGCGAGGATGGGGTGTTCGCGCACGCCACGCCGGGCGCCCTGGTGATCGACTTCTCCTCCATCCGCCCGGACGTATCGGCCGGGCTGGCCGCGGACGGGAAGGCCCGCGGCTTCCGGGTCCTGGACGCCCCCGTCTCCGGCGGCGAGCAGGGCGCGATCGAGGGCGTGCTGTCGATCATGGTGGGGGGCGAGGCAGCGGACTTCACCGCGGCCCGGCCGCTGCTCGAGGTGGTCGGCAAGACGGTCGTGCACGTCGGGGGTCCCGGCGCCGGCCAGACCGTCAAGGCGGCCAACCAGCTCATGGTGGCCGGGACCATCGAGCTTGTCGCCGAGGCGATCGTGTTCCTCGAGGCCCACGGCGTCGACACCGAGGCGGCCGTCAAGGTGCTCGCCGGCGGCCTGGCCGGCAACGCGATCCTCGACCGCAAGGCGGCCGGCATGCTGGCACGCAATTTCGCGCCCGGTTTCCGCATCGCGCTGCACCACAAGGACATGGGCATCGTTACGGCCGCCGCCCGCGAGGCAGGCGTGGCGGTCCCGCTGGGCGCGCTCGTCGCCCAGCTCATCGGGTCGCTCAACGCCCAAGGTGACGGCGGGCTGGATCACACCGCCCTCCTCAAGCTGGTCGAGCAACTGTCCGGCCGGGCACCGTCGTAGCCGGCGCCCGCGCCCAGCCTGAAGCCACGCCAGACAACCACAAGGAGCGCACGACATGCCCCGCATGACCGCCGCCGCCGCCGCCGTCACGATCCTCGATCGCGAGGGAATCACGCATGCGTTCGGCCTGCCCGGCGCGGCGATCAACCCCTTCTACGCCGCGCTGCGCAGCCACGGCGGGATCTCCCACGTGCTGGCCCGGCACGTTGAGGCCGCCTCGCATATGGCCGAGGGCTACACCCGGGTCCGGGCGGGCAATATCGGCGTCTGCGTCGGCACCTCGGGGCCGGCCGGCACTGACATGATCACCGGCCTGTACTCCGCTTCCGCCGATTCGATCCCGATCCTGTGCATCACCGGGCAGGCCCCGGTGGCCAGGCTGCACAAGGAGGACTTTCAGGCGGTGGACATCGCGTCCGTCGCCGCACCCGTGACGAAGATGGCCACGACGGTGCTCGAGCCTGCGCAGGTGCCTGGCGTCTTCGCGCAGGCTTTCCATCTGATGCGGTCCGGGCGGCCGGGGCCGGTGCTCATCGACCTGCCGTTCGACGTGCAGCTGGCCGAAATCGACTTCGACCCCGGCACGTACGAGCCGCTGCCCGTCTACAAGCCTGCGGCGACCAGAGCGCAGATCGACAAGGCACTGACCATGCTCGAGCGCGCCGACCGCCCGCTCATCGTGGCGGGCGGGGGCATCATCAACGCGGATGCCGCCGGCCTGCTGGTCGCCTTCGCCGAACTCGTCAACGTCCCCGTCATCCCGACCCTGATGGGGTGGGGCTGCCTGCCGGACAACCACCCGCTGATGGCGGGCATGGCGGGCCTGCAGACGGCGCACCGCTACGGCAACGCGACGCTGCTGGAGTCCGACTTCGTGCTCGGCATCGGCAACCGATGGGCCAACCGGCACACCGGCGGCCTGGAGACCTACCGCAGGGGCCGGACGTTCGTCCACGTCGACATCGAGCCCACCCAGATCGGCAGGGTGTTCCCCCCCGACTACGGCATCGTCTCCGACGCGAAGGCGGCGCTCGAGAGGTTCGTCCAGGCCGCGGAGGAACGCCGCCGGGCGGGGCGGCTGCCGGGCCGGGACATCTGGATCAAGGAATGCCAGGAACGCAAGCGCACGATGTTGCGCCGCACCCACTTCGACGACGTGCCGATCAAGCCGCAGCGGGTCTATGAGGAGATGAACCGCGCGTTTGGCCCGGAGACCCGCTACGTGAGCACGATCGGGCTGTCCCAGATCGCGGCCGCGCAGTTCCTGCACACCTACCGCCCCCGTCACTGGATCAACGCCGGCCAGGCCGGGCCGCTCGGCTGGACGGTGCCCGCCGCGATCGGCGTCTGCGCCGGCGACCCGGACGCCACCGTGGTGGCGCTGTCGGGTGACTACGACTTCCAGTTCATGATCGAAGAGCTCGCGGTCGGCGCGCAGTTCCGCCTGCCGTACATCCACGTGGTGGTGAACAACGCCTACCTCGGCCTGATCCGGCAGTCGCAGCGCGGCTTCGACATGGACTACTGCGTACAGCTGTCCTTCGATAACGTCAACGCACCCGAGCTCGGTGGCTACGGCGTGGACCATGTCAAAGTGGCCGAGGGACTCGGATGCAAGGCGCTCCGGGTCTTCGAGCCCGCCGGCCTGCGGCCCGCCTTCGAGCGGGCGAAGGAGCTGATGGCCGAGTTCCGGGTGCCGGTCGTCGTCGAGGTGATCCTGGAGCGGGTGACCAACATCTCGATGGGCACCGAGCTTGACAACATTGTGGAGTTCGAGGACCTCGCGGCGCGGAAGGAGGACGCGCCGACCGCGATCGCGCTGCTCGACTGAGGCCGGAGGGTGAGCCCATGCACGTTCTGGTGGCGCCCGACAAGTTCAAAGGCTCCCTGACCGCCGCCGAGGTGGCCGGCCACATCGTCACGGGGCTGCGGCGGGTGGCCGGCGAGGACGTGACCACCGCCTCCGTCCCGGTCGCCGACGGCGGGGACGGCACCCTTGACGCGGCGTTCGCGGCGGGATTCGAGCGGGTGCCGGTGCGCGCCAGCGGGCCGACAGGCGAGCCGGTCGACGCGGCCTACGCCCGCCGCGGGGAGAAGGCGGTCGTCGAGCTGGCCTCGGTCTGCGGCCTGGCCATGCTCCCCGGCGGGCGCCGCGAGGCCCTGCGGGCGTCGAGCTTCGGGGTGGGGGAGGTCATCGGCGCGGCGATGGACGCCGGGTGCGCGCGGATCGTCCTGGCGGTGGGCGGCAGCGCCAGCACCGACGGTGGCGCGGGCATGCTGCAGGCCCTGGGCGCGCAGGTCCGTGACGGGGCCGGCGCGCCCCTCGCCCGGGGCGGCGGTGCCCTGCGCGAGGCACGCTCCCTCGACCTGTCCGGCCTGCACCCCGCCGTCGGGCGCACCGAGTTCATCCTGGCCTCGGACGTGGACAACCCGCTTTACGGACCGCAGGGCGCGGCGGCCGTCTACGGCCCGCAGAAGGGCGCCAGCCCCGCCGACGTTGCGGTGCTCGACGAGGGCCTGCGGCAATGGGCCGCGGTGGCGGCGGCGGCGGGTGGCGCGGGGGGCGCGGGGCGGGAAGCCGAGCCGGGCGCCGGCGCCGCCGGCGGCGTGGGTTTCGGCGCGCTCGCGGTCCTCGGCGCGGTGCTGCGGCCCGGCATCGGGCTGATCCTCGGACTCACCGGGTTCGCCGGCGAGGTCGCCGCCGCCGACCTTGTGATCACCGGCGAGGGGTCCCTCGACGAGCAGACGCTGCGCGGGAAGGCGCCGGCCGGCGTCGCCGCGGCCGCGCGTGATCGCGGTGTGCCCGTGCTCGCCATCGCCGGGCGGGTGAGCCTGACGGCCGACCGGCTGGCCGCCGCCGGAATCGCGCGCGCCTACGCGCTCAGCGACATCGAGCCGGACCCCGCCCGCTGCATGGCCGCCGCCGGCCCGCTGCTGGAGGAGCTGGCAGGCCGGGTCGCGCGCGACTGGCTGACCGAACCAGCGGGGCTGGCGCGCGGTGACTGAGCCGGATCACGCCCCGCGCAGGTTACCCTTCGGCGCGCCCCGCGCCACAGAGATCACTCAGGAGGAGCCCCATCATGAACGGCACGCGGACCGGGGACGGCCGCCACGACTTCACCAACCTGCCCGACCTCGCCTCCAGGCGCCTGGGCGGCAGTGTCGTCGGCGCCAGCGACGAGCTGTTTGCCGAGCGGGAGAACCTCATCAAGCCCGGGCCGCCCGTCTACTCGGCCCACACCTTCGGCCACAAGGGGCAGATTTACGACGGCTGGGAGACGCGGCGGCGGCGCGAGCCCGGGGATGACTTTGCGCTGATCAGGCTCGGGCTGCCCGGTGTGGTACGCGGCGTCGTGGTCGACACGGCCTTCTTCACGGGCAATTTCCCGCCCGAGATCTCCGTGGAGGGCTGTGCGGTCGAGGGCTATCCGTCACCCGGCGAGCTGGTGGCGGCCGACTGGATGCCGCTGGTGCCGCGCGCCGCCGCCGCAGGCGACACGGCCAACGAGTTCGCCGTCGGCAACGACCGCCGGGTGACCCACATCCGTCTCCGCATGTACCCGGACGGCGGCATCGCGAGGCTGCGCGTGCACGGCGAGGCGGTGCCCGACCCCCGGCTGCTCGGCGGCGGTTACATCGATCTGGCCGCGCTCGCCAACGGCGCGCAGGTCACCGGCTGCAGCAACATGTTCTACTCCTCGCCGTCCAACCTCATCTCACCCGGCCTGGCCCGGAACATGGGTGAGGGATGGGAGACAGCGCGGCGCCGCGACGGCGCCAACGACTGGGTTGAGATACGCCTTGCCGCCCCAGGCGTGGCCCGGCTCGCGGAGCTGGATACCAGCTACTTCGTCGGCAACGCGCCCGGCTGGGCGTCGCTGCGGGGCCGCGACCGGCGTGCCGCCGGGGAGGCGCTGGCCACGCTGCTGCCGCGTACCAGGCTGCAGCCCGACACCCCGCACCGGTTCCGGCTTGATCCCGGCCCAGAGGCCACCGACATCCGGCTCGACATCTATCCCGATGGCGGGATGGCCCGGCTGCGGCTGCTGGGGGCCCTGGCCGGCGCGGCCCGCGACGACCTCGCGCTGCGCTGGTTCAACCTGCTGCCCGAGTCGCATGCCGCCGCGGTGCTCGCCGCCAGCGGGGACACGGCGCGGGCCGTGCTCGCCGCCCGGCCGCTGAGCTCGGTGGCCCAGCTTCCGGCTGGCCTGCAAGCCCAGGTGCGCGGCTGACGGGGGTTGACGGCGCCGGCCCAGCCGGATTAACTTATCTGCATAGTGAATATGGATTTCCGATCAGCGGAAGAATAAATCCGGGAGGATAGCCCGGCCCGGCCTCGATGCCGGCTGGCGCGGTGGCAGACCGCGTCGCCGGTGGCCAGCAGGCCGGGCAGCGGACAGGAGAAGGCTCATGGAGTTCCTGCAGCCGGGAACGTGGCCGGAGGCGCTGCAGATGAAGGCGGCGCATCCGCAGGCCGTGCCGATCCAGGGCGGCACGGATGTCATGGTCGAGCTGAACTTCGACCGGCACCGGCCCGAATACCTGCTCGACCTCACCCGGGTGGGCGAGCTGGTGCAGTGGGCACCGGACAACGGGCACATCTGGCTGGGCGCTGGGGTCACCTACACCCGCGTCCTCACCGAGCTCGGCGACCGGCTGCCCGGGCTGGCGATGGCGTCGCGCACGGTCGGGTCACCCCAGATCCGCAACCGGGGAACGGTCGGCGGCAACCTCGGCGCCGCGTCGCCGGCCGGAGACTCCCATCCCCCGCTGCTGGCCGCGTACGCGCAGGTCGAGGTCGAGTCGGTGCGCGGCTCGCGGCTGATCCCGGCGGATGAGTTCTACACGGGCGTGAAGCGCAACGCGCTGAGCGCCGACGAGCTCATCAAGGCGGTGCTCATCGTCCCGCCGGCCGGCCCGCAGCAGTTCTGCAAGATCGGCACCCGCAACGCGATGGTCATCTCCGTGGCGGCGTTCGGCCTGGCGCTGCATCCCGATCGCCGGACCGTCGGGACCGGCATCGGGTCGGCCGCCCCCACGCCGCGGCGGGCGCTGGCGGCAGAGCGGTTCCTCGCGCGATCGCTGTCCGATGACGGCCTGTGGGAATCACGCGGCGCCCTGCCCGACGCCACCGGCCGGCACTTCGCGGACCTCGTGGCCGACGCCGCATCTCCGATCGACGACGTCCGCGGCACCGCCCGATACCGCGTCCACTCCCTGTCCGTCATGGCCCGGCGCGCGCTGACCTGGGCGTGGAACGACTTCAGGAAGGTGTGAACGTATGCGCATCACGTGCACCGTCAACGGTGAGCAGCAGCAGGCCGACGACGTATGGGAGGGCGAGAGCCTGCTCTACGTACTGCGTGAACGGATGGGCTTCCCCGGGTCGAAGAACGCCTGTGAGCAGGGCGAGTGCGGCTCGTGCACCGTCTACCTCGACGGGGTGCTGGTCTGCGCCTGCCTGGTGGCGGCCGGCCAGGCCAGGGAACGTGACGTGCGCACCGTCGAGGGCCTGGCATCCGGCGACGAGCTGTCCGGAATCCAGCAGGCCTTCCTCGAGGCGGGCGCGGTGCAGTGCGGCTTTTGCACGCCGGGGCTGCTCGTCGCCGCCCACGATCTCATCGAGCGCGAGGCCGAGCCGAGCGACGCGGGGATCCGCGAGGCGCTCGCGGGCAACCTGTGCCGGTGCACCGGTTACGAAAAGATCATCGAAGCGGTCCGCCTGGCCGCCGCGCAACGGGCCACCGCGAGCTAGCGATGGCCACGACGACGGTCCTTGACGGATGCGCCGTGGTGACCATGGACGCCCGGCGCAGCGAGCACACGACCGGCCATGTCGTCGTCGAGGGCCCGCGCATCAGCGCGGTCGCCTCCGGGCCGGCCCCGCACGGCCTGCCGGACGCACGGTACGTCGACGCCACCGGGTGCATGGCCACGCCCGGCCTGGTAAACACGCACCACCACCTCTACCAATGGCTGTCGCGTGGCCTTGCGGTGGACTCCACCCTGTTCGGCTGGCTCACCGAGCTGTACCCGGTATGGGGCTGCATCGACGAGGAGATCGTCTTCCAGGCGGCCAGGGCCGGGCTCACCTGGCTGGCAACCACCGGCTGCACCACCACCACCGACCACCACTACGTGTTCCCGCGCGGCGGCGGGGACCTGCTCGCGGCCGAGATCCGGGCGGCACGCGACGTCGGGCTGCGCTTCCACCCGACCAGGGGGTCGATGGACCTGGGGCAAAGCGACGGTGGCCTGCCGCCGGACAACGTTGTGGAGGACGTCGACGAGATCCTGGCCGCCACCGAGGCCGCCATCGACACCCACCACGATCCGTCGCCCGAGTCCATGCTGCGGATAGGCGTGGCGCCCTGCTCGCCGTTCTCCGTGACCGAGGACCTGCTGACCCAGGCGGCGGCGCTGGCCCGCCGCAAGGGGGTACGGCTGCACACGCACCTCGCCGAGACAATGGACGAGGACGCGTTCTGCCGCGAGCGATTCGGCAGCTCGCCGGTGGACTACATGGACAGCCTCGGCTGGCTCGGGCCCGACGTGTGGCTCGCCCACGCGGTCCACCTCGATGACGCCGCGGTGGCCAAGGTCGCGAGCACCGGCACCAGCGTCGCCCACTGCCCGTCGTCGAACGCCCGGCTCGGCGCGGGCATCGCACGCGCGCACGACATGCGCGAGGCGCACATTCCCGTCGGCCTGGGTGTCGACGGGGCCGCCTCCAACGAGGCCTGCTCGCTGCTCGAGGAGGTCCGGCACGCCCTGCTGTTCGCGCGCGCCCGCGGCGGTCCCACCGAGCTGACCGTCCGCGACGCGCTGGAGATGGGCACGATGGGCGGGGCCCGCGCGCTCGGCCGCGAGGACGAGATTGGCTCGCTGGAGCCCGGCAAGCTCGCGGACGTCGCGCTGTGGCGGCTGGACACGCTCGCGCATGTGGACATCCACGACCCGGTCGCGGCGCTCGTGCTCGGCGCGCCTCCGCCGCTGGAACTGCTGCTCGTCCAGGGCCGGCCGGTGGTCGAGCGAGCGCGGGTCGTCACCGTCGACGAGAACGAGGTGGCGGCCGCAGCCGCCAAGGGCAATCACCGGCTGCTGAGCCGGGCTGGAGTGACGCCATGACTACACCGACCAGGCCCACGGGGGCACCGCAAGGCCTCACCACCCCGGTAACCGCCGGGGTAGGCGCCAGCCCGCTCCGGCCGGACGGCGTATCCAAGGTCAAGGGCGAGTTCGCCTACGGCAGCGACATGTGGATGGACGATATGGCCTGGGGGGTCACCCTGCGCAGCCCGCACCCCTACGCCAGAATCCGCTCCATCGACACCGGCGCGGCACTTGCCACGCCCGGCGTGTACGCGGTGCTCACCCACGAGGACGTGCCGGGCAACAAGTTCTACGGGCTTGAGATCGTCGACCAGCCGGTGCTGGCCGTCGACACGGTGCGCTACCACGGTGAGCCGGTCGCGCTGGTCGCCGCCGACCACCCGGAGATTGCGCGCCAGGCGGCCAAAAAGATCCGGGTCGACTACGACGTCTATGAGCCGATCACCGACGCCCGCGAGGCCCTTGGCCACCCGGGGTGGAATCAGGTCCACAACGCCCCGGGGAAGGTCAGCGAGCTGTCCAGGGAACGGGCCGCCCTGCACCCGCAGGGTAATCTCGTGCGGCACCTGAAGCTCAGGAAGGGCGATCCCGAGCCCGTGGCCGACGTGGTGGTCATCGGCGAGTACGAGGTCGGGATGCAGGACCAGGCCTTCCTCGGCCCGGAGTCCGGGCTGGCCGTGCCGGCCGAGGACGGCGGCGTGGAGTTGTACGTCGCGACGCAATGGCTGCACGTGGACCAGCGGCAGATCTGCGCGGCGCTCGGCCTGCCACCGGAGATGGTGCGGCTCACGCTGGCCGGCGTGGGCGGCGCGTTCGGTGGCCGCGAGGATCTGTCGATGCACGTGCACGCGTGCATGCTGGCGCTCCGCACCGGCAAGCCGGTGAAGATGGTCTACAACCGGGAGGAGTCATTCTTCGGGCACGTGCACCGGCACCCGGCGGTCATGCGTTTCGAGCACGGCGCCAACCGCGACGGCACGCTGGTCTACGTCAAGGCGGAGATCTACCTCGACGGCGGCGCCTACGCATCCAGCACCCCGGCCGTCGTCGGCAACGCGGGCACGATGGGGATCGGGCCGTACGTCGTGCCGAACGTGCAGGTCGATGCCTATGGCGCCTACACCAACAACCCGCCGTGCGGGGCGATGCGCGGCTTCGGCTCGGTGCAGGCCGCCTTCGCCTACGAGGCCCAGATGGACAAGCTGGCCGCCGAGCTCGGCATGGACCCGGTGGAGCTGCGCTGCCGCAACGCGATGACCGAGGGGGCGAAGGCGCCGACCGGGCAGGTGATCGACAGCGCCGCGCCCGTCGAGGAGCTGCTGCGGCGGGTGCAGGCGCTGCCGCTGCCGCCCCCGTTGAGCGCGGACGGCGAGCCGGACCTGCGGGACCTGCCGGGCGGCGTCGCGAACACCACCCACGGTGAGGGCGTCGTGCGCGGGATCGGTTACGCGGTGGCCTACAAGAACGTCGGGTTCTCCGAGGGCTTCGACGACTACTCCACGGCCCGGGTGCGGCTCGAGGTGGTGGGCGCCGAGGCGACGGCGACGGTGCACACCGCGGCGGCCGAGGTCGGCCAGGGGCTGGTCACCGTCGAGCAGCAGATTGCGCGCACCGAACTCGGCGTGCAGCGGGTCTTCGTCCACCCCAAGGACACCCAGGTGGGCAGCGGCGGATCGACGTCCGCGTCCCGGCAGACGTATGTCACCGGCGGCGCCGTCAAGGCGGCCTGTGAGAAGGTGCGTGAGCGCGCGCTTGCCGTGATACAGCAGCGGGTCGGGCGCTCGATACCGGACCTGCGGCTCGACGGCGGCAAGGTGGTCTCGCAGCGCGAGGGCGTCATCGGCGACCTTGCGGATCTGCTCGGCGACGAGGTCATCGACGAAACGGTCGAGTGGCACCACCGCCCGACGGAGGCGGTCGATCCCGACACCGGCCAGGGGTTCGCCCACGTGCAATACGCGTTCTCGGCGCATCGTGCGGTCGTCGACGTGGACACCGAGCTCGGCCTGATCAAGGTCGTGGCGCTCGACTGTGCCCAGGACGTCGGCAAAGCCATCAACCCGCAGGCGGTCGTCGGGCAGATCCAGGGCGGCTCGGCGCAGGGACTGGGGCTGGCCGTGATGGAAGAGATCCAGATCAAGGGCGGCAAGATCAGGAACCCGTCATTCACCGACTACCTCATCCCGACGATCCTCGACGTGCCCCCGATGCAAATCGACGTGCTGGAATACGCCGACCCGAACGCGCCCTACGGTGTCCGTGGCGTTGGCGAGCCCCCGACGATCTCCTCCGGCCCGGCCATCGTCGCTGCGATCCGCGACGCCACGGGGCTGCCGCTGCACCAGGTGCCGGTGCGGCCGGAGCACATTACCGGCTCCTGACAGCCCGGCGTTCGAAGTTATTTCCCCGGGTGGCCAGTGCGAAGCCGGTCTGGCGCGGATCATTTCCACCGCAGTATCCGGCGGTCGCTGGGTGAGTTGGCCCGGCGTTCGCCAGTCAGCGCCGTCGGCTCTGCCCGGGCTGAGTGGAGGGCCGAGGCAATGGCTGAGCCGCACCGAAAGGGTCAGGCCAGGCGGGGCAGCAGCGGGTTGCGGGCGGGGGTGCGCTGGGTGCGTGCGGCCCGGCTGTCTGGCGCCGTCATCGTGCTGTCCGGCTTCACCGCGATTGTGACGGCGCCCGCAGCGCAGGCGAGCCAGCCACGCACGCCCGCAGCGCAGGCGAGCCAGCCACGCACGCCCGCGGCGCAGGCGAGCCAGCCACGCACGGCCGGGGGCGGTGCGTGGCAGGTCGAGCCGACCCCGAATGTGGCCGCCGCTGAGATCAATGAGTTCTCGGCCGTGTCGTGCAGTTCCGCCACCGCGTGCACCGCGGTCGGCTCCCACGCGGGCAGCCTGTCCAGCCCGGGGTTCTCCCTGGCGGAGAGATGGAACGGCACGAGCTGGCGGCTCCAGCGCACCATCCTTCCCAACGGCGCCGCGAGCAGCACCTTCACCGGCGTGTCCTGCGCGTCGGCGGCCGGCTGTACCGCGGTGGGCGCCGCCATCGTCAAGGCCACAAGGCGGGGCGTGAACCTGGCCGAGGCCTGGAACGGCACGGCCTGGCGGGTCCAGGCCATCCCGACTCCCCAGGGCTCGGCCGGCAGTTCGCTGTTCGCGGTCTCCTGCACCTGGCCGCGCGCCTGCACCGCGGTCGGCGATTACGACACCGCCGCCGGGGGCGTGGTTGCCGAGGCCGAACGGTGGAACGGCACGGCCTGGCGCATCCAGACCATGCCCCGGCCGGCCAAGGTCACCCAGTTGTTCGGCGTGTCGTGCCCGGCCGTGCGGGCGTGCACCGCCGTCGGGTTCCAGAACACCGGGACCGGGGACGCTCAGCCTTTGGCCGAGGCGTGGAACGGCACGACCTGGCACGTTCAGGCGATACCACTGCCGCACGCGGCCCCGGGCGGGGTGTTGAGCGCGGTGTCGTGCACCTCGCCCAGCGCGTGCACAGCGAGCGGGACCGACTTCAGCACCACCGCCCCGACGCTGGCCGAACGATGGAACGGCACGAACTGGCGGGTCCAGCCCACCCCCAACCCGCCGAACTTCACCACGAGCAGGCAGGAGGTCACCCTGAACGGCGTCTCGTGCGCCTCGGCCACCGCCTGCGCCGCCACCGGCCAGTACGCCCCCGGCGGCAACGCGGCCTACTTCCTCGAGGCCTGGAACGGCAGTAGCTGGCGGCTGGTCACCGCGCCCCTCCCGGCCGGCTTCGCCCAGGGCGCTCTCAACGGCATGTCCTGCGTCCCGGCCCGGTGCACCGCCGTCGGCGCCTGGTCCGGCGGGCCGGTCCCCATCGCCACCCTGGCCCTGGCCAACTGATCGCCGCGAATATGCCGCCAGCGGGCCACTCACGCGAACCCTCCTCGGATCCTTCATGGTTGCCTCCTCCTCCGGGTCCATCCCGGTGAAGGAAGCGTCCGCCAGCCAGGCCGGATTATGTAGAGCTACTCACCAAGCGCCCCTCCGCGACCAGGGAAGCCCCCACCACAGCACCCGCACGCGGCATAATCCTCGAGGCTGCATAGTGGGGTTTCCACCTCACCCAGGAGCATCATCGCGTCCATCAGGCCCGCTACCAGGACGGCTACGGCCTTACCGCTTGAGGTGCCCCAGATTTTCCGGACAGGGGATCCAATAGGATTCTCGCCGGAAAGGACGGGGGAAATTGTCGAGGGGGAAATACTACACTCCGGAATTTAAGGAGCAAGCCGCCAGAAAAGTGGTGGAAGCTTCCCTGCCCATCGCCCAGGTGGCCCGCGAGCTAGATGTCAATGACACCACGCTCGGGTTCTGGGTAAAAGCATACCGGAAAAGGATAGCAGGACAGCCGCTCCCGGCGGGCATGCCGGATGCGGAAAGGATTCGGGAACTCGAGCGGCGGAACCGCGAGCTTGAGATGGAACTGGCCTTTTTGAAAAAAGCGGCAGCGTACTTCGCGAGGGAGCATCGGTGAGCGAGAAATACGCGTTCATCGACGCTGAGTACGCCGGCGCACCCGGGGACGAATCGGGGGACGCTCCCAGCACCATGCAAATGTGCGAGTGGCTTGGCGTGTCCAAGTCCGGCTATTACGAATGGAGGTCACGGCCGCAAAGCGAAACAGGAAAACGCCGGGAGACGCTCAAACTCAAGATCAAGGCCCTGTTCGAGGCCAACAACGAGGAGTACGGATACCGGCGCATGACCGCGGCGCTGCGCCGCGGCGGCGAGCAGGTCGATGACGAGACCGTCCGCAAGCTCATGCGCAAACTGGAGCTGGTCCCCTGCCAGCCGCGACCCTGGCGGCACTCGCTGACCGAGCAGGGCCCGGCCGGGCCGATCCCCGACCTGGTCAACCGCGATTTCTCCGCGGAAAAGCCCGGCGAGAAAATGGTAGGCGATATCACATACATTCCTACCTGGGAAGGCTGGGTGTACCTCGCCCTGGTCATCGACTGCGCGACCCGCATGATCATCGGGTGGGCCATGGACGATAACTACAAGACGCCGCTCATCACGAAGGCTATCAAGATGGCAGCCAGGAACACCGGCCTGCCGGAAGGGGCAATATTTCATTCCGACCGCGGAAGCAACTATACTTCGGCCGAGTACGCGGAGGTGCTCGAGGGCTTGAATATCAGGTAGTCTGTCGGGCGGACCGGCATCTGCTACGATAATGCGCTAGCGGAATCGGTGAACGGCACGGTCAAGGTCGAGCTGGTGCACCGCACGGTCTACGCGACACGCCGGAAAGCCATGGAGGACATTGCCCGCTACATCGAGCTCCGCTATAATCGGACTCGTCTTCACTCAGCACTCGGATACAGGACTCCGCAAGAAGTCATGGACGAGCTGCTGGAAATGCAGGCAGCCGCGTAAATAGTCACAAAATTCCCTGTCCGGAAAACGCGGGGCAGCTCAGCTTGATCGAACCGGTCACTGTGAAAGAGCCGCACCCTCCTCCGGTTGACAGGGCCAGCCGGGTGGGGCGCCAGGTTCGCGTGCCTGGATTCTTACCCGGAGGTTCCTGCCCGTGCGGGTGGGCTGGGTAGGCTGCATGGTGCCGGGCTGGTCTTTCCCGGGAGGCAGGTATGGCCGCTAGTCCCGGCATTCGGCGCTGGGCCGGTGGCGTGTGACGTCATCGGGAAGGGAGTCGGCGGCGGGCGCTGGCGGGGGCCTGCGGCAGCTTTTCCGGCTGGCTGTTCCCCTTGGCCTGCTGGCCGTCCTGCTGGCTGCCTGCGTCTCGGTCCCGCCGGTGACAGAACCTTCCGCCGCGCTGTCGGCTGAGTCACCCGGCGGCCAGTCGCCGGCGACGAGCACCAGCGAGCCCGGCCTGCAGAAGATCAAGCATGTGATCATCATCGTGCAGGAGAACCGGTCGTTCGACAGCTACTTCGGCACCTACCCCGGCGCGGATGGCATCCCGAGGAGGCACGGCGTGCCGGCGGTGTGCGTTCCTGACCCCGCGGGGGGGTGTGTCCGCCCCTACCACGACACCGCCGACAGCAACGGCGGCGGCCCGCACGGCCTGGGAAATGCCATCGCCGACATTAACCGTGGCAAGATGAACGGGTTCATCGCCCAGCAGCTCAGCTACGGCCAGCCATGCCCGGGGTGCGGCGCGGGCGGCGCGCCGGATGTGATGGGTTATCACACCGCCGCGGAGATTCCCAATTACTGGGCGTACGCCCACAACTTCGTCCTTGCCGACCACATGTTCGCGGCGGTGAAATCCTGGTCGCTGTCTGACCACCTGTACCTGGTGTCCGCCTGGTCGGCCAGGTGCCGGAGCCGGTCCCCGATGAGCTGCGTCAACAACA
>Ga0070698_100002585_pt1 | contig 19934 bp, 16 predicted proteins | sample KBSK1502metaG_FD_65477 | JGI IMG/M metagenome (GOLD analysis project Ga0070698, IMG submission 65477) | Corn, switchgrass and miscanthus rhizosphere microbial communities from Kellogg Biological Station, Michigan, USA - KBS K1-50-2 metaG | ecosystem: Host-associated > Plants > Roots >...
CGCCACGCAGCCCAGGCCGGAGGATCTTGGGCCCGCTACGCCCCCGGCGACCACGAACAGTAACGCCGCCCAGTGCACGGCAGGAAATACATGACCTTCGAACACGTGATCATGCCAGTTGCAACTTTCGGCCAGGAGTTCACTGCAAGGTTGAGGTGGGGGGTGGGTCTGACGTGCAGGAACGTAGACAGCCGACGGTCAGGCTCCGGTGGGCGAAGGGGGTCGATCCCGCTGCCCGGAAGCCTGGCCGCGTTCGTGATCGGACCGTAACCGCCACGCTGAGCTAATACTAAGCCGCAATCAGCGACGACAAACAGGCGTGAAGAGAATGATCACGGTCGTATTCGGGCATGGTCAACGCCTGGCCGTTTGGCACATGAAGCGATCGGTGACGCGACGGTCGCGAGATCGGAACAACGATGGCCGGGGCCTTCACGCGAGTCCGAACTGGCTGACCTGGGTAAATCGCGTGGCAACAGTGTCGGGGACCAGCCAAGAGCAGGAGTGAATGAGCTGCGTGGAAATCGGCGTTAGGCATACTGGCCAGAGTCGGCGGTTGCCGTCGCGTGCCCGCGTTCCCGTGGTGAAGGAGGCCCCGACGAATCCGGACGCTACCGTGACCGGCCAGTGGCTCGTGCCCGTCACCACCGCTGAGGCGCTGGCACTGCTCGGCACGGTTCATCTCGGCCGGATCGCCTACACCGATCGCGCGCTGCCGGGCATCCAGGTCGTCAGCCACATGATCGACGACGGTGACATCATCTCCGCAGTCACGGCCGGCCGCCCATCATCTCGCCCGCGCGGGCCGGCAACGCCGTGCTGGCCTGCGAGGCGGCAATCGACCCTGAGACGTTCCGCGGCTGGCGGGTCACCGTCACCGGCCAGGCCGACCTGATCCGCGATCCGGACGAGATCGCCGCTTTCACGCTGCTCTGCCGCGGTGGCCGGTCGGCAGCGGCACGGGCCAGTCCATCCGCCTTCATCCCAGCATCGTGATGGGCTACCGCTTCCTCGGGCCCGAGAGCCAGCCCTACGTCGGCCAGCGTGTCTGGGCCCGCCCGGCTGCGCGAGAGATGAGTACGTCCCCCGTCGCCGACGCGCCGAGCGGCCCTCACGGGCCACACGGCCGGCGCCACGACCAAACCGGCGCCCTGCGGACACCCCCTTAATGGGTGGCGCCGGAGGCGCCACTCATTACCCAGTAACCGCAGCCCTTGTCGTATCCGGCCGGTAGTGTCCCGGGCCATGACATCCGCCGAAGTGGCGCTCATCGCCGCGCTTGGCGCCTCATTCCTCACCGGCCTAGCCTCCCTGGGCGTGGTCTGGGTACGGGAATGGCGCCGCAGCAAGGCACAAGACCGCGCCGCGCTGCACGCCGCCGTGCTGGAACTGCTGTCGCGATCCATGGGGGTAGCCTTCCGTGCGAGGACCATGGGCGACGCGATGAAGACCCGCTCCGGGCTGGGCGAGGGCCTGGACGTTACCTTGCGGCTCCGCAAGCCACTCGACCACATGGAGTTCCACGACTGGCTAGCCGAGGACATCATGCCGCTCCAGGCCGCCCTCAACCGGATCTGGACCCGCTGGGACCAAGAAGGCATACGGCTCGCCAACGACGTCGTAACCAAGAGCATGGACCTACTTGGCGTCAGCACCGCCCTGCAACCCACACGGTCCGGCGGGGAACGACTGCGCAAATGGGCCGTGGGCGAACGCTGGACTCCCGAGATGCTCGCCGCCCACGACCGCGCTATGAAAGACCTCGCCCACGCCCGCAAGCAGCTTGCCGACTACGCCCGCCGCAAGCTCCGCCTGCCCGACGTGGACCTCTTCGCACAAGTCCAACCCGCTGAAGAAACACATCCAGCGCGAGGAATGGCACCACTGTCCCAACCGGAACAGCCTGCTGTGGAGCAGACCGCCCAGGATGGCACGAACCCAAGGGGACACACCGAACACTCCGAGCAGCGCTCATGAGCCCAGGCATCCAGTACAACAGGGACTTGCCAGCCGAACTCTCCAATCTGATCAACAGCCACAGCACCGGCTGGGTAATGGAAGAGCAGCCGATCGACTGGCGCCCGCGCACGTGGCAGAACCACTGGCGAATGCACAACTTGCCCCATCCCCGCGTGCTCGATGAACTCGAGCAGGAGTACGTCGGCCACCAGACCATTCGACGGAGCTTCGTCTTCACCTACCAGGACCGCTCGCCTGTCGAACTGTTCATCGCAGCTATGGCTTGGGGCAGCGGCACAGCCGGCCGCGGTCTCTACAGGGTCCAAACGATCCTGTCCCAGCCGAACGCTGCTGAGGCTATCGAGGCCGTCGTTAACACCGTGTGCCAAGATGGCGGAGCCGCCGGGTACTCGAAGTACTACTCCGATTGCAGGCTCCCGCAGCTAGACGTCGCCTTCATCACGAAGATCCTCTATTTCGCTGGTTACCAGCGGCGGCACAGGCCGCGGCCCCTCATCTACGACCGCCGCGCCGCAACCGGGGCCACTCGCCTGCCCGACGCGCCGCTCCTGCCCACCCTGTCAGACAAAGTCAGCGGCAGCGCATGCCAGCGGTACTGCCGCTGGGCCGAGAAGACCACAGCGGACCACGGAACCGAGCCCGCTGTCGTGGAATGGGCACTCTTCCGCCTCGGCGGGCAAATCAGGGCCGAACTCCGGGCATGAGGACCGCAGCCGCCTATGCTGGCCTCTGTCAAGCGCTCATGCAAGCAGGTCAGTCGGTCCGGTGAACTGCAGTCACTGGATGTTCGAGAACACGACCGACCAGTACTCAGCTACCGCCTTCACGGCGGCCGATCCATCCGAGGATCTGGTCCCGCAGGTCCAGTGGGTCTTCGCCGATTACCTGAGCCGTGTCGGGCCGGCCGGCATAGTACATGTCACTAGGCGGGCGCCACAGCCGCCAGTCGGGGGAACTCCCGCTCAACGTCAGCCAAGGTCGGCTCACTGGATCTAGTCCACTCGTTCACGTCTCGTGGCACAGCAGTCACTATGCCAAGGTGGAAACGATCACTGAAAGTACGGGCACAGGCAGACGCTCCATCAGCCAGATAGTCGGTCAATGCGCTCAGTCGCCAGGTCATCGGCGAGTGTCGCGAGCGCCTTGAAATCTGTATTGTCCGGGTTTGCCGTGTGGGTCGCGAGTACGTGACCCCGGATAACGGACCGGATGTCCCCGACGCCAACGTCAACACCGGCTGAACGCAACTCAGCGAGACGCTGCTCGCCGACCACTGCCGCTGCGCGTGGGTCGGTGAGCGGGCTTACCGCGTGGTTCGCTCGCTTCCGGCAAACGACCACGGCATCAAGGTTCGAGGGCTCCGTGCCACCCTTAGTGACACTGGTGCTCATTTCCCCCTTGATTGGTTGCACGGCGGTTACCACGAATCCGGCCTCGGCCAGGGCCTGCATCAGACCAACCCAACCGGAGAGCCGAGCCTGGTGGAAGGTGAAGGCGAGTAGTCCGCTCGGCTTCAGTACGCGGGCGCATTCACGCCACACGCGGGTGATAGCTGCCTGGAACGCCTCTGGGGTAGCGCTCTGCACCTCGTGAGCACTTCGCGTGCTGGCGTTCTCGCTAGGGTAGTGAACAAACGGTTCTATTCCCCGTAGCCAGGCGTGGAAGAAGTCAGCTAGCTCGGAGTAGTGCACATTGTCCATGTAAGGCGGATCGGTCACAATGAGGTCCACCGACGCGTCAGGCAAGTCGGTATGTGACGAGTCGCCGGTCCGCAGGTAGACCGCTCCAGGTGGCAGCCCTGCTATCGGCCAGACATCTGCCACTGAAGCCTCGGTCGACCGGGACAGGTATACGACGCGCTCAACCTTGCCATCACGGAGAACCTGGTCAGCGGGCATTAGCTTGTATGCATGGGCGCGCAATAGCCGACTTTGGAAGAGCGTCGAGAACGAACCGGACGAGGCTGGTGTACCCCACGGATGGGCTTCGAGCGGTGTCCGCTCGGGTTTTAGGATGTGATGGCTGAACATGTGGCGGACGGCGCCCGTTCCTTCGCCTTTGAACGAGCAGAACATATTGTTGAACTCAAGCGTGCCAGAGAAAAGTGTCGCTAGCGCCTCGCGCTCCGCACTGCCTGCGTCAAGATCGCGGATCGCCGCTGCCAGGAGCCCGAGTGAGTAGAGCTGACGGTCATTAAAGAACTGCCGCCATCGAATAAACCCCCAGCGAATTGCCTGGCGGGTGTTTTCCCCGTCGGCCAATTCGCTGACTGGCAAGACCAGCTCTTGCGCCCGCTCTCGGACAAGCCGTGAGCATTCCGCGTAGAGAGATCGGTCGAATTGAGTGATCCGCTGGTAGCGCTTCTTACCGCTGAAGCCGAGTACGAGCTTGGCATACATCTCATAGCGTGGTATCTGGTCGGCAAGTGCATCCACGACCCTCGACGTGTGTCCATGGACGCACGTCATGGTGCTGCGGCTGATCGCCCCCTGACGGGCGACCTGATGACCGTTACTGCACGTGACGTGTTCGAAGTCGTACCGGCCAGGCACGACGTCAAGGCAGCTAGGGCAAACGATCTGCGCTGCCGGGACGCGCTTCGGGTAGGCGTTCTGCGAGAACACGTGGGTCGAGAAAAGGCGCGTGTCCGTGCCGCAATGCGGGCAGGTTGCGATTGCTACCCAGAAGTAATACAAGACGGTCTCGTCGGCCTCCGTCCGATGCACCCGGTCGATCTCCGAGCGGCAGCGTTCCTCGACCAGCTTATACGCGCGTGCCAGCTCAGACGGGTCCCACCGCTGGACCGCTTGCCGTTGGACAAGCGTCGCGACTGGATTGATATCCCAGCCGATCACCCTCGCGCCGAGCTTAACAGCCTCGACCACGGTCGTGCCTGAACCGGCGAATGGATCGAAGATGGTCAGACCATCAAGCCTAGCGGCAGAGCTGTAAACATCGAGGGCGTTGAGCCGATCCTCGGTTACGGCTGCGGTCAGGATTCCCCTAAAGGCGCTGCCCAGCCGCTTTGCCCACCACTTATGCGTACTGGTGGCAGGACGGTGGACCTCTTTCCGCCAGGACTCATGTTCGCCAATACGACTCAGCACGGCGGCCGGGAAGTCTTGCTCCAAAGCTGTCATAGTAGGTACGCGAGACAGCGTGCGCTTTGGAGCCTGTTCAGGAGCTAGCGGCTCAAGCTCGAAAAGCGTCACTCGTCATCTCCGATCGGCAACTCCTGGATGACCTGGTCAAGGTTCTTCATGCTGACTGCACCGCTGCCCATACCCTTCATGCGGTAAGCCCGGAACTCGTGGTTCTGACTTGCACTCGGGTTGGGTGCAAACTGCGGCGTCAGGAGGTTGGTGCGAAGGTCGAAGGAGTAGTTAACAACAACGAACTGTGTCTCGGTCCGCAGCAACTCACCGACCTGGTCAAGTCGGCCATCCAGGTTCAGCCGGCTGGGAGCGATGAGCGTAGCCTGACCCGCTGTGCCGGTGGTCAGCGCGAACGGAGTCGGCGCGACATACATCTTGCGGTCGCGGACGAGAATGTCGCCATACGACCCGAACCCTCGAAAGCTCGTGTTCTCGTGAACGTAGGTGTGATCCACATTCAGGAAGTCGCCATGGCAGAGCACGAGGTCAACGACGGGATACTCCTGATCATCTGGATTCGCCGGGTAACGCCCAAAGACGTAGTAGATGGTGCGATCATTGTGGAGACCCGTCGGTACTCGGCTATTGCTGTCATAGTCCGCCTCGCGGCCCGGGTACTGAAGCCCCTTAACCTCATAGCCCTCGGGGTAGTGCACAAGTGTGAAGTCCGGATAGCTATTGCGACGCGGAGTATCGAAATGGAAGCCAGTGTCTTTCAACCGGGCAGCCACCCAGTTCTGAAAGTGGTACTCCTTGTCGGATCGGCTGACGCGCTGAATCAAGATGCCGCGCTGCATGGCCTCGCAGCAGGCCGCGAAGACATCCGCGCAGGTGGAGGAGTCGGTAGTAGTCAAGTTCAACGTCCCAGTGTCTCGCCCCGAGAGCGCCTAAACCCCCAGGTGACCCTTCAGAGTAGTCGCCCAGGCGTGACAGGCAGCGGATCGGCGCGCGGGGCCGAGGAGCCGATCGTCATCCAGGGACAGAAGCCCACCGGCACTGAGCCAGACCCCCCATGGCGTGCTCATCTCTTCGTCGTGACCGGTGCGCCCTCGTCCCGTCTCACCGGTTGAGATGCGGCGTGGCGGGTGGTGGTGGTGCGGGGGTGACCAACGTTTGAGTGGCGTTCTCGCGGCGGGGAATGGCCAGCGCGTCCACGGCGAGGACACCGTCCGGGGTGCAGATCAGCGGGTTGATGTCCAGCGCGTCGAGCGCGCCGCCCAGCTCGCACGCCAGGGCCGACAGCGCGGTGATCGCGTCGGCCACGGCGGTGAGGTCGGCGGCTGGCTGTCCGCGCGCCCCGGCCAGCACCGGCGCCACCCGCAGCCGCCGCAGCATCCGCAGCGCGCCGTCGCGGTCCACGGGGGGCAGCGCCACCGCCCGGTCGGCGAGCAGCTCGGTCAGCACTCCCCCGGCGCCGGCCACGATCAGCGGCCCGAGCGCGGGATCGGTGGCGATGCCGAGGACGATCTCGGTCCCGGCCGCGGCGGTCTGGCAGACGACCGCGCGGGGACCGAGCCGTTCGGCCAGGTCGTCGTAGCCGGCGGCGACCGCGGCGGGCCCGTCCAGCCCGGTCAGCACGCCGCCGACGTCGGACTTGTGCGCGATCGCCGGCTCGTCGGTCTTCAGCACGACCGGGTAGCCGATCTCGGCGGCGGCCGACAGCGCCGCCGCGCGGCTGGTCACCGCGATGGTGCGCGCCGCCGGTATGCCGTAGTCGCGCAGGAGGCCGGCCATGTCGGCAGCGCCGAGCCGCCCGGCAGCTAGCGCGCTGGTGTGGCGCTTGCGCCGTTCGGAATCACAACCAGGGTGCGCGGGCCGCGGGCAGGGCGCCGCCCGGCTGGCGTGGTCGAGCAGGTGGCGCAGCGCGAGCAGACCGGTCCGCGCGCCCTCGAGGACGGGCACGCCGGCGGCGCGCAGCCGGGCCGCGGCCTCCGGGTCGATCGAGGCGGGCAGGCCGGCCAGGACGACCACCGGCACGGCGCTGCGTTGCGCGGCTGCCAGCACTGCGTGCTGATAGGACTCGTCGCCGTCGAACTCGGGGACCAGATCGACCGCGAGCGCGACCGCCGCCACCGCCGGGTCTTCGGCCATCACCGTCAGGGACCCGGCGAGCCGCTGCTCGGCGTCGCGGCCCGTCCCCCACATGTCGAGCGGATTGGCCGGCTCCAGCCCCCGGTCGAGCAGGGCGGCCAGCCGGCCGAGGGTGCGGGAGCCGACGGCCGCGAACGGGACGCCGATCCGTTCGGCCAGGTCGGCGACGTGCGCGCGTTCCAGGCCGGAGTCGTGCACGGTCGCGATGCCCGCGCCGGGGGGCGGAGCGCCGGAGCGCTGGACGCGGGAGCCCTGGCCGCGGGGGTGCTGGGCCCGGGGGTGCTGGGCGCGGGAGCCCTGGGAGCGGGGGTGCTGGGCGCCGGCGGCGGGGCGGCGGGCGATCGCGAACAGCTCGAGGGTGTCGGCCATCTCGGCGAGGTCACCGGCCCGGTGCACGCCGTACGCGTCGGCGAGCGCCTCCCACGCCCCGTCGCCGACGGCCAGGGCCCCCGAGTGCGCCGACACCAGCGCCCGGCCGCGGTCCGAGCCGCCCGCGGCGAGCAGCACGACCGGGACGTCCGCCGCGGCGGCCGCGGCCAGCGCGGAACGCAGCGGGCCGGCGTCGCGGATCGCCTCGAGCACGAGGGCGAGCACCCGGGTCTGCGGCAGGCTGAGCGCGTAGCGGAGGTAGTCCGCCGCGGTGGTGACCAGTTCCTGGCCGGACGAGACCGCGATCGTGAACCCGATCGCCCGCCGGTTGCGCAGCATGGCGGAGAAGACCGAGCCCGAGTGCGTGACCAGCGCCACCGGCCCGGCCGGGAGCGGGTCCGGCTCGACGTAGCCGACAGCCCGCAGCCCGCGGGTGACGTTCACGAAGCCCATGCAGCCGGCGCCGCACAGCGCCATCCCGGCGTCCCTGGCTGTGGCGGCCAGCCTGGCCCGCAGGCCAGGCGGCTGGCCGGGTACGTCGTAGGCGCCGCCGAAGATCACCGCTGACCGGGCTCCGCGGCTGGCCGCCGCTGTGAGCTGGTCGTCCAGCGCGGCGTCTGGCACGGCGAGCAGCACCAGGTCGACCGGTCCGGGCAGGTCGGCGACGCTGGGGTGGCAGCGGGCGCCGCCGATCTCGTCGTACCGGGGGTTGACCAGGTGCAGCCGGGGCCGGGAGGGGCTCCTGGCCACCTCGGCGACCATCCGCTCGCCCAGGCTGCCCGGCCGCGGGCTGGCCCCGACCAGCGCGACGCTGCGCGCCTCCAGCATCGCGGTGATGGCGTCGGCGGCACCCTGCTGTCGCGTCGGCAGCGGTGACGTGCCGCTGGCGTCGCCGGCGCTCTTGCTCGCGGGACGCAACGTCTCCACAGCGACCCCACACACCTCCACGGCCCCATGAATCTCTGCAGCCCCGGCGGTCGGCGCGTCCGGCGCCGCCGTCACGGGGTTAGTAGGCGGTTTGGTGTTCACCGGTGAACACCAAAGGCGCCACTAACCACCCTGCCCGGGTGACCGGGACGGCCGGGCCCGCACCGTTCGGGATGACCAGGGGTAACGATCACGGCCCGATGGGCGCTCAGGACCGGCGGGCGAGGCGGCGCACGGCGCCCGCCCCGCTGCGGACGGCGCCCGCGCGGCCGCGGAGCGCGCTGGCCTGGCGGCGCGCAGCGCCGGCCCGGCGCGCCGCCTTCTGGTCGGCGATCGCGGCCTTCGCCGCCTGCATGCCCGGGATGCCGCACACCCCGCCGCCCGCGTGGGTGGCCGAGCTGGCGTAGTACAGGCCGGGCACCGGGCTGCGGTAGTCGGCGAACCCGGGCGCGGGCCGCATGTGGAACAGCTGCTCCAGCGACAGCTCGCCGTGGAAGATGTTGCCGCCGATCAGGCCGTAGTCGTGCTCCATGTCGTACGGGCCGACGATGTCGGTGTGCAGGATCGAGCTCTTGAAGTTCGGCGCGACCTCGTTGTAGCAGTCGATCATGCGGTCGGCGTAGGCCTGCAGCTCCTCCCGGTGCGGCTGCTGGTTCCAGTCGGCCGGCACCCACTGGGTGAACAGCGACATGATGTGGTACCCGTCCGGGCACAGGGTCTTGTCGAAGGCGGTCGGGATCACCCCGTCGCTGAACGGCCGGGTGGCCGGGCGGCCCTCGCGCGCCTCCAGGAATGCCTGCTCGATGTAGGGCATGCTCGGCGCCATCTCCACCGAGCCGGTGTGGTGCTCGGCGAGCGTGGTGCCGGGGTCGGCGGTGAAGTCGGGCAGCTCGGCCAGCGCGAGGTTGATCTTCACGACGCCGCTGCGGGTCTTCCATCGCTCGATGTCGGTGACGAACTCCGGCGGCAGGTTGTCCCGGCCGACGTGGTCGAGGAACGCGGTGCGCGGGTGCAGCGACGTCACGACGAGCGGCGCGCTGATCTCTTCGCCGGACTCGAGCACCACGCCGGCCGCACGGCCGCCGGACAACAGCAGCTTGCCCACCCGGGCGCCGGTGCGGATCTCCGCCCCGGCCTCCCGGGCCGCGCGGGCGATCGCGTCGGCGACGGCGCCCTGGCCCCCCTCCTGGAAGCCCCAGTTGCCGAGGTGACCGTCGCCGACGTCGCCGATCGAGTGGTGCGCCATCACGTACGCGGTGCCGGGCTCGTACGGCCCGGCCCAGGTCCCGATCACCCCGTTGACCGCGAGGGCGCCCTTGACCTGGGGCGACTCGAACCAGTCGTCCAACAGGTCGGCGATGCTCATCGTCATCAGCCGGGTGATGTCGCCGATCGTGCGCACGTCCAGGCCGCGGTGCCGCCAGGCCAGGCGTAGCGTCCCGGCGAGGTCGCGGGGGGCGCGGGAGCCGAGGTTGGGCGGCACGGTGAGCAGCAGCGGGCCGAGCACGTCGGCGAGGCCGGCGAGCCAGGCGTCCCAGCGCGGCATCGCCTCGGCGTCCTTGCGCGACCAGCGGGACACCTCCTCGTAGTTGCGCTTGGCGTCGTCGGCGTACAGCTTGATCGACCCGCCTTCGGGGAAGGCCTGGTAGTACGGGCCCATCGGGAAGATCTTGTAGCCGTGCCTGGCCAGGTCGAGGTCGCGGATGATCGTCGGCGGCATCAGGCTCATCACGTACGACAGCCGGGTGACCCGGAACTGCGGCGCGTCCGGCCACGGCGCCTCGGTCGTGGCCGCGCCGCCGGGGTAGTCGCGCGCCTCCAGCACCAGCGTGCGTGCGCCGGACCGGGCCAGGTACGCGGCCGAGACCAGCCCGTTGTGACCCCCGCCCACGATGATCGCGTCATATGCCGCCGCCATGAGTGCGCCTTCCTCAGCGAATCGCCCCGGGCCGGGCAAGTCCCGTCCGCGGGGCCGGGCCGGATGTTTGACTGAATGTTCAGTCTAGAAACCTGGCAGGCTTCCCACAAGGGGGGTTCGCCGGGCACCGCCACAAGGGGGCGCCGGACGCCGGGCACGACCGCGTTCGCGGCGCCATCTCGACTTGACTGAATGTTCAGTCCAGGAAAGCTGCTAGTCTTTCCCGGGGGCGCGGCCAGCCCGCGCCGAGCAGGGATGCGAGAAAGGCGCCGGTGCGGGGCTGCCGCAGCGGGGCTGCCAGGAGGCGCTGGATGGGCGAGGATGACCGGGTGAAGGCACAAGCCGGCGGCGCCGCAGGGATGGCCGATCAGCGTCGCGAGCAGATGCTGCGGGCAGCGCTCGAGGTCATCACCGAGCGCGGTTACCCCGATACCCGGGTGACCGACGTAGCGGAACGGGCGGGAACCAGCCCGGCGCTTGTCATCTACTACTTCAAGACCAGGGACCAGCTGCTGACCGAGGCGGTGCGTTACGCCGAGGACGCGTGGTACGCGGCCGGCGCCCGCCGGATGGCGGCGATCGAGACGGCGGCGGGACGGCTGGAAGAGATCATCGCGATGACGTGCCTGCCGGAGGAGGACGCCGAGCCCGGCGGCTCGTGGCTGCTCTGGCTGGATCTGTGGGCGCAGTCCGCCCGCAACCCCGGGGTCGCCGCCGTCCGGCAGAAATTCGACGAGCGCTGGCGCGAGATCATCAGATCGCAGGTGCTGGCCGGCCAGGAGGCCGGCGAGTTCCGGCCGGTACCGGCGGATGACTTCGCCCTGACCCTGTCCGCGCTGCTGGACGGGTTCGCGATCCAGATCGCGCTCAGCGACCCTTCGGTGGACGCGGGCCGCGCGTTCCAGCTGAGCATGCGGTTCGCGTCCGCGCAGCTGGGCTTCGACTGGGGGGGCATACGGCGGGGCCGGGAGCCGGCGTCGCAGGCGCCACGCGAATCGGCTCCCGGGGCGTAGATCCATGCCCCGGGCGTGAGCAGGAGGTGATCGGGTGGCCGGCGGGCACATCGAGCTGGTCGGGCTGACCAAGCGGTTCACCGAGGTCGCGGTCGACAACATCGACCTGACCGTGGCCAGCGGCGAGTTCTTCTCGCTGCTCGGCCCCTCCGGCTGCGGGAAGACAACCACGCTGCGGCTGATCGCGGGCTTCGAGCAGCCCACCGCGGGACGGATCCTGCTCGACGGGACCGACGTCTCGTGCGTCCCGCCGCACCGGCGCAACGTGAACACCGTGTTCCAGAGCTACGCGCTGTTCCCGTTCCTGTCGGCGTTCGACAACGTGGCGTTCGGGCTGCGTCACCGCAACGTGACCAAGCAGGAGATCAAGCGCCGGGCGGGCGCGGCGCTGGATCTGGTCAGCATGACGGCGTACGCCAAGCGCCGCCCCGGGATGCTGTCCGGCGGCCAGCAGCAGCGGGTCGCGCTGGCCCGCGCGCTGGTGCTCAACCCCGCGGTGCTGCTGCTCGACGAGCCGCTGGGCGCGCTCGACGCCAAGCTGCGCCGTTCCCTCAAGGTCGAGCTGAAGGCGCTCCAGGAGCAGGTGGGCATCACGTTCCTCTACGTCACCCACGACCAGGAAGAGGCGCTGACCATGTCGGACCGGCTGGGCGTGATGAACGCCGGCCGAATCGTGCAGATCGGGACCCCCCGCGAGGTCTACGAGGAGCCGGCCGACGCCTACGTGGCCGACTTCCTCGGGGTGTCGAACCTGATGGAGATCGAGGTCACCGAGCCGGGATCGGCGGGGGGCTGCCTGATCCGGCTCGGCGAGAACTGGCTGACTGCCGCGTGCGGCATGACGGACCGGCCGGGTCCCGCGTACATGGCCATCCGGCCGGAGCGGGTCAGGATCGAGCCCCACGGCTCGGATGGGCCCAACCGGGTTCCCGGCATGGTCGAGCGGCTGGTGTTCCTCGGCGCGGCTACGCAGGTCATGCTCCGGCTGGGGCCGGGGGTGCCGCTGCAGGCCCTGATCCAGAACGATGGCGGCCACCTGCGGCTGGCCCAGGGCACGCCCGTGCACGTGTACCTGGCCCCGGACGCGCTGCGGGTGCTCGGCGGGCAGGCCGGCCCGGCCCCGGTCGCCGCCGAGAAGGGCCCGCTGGTCGCCAGTTGAGGGGCCCGGTTCCCGCGGTTCCTCCACACCGCTACACACAAGCGGCAAGCGGCCTCGCCTGGGGCATTACGCGGAGTACACGATAAATATTCACAGCTGTGGAAATGCTGACTGCCTGTCGCCGGTGGGAGCTGTCCGTGATGACCGCGGATCATCCGCAAGTACGCCTGCAGTGTTGCAGTAAATACTGTAACACTGCGATACTGCGCACCGTCTTCCCCTCCAGGCGAGCCGCCTGCCCGCGGCTACCCTTATCGCGCAGCCGCTGTGATAATGCCAGGATGACCGGTCTCAGCGTCGCCCTGGCGAACCTCAAGCCGGGGACGGGCAAGACCACGTCGGCGGTCTGGCTGGCCCATACGTTCGCGCACGCCGGGAACCGCGTGCTCCTGGTGGACGCCGACCCTTCCGGCAGCGCCCTGGAGTGGTCCGACCTGGCGGCCATGTATCCCGGGCTGCCGCCCGAGACGGCCTTCCCGTTCCGGATCGTGGCCCTGCCCTCGCGTGAGATGCACCGGCGCATACCCGAGATCGCCCACGACGATGACGTGGTGATCATCGACGCCCCGCAGATGGAAGACCACGCCGCGATCGCCCTGTCCGCACTCCGCTACGCGGATGAGATCCTGATCCCGTGCGCGCCCAGCCCCATCGAGATCAACCGCACCACGCCGGTGCGCGAGGAGATCGACGAGGTCGAGGCTCTGCGGGACGCCCCGGCGCGCTCGGCGATCCTCCTCAACCGCTGCGTCGCGCGGGCGAACTCCACCGGCGACGCCCGCGAGGCGCTGCAGGGCCTCGGGTATGACGTGCTGGAGACGGCGGTGCCGCGTCTGGAGGTCTACGCGCAGAGCTTCGGCATGCCGATACCCGACGCCGGCCGCGAGGTATGGCGCCGCGTGGCCCGTGACCTGATCGAGCGCTGCGCGCCGCTCTGCTCGGTGCGATCCTGATGACCGCGCAGCGAGAACAGCGGAAGGCGCAGATGGCAGCCGCCGCGGCCCGTCGCGGCGAGCGCGGCGCGCATCCCGCCGGGCAGACGGCCATCCGGTCCAAGCCGGTCAGGATCACCGTCGACCTGAGCCCCGAGCTCTACCGGCAGCTCACCCGGTGGACCGACCTGGCCGCGATCGAGCTCGATGTCCCGCGGGTCGCGCTCGCTGACGCGATGCGGGCGATGATCCGGGTCACGGCCGAGAATCCAGACGAGGTCCTCGAACGGCTGCGCCGGGACCGGGCGCGCTGACCGTCAAAGTCAAGGCCGATTCCGCCGAACGGCTGCCGCCACAGTGGCGGGTCGCTGAGCGTCGGCCCCGGCGGCAGCCGTTCGGCACCCGCTTGTTAGCCCTCGGCGCCGGCGATCGTGGTCAGCGCGGACACGCCGCTCACGCGCTCCCCCCGGGTCATCCAGCGGTAGCCGATGTATCCGATGATCGCGATGACAAGGGACATGACCAGCATGATCGTGCCGAGTGCGTTGAGCGCCGGGCCGCCGTTGCCCCCGTGCTGCTGGGAGTAGATGTAGACCGACATCGGGGTGTTGGACACGTTGGAGTTCAGCAGGTCGACGAGCACGAAGTCGTCGACGACGCTGGAGAAGACGAGCACCGCACTAGCGAAGATCGCGGGGGCGAGCATCGGCACCATCACCCGGCGCATGGTCTGCAGCTGGGTGGCGCCCAGGTCGGCGGCGGCCTCCTCGTACTGCTTGCCGATCGTGACCAGCCTGGCCTGGACGATGATCGCCGGCCAGCTCACGTTCCACGTGACCAGCGCGAGCACCTCGGCGAGCGTGCCGAGGTGCACGGAGGTGAACAGGACCGTGAACACGAAGAACATCGCCACCCCGAAGATCAGCTCGGGGATGACGAAGGACAGGATCATCACGAAGTTGAACGTCGACGCGGTGTAGCTGCGCCACCGGCTGATGCCCAGCGCGAACGCCACACCGAGCGGCACCGCGATCAGCGTCGTGAAGACCGCGAGGCGCACCGTCTGGACCACGGCCGCGTGCAGGGCCGGGTCGTGCAGGACGGAGTTCACCGGGTCGGCGTAGTACCAGCGCCAGGAGAAGCCCTGCCACACGCTCTGGGAATGCCCGTTGTTGAACGAGAAGAGGACGGCGAGCGCGATCGGCACGATCGACCAGATGAGGTAGATCCAGGTGAATCCCTCGAGGAACCACGGGTGCCGCCAGGGATTGCGGGCCGGCAGCCACCTGCGGGCCCGGGAGGTGGCAGGCCCGGCGTCCGTTGCGGGGGCCCGCGTCGCCGTCATGTCGCGGCCCGGGACGAGCGGTTCGTCGCCACCACGTAGTAGATCATCGGGATGACGAGGACGAGCAGGAACAGCATCGAGAAGACGGCGCCCTCTCCCTGCAGTCCGGGCGTGCTGAGCTGGTCATCGATCACGTTGCCCAGCATCGTGGTGCCGGTCGTGCCCGACAGGAGCTGGTTGGTGAAGTAGTCGCCGAGCATCGGCAGCACGGTGATCAGCATCCCGGTCAGGATCGGCTGCCGAGACAGCGGCAGGGTGACCCGCAGGAACGTCCGCACCCGACCGAGTCCGAGATCGCGGCCTGCCTCGATGAGCGCGGGATCGATCCGGTCCAGTCCCGCGTACAGCACCAGGATCAGATACGGGATGTAGCCGTAGACGAGGCCGAGCACGACCGTCGGCCCCAGCCCGCCCAGCCAGTTGACCGGCTGGCTGACCAGGTGCAGGGAGGTCAGTACCTTGTTCACGTACCCGTTGGTCTGCAGCAGGTCGATCCAGGCCAGCATGCGCATCATGTAGCTGATCCAGAACGGCGCGATGAGCAGCACCAGGAACAGGCCCTTGCGCCGGCCGGCGAACCGGGCGACGAAGTACGCCGCGGGGTAGGCGATCAGCAGGGAAAGCAGAGAGGCCGCAGCGACGTAGACGAGCGTCCGCAGGATGATCGGGCCGACGAACGCACTGGTCCCCACGACGTCGCGCATGGCGGCGCTGAAGTTCGCCGAGCTCCAGTGCAGCGGATTCCAGACCGCGACCGGGTACCCGAACAGCTGGTTGATCGTCCCGAACGCGATCGCGAGGATGGCGTAGAACGGCACGATGAACAGCACGGCCAGCCAGATGATGCCGGGCGCGGCAAGGGCGGCCCAGAACAGCCGGTTGCTCCCCGGTGACTGCCGCCGTAGCTGTGACTGCCGCTGCGGCCGGTCCTCGCGCAGTTGCATGCTGCCGGCGGCCTAGGCGCTCTTCGCCTGCAGCCAGGCCTGCTCCCACAGGTTGAGCGCCGCCACCGGCAGCTGCAGCTCCGCGACCCCCCGCCGGAAGTACGAGGGCAGGACGACGGTGGACATCAGGCTCGGCGGCAGCAGCTTCTCCGCCACCAGGCGCTGCGGGGTCACCGCGGTGAGCGGCTGCATGTACCCGTTGAAGCTGATGTTGGTCAGCACGTTCGGCAGGTCGAGCATGTAGTTCAGGAAGTGATGGGCGAGCACCGGGTTGGGCGCCGAGCGCAGGACGGTGATCGTGTCGTTGCCCACCGGGCCCCTACCGTCGGTGGGGAACCAGTACCCGACGACCTCGACCGGAACGCCCTTGGGCATGTAGGACGCCGCCGTGGCTATGTCACCGGACCACGCGTGGTGGATCCAGATCTGCCCGCTGGGGATCTCGGTGTAGTCGTTGTTGTCGATGTGCACGTTGGTGAGGTGCGCCAGGTCCTGCAGGGACTTTCCCGCGGCCGTGATCTGAGCCGGGCTGGTCGTGTTCAGGTTGTAGATGCCGTTCTTCATCAGCCCCAGGCTGATGCTCTCCCTGGAGTCGTCGAGGATCGCGACCTTGCCCTTGTACTTCGCCTGCCAGGGCATCGCCCAGGGGTTCGCCATCGTGTACGGGTTCTCCGGCACGTGGTCCTTCCGCCACGCGATGCCCGTCGTGTAGATCGTGTAGGGGACGGTGTACTTCCAGCGGCCGTCATAGAAGGGGTTGGTGAATTCCGGCCAGGCCTGCGTGATGTTCGGGATGTAGCTGTGATTGACCGGCTGGATCAGCTTGCCGTCCACCAGCTGGGCCATGAAGTCGACCGTGGGGAAGAAGATGTCGAAGTTCAGCTGCCCGGTGCGCAGCTTGGCCATCGCCTCGTCCATGTTGTTGAACGTGGTCAGCTCGACCTTGCAGTTGTACTTCTTGCCGAAGTCCTTCATGATCTGCGGGTTCAGGTAGGCAACCCAGTTGAAGATCCGCAGGGTGGCGCCCTGCTCGGGGGCGAGCCCGCTCTTGATCGGCTGGTTGTCCTTGAAGATCGGCCAGGTGACCGGGCGGTTCGGCCGCGGCAGCGGGATCCCGTTGCTCAAAAGCGGCCCGGACGCGCCGGACGCGCCGGACGAGCCGCAGGCCTCGAGGAGGGAGCCCGCGCCGCCGGCCAGCAGGCCGGCGATCGCGCCCTGCTTCAGGAAACTGCGCCGGGACAGCCCGGGACGTCCGCCAGATTCCGTCCAGCCTTCTCGTGGGTGCATCGTCACATCACCTCTTTTGTAGGTGCCTGTTCAGATCGGGCACGGGCTGGACAGGCCAGCCCCCGCGTCCTGACTGAACGGTCCGTCAACAGATGTACTCCTGCTGCGACAAGGCCGCAAGAGCCTGCACGTTACAGATCGGCTCACCCGGCCATCGCCGTCGCAAACCGGGAGAAATTACCCACCAGCCGGTCGATGTCGGCCTCGTCGTGCTGGACCGAGATCAGCCATTGCTCGATCTTGCCCCACGGCGGGAGGAAGACCCCGCCGTTGTGCTGGAACAGCCAGTGCGCGTGGCTGTACCTGTCGTCGATCCCGAGGAAGCCGCGGTAATCCCGGACCGGGTCCGGCGAGAACACCACGCAGCCCTTCGCCCCAGCCGACACGACGTGCGCGGTCAGGCCGCGATCGGCGATGACCTGCTCGATCCCGGCCACCGCGCGGGCGCGCAGCGCCTCGATCCGCTCGTACGCCGCGGGCGTCGCGACCTCGCAGAGCATGGCCCGCGCCCCGGCCAGCGCCAGCGGGTTGCCGTTGAACGTGCCGACCATCTCGTACTCGCCGCTGGCCACGTGCTCCATCACCTCGCCGGTGCCGCCGATCGCGGCGATGGCCACGCCGCCGCCGAGCGCCTTCGCCAGGCAGATCAGGTCCGGGCGCACTCCGGTCAGCGCGGTGGCGCCGCCCGGCCCGGTGGTGAGCCCGGTCTTGACCTCGTCGAAGGTGAGCAGCGCGCCGTGGGCGTGCAGCAGATCCGCCAGCGTCGCCAGGTACCCCGGCTCCGGCAGGATGATGCCGGCGTTCATCATGATCGGCTCGATGATCATGCCGGCCACCTGGCCGCGGTGCTCGTCGAGCAGCCGCGCCACGCTCTCGGTGTCGTTGAAGCCGGCGACCAGGGTCAGGTTCGTGATCGCGGCCGGGATGCCGCTGCTGGCGGGGACCTGCGCGGGCTTGTGCGCCGGGCCGACGTCGCCCGGGTCTGGGGTGACCGAGACCTGGACCGAGTCGTGGTGGCCGTGATAGCCCCCCTCAACCTTGATGATCAGGTCCCGGCCGGTGATGGAGCGTATCAGGTGGACGGCGTCCATGGTCGCCTCGGTGCCCGAGTTGGCGAACCGCCACTGCGGCAGGCCGAACCGGCGGCTCAGTTCCTCGGCCACGACCACCGCGTTCTCGGTCGGCTGGGCGAAGTGCGTGCCGAGGCCGGCCTGCGCCCGGATCGCCTCGACCATGGCCGGGTGCGCGTGCCCGGCCAGCGCCGCACCGTACCCGCCGTGCAGGTCGACGTACTCGTTGCCGTCGACGTCGTAGACCTTGGAGCCGCGGCCGTGGCTCAGCCAGATCGGCTGCGGGATGGTGATCTGCCAGCTGGACGTCACCCCGCCGGCCAGCGACCCGCGGGCCCGGGCGGCCATCCGCGCCGACCCGGGCTGCCGCCGCAGGAAGATCTGCTCCTGCTCGGCGATGACCTCGCCCAGCTCCTTGTCGCGAAACCCCGGCTGCGGACTGTCGTGCTGGCTGGCCACTGCCATCTCCTCGGCGTTGACTGAACATTCAGTTTAAGCCTGGAGAATGGCCGGGGCAAGGCTCCCTGCCCCACCCGCCCGCGCGGTCAGCTGAATATCACCAGGGCGAAGCCGGTGTTGTTGTTGGGGTTGGTGTCGCCGGGCATGATCGTGGTCGCGTGGGTTTGGACGTAATGCGGCGCCTGGCCGGAGAGGTTGTTGATGGTCAGCAGGCGGGCGCAGGTGTCCGCCGTGATCGGGAAGTCGCTGGTGTCCGATGCGGTGATCGTGAAGGACGACAACGGCGTCGTGCCGTAGTTGGTCAGCACGAAGTCGGCGGTCGTCGCGGAGGTGGTGCCGACGGGCTGGTCCGGGAAGGCATACGTGGTGGGGCTGACCATCAGGATGTTCACGCCGGTGCCGTGCAGGTTGATGATCTGGCTGCCGCCCGGGCTGGCGGAGACGGTGAGCGTTGCGCTGCGGCCGCCCAGGGCGGCCGGGCTGAAGTGGACGGTCACCGAGCAGGACTGGCCGGGGTCCAGCGCCGTCGGCCGGCCGACGGACCCGTCCGCCCCGGGGCCGGCCGGGCCGGGAAACGAGGCTGTGTGATCCTGGCCCCATGACTCACCCCACTGTGCCGAGTCGCGTTCCGGCCGGCGCCACGCCCGAAGCCGACGGGGTCGTCGTCGGCACCGGGCCGGTCCGCGTCGACCTGTTCATCGACTTCTTGTGCCCGTACTGCCAGCGATTCGAGCTGGCCGCTGAGCCGACGCTGGCGGCCCTGGTGGCCGACCAGAGGGCAAGGCTCGTCTACCACCCGATGAACTTCCTCGACGAGGCCTCGACGACGAACTACTCGACCCGCGCGGCGGCGGCGTCGGGCTGCGCCGCGGACGAGAGCCGCTTCATGGAGTACGCGCACGCACTGTACGAGCAGCAGCCGCCCGAGGGCGGCCCCGGGCTGAGCGACGACGAGCTCGTCCGCATCGGCCTGGCGACCGGGCTCGACGAGTCCTTCGCGGGTTGCGTGTCCGCCGGGACCTACCTCGACTGGCCGCCGTACGTGACCGACCGGGCCACCGCGGCCGGGGTCGACGCGACCCCCACCGTCGCGGTCGAGGGCATCGGTACCCGCCCGGACCCAGAGACGATCGCCGCGGCCGTCGCCCGGGCGCGGGCGGCCCATGGCTAGCGGCCCGACGTCCCGGGCACTAAAGATCTTCAATGACTGAGGTTATAAAGGCCCGGGAGGGCCTGGTCACACGGCGAGCGTCAGGTGCACAGACCTTAGCTGGCCCCGCGGGCC
>Ga0070698_100002586_pt1 | contig 19930 bp, 18 predicted proteins | sample KBSK1502metaG_FD_65477 | JGI IMG/M metagenome (GOLD analysis project Ga0070698, IMG submission 65477) | Corn, switchgrass and miscanthus rhizosphere microbial communities from Kellogg Biological Station, Michigan, USA - KBS K1-50-2 metaG | ecosystem: Host-associated > Plants > Roots >...
GAAGAGTCGCGTGATTTGAGGACTCGAGCCCGTCGTCTGGATCCCGCGAGGTTTGGGACGCGGAGTCTCGCGGAGTAACGCGAACGAACGCGGTTCTTCTCGTATGCCGTTTCGTTCCGCTTCCGACGAAACACCGGGATAATCTGCTCGTATCCCGTTTCGTTTCACATCGCGAGCCTGCGAGCAACGGCAATCGCATCCGCCTTGATGTTCGCGAGCGCGCCCGTGGTGTCGTACCGGTGGCCTACGAACCAGAGCCCTCGTTGATCGGCGCTGGTGATGTTGTCACTCCGCTGCGCGAATCCACGTTCGTCGCGTCGAACCAGCGCGCCTAACGGGTCGAGCGCCGGCGCGAAGCCGGTGGCAAGAATGACCTGGTCGAATGCGCCGCTCGTGCCATCGCTGAACCGCGCGCCGCCGAGCACCAGCCGCTCGATCGTCCCCACCTTCACGGCCACCTTTCCGGCCCGGATGGCGTCGACAAGGTTGAAACCAATGACCGGAATCGCGTCGAGCGCCGTCCATGGAGGCTTCGGCAGCACGGCCGGCCCTCGCTTCAGCTCACCCAGGCGCTGGACCAGCGACGCAACTCGCGCCCGTACCCCGCGCGGCAACCGCTTCATCGACGCGGCCAGGTATTGAATCGGAATGCCCGCGATCTCGCGAGGGACCACGTTGGCGCCGCGCCTGACGAGAATCGTGACCTCGAAACCCGCCTGTCCAAGCTCGCTGGCAATCTCGCCACCGGAGTTCCCTACCCCGACCACCAAAACCCGTTTTCCATGGATTGAGTCCGGACGGCGATAGCTCGACGAGTGACTGACTTCTCCCCCAAATGCTTCGCGGCCGACGAGCTCCGGCATCACCGGTTTCGACATGATTCCGGTCGCCATGACCGTCGCGCGGCCGCCGATCTCTCGATCGTTGACGAGCGCCACCCAGCCATCTCCGTCCGGCCGAACCGATGTCACTTCACTGTCTGACTCGACGTTCAGCGACGCCCGCGACGCGTAGTCTCGCAAATACGCCACGAACTGATCCCGCGTCGGGAAAAGCGGCGTTCCGCGCGGATACCCGTAGCGGGGCAGGCTCGACATGTGCCGGCCGGTGTGCAGCCGCAGCGAGTCGTACGCGTTTAGCCACGACGTGCCGAGGGATGGCCCCCGCTCGAACAAGCGGTATGGCACTCCGCGACGCGACAGCTCAGCGGCGGTCGCGAGACCGGCCGGCCCAGCGCCGATCACCAGGACCGGATGGGAGATTTGGGATGCGAGACTTGAGATAAAACAGCCCCTCTGATCGGTACGGATCTCGTTGGAACTTAAAGACTTCGCCTGACCGATTCACCCATTCACTGATTTCACCGACTTCACTGGTTTCACGGAAGGCAACGCTTCCCCCACTCCCGTTGTCTGTCTACATATGCTCCTGTAGACACGCTCCATAAAGCTCGCCCGATCGGATTCTGCGGTTCTCTCCGCTCTCACATCTCACATCTAGTCCCGATGAACGACAATCGCGAGGTCGTCCAGGGCACCCTCGATCTCCTCGTCCTCTCGACGCTGCGTCCCGGCGCCATGCACGGATGGGGAATCTCGCGACGCATTCGCGAGCGATCAGGCGAGGTTGTCCTGGTGACCACAGGCTCGCTGTACCCCGCACTTCACCGTTTGGAATCCCGGCGGCTGATTCGCGCTGAATGGCGAACCTCCGACAACAACCGCCGGGCGCGCTTCTACACGCTCACCGCACGCGGAGAGCGCGCCCTTGATGTCGAACTCGCCTGGTGGAACCGATTCGTCGTCGGTGTGGCCGGCGTCATCGCCCCAGCCTGAGGATAGCCCGTATGATCAACAAACTCCGCTCCGGAATTCGGTCGCTCTTTACGCGAAGCGACGTGGAGCGCGACCTCGAAGACGAAATCCGGGATCATCTCGATCGCGATATCGACGATCGCGTGCAGCACGGCGTCGCGCCACGCGAGGCCCGGCGTCAGGCGCTCGCGGACTTCGGCGGTGTCGACAACGTGCGCGAAAGGCTGCGCGACGAGCACGGCATCTCGATCTTCGAAGACCTGGCGCGCGACACGCGCTTTGCGATGCGTCGCCTGGGTCGCAATCCGCGCTACGCCATGCTGATCGTACTCACGATCGGGCTCGGCATTGGAGCGGCGACTGCGGTCTTCAGCGCGGTTGATGGCGTCCTGTTCAAGCCACTCGCGCTCGAGAACCCTGATGCGATCGTCACGTTGTGGCAGACGAAGCTCGCCCAGAACATCGATCGCGATGACTTTCCGCCCGCGACGTGGCTCGAGCTTCGCGAACGCACGCACTCATTCACGCATGTGGCGGCTGCGAATCCCTACGGGGTCAGCTTCAGTGAAGGCTCGAGCACCGAACACGCCGAAGCCTGGCTGCTCTCCGAGGACTACCTCCCGATGCTGGGTGTGAAGCCACACCTCGGCCGGAGTCTCGAGCCGCGCGATTTTCTGACCGGTGCCGCGCCGGTGCTACTGCTCGACTATGGTTTCTGGCAGAGGCGGTTTGGAGGTGACGTCTCGGTTGTCGGTCGCCATCTGCGGATCGACGAGACGTCGACCGAGGTCATCGGTGTGATGCCGCGTGGCTTCGAACTCCCCGAGGCCACGGCCATGTGGCGCCCCTGGGTGCTCGATGACAGCCAGCGACAGGACCGTTTCTCGTCGTACATCCGGGTCATCGCGCGCCTCGCGCCGGGCGTGACCCTCGCCCAGGCTCAGTCGGAATTGAATGGCACTGCTGCCGCCCTCGAACGCGAGCAACCACGGTCGAATACCGATGTTGGATTCTCGGTCATCGGGCTCGAGGAATTCCTGGTTGGTGCCCGACGGCCGCTGCTCTTCACGTTGCTGGGTGCGGCGGGTGTCCTGCTGATTGTCGCGCTGACGAACGTGGCAGCGCTGCACCTCACCCGACTCACCCGACAGCGGCATGAGACGGCGTTGCGCGCCATGTTGGGCGCCCGTGGTGCACAACTCGCGCGGCCGTTGGTCGTCGAGGCGGCGTTGCTCGCGTCGTTCGGCGGACTCACCGGCCTCTCCCTCGGGTGGATTGGGGTCCGCGTCCTCCACTCGTTAGGTCCGGCCGACTTGCCTCGACTCTCGGACATCACCCTCGACTGGCGGGCCGGACTCGTCGCCGGCGCCCTCGCCGTCGCCGCGGCATTTGTGCTTGCCCTGTTGCCGCTCTGGCGGTTGGCGAACCTCAGCAGCTCGGCGCGAACCATTGCCGGACACCGTCACGCGACGCGCGGCCGCCGTGCCGTCGTCGGCGCGCAGATCGCCCTGGGCCTCGTGCTGCTGATCGGGACGTCGCTCCTGGCACGCAGCTTTGTGGCGGTCATGTCCGCCGATCGTGGCTACCGGACTGATCATGTGCTGTCGTTCACGGTCTGGGTCTACGACGAATACCCTGACGGGGCCAAGCGCCTTCAGTTCGTTCAGCGCGTGCTCGATCGCCTGATCGCGGCACCGGGCGTGCAGTCGGCCGCGATGGGATCCGCGTTGCCGATGGCCGACGCCATAACGGGGGAAGCGGCGGATGTCGTCCCGCCGGGATCGGCGGGACTTCCCGGTGAGGAACGCTCGGTTCGCGGCACCGTCGTGTGGCCGACGTATTTCGAGACGCTGGGAATGCGCGTCCTCAGCGGCCGCGAGTTCACGGTGACGGACGATGGTCGGGCCGCGCCCGCCGTCATCATCAACCAGGCGTTCGTCAGGCGGTACTTCGAGGGGAAAGACCCCGTCGGTCGAACCGTGAGCGTCGGCTTGATGGGACGGTCGATCGAACGCCTCGTGGTGGGTGTGGTGGGTGACACCAGGCACTCGAGGCTCGATGCCGATCCGGAACCGGCGGTTTTCATTCCGTGGGCGCAGCAGCCACTGGCCTCGCTCACCTTCATCGCGCGCACGAGTGTGGAACCGGGAACCCTCGGACCAACGGTGTCGCGCATCCTGTACGAGATCGATCCGCGCGTTGGGGTGGCCCGGACCGCTTCACTCGAGTCGCTCCTGGATTCACGGGTGCGGGAGCGTCGCTTCCTGCTCGTCCTGCTGGCAGCGTTCTCCGCCAGCGCCGTATTGATCGGTGCGGTGGGCGTATTCGGGGTCATGAGCCAGGCCGCCGCCGAACGCGGCCGGGAAATCGCCGTGCGCATGGCGTTAGGCGCCGCGCCGCGCACCATCCTCGGCGAATTTTTCGCCGAAGCGGGCTGGATGACGGCGGCCGGACTCATTATGGGACTCGCTGTGGCGCTGGTCGCCACACGGGTTCTCACACGGTTCCTCTTCGAGGTGGCGCCGTTCGATCCACTATCGGTCGCGGCCGCGATCGGGATCGTTGTTGCACTCGCGCTCTTCGCGGCGTTCCTGCCCGGTTGGCGGGCCGCGAAGACGAATCCAGCCCGCGTATTGCAGGACTCGTAACTCGGCAGCGCCGAGTCACGAGTTGCGAGTCACGACTCGTCTGCCCTGACTTCGGAGTGATCGCCGAGGGTGAACTCACCCTTGGCTCCGGCAATGAGCACTTCGTCTCCGAGCAGGGAGTTGGTCAGCGTGGAGCGCACGATGCGGCATCCCGATCCAGCGATCGTGTCTCGGAGCGTGGAGTGCTCGATAATAGTCCCGGCGCCCAGCGCGACGTTAGGCCCGACCTTTGAGTTGGCGATCTTGACGCCGTCCTCGATGTAGACCGGATCAATGATCTGGGAGCGGTCGATGCCGGCCGGCACCCGGGCGCGCCCCTTCTCGAGCATGACGCGGTTCGTTTCCAGCAGCGTGTCGATCTTCCCGGCGTCGTACCAACCAGCGACGTCGATCACCTTGATGCGCGCTCCCTTGTCGATCATGTACTGGAACGCGTCGGTCAGGAAATATTCGCCCTGGTTCTTCGGCTGCTGCAGCACGTGCGCAATCCCTTCGTACAACAGCTGCCAGTTCCTGATGTAGTACAAACCGATATTGGCGCGCTTCGAGATCGGCGTTTTCGGCTTCTCCACGATCTTCGTCATGTTGCCGTCGGCATCGGTGACCACGACCCCGAAACGCTGATAGTCCTCGACTTCCTTCACCCAGATGATGCCGTCGGCGTCCGTCCGGTTGATCACCGAGAGGTCGGCGTCGAAGATGGTGTCGACGAAGATGATGAGGACCGGCTGGTCGACGTACGGCCGCGCCAGGTCCACCGCGCCGGCCGTTCCGTCCTGCACCTTCTGCTCGATGAAGACCGCCGGGAGCGAAAACGCCTCACGCGTATATTGCTCAACCTTTTCCTTGAGGTGCCCGGTGATGTAGACAACCTGTTCGACGCTGCCTAACCGCTCGAGGTCCTCGAGGATGTACGCCATCACGGGCTTGCCGGCGACCTTCAACATCGGCTTCGGCGTGATGTGCGTGTGGGGCCGCAACCGCGTCCCCTTGCCGGCGAGCGGAATGATCACCTTCATGGCGCGCTCGTCCCCTCCCGTCCGTAGCGGTCCTTCAGCCTGACGACGTCATCCAGCTCCGGCGTGGAAACCTCGAGGACCTCGCAGTCGGTCACCGCCTCCATGTAGTGAATAGTTCCCGGCGTCAAACGGAACGCATCGCCGACCTGCAGGCGCACATCGATCATATCCGGGATCGGGCTTCGTCCCGCGACTGGAGTTTCACCGGTACCTGCCGTTCGCAGTCCTGTGGCCAGTGGCCTGTGGCCTGTGGCCTCTGATTTCTGCACCCAGTACCTCAACTGACCGCGGAGCAGGTAGACGGTTTCGTCCTTGCGGTTGTGGTACTGCACCGAAAGCGCGCATCCGGCCTTGATGAACAGGATCTTTCCGACGTAGCGGTCGGTTTTCGCCCATATCGTCTCGTGGCCCCATGGTTTGGGAACCGTCGTGATTTCCACGCGTCCAGTCATAACGAGTGACTCGTGAGTATCCCCAGGCTCCAGGCCCCAAGCCCCAAGCCCTCGTTCATCTTGCCGAGACGATGCGAGCTTTCAACGTCTTCAACCGCTTTCGGACGGAGCCGTCCATGACGCGATCCCCAACCTTCACGATTACGCCGCCCAGGATCGACTCGTTCACGTTGACGTGGGGCACGACGGTCTTTGCGAACGCGCGCGACAGCCGTTGCGCGATCATGTGCTTATCCGCGTCGCTCGCCTCACGAGAGACCGTCACCTGCGCGTGAACCCGGCCGGTGGCCTCGTCGACCAGGTTGCCGTACTCGATCGCGATCAGCGGCAGCAGCATCTGGCGGCGATTCTGCACGACCTTCTGGAGAAACCGCACCATCGGCTTCGGCAGCTTGTTGGCGAACGCCTTGCCAATCACGATGTTCTTCTGGGCCGCCGAGATCTGCGGCGCGGCGAGGAAGTTCCGGAGTCGAGTATCCGTCTCCATGGCAGACGCAACGCCATTGATTGCGACGCCCCAGCCCTCGAGGTCATTGGCCTTGCGCGCGAGGACGAGCAGCGCCTCCGAGTAATTGCGCGCGATGGTTGTGGCGCGCATCTACGCCTTCCCGCCCAATGAGACCGAGCTGAGGTAGCCTTCGACCAGCTTCCGATTCGCTTCGGTGTCGAGGTTCCGCTCGATCACCTTGCCGGCACCGGCGATCGCGAGGTCCACCGCTTCACGGCGGAGCGCGGCGATCGCATTGGTCTTCTCGGTCTCGATTTCACGGCGCGCCCGATCGAGCATCTCCTGCTGTTGCACCTTCGTCTGCTCCATCAGGTCGTTGCGCAGCTTCTCGGCGGTGGTGCGGCCGTCGGCGATCAACTTCTGCGCCTCGGCGCGAGCCTTCTCGAGCTGCGCGCGATGTTCAGCCAGCACGCGTGCCGCCTCTTCCTGGTCGCGCTTCGCGTCGTCGATGGCCTTCTGTAAGGAACGCTCCCGTGCTTCGACCGCCGCCAACATCGGCTTGAAGGCGAAGCGGGAGAGGAGGATCAGCAGGAGGACGAAGATGATGATCGTCCAGAACATCAGCCCGCCGTTAGGCGACAGGAGGTCAGCCTTTTCTTCCTGGACGACGGCGAGGGCGAAACTCAGCGCTGCGGTGTGCATTGAAACTGGATGGGAGATGTGAGGGAGATGTGACGTTTCCCGACTGCCGGTGGCCGACCCCGGGGCCGACCGCCGACCTTGATCGTCAGAACGTGATCTTGCCCTGGATGAGGAACGCGATGACCGCGCCGAAGAGCGCGACACCTTCGATGAGCGCGGCAAGAATCAGCGCAGCGGTCTGGATCGTGCCCGCCGCTTCCGGCTGACGCGCCATGCCCTCAACCGCTGAGCCGCCAATCCGACCGATGCCGATACCGGCACCGATGGTCGCGAGACCAGCAGCCAGACCGGCGCCGATCAGCGAGAGACCGGCGTTGTTGTCCGCTGCTGCCTGAGCAACCGCAGTAAGCAATGCCATGGTGTTCTCCGAACGTAGTACGTGACTCGTTGTTCGCCCCGCGAACGCCATCGTGGCCGCCGCTTCCCGTCACCGAGGCCCGGGCCTCAACGAGATTCCCGGATCATTCGATCCGGTACCTGTCGTGTGGAGTAGAGCGAGGGCTCCGCACGTTGCTTCGGAAGTGAATCGTGATTAGCGAATCGTTAGGTGTTTGTTTGCCCGTTTGCCCGTCTGCCCGTCTGCCCGCCTAGTGATGCGCCACCCTCATCTGCCCAATGAAGACAGTCGTGAGAAGCGTAAAGATGAACGCCTGCAAGAACGACACGAAGATTTCGAGCAGCATGATCGCAATCGCCATCAACAGCGGTGCGAATCCAACCGGCAACTTGAACGTGAAAATCAGCCCGATGAACGCGAGCACGACGATGTGGCCCGCCGTCATATTGGCGAAGAGACGGATCGCCAGCGCGAACGGCTTCGTGAGCTTCGAGGCGATTTCCACCGGCGTCATCACGAAGAACATGATGATGCGCATCGGCAGCCCGAGGTCCTTGTTCCAGTAGAAAATCGTGTTGAGATAGCCGGCGCCCTGCGACCGAATGCCCGAGATCTCGGTGACCAGCAAGGTCAGGATCGCCATGGTCGCCGTGACGGAGACGTTGCCCGTCGCCGTCGAGCCATAGGGGATGAGGCCTAACAAGTTGGCAAACAGCAGGAAGAAGAACACCGTCAACAGGTACGGCGCGTAGCCTTCCCCGTGCGGGCCGATGTTCTTCATGATCACTTCGTTCCGGATGTACAGCACCATGCCTTCCATGCCGGCCGCAAAACCCTTCGGGCGCCCCACCGCGTGCGTGTGACGGGTGTGGGCGCGGGCGGTCCCGATCAACACGATCGCCGCGAGCGACGACGCCAGCAGCAGCATGACTACGTGTTTCGTGGGTGAGAGCTGCAGTGCCCTTCCGCCGATATGGACCGGGTCCCAGAGCGGACCGCACCCATGTTCGCCTTCGTGTCGGCCGATGCAGACGTGTTTTGCGAACGGCGGCTTCCAGTACGGCAGCTCCAACTCGTAGCCGTCGGTGATGTGCGGCGTGATGATGTCGACTTCTTTCGGCACGGCCGCATGTTCGCCCTGCGCCGCCGCTGAGCCCTGGACGGCGGCTTTCGGAGCGGGCTCGTGGCCCTGGGCATAAACCGTTAGGCGCGGAAACGCCAGAACTGGGGCGGCGATGGTGAGCGCGAGGAGCAGGGACCGCAGGCGCGTCATGTTTTCAGAAAAAAGGGTTCGATCAGCGTCGACACGAACAGGTACGTCGCAAGGCCGAGGAGCGCGGGCGCCAACGGCAGGCCGAGTCTCGGCACCGCCACCAGCCCGAAGATCAGCAACGCGGCGAAGCGGAGCACGATCCCGATCCCCCACCCCGCGATCACGTTTTTCCGTCGCGCCATCGCGCGCACGATGAAAAACGCCACCAACTGCACCACGAGCGCGAGCGGCGCGGCGAAGGTCAGCGCCCGGCGCACGTCCGGCTCCGAGAACACCAGTGCCAGAATCGCCCAGATCGCAGCGATGAGCGCCGCGCATGCCAGTGGGAAGATCAGCTCGCGATTCACTTTCGCCTCTGCTCATCGGCCCGCCGTTGCTGCGCCATGAGCTTGCGATAGATGGAGTAAAAGCTGGCGCCAGCGCCTGCGAAGACGAACACGATGAGAAAAAGGGGCGCGGTTCCAAGCTTCCCGTCGATCCATTGGCCTGCGAAGAGAAACAGGAGGATCGAGAGCGCAAACTGTAGACCCATTCCGGCGACGGTCCCAGCACTCGCCAAGGAGGAAGCTGGTGACGGCCGTTCGGAGCCAGGCTCGGGCTTCAGCGGATGCTCCGGATCCATTTGCGCGGGTGAATCTAGGACTTTGTGAAATTTTTCGCAAGCAACGCGAAATCGCACCAACTTTGTGATTGTGAATTTCAGGCCGTCCTTGCATCACCTAACGCATGTGACGGCGAACATGGCCCGGAGCTTAGAGTTATGAGATCTTCGGCTATTGACGGACCAAGCCAACCTCACTAACTTCGCCGCGCGCTTACCAGACACGTCCGGGTAGGCCCTCTAATGAGGGCTCACCGCCCGGTCCAAACGCAGCCTGAATGAATCGTTTCGTCCTCACGGCACTTCTCTTCCTGGCGGGGGTGGCCTATGCCTGCGGGCCGCGTGCCAGGTCCGCTGAGCCGGAGCGGAGGAAGGCGGTGACGGGGAAAGCGGTCGAAGCGGTTCTCGGGGTTCAGCAGAGGGACGGGATCGAGTTCTCCTTCCGCGTCACCAACAACACGCCGCGGAAGCTCGAGCTGCTCTTCACCAGCGGCCAGACCCACGACTTCGTCGTATTGGACTCGCTGGGGCGCGAGGTGTGGCGCTGGAGTGCGGGTCGAATGTTCACCCAGGCGCTCCAGAACAGAATCGTCGAGTCGACCGCATCGCTGTCGTGGCAGGCCGCGTGGCGCTACGAGGTCCCGCCCGGCCGGTACGTCGCCATCGCCACACTCCTGAGCGAGAACAAACCCCTCGAGGAGCGCGTAGAGTTCGAAGTACGCTGAGACCGACGTCCCAAGTCACGAGGTCCGCGGTCCGGGGTTCGAGGGCAGTTCGGTGACGAAATTCCCCTCGACTCGGAGTTCGGACCTCTGACCTTGTGTGGAACCGCCGTTAATTTCCCCCGCTCCTTCATCACATCCTCTTGACGACCCAAGCGAGCCCAACGCGCACGACTGACGATCGGGATCTCGAGCTGCTGCAGAAGCTTGCTGTAGCGCGAAAGGCCCTCATCCAGCAGATCGGTCGCAAGATCGTCGGACACCAGGACGTCGTTGAAAACCTCGTCGCCGCGATCCTGGCCGGTGGCCATGTGATGATCGTCGGCGTCCCTGGCCTGGCGAAAACGCTGCTCATCCAGACGCTGTCTGAAGCGATCGACCTGCAATTCTCGCGCGTGCAGTTCACGCCCGACTTGATGCCGAGTGACATCACCGGCACCGAGCTGCTCGAGGAAGATCACGCCACGGGGCACCGCGTCTTCAAGTTCGTGAAGGGCCCCATCTTCGGGAACGTCGTTCTTGCCGACGAGATCAATCGCGCGCCGCCGAAAACGCAGGCGGCACTCCTGCAGGCCATGCAGGAGCGCAACGTCACCGTGGCCGGACAGACGTACAAGCTCCCGGCGCCGTTTTTCGTCCTCGCGACGCAGAACCCGATCGAACAGGAAGCGACGTATCCACTGCCTGAAGCGCAGCTCGACCGCTTCATGTTCGAGTTGCGAGTGCAATACCCGTCGATCGAGGAAGAAGAGCGTATCGTCGCCTGGACGACGACGGACACCGAGGCCCAGATCCAGCCGGTGCTCACCGGCGAAGAAGTCCTCGCCCTGCAACATCTCGTCAGGCGGATACCGGCGCCTCCCAGCCTCGTGAAATACGCGGTCTCGATCGCGCGCTCCACTCGACCAAACGACCCTAACGCGACACCGGATATCCGGAAGTTCCTGAGCTACGGCGCTGGGCCCCGCGCGTCGCAATACCTCGTCCTCGGCGCGAAGGCGCGAGCGGCGATGGATGGTCGCTCGGTGCCGGACTTCGATGACATCCGCGCCATCGCGATGGCGATCCTTCGTCACCGAGTAGTGCTGAACTTCCAGGCGGAAGCCGAGGGTGTTGGCGCGGACCAACTGGTGGAGCAGGTCCTCAAGGGGAAGTAGGCCCTCGAGACAGGGCCAATTCTGGCAACCGGTCGCACGCTGCAATCTTGCGATTTCATCTCGCAGGCGTTCTGATCTGCGGAGGCCGCTGGCGTGTGACGCTCGTGTGACGCTATCGGCGCACAGTGACCGCTCCAGCGAAGCAGGTGACTACCGGGATCAGTGTCTCTCTCGACCGTCCGTTGTCGAATACTCGGCCAGGCTGAGATCCACACTCGTGGCATCCGGCTAACGCCCGAGTCCGAGCTGCAATTCGGTCTCGCGTTGTACTTCTGCGCCCAGGCGGGTCGCGAGGTACCGCGCGATGAGATCGCGCGCCTGTTCTGGCCGGATCACGGAACCGAAGCCGGTCGGCATTGCCTGCGCCAATCGATCTATCGGCTTCGTGTCCTGGGTGTGGCCGTGCGCAGCGGTGCGAAGGCGACCGTGCTCGACACGCACTTTCTCGATGCCGACTACGCCCCCGTGACTGCCGAAGGTGCGCCGGCAGCCGCATACCTCCGGTTGGAGAATGTGTCCGTCCTGCCCGGATATTCGCCGCGGTTTTCCAGGCCGTTCGCCAACTGGGTCGAGGACTTCCGGTCGGAGGTCGGCAGCCGGATCCGGCGTGGGCTCGTGCGCGCCATCAGCGAAATGCGCGCCCGCGGTCGTTATGCAGATGTCGAGCGACTATGTCGATTCTGCCTGCGGCTTGATCCGTTGAATGAGGAAGCGACGCTGGCACTCGCCGAGTCCGTCGCATTGGCGGGAGGCAAGGCCGAAGCCGTCGGGCTGATCGATCGTTATGCGGGTGAGGTGGGCCGGTACCGGTCGGACCTTCGCGTGCCGGCGAGCCTGCTCCGTGAGCGCATCTCGGATCGCTTGATTCGCCGCAATCAGGCGGCGGTCGAACTGCCGATGATCGGGCGCGAGGAGGACGTCGAGTGCATCCTGTCCGCGTTCCAGCGACTGCGCGGGAATCGCGCGGTGTCGTACGTCGTCACGGGCTCGGCAGGAGTGGGGAAGACCAGGCTGGCCTTCGAGTGTTGCCGCATGGCGGAGCTGCAAGGAGCCCGGCTGCTTACAATCGGGACGCAGCCGAGTAGCCGGACACAGGCGCTGTTTGCGGTGAGTGAGCTCGTGGACGGGCTGCTGCAGATGCCTGGCGCGATTGGCTGTGCGCCGGAGGCGCTCGAGTGCCTGCGCGCGATGTCGTCTCCCGTCGCTGTCCGGGAGCCAGCGCTGTCATTCGACGCCGATGGTGAAGCGCGTTTTGCGATGGTGCGCTGGTCGATCCTGGACGTGATGGACGCGGTCCTGTCCGAGGGACCTTTGGTCATTCATATAGACGACGCCCATCAACTCGACGCGCAGAGTCAGGCCATCCTGCAGGACGCGCTGCGGACGCACGCCAATCGACCGTTGCTCCTGCTGTTCACCATGCGGCGGCCGGAGCCGTCCGACGTGGAGCGGTTCGCGCGATTGTCGGGCGCAAGTACGACGCACGACTTGTTGCCGCTGACCGATGAAAGCTGCGGTCTCCTGGTGCATCGCTTTTGCGCAGTGAAGGAGGAAGCGCTCGACGATGCGACTCGCGACCGGATCATCCAGTTGTCGGGTGGCAATCCGCTTTTCCTGGTCGAGTTGTTGAAGCATCGGTCGGAGCTGGTGACGGATGATTTGCCGATCACCGTGCAGGCGTTGTTGGAGGATCGCCTCGGCCGGCTTTCGCCGACTGGATTGACCGTGCTCCGCGCGGCGGCCGTGTTAGGCCTGAGCTCGAGCGTGGAGCGGCTGCATCGGATGGTTGAGCGGAAGACGAGCGATGTGCTGGGCGCGCTCACCGAGCTGCACACAGCGGGCATGTTGTCGTCCGCTGACGGGGGAGCGACTTGTCGTCACGACACGATTCGTGAGTTGGTGCTCGAGCGGACACCGACGGCCGCGCGCGTACTGCTTCATCGGCGTGCCGCTCGAACACTGGGTCGTGAAGCGATGCGCGAGGGTGAAGTTGCTCTGCTGTGGGAGTGTGTCCACCACTGGCGGAGCGCCGGATCTACAAGGAATGGCGTTCGCTTCGCACTAATACTTGTGAAGCGCCTGCTTACACTCGGCCTCGCGAGCGATGCCCTTGACGTGCTTCGTGATATTGGTAAGCCAAACACAGACTTGGACCTCCGCTTGCTTGCGTTTCGTGCAACAGCAACAGCGTCAAGAATGTTACGTGACTGGATTGGACTTACCGATGCGATCACTAACTGGCAAACCCTGCATGCATCCACTGGTCGGCTTCCTGGTCTTCACACTGGGATGGAACTACTGGCGTTCGAGGCTCACTACAATAGGCCCGAGACCTTCGGTTCCATTCCAACCGACATACACCACTGCATTTCCTGTAGCACGGCGTCGCGACATCATCGCCTTGCAGCTGCTACCCTAACAATGATTGCAGCTGACAACAATGGCGACTGCGCAAGAGCGACCGGAACGTTCGAAGCTGTCCAAGACATAAGCCCTCGGACTAGGGCAGAACGCATTCAACGCCTAACGACTGAAGCGATATTCCATTCTGGCTTTGGCCAGGTTGATCTTACTCCGAATCTTCTTCGAGAACTGGTAGCTGAGGCGCTCAGGCTGCCTCAAGCAACGTCAAGGGCAGCGCACGTTCGTCGCGCTTGCTTCGGAATCGCCAGATATGACGACCCTGCACGTGCGCGGCAGCTCCTTTTGAGTACGCTCGATACTTTCGAAAGACTTCGAATTTGGTCACAAGCTGTCGCTTGCATCGAGGACCTTGGGGTGCTCGCCATTGTTGGTGGGGACTACGATGAGTCAGCGTGGTGGATCAGCAAGGCGCGAGACATGAGAGCTCTGGACAATGACGTTTTCTGTGCGTCGGTCGAATACGAGCTGAGAGTCATCGTTGCGTTTGAAAAGATGGAATTCGCTGAGCTGCCTGACTTTTCGCTTCCAGTCGAGGTCAGCGACGCATTTCTGCGACCAGCGCGTTCGCGTCAAACTCACTTTGCGCTTCGCGCTGCGGGTATGATCGTGGCCGGCGAACTCTCGTCGCTCAGAGCCGCGATATCCGAGCTCGCGGCGCTCCACGAACTGATGAAGACGCGCGGGTATCAGGACTTCACGACAGCCGTACTCGCTACAGGCCTACTGGAGCTTGATCGCTCAAGCGAAGCGAAAGCAGTCTTGGTTGCTTACCTAGGGGGTGAAAGGCGGGAGCGCGTGCGACTACCGCCATCTCTCATCCGAATCGGCCGCAAGTTAGGTGTCGCGACCACTGGCGGAGTGCTATCGCCAACCTAGATCGTCCAAATAGCTGCGACTAGGACGCGGCGCGATGGGCTTTGCGTGACTCACTCACAAAGCAGACGTAGAGCTCGGACCAAACCTCGCCGGAAACGACTCGATCGCAAATCGATGGGTCGAACTGCTTTGCACGGAATCGAATGAACTCCGCACGTGCCTCTTCAATCCCGAGAGCCTTGCGGTACGGACGGTCTGTAGTAATCGCGTCGAGTGTGTCCGCGAACATGATGATCCGGGACGCGAGAGGAATGTTCTCGCCCCGCAGCCCGTCTGGATAACCGGTGCCGTCCCAATTCTCGTGGTGATGGCGGACCGGGGCAACCACATCTCTTAGACTCGAGAGTAGTCCCACCAACTCCGAGCCACGGATCGGATGGCGCTTCATTATCTCCCATTCATCAGGCGTTAAGCGACCTTCTTTCGCGAGAATTGGCCCGAATTTCTCGTCGATCTTTCCAACGTCATGCAATAGCGCCGCGACTGAAACTCTCTCGACTTCTACGTTACTTAACCCAATCGCCTTCGCGATGATCTCAGACGCTTTTGCAACTCGCCTGCTGTGGCCCGATGTGTACGCGTCGCGCGCTTCGATGGCGGCAACCATCAGCTCAAGGAGTTCCTCAGTGACCGTTGTAAGCTCAACAGTGGTACGATAGAGCTGTCGAACCAGGAGAATTGGAATGGCCATGCCAGCCGTTCCAACCAAACCAAGGTTTACACTCAACCAAACCACGTAGAACGTGACGACAACGTTCACCATGACGTGGGGCATCCCCACACGAAGGTTCGACGCCCACGTCTGTAGGAAGCTCTTGCCAGTGCTGAGCGCAATCGCTCCGCTCACGCACATGTTGTTTACGAATTGAACGACCCCGATAAGCAGGACGGTAGGAAGAAGTTGCTGTTTTAAGCACTGGTAAAACGAAACCCCTTGCAACTCAAGGAATGATCCTCCGCCAGCCCAATGGAGAGCCGCGATGCCAAGCGAGAGCCCAAGCGTATGCTGAGCAAGGTTGAAGACTGCCTTTATTGCGGGCCTTTTATGAATCGCCTGTACAACAATCTCGGCGGCGAGGATCAACAGGATGGTAGGCGCGTAAGGCGCGACCAGCGCGGCACCGGCGAAAGGAATCACCGCAGCTGAACCAGCGGACTCCTTTGACTGATTGAATGATAGGAGTTCGGCGCCAAGACCAAGCGCAACCAAGATGCCTGCGAGCGTCAAGCCAGCAACGGTCACGGTTGCACCGCTTTGCGCAACCATCCAAAGGGCCAGCGCTGCAGCGATGCTAGTTAACGCGACAAGACGCGTAACGCGACGCGAACCGTCTGCGCCGAGCGCGGTAACGCGCGCGCGCTCCCTCAGCCTACCCCAGGGTCGCGGCTGAAGTCGAAAGGGAAGTTCTTGGCTTGCGCGATGACTCTCGGTCTTCAGATCTGCTGCTCCACTGGTGCTAACCAGTCGTTTCGACGCGGCGCTACAAGAAGTCCTGCCCCCCACTCCTGCCTGTTACGTCCAGCTAATCAGCGAAAACAAGAAATCAAGAGTCCAGCTGATCATGCGGCTCACCTCCCTTCAGTTGGAGTCATGCTCATCCGAGCATGCAACCTCTGGTCGGCTCCGCTCACCATCTATTCCATTCCCGCTCACCTTCGCTCAGCGGAAATGGGGGGCGTAGTCTATTGTCTTTTCGTTAGGTTCTAACCGTCGTACGCTCCGTTGCGGGACTCACACCGCCGGCGCGCCGCGGATCCAGGCGACTCCTACCCTCGCCTCGGATGCAACAGCCACCGGTTCGTCGCATCAAGCACCGCCAGCACGCACGCCGTTTCCGGGCTCTCCTTCACTTCACACGTCCCGGTCAACAGCACCGTCTCGCGAACCATCTGCGCCGTTACTGCCGCCAACACGAACTCCCGGTCGAACGCCTCCACCACTCGCGCTCCACCAAGATCCAGCACCCGCGCACTCGCGTCCAATTCTGCTATCGCCTTCAACGCCGCGCGACCCGATAACTCGAGACGCGTACGCTCGTTCTCCATGCCTTCCGCTTCGCCAGTGTAGGACTGGTCACCCTTCCGTAGCGTCACGCGACACGAAATGCCCTTCGTCCGGCTCCGCCGGACCTCCACATCTTCGAAGAACACGTGCCGCGGACCGGTGCCCAGGCTCGGCGCCAACACGGCTGCTACTGTCGCGACGCTGGCGCTGCTAGTGGCAAGTGACGCAGCTGGAGGCACGACCACCACCTCCTGCTCGCCGGTCTTGCGATTCTCCAGGGTCGTTGCCACCGAGATCTTCCGGTGGTCCACCCGCATGCCCAGATGCGCGATCAGCGCGCTTTCGATGTTCCGGACGGTCTGCTTCGGCGTAACCTCAGCCGACGTAAGGACATGGATTTCGTCCACCGCCCCCGTCTCGCTGGCGATTATCCTCGCCGCAATGACCCCGGGCAGCGTCTGGAGCAACTCCTCTGCGCGCTTGATGGGGAGAACACTCCCCGCAATGGCCGGTGATGGCTGCGCCTGAGGTGTCATCTTTCGGTCGTCTCCATTACCAAAAATGGTTCTAGACGTTTCTCAGGTGCAGTGCTTTAGACGATTGTAATACAACACTTTACGCGCGGAACTATTGTACAGACCGGTCGCCCGGTTCGTCAAGCACAAGTTCGTCTATCGGGAGTTGGTATTCTCTCAACTTTCGGTACAGCGTCCGCTCACCGATCTGCAACATCTCTGCCGCGCGTCGCCGATTACCACCGGTGTCCCTCAAGGCCACCTCGATCGCCGCCCGCTCCACATCCGCCATCGACATCCCGGCACGGATCACCGCCTCATTCGCCGGCGGCGCCTGATCGCGCGGCTCAATTCCCGTCGCTCCAATCGCCGCCCACTGACTGCCCCCCGCGCTCCCTCCCGCAGGTGCCCGTACCTCCCCGACCCACTGACCGCCGCCAACTGCCGAAGCAACATTAACCACCCCAAACTCGTCGACGCGACGACGCAGTTCCTCCATCTGCAGTTTCAACTCCACCAGACTGCGAAGGATGAACTCGAGCTCCCTCCCGTCGCTCCCCGGACGATCGCGCATCGCGGGAGCCAGGTGTACGGGAAGGAACCGCGAAGCCGACGCATCACGGATCTGCGGCGGAATGTCGTCCGGACCGATCTCTCGACCCGGCGACAACACCACCATGCTCTCGATCAAGTTCCGTAGCTCACGCACGTTACCCGGCCACGGATATTCGACCAGGAGCTGCAGCGCCTCCGCGGAAAGCCCGTGAAACGGCCGGTCGTGCGACTTCGAGAGTTCCTTGATGAAACGCCGGACGAGTAACGGAATGTCCTGACGGCGGTCACGAAGTGGTGGCAGGTAGATCCGCAACACGTTCAGCCGGTAGAAGAGGTCTGCACGAAAGCGCCCCTGTTCCACACCATCCCGCAGCGGAGCGTTGGTCGCCGCAACGACGCGTACGTCGACCGGCGTTTCCTGCGTCCCGCCGACGCGAGTGACGAACCTCTCCTCGAGCACGCGGAGCAACTTCACCTGCGTCGACGACGGCACTTCGCCGATCTCGTCGAGAAACAGCGTTCCCTGGTGGGCCAGCTCGAATCGGCCGATTCGCCGCTCCGCAGCGCCCGTAAAAGCACCCTTCTCGTGCCCGAATAATTCGCTTTCCAAAAGCGTCTCAGGCAACGCGCCAACATTCACGGCGATGAACGGTTTGTTGCGACGTGGCGACAGCCGGTGTATGGCCCGCGCCACCAGTTCTTTCCCGGTGCCGCTTTCCCCTTCGATCAGGACGGTGCTCGAAACGGGCGCGATCTGCTCGACCTGAACCAGCACTTCACGAATCGATTCTGACTCGCCAATGAGTCCCGTGATTCGCGACAGCTCCTTTCGGCGCAGCAGCTGCTTGACCGAACCGACGATTTCGTCGAGCACGACTGGCTTGGAGAACACCTCGATGAACCCGGCCGCCTTCAGCCGCTCGTCGATCACGGGATCGCGAACGTCGGCAAATCCGATGACCGACACGTCATCCCACAACAACTCCCGCACGAGCTGCACGTTGTGCGGATCGAGCAGCCCACCCGTCATCACCACCACTTCCGGTTTCGCCCGCCGCAGCGCCGATCGGAAATCGTCCAACGGCGACACCATCTCCGTCTCGAGCTCCTCCTGTTCGAGGAGCTTGCCGAGGCGGACGGCCGGTTCGACATCGGTCAGGGTGATCAGGACGGACATTCGGGTAGACGGGCAGGTACGGGTAAGCGGGCAGACAGGCAGCTAACTAATGATCCGTTGGGTTTCCCCTGACGATCTGGATGGCATGACTCACAATCGCCTCCAGCGCTTGCAGCGAGTCGCGCACTCCACCGGGTGAACCGGGGAGGTTTACGACCAATGTCTTGTTGCGTACTCCAGCCAGTCCGCGTGAGAGCGCCGCGCGCGGAAAAGATTCCATCGCCGACACACGAAGCCGCTCGGCGATTCCGGGCGCCTCGCGTTCGAGGACAGCCCGTGTCGCTTCCGGCGTGATGTCGCGCGGGCTCAGGCCGGTGCCACCCGTCGTCAACACGAGGTCCGCCGTGTCCTGGTCGCACCACGACAAGAGGACGGGGACGATGCGGTCGGTCTCGTCAGGCACCAGCGTGCGGTCGACCACCTGCGCGCCGCGCGCGACGGCCCACGCCACGATGGCGTCGCCCGACGTGTCTTCACGCTCGCCGCGCGAAGCAGCATCTGACACAGTCAGAATTGCTATCCGCATTTGGGCCAGGCCAGAGGCCTGAGGCCAGAGGCCAGAGCACCGCCCTCTGGCCGCTGGCCTCTGGCCTCTGACCTATCTGTGCGTCGCATTCTTGTAAAACGGCATCTTCGCGACCGACGCGGGCACACGCTTGCCGCGGATGTCGATCTCGAATGCTGATCCCTCCGCCGTCGACGCGCTGGGCAAGTAACACGTCCCGATCGGGATGTTCAGGCTCGGGCTCATGGTGCCACTGCACACCAGACCCGACGCCACACCGCCGCACCAGACCGGATATCCGTGCCGCGGAAAAACCTTCTCCGACGACGTGAATCCGACCAGCTTGCGCGTCACACCCTCGGCCTTCTGCCTGACGAGTGCGTCGCGGCCGGTGAAGTCGCCCTTGGGCAGCTTGACGATCCACGCCAGGTTCGCCTCGTAGGGCGTCACGGTGTCGTCGATGTCGTTCCCGTAGAGGGCCATGCCCATCTCGAGGCGCAGCGAGTCGCGGGCGCCGAGGCCCGCCGGCGTGACCCGTCCATCAGCCGTGAGCGCCTTCCAGATGCTGACGGCGTGCGCGTTCGGGAAATAGAGCTCGAATCCGTCTTCACCGGTGTATCCGGTCCGTGAAACCACCACGTCAGGCACACCGGCGACCGACCCGGTCGTGAAGTGGTAGTACTTGATCGGCTCGAGGTCG